>Ga0187844_10002589_pt1 | contig 12676 bp, 12 predicted proteins | sample SpaLakP09_SKY_50_FD_134517 | JGI IMG/M metagenome (GOLD analysis project Ga0187844, IMG submission 134517) | Oligotrophic lake water microbial communities from Sparkling Lake, Wisconsin, USA - SP09_SKY_50 | ecosystem: Environmental > Aquatic > Freshwater > Lake | place: USA: Sparkling Lake...
GACGGCGCCGGCGCCGTCCTTCGCGACGCTGGAGGCGGCCAGCGCGAGTTCGTTCGCGTCGTGGGCACTGACGTGGTTCTGTTCGACGGCCTCGGTCAAGTCGGCCATCGCCTGCACGGTCGCATGCAGACTGCGCGCCTGCGCTTCCGTGCGGTGCGACAGGTCGCTGTTGCCGGCCGCGATCTCGGCCGACGCGCCATCGATCATGCGGGCGCTGTCCAGTACTTTGACGACGGTGGCCGACACGCCGTCCGTCATGTGGTTCAGCGCATCGAACAGGCGGCCGATCTCGTCGCCCCGGGCGTGGGCTATCGTGGCGGACAGGTCGCCCGTCGCGACGCGCTCGGCCAGCACGACCGCATCCTGCAGCGGCGTGACGATGCTGCGCGTGAGCAGCCAGCCGGCGGCGCAGCCGACCAGCAGCGCGGCCAGGCCGAACGCGGGCAGGAGCACGCGGCTGAGGGCGAACGCCTGCGCCGAGGTCGCGGCCAGCGCATGCGCTTCACGGGTCTGCCAGCCCAGCAGCGCGTCGAGCGCGTGCGTGTAGGCGTCGAAGGTGGTGGCGAGGTCGCCGGACGCCATCTGCTCGACTTCCTGTGTCTTGCCGAGGTCCTTGGCCTGGAACACCAGGTGGCGCACCTTCAGGTAGGCGGCCTTGCGCTGGGCCGCCGCGTCGATCAGCGCGCGTTCGCCCGGCGCGGCCGGCAGCGCGCCCAGCTTCGTCTCGAGCGCAGCCGCGTTCTGTTCGCCCTGCTGCAACATGGCCTGGAAATAGTCACCCGCCTCCAGGCTGTCGCTGCGCGCGATGGCCACGGCGCGCACGCCGTTCAGGCGCGTGACGCCCAGCAGCTCGGCCGTCAGCTGTTGCCGGGCCAGCTTATTGTTGACGAGGTCGTTCGTGATGGCGTCCGCGGCCTGCATGCGCCACAGCGCGACAACGGAAATGATGACGATGGCGAGGGACACCGTGGCAAAGGCGCCGATGATCTTGGTGCCGGTGGAAAGCTGTGCGAGTCGCATGGGGCTATGTCCGGATGGGAGGGATGCGACCGATTATAGAAATGCCGTATGACAACAAAATGACTATGTGTGACACCCTGTCATTCTTTTGTGACATGTGCATGACGAAAAAAAGCCCGCACAAGGCGGGCTTTTGATGGCGATCAAAGAATCGCTTATTCGATCTCGACGGTCTCGACAGGCTCCGGCGGCGGCGGGACGTCGCCTTCCGGGAACTCGAGGAACACCTCGTCCTTCTCGTTCAGGTCGACCGTGACACGGCCACCGTTCACGAGACGGCCGAACAGCAGTTCGTCGGCCAGCGCCTTGCGGATCATGTCCTGGATGAGGCGCGACATCGGACGCGCACCCATCAGCGGGTCGAAACCTTTCTTCGCGAGGAACTTGCGCAGTTTCTCGGTGAAGACGGCTTCCACCTTCTTCTCGTGCAGCTGCTCTTCCAGCTGCATCAGGAACTTGTCCACGACGCGCAGGATGATGTCCTCGTCCAGCGCACGGAAGCTGATGATCGCGTCCAGGCGGTTGCGGAACTCGGGCGTGAACATGCGCTTGATGTCGGCCATCTCGTCGCCCTGCGCCTTCGAATCCACGAAGCCGACCGAACGCTTGGTCAGGCTTTCCGCACCTGCATTTGTGGTCATGATGATGATCACGTTGCGGAAGTCCGCCTTGCGGCCGTTGTTGTCGGTCAGGGTGCCATGGTCCATCACCTGCAGCAGGATGTTGAAGATGTCCGGATGGGCCTTCTCGATCTCGTCCAGCAGCAGCACCGCATGCGGCTTCTTGGTGATGGCTTCCGTCAGCAGGCCGCCCTGGTCGAAGCCGACGTAGCCCGGCGGCGCACCGATCAGGCGCGACACGGCGTGACGCTCCATGTACTCGGACATGTCGAAGCGCACCAGCTCGATGCCGAGGATGAACGCCAGCTGCTTCGCGACTTCCGTCTTGCCGACGCCGGTCGGACCGGAGAACAGGAACGAACCGATCGGCTTGTCCTGCTTGCCGAGGCCGGCGCGGGCCATCTTGATCGCGGCCGACAGCGCTTCGATGGCCGGGTCTTGCCCGAACACGACGTTGCGCAGGTCGCGGTCGATGGTCTGCAGCTTGCTGCGGTCGTCCTGGTTCACGGTCTGCGGAGGAATCCGCGCGATCTTCGCGATGATGTCCTCGATCTCGGTCTTGCCGATGGTCTTCTTCTGCTTCGACTTCGGCAACACGCGCTGGGCCGCGCCCGCTTCGTCGATCACGTCGATCGCCTTGTCCGGCAGGTGACGGTCATTGATGAAGCGAGCAGCGAGCTCGGCCGCGGTCGACAGCGCCGACGCCGAATACTTCACGCCGTGGTGCTCTTCGAAGCGCGACTTGAGGCCGCGCAGGATCTGCACGGTCTGCTCGATCGACGGCTCGTTCACGTCCACTTTCTGGAAGCGGCGGGACAGCGCGTGGTCTTTCTCGAACACGCCGCGGAATTCCGTGAACGTGGTCGCGCCGATGCACTTCAGCTGGCCGTTCGCGAGGGCCGGCTTGAGCAGGTTCGACGCGTCGAGCGTGCCGCCCGATGCCGAGCCGGCGCCGATGATCGTGTGGATCTCGTCGATGAACAGGATGCCGTTCGGCGTGTCCTTGAGCTGCTTCAACACCGCCTTCAGGCGTTGCTCGAAGTCGCCGCGGTACTTGGTGCCGGCCAGCAGCGCGCCCATGTCCAGCGAATACACGACGGCATTCTGCAGGATCTCGGGCACGTCTTCCTGGACGATGCGCCATGCCAGGCCTTCCGCGATCGCGGTCTTGCCGACGCCGGCCTCGCCCACGAGCAGCGGATTGTTCTTGCGGCGGCGGCACAGGATCTGGATCACGCGGTCCACTTCCTCTTCGCGCCCGATCAGCGGATCGATACGGCCGTCGGCGGCAGCCTTGTTCAGGTTCGTGGTGAACTGATCCAGGGGGCTTTCCTTGGTCTGGCCTTCGACCTGCGCTTCTTCCACGCCTTCCGACGCCTTCTGGCTGTCGATCTGCTGGTCCTTGCGCACGCCGTGCGAGATGAAATTGACCACGTCGAGACGGGTCACGCCCTGCTGGTGCAGGTAGTAAACGGCATGCGAGTCCTTCTCGCCGAAGATCGCCACGAGCACGTTCGCGCCGGTGACTTCCTTCTTGCCGTTCGACGCCGACTGGACGTGCATGATCGCGCGCTGGATCACGCGCTGGAAGCCCAGCGTCGGTTGGGTGTCGACTTCGCCGGTACCCGGCACGGTCGGCGTATTGTCGCCGATGAAATTCGTCAAAGTCTTGCGCAAGTCTTCGATATTGACCGCGCACGCACGCAGGACTTCGGCGGCCGACGGGTTGTCGAGCAGCGCCAGAAGCAGGTGTTCGACCGTGATGAACTCGTGCCGAGCCTGCCGCGCTTCGACAAAGGCCATGTGTAGAGATACTTCCAATTCCTGCGCAATCATACTTCCTCCATCACGCACTGCAGGGGATGGCCTGCCTTGCGCGCATGCGTTAATACAAACTCCACTTTGGTACACGCTATATCTTTGGAAAACACGCCGCACACCCCTTTACCATGGCGGTGTACAGAAAGCATGATCTGCGTCGCCGTCTCGCGATCTTTGTTGAAGTACTCCTGGATGATGGCGACCACGAACTCCATCGGCGTGTAGTCGTCATTGAGCAACGCCACCTGATACAACGGAGGTGGCTTGACTGTCTGCCGCTCCAGCAGCTGTTCGGTATCGTGCTTGGTTGCCATAGGGGTATTCTAAATTGCTTTCGATCTTCGTGTGTGCGGAAACTAACGCTCAGGGTAATCCCATTTGCTTTTCATCTTACGCGTTTTCCGGTTGGTGCGCAGATGGCGGTTCGATTGCGAAAATCAAGAGCTTGATTTTCAGCCACTATGGAAATTTTTACAACGCGTGTTCAAAACCGCTTGACTTACAGGATTCTTGCGCCAACAATGCAGTTATTGACTTGTACTTATGTACTTGTTGATAAGAAGTGAGCAGGCTGAGGAGGGGGCAAGAAGCTTCTTGCTTTTATGGCTCGTGTGATTTGTTTTTAATCGAAGGTTATTTTATGGCAACAGGTACTGTTAAGTGGTTCAATGATTCCAAAGGTTTTGGCTTCATCACCCCTGATGACGGCGGCGAAGATTTGTTCGCGCACTTCTCCGCGATCAATATGAACGGTTTTAAGACCCTCAAAGAAGGTCAAAAAGTCCAATTCGAAGTCACGCAAGGCCCGAAAGGCAAGCAAGCTTCCAACATCGTCGGCGCGTAAGCTCCCTCTGGAAGTAAAGAACCCCGCTTCGGCGGGGTTTTTTTTATGCAAAACAAAAAAGCCCCGTACGCGTACGGGGCTTGAGCTACGTCAATAAGACCGCGCTTACATATTCTCGATCATCACCTCGCCGAAGCCCGAGCACGACACCTGCGTCGCGCCTTCCATCAGGCGCGCGAAGTCGTAAGTGACGCGCTTGGACGCGATGGCCTTTTCCATCGAACTGATGATGAGGTCGGCCGCTTCCGTCCAGCCCATGTGGCGCAGCATCATCTCGGCCGACAGGATCAGCGAACCCGGGTTCACGTAATCCTTGCCCGCATACTTGGGCGCGGTGCCGTGCGTCGCTTCGAACATCGCGACGGAGTCGGACATGTTGGCGCCCGGCGCGATGCCGATGCCGCCGACCTGGGCCGCCAGCGCGTCGGAGACATAGTCGCCGTTCAGGTTCAGGGTGGCGATCACGCTGTACTCGGCCGGACGCAGCAGGATCTGCTGCAGGAACGCGTCCGCGATCGAATCCTTGACGACGATGTCCTTGCCCGTACGCGGGTTCTTGAACTTGCACCACGGGCCGCCGTCGATCAGCTCGGCACCGAATTCACGTTGCGCCAGCGCATAGCCCCAGTCGCGGAAGCCGCCTTCCGTGTACTTCATGATATTGCCCTTGTGGACAATGGTGACGGACGGCTTGTCGTTGTCGATCGCGTACTGGAGCGCCTTGCGCACGAGACGCTCCGTGCCCTCGCGCGACACCGGCTTGACGCCGATCGCGGACGTCTCCGGGAAGCGGATCTTGCGCACGCCCATCTCGCGGGTCAGGAATTCGATGACCTTCTTCGCCTCGGCCGACTCCGCGGCCCATTCGATGCCCGCATAGATGTCTTCCGAGTTCTCGCGGAAGATCACCATATCCGTCTTGTGCGGTTCGCGCAGCGGCGACGGCACGCCATTGAAATAGCGCACGGGGCGCAGGCAGACGTACAGGTCGAGTTCCTGGCGCAGCGCCACGTTCAGCGAGCGGATGCCGCCGCCGACCGGCGTCGTCAGCGGGCCCTTGATCGACACCACGTACTCGCGCACGCAGTCCAGCGTTTCGGTCGGCAGCCAGACATCCGGACCATACACCTGCGTCGACTTCTCGCCGGCAAACACTTCCATCCACGCGATCTTGCGCCGGCCGCCGTACGCCTTCGCGACGGCCGCGTCGACGACCTTCAGCATCACCGGGGTGATGTCGACGCCGGTGCCATCGCCTTCGATATAGGGAATGACCGGCTGGTCGGGGACGTTCAGCGAGAAGTCCGCGTTGACGGTAATCTTTTGACCATCGGTAGGTACTTTGATATGTTGATACATCATGTTCTCCGAAGTGGGCACGCGGCGGCGGCGGACCGCCAGGTCTGCGATCTCCATTAGAATAGTGGGCTGGCCGTCGTCTTGTCTAAGACGCAACACTGGCACAACATTATGCACCAGGTTTGATCGCGACGGGCCAGAGGCTCGCTATTTTTGCTCCAAAATCCATTCTTCATGTCCCTCATCCTGTTCAATAAGCCCTTCCAGGTTCTGTGCCAGTTCTCGCGCGAGGACGAGCGCGAAACCCTTGCCGACTACCTCGACATCCCGAATATCTACCCGGCCGGCCGCCTCGACGCGGACAGCGAAGGCCTGATGCTGCTGACGGACGACGGCCGCCTGCAGCACCAGATCGCCCATCCGGATCACAAGGAAGCGAAGACGTATCTGGTGCAACTGGAAGGGGTGGCCGATCGCGCCAGCCTGGACCGCCTGCAGGCCCCGATCGACCTGGGCGACTTCATTACCAAGCCGTGTCGCGCGAGCCTGATCGCGGAACCGGAATGGCTGTGGCCGCGCAACCCGCCCATCCGAGTGCGCCAGGGCAAGCCGACCAGCTGGATCGCGATCACGCTCGAGGAAGGGAAAAACCGCCAGGTGCGCCGGATGACGGCCGCGATCGGCCTGCCGACGTTGCGCCTCGTGCGTTCGAGCATCGGGCCGTTTTCGCTGGCGACGCATCCGCTGATGCCGGGCGAATGGATGGAGGTGCCGGCCGCTGCCGTAGGCGGCAATCGGTGAAACGTTTGAGGCAGCTCAACCTTTCCAAAAGTTAATGTAGGCCGAGCAAAAAGCTGTCAACCAGCAATTCCGGGCTCCCGTTAAAGGGGCAGATTCACCGTTGTGGATCAACTTCTTCTTTAAAGGAACCCGAAATGTCCAAACTGATCGCTGGCCTGGTTGCTTCCCTGTTCGCCGTCTCCGCATTCGCCGCCCAGGCTCCGGCCCCGGCCGCCGCTCCGGCCGCGACGGCCGCCGCCGAGCAGCCCGCCGCTCCCGCGAAGAAAATGAAGAAGCACCACAAGAAAGCCAAGAAAGCCGCCGCAGCGGACGCCGCCGCCCCGGCCGAACCGGCAGCCAAGTAAGCCTACCTGGCGCACCCAGGCAGCCTGCGGGCTGCCTTTTTTTATGCCAATTTCCAAAAACCGGGGTCAGACCCCGGTTTTTGGCAACAAACTTAAGGCAACAAAAAACCCGCCGGACTTGCGTCGGGGCGGGTTCTTCATCCAGCATCGCGACCTAGGTCGCGCGGGCGTTACCGTCGGGTGTATTAAGCCGACAGGGCCTTGATGGCGGCAGCCAGGCGGCTCTTGTGGCGAGCGGCCTTGTTCTTGTGGATGATTTTCTTGTCAGCGATGCTGTCGATGGTCGACACGGACTGCTGGAAGATTTGCGAAGCAGCGGCCTTGTCGCCAGCCTGGATGGCCTTTTTGACGGCCTTGATTGCGGTACGCAGGGTCGAGCGCTGAGCCGAGTTGTGTGCGTTTTGCTTGACTGCTTGACGAGCGCGCTTGCGCGCCTGTGCGGTATTTGCCATGGAATTTCCTAATCGGGGTCAAGTTGCGTTTGCAAACATTCAAACCGGCCCATTCCAGTGCCTGCCAAACGAGTGTCTGCTAACAGAATTCAATACAGCCCTCGATTATAGCGAAGGTTTCATCGAAGGGCAAATCCTGGTTCGTTTTTGTGCAATAGCCCAGCTATAATCGCGGGCTATGAACCTACTCAAGACCCTGGCAGCCATCTCGAGCATGACGATGCTGTCCCGTATTACTGGCCTGTTGCGCGACTCCCTCTTCGCCCGCGCGTTCGGCGCCAGCGACTATACCGACGCCTTCAACATCGCCTTCCGCCTGCCCAACCTGCTGCGCCGCCTGTTCGGCGAAGGCGCGTTCTCGCAAGCGTTCGTGCCGATCCTGGCCGAGTACAAGAGCCAGAAAGGCGACGCTGCCACCCGCACCCTCGTCGACCACGTCGCCAATACGCTCGTGTGGGCGACGCTCGCCACGAGCCTCGTCGGCATCATCGGCGCGCCCGTCGTGCTGTACGTTATCGCCAGCGGCCTGAAAGGCGCGGCGTTCGACGCCGGCGTCGTGATGACCCGTCTGATGTTCCCATACATCCTGTGCATGTCGTTCGTCGTGCTGGCCGGCGCCGTGCTGAATACCTGGCGCGAATTCAAGATCCCGGCGTTCACGCCCGTGCTGTGGAACCTGTCGTCGATCTTCTTCTCGCTGTTCATGGTGAAGTATTTCGACGTGCCGATCTATTCGATGGCCGTGGCCGTCATGGTGGGCGGCGTGCTGCAGGTCGGCATCCAGGTCCCCGCGCTGAAGCGCATCGGCATGTTGCCGCGCCTGTCGATCAATCCGTTCGCCGGCCTGTCCGATCCCGGCGTGCGCCGCATCCTCAAGAAGATGGGGCCGGCCGTGTTCGCCGTGTCGGCCGCGCAGATCAGCCTGCTCATCAACACGAACATCGCGTCGCGCCTGGGTGCCGGCAGCGTCTCCGTGCTGCAGTACGCGGACCGGTTGATGGAATTCCCGACCGGCATGCTGGGCGTGGCGCTCGGCACGGTGCTGCTGCCCAGCCTGTCGAAGGCGAATGCCGATGGCGACCCCGTCGAATATTCCGCCCTGCTCGACTGGGGCCTGCGCCTGACGTTCCTGCTCGCGCTGCCGGCCGCCGTCGGCCTCGCGGCGCTGGCCGAACCGCTGATCGCCACGTTGTTCAACTACGGCGCGTTCAACGCCCACGCCGTCGCGGCCGCCACAGCGCCGCTGATGGCCTATGCGGCGGGCCTGCTCGGCATCATCCTCGTCAAGATCCTGGCCCCGGCCTTCTATGCGCGCCAGGACATCCGCACGCCGGTCAAGATCGCCGTCGGCGTGCTCGTCGCCACGCAGCTGATGAACCTCGTGTTCGTGCCCGTGCTGGGCGTGGCGGGCCTCGCGCTGTCGATCGGCCTCGGTGCGTGCATCAACGCGACCTTCCTGTTCACGGGCCTGCGCCGGCGCGCGATCTACGTGCCGCATGCGGGCTGGCTGCCGTTCTTTCTGAAAGTCGTCGTGGCCGTAGCACTGATGGGTGCGGTCGCATGGTTCAGCCAGGCGCAACTCGACTGGGCCGCACTCCGTGCCCATCCCCTGCTGCGCGCGGGCGCCCTGTTCCTCATCATTGGCGCGTCTGCCGCCGTGTATTTCGCCGTGCTGCTGGCGCTGGGCTTCCGGCCGCGCCACTTCATGCGCCGCGCCAAGTGACAGAGCCGCCCTAGCGGTTCTCCGCCGGGAGCTCCGGCGGCTCTTTCTCTTCCTTCTCCGGCGGCGGCGCATCCGCCGCAGGTGCAGGCGCCGTTTCCGCCTGCCCGGACTGCGTCGCGCCCCGCTCGGGAAACAGCGACGGCTGCTCCGGCGGCGATCCCGCGGGCGCCTGCTGGAACAGCGACGGCTGGCCGGGCGCCAGCGGCTTGTCCTGCGCGAGCACCTGACCCTGCATCAGCGCCTGCCCCGTCGCCACGAACTTCCAGTCCGACACGTGTTCCTTGTTCTCGAAGCCGGAAAAGCGCTTGTCGAAATTCGCCACCTTCAGCGGCTTCGCCTTCGACAGGCTGTACACGGCCAGCACGCCGCGCCGGTCGCCCGGATTGGCCCATACGATGCCCCACTCGGCCTTGCCCGTCAGCGGGTCGACGAAGATCTTGCGCAAATGCCGGCGCACGCCGGGAACCCTGGGGTCCTTCAGCAAATCCTGCAGCGACGGCGGCTGCGCCGGCTGGCCCTTCGGCGTCGCCTCGGCATAGGAACGCAGCGCTTCGCCGAACGCGGCGCCGATCTCCAGCAGTTCTTCCTCGGCGGCCGCGCGCCGCAGCAGCGCGTCGACCTTCAGCGTGGCCGCGCCGACGAGGCCGATCACGGTCACGAGGATGATGAGGCCGAGGTAAGTAAAGCCGCCCTCGCGCCCGGGCGCTTTACCACTCCGCATACGGCTTGCCGTTGCGGCCCGTGCCCGGCGCGCCGCTGCGGATGGTGTAGATGCCGCCCTTGTCGCCGTCTTCCGGGGGGACGGCGATCCACGCCGAATCGCTGTCCGCGATCGGGTCGAACGGCAGCGCCGGCAGGTATTTTTTCTCGACGAGCTGCTGCAGCGAATCCGGATAGCGCCCCGTATCCTCGTGAAACTGGTCGATGACGGCACGCGTGTTGCGCAGGTTCTCGGCCAGGATGGTCTCCTTGGTGCTGTCGATCTTCGGAAAGAAGCGCGGCACCGCGAGCGTGAGGAGCAGCGCCACGATGCCCAGCACCACCAGCAGTTCAATCAGGGTGAATCCCCGCGTGCGTTTCGTGTTCATGGCTTCACCAGCGGCTGTAGGGGATGCCGTTCAGCCCGACCTTGCCGGAAGTCGAGTAGACGTCGTACACATCGTCGCCCTCCTTCGGCTCGTCCGGCTCGCTGGCGTAGCTGCGCTTGCCCCACGTCTCGGCATCCTTCAGGTCCGCGTCGCCGTTGAACGGATCGCGCGGCAGGCGGCGCAGAAAATAGATCTTCGCCTTCTTCGGGCTGCGCTGGTCCGGCACACCCTCGACCAGCGCTTCCAGCTTCGGCGGATAGCCGCTGGCGCCGGCCTGGCGGGGTACGCGGCCTTCGTCGCCGGCCTTCTTGTACGCGTCGAGCGCGGCGCGGATCTCGCGCAGCGCCGTGCGCAGCTCCTGTTCGTGGCGGCGCTGCAGCGCGATCTGCGCGGTCGGCACCACCAGCGTCCCGAGCAGCGCCAGGATCGCGAGCGTGACGAGCAGCTCGATCAGGGTGAAGCCGCACGGGCGCCGGGTGCTCATCTGACGCTTACTTCTGGTTCGGGAACGCGGCCTGCGAGGCCGGCACGCGGTTGTTGGCCGGCTGCACCGGCGTGACCTCCGGCTGCGGCAGCGGGGTGATGTCGATCGGCGGCGCGGACGGCAGTTCCGACGGCGACGCGGACGGTGGTGCGGGCGGCAGCGAGCCGGTCGCACCCACGCTGGTAGCCGGCACCATGCCGGTTTCCCCGACCACCGGCAGCGGCGCCGAGACCGGCGGCTGCACGGCGGCGGGCTGCGCCTGCGCCGGAGGCTGCGGCGCGGCCCCGGCGGGCGGCGTCACCGCGCGTGCCGGAATCTGCACCGGCGTGCGCACGTTCGTGTCGGGACGGCGCCGGAAGCTGGCCTCCGTGCCCGCGCTGAATTCCGAGCTCGATGCCGGCGGGCGCTGCAGGTTGCGGATCAGGTGCGGCGTGATCGACAGCACGACCTCGGTCTTGTTGCGCGTGTCCTGCTGGCTGCCGAACAACCGGCCCAGCACCGGCAGGTCGCCGACGCCGGGCAGCTTCGTGCTGCTGGAGCGGTCTTCGTTCTTGATCAGGCCCGCCAGCACCTGGTTCTCGCCATCCTTCAGCTGCAGCATCGTGGACGCCGAGCGCGTGCCGATGCGGTACGCCGTCGTGCCGCCCTTCGTCGTGACGGTGTCGACGAGGTTGCTGACTTCCAGCGAGATGCGGATGCCGACTTCGTTGTTCAGGTAGATCGTCGGTTCGACGTCCAGCTTCAGGCCCACGTCGACGTAGTTCACGGATTCCGACGCGAAGCCACCCACGCCCGACGAGATGGTGGTCGTGATGGTCGGCAGCTTGTCGCCGATGACGACCTTGGCCTTTTCCTTGTTGCGCACGCGGATGCGGGGCGCGGCCAGCGTGTCGGAATCGCCGTCCGTCTTGCTCGCGGTGACGGAGGCGGCGACGCCCGTCACGCCGATCGTCTGGCCGTTCAGGTGGCGCAGCTGGTCGACCGTGATCGCGGCGCCGCCCGCGGCCTGCAGCGGCGAGAACGACAGGCTCGTGGGCCAGTCGATGCCCAGGTCGAGCAGGCGGTTGCGCTGCACTTCCAGCACTTCGACGTCCAGCATCACCTCGGCCTCCGGCACGTCCTGCAGCGCCACGATCTGCGACGCCAGCTTCACGGCTTCCGGGCTGTCGCGCAGGATCACGAGATTCAGCTTTTCGTCCACGACGATGTCGCGCGACTTCAGGATCGTCTTGAGCGTGTTGCCGATGGACTTCGCTTCCGCATTGGCCAGGTAGAAGGTCTTGACCGTCATCTCCTGGTATTCCTTCTGCTTGGCCGCGATGTTCGGGTAGATCAGGATGGTGTTGCCGTCCATGACCTGGCGTTCCAGCTGGTTCGTCATCAGGAGGTAGTACACGGCCGCTTCCACCGTGCTGTTCTTCAGGAAGATCGACGCACGCTGGTCCGTCTTGACGTCCTTGTCGAACAGGAAATTCAGACCCGAGTGGCGCGCGACGACTTCGAAGATCTGCTTGATGGGCGCGTCGCGGAATTCCAGGTTGATGGGCGTGCGGAACGCCGCCGCCAGCGCCGCCTCCGGCGAATTCGCCGCGATCTTGTCGTTCACCTCGGCCAACAGCCGGCGCGCAGGCTCGTGGGTCGGGCGCTCCGTCAGGATGGCGGTCAACTTCGCCTTCGCCGTGTCGTAGTCCTTGCGGTCCAGCGCGGCCTGCGCTTCGCCCATCAACACGCCGTGGCGGCGGTCCGCGTCCACCTGGCGCAGGCCGGCGCGGGCGCGGTCGTTCAGCGGATCGATCGCCAGCACGCGCCGGTAGTCGGCCACGGCCAGGTCGACCTTGCCGTCGGCCAGTTCACGGTCGGCCTGCGGCAGCAGGCGGTTCGTGGCGGCGTCGCGCGCGCGCAGGAACGCCGACTTGTACTGGACGTTGGACGGATCGGCGGCCAGCGCTTCCTGGTATTTCGTGAGCCCGGCCTCGACCTTGTCCTGGGCCACGAGCTCGTTGCCTTCGCGGTAGGCCATTTGGGCCGCGCAGCCGGACAGCAGGATGGCGAGTAGCGCCGGGAGCAGGCGGCGGGCCAGAGTGGGGCGAGCGATCAATCGAATACTCCAATATTGAGCTGCTGGATCTGATTCAGCGGCAGGTAGGTCAGGGTCAGGACCGGCGGCGCGATGGACTCGA
>Ga0187844_10002590_pt1 | contig 12676 bp, 6 predicted proteins | sample SpaLakP09_SKY_50_FD_134517 | JGI IMG/M metagenome (GOLD analysis project Ga0187844, IMG submission 134517) | Oligotrophic lake water microbial communities from Sparkling Lake, Wisconsin, USA - SP09_SKY_50 | ecosystem: Environmental > Aquatic > Freshwater > Lake | place: USA: Sparkling Lake...
CGTCAACACTTCGACCTTCGACAGCATGTAGGTGGAGTCGTGTTCGTCGTTGGGAATGCGCGTCTCCACCCTTCCCCCGGTCACGCCCATCTTGTGAATGATGTCGCGGTGCTGCACGACATAGGGATGATCGGAGAGGGAGCGCAGGACGTAGATGGTGCCGCTTTCGACATCATCGGCCTCAAGCTCTCCGCCGAAGGAGAGTTGCCCACTCTCGGGCGACGCCAGCCGCCGCGCCGCGGGGTCGTTGTAGAATGCTCGCTGGAGCGAGCGAAGCAGCAGATTGCTCTCGGTGCCGTTGGAGAAGATGAGGCGCAGGCGGCGGTCCACTTCCCCGGCGGTGGTTTTCAGCGGCTCGCCGACCTCGGCAACGTAGAGCGTGATGCCATCGAGAACGAAAAAGTCCCCGGCCTCAATCGCGCGGCGCCCCGCCTCTATAGGTTGAGACTGGCGCAAGCCGGTCTTGACTTCCGTCGCTACGCGCTCGAACAGTGGCTTGAACGCCTCGAAGTCTTCGCAATGCTTGCGATCCGCGATCTCCTCGGCGGCGCGCTTTTCGGCGCTGGTACGGACATGGCGCAAGACCGTGATGTCGTCCGCGCCGGCAATATCCGCCAGTTCGGCAGCCAGGTCGTCGATGTCGATGGCTTTGTCCGCCGAAGTAGCAACAGTCGGCACCCCTGCAAGCAAGCCCTGATGATCCAGCGGCTCAAGCAAGCCACTGCAATCCGGGAGCGCGCGTAGACGGTCGAGCCGCACGGCATACAGGCGCTCGAATATGTCACGGTCTTCACCGTGCTGCGGCGCATGGCCGTGCTTTTCGGTGAAGCATTGGATTTCCTGGAAGCCCGCGATGGCGCGCTCCTCACTGGCCGGCCGTCCGTTCTTCTTCTCAGGCGGTGCGAACTCGGCAAGCTCCGCAGCGAGTTCGTCAAGATCACTCATAACGTCCCTCCGCCTTGAAGCGCATGAAGGCGGCAGCGCCTTCGGCCATGCGTCGCTCCCAGGCATCCTGGGAATCGAGCGCCGGAATGCGACCGCGCTCCTTCTTGAACTGAACAGCCCGAACGGCCATCTCCTTCGCCTCGTCGGGCGTCAGGCTCGTGCGCTTGGCCGAGATGGCCGCCGCGACCTGCTTCAAGCTGTCCTCGCTCATGGTCTTGGCAAGGATGGCGTAGGCTTCCCCGAAGGGGTTGATGCGGTCGATAATTGTTTTGTCCAACTCGCGCCCGTCCTACGCGAAGCGGCGCACGCCGTCGATCAGTGCGGTGTTGGGCGACCCATCGCTCTCGCCTTCGGTGACAAGCCGCTTGGCCTGCTGCGTGAGGTTGAGGGCGGATGGCGTGCTGGCGCACGGCCTCCTGATCTTCGGCGTCAAGCTCTGGATACTTGTCCTTGATGATCTTGCCCATGCCGACTTGAGTCAGCTCCTCGGGCACCAGCTCCTCATCGAACAGGCCGCGCTCGATGGTGGGCTTGTCCTGCACGAAGGCCGCGATGACTTCGTTCAGGTCTTCCTGACAGATTCGCGCTGCTTCCTTGCTCTTGGGCTCGGCGAGGCCCTTGATCTCGATTTGGTACGCCCCTGTCTGCTCATTGACACCGACATTGCAGCGGTCAGAGTCGTAGCCGCCCTCGCCGTAGTTAAAACCCGGCGTCGGGCCACTGTCGGGGTTCTTGGGCTTGAACTCGAAGCGCGGAGCAAGGACCTGCTCCATCAACAGGCTTGCCGCGATGGCCTTTAACGTATCGTTGACGGCCTCGGTGACAGCTTCCTCGGCTGCGTCCGGCTCGGCGATCAGGTTGGTGAACCTCGCGCGGGTCTTACCAGGCGCGTCTCGGGTTGCACGACCGATGATCTGAACGATCTCGGTCAGGCTGGCGCGGTAGCCCACGGTTAGGGCGTGTTCGCACCAAATCCAGTCGAAGCCCTCCTTCGCCATGCCCAGCGCGATAATGATGTCCACATAGTCCCGGTTGTTCTTCTGCGCAGGGTCTTTGAGTGAGGCGGACACGCGGTCACGCTTGGCGGCATCGTCATCGACGAGATCGGCGATCCGCAGCACGCGGCCATCGGGGCGCATGACACGTTGGAAGCCGGTCGCAGGGTCAATGCCTTGCCATTCACCCAGCGCCTCTATGATGTGCTCCACTTCCCGCATCTTGTCCTTCGTGCTCTCGCGCGAATTGACATTCGGGATGTGGATGATGGTCTTCTCCTCGGGATCGAGGACATTGAGGATGTCATCGACGTAAGGCCCGCTGTAGAAGAAGTAGCCGATGTCGAGTTGCTTGAGATACTCGTAGCCGTTGAGCTGTTCGTAGTAGGTGTAGGTGACGGTATCGAACTTCGACTCATCCTGCGGTGCGAGCACGGCCTCGGCGTCACCACGGAAGTACGAGCCGGTCATGGCAACGATGTGCGTCTTGCCCCGCGCGAAGAACTGCCCCAGGTGCAAGCCGAGCTTGTTGTCCGGGTTGGCCGAAACGTGGTGGAACTCATCAACCGCGATCAGTCGGTCGTCGAACGCCTCCACACCGTAGGCATCGACCGCGAATCGGAAGGTCGCATGGGTGCAGACCAGCACCTTGTCGTCCCCTTCAAGGAATGCGCAGAGCGACTTGACCTTCCCTCCGTTGTCGTTGCCTGGCGCGTTGCATAGGTTCCACTTGGGTTCGACCTGCCAGTCAGACCAGAAGCCGTACTTCGACAGCGGCTCGTCATTGAAGCTGGCACCGATGGACTTCTCCGGCACAACGATGATGGCCTGCTTCAAGCCTTGATTCTTGAGCTTGTCGAGTGCCACGAACATCAGCGCACGGCTCTTGCCCGATGCGGGCGGCGACTTGATGAGCAGGTATTGCTCGCCCCGCTTCTCGTATGCCCTCTCCTGCATGGGCCGCATCCCAAGAGCATTGGCCTTGTTCGATGCGCCGTTTCGGGCGTAGGTGACGGAAACGGACGGTACGGACTTGATCTTGTCGCTCATGCGTTGGCTCCCGCTCTGCGCTTCTTGCCCGGTGCAGCCGAAGCGGTCATCTTGGTATAGAGGTCAAACAGCTTTTCCAGCCGCTCGGTGTCGTTCTTGAAGCGCCGACCGATGTAGATGCGCTCCAGCACTTCGTCGTTGCGATCATGGGCGGCGAGCAGATCAGCGGGCATGTTCTCAGGGTCGTACAGATCTGCGATGGTCGCCGGGAAGTGATGCACCCGCGCCAGCAAAATGTCCTCAGCGCAGCGCGTGAGGTCGGCCTTGTTCTTCTCCGTCAGCGTTGGTACGGGGAAGGTGTTCCATCCGAGGGTATTGGAGTACGAAAAGTCGGTTCGCATCCGAACGCAGACTGTCCCGATCCAGACCCAGTGCAGCCGCGCGGCGATCAGCGCGAGGTTCCACAGCGGGGCGTCATAGAGAGCAAACGCTTTTTCTTGCACCACGCAATGTGGCTCCAACAGGCCGATAGGAAGATAGGGACGATTCTCGGAACTTACGCGCGGGACAACCAAGACGTGACTATTCCCCATCGTCTGCTCACGGAATCGCCACGGGGTGTCGGCCAGTTTCTGAGCACTGGCGTCCTTGGTCGCGGCTCGCCTTGCACTGGCTACGTCCTTAACACGTCGGGCTATGGCTGGAATGGCAAGAGCGGCCTCCGCTTCCTGATCCGCGATCCAGAGGCAGGCGCGGGGCGCAGCGTCGATAAACTCCTTTGAGCCGTAGAAAGGCCGGACGAAGCGGGCGGCCTCCGGCGAACCGGCTATAAGATTCCGTGCCTCGTCGTTCGAGAAAATCAGCGCCGCCCCATAGTAGGGATGATTGCCGAACTGCATCGGCGTCAAACCGTTCTGCGGCCTGGCTGCAGGCTGCACTTCGATGTTCGGCGCGGCGACGAGGTAGGCATTGATGTTGTCCACCTGCTTGCACTCGACCGATTCGTGGCTACTGTCCCGAATTGAATACAAACGGCGCGTGAGGCCGGGCATGGTGGAAATGCCAACGATTACCACGGTCACGCCTGCATTGTGGCTGGCTAGATTGGCCCATTTGAACGAGGTGTGCGCAAAGACGATGGCATTGCCTGTAACAAATATCTCCGGCCAAAGCGTCGGCACCTGCTGGCCTTGGCAAATGGAATTGGTGGCAACGAACGCAGCAGATGAAGGCGTGTGAGTCCCGTAATCTGCCGCCTTCAAGAACCAACCGGCCACATAGTCGAGTGACTTCCAGTTTTTCACGCGCCCATCGAACAAGGCACCAAGATCAGCTTTCTGCGAGGCACTCTGCCATTTGCTGCCAAGGTACGGTGGATTTCCGCAGATGTACGTCTCGCCTCCTTCGTTCTCGAAGTCAATCTCTGCCTGATCGAGCGGAGAGCCGAACAAGTCATCGGCCTTCACCTTCACGCCGGTGCCGGTCGGCGGGCAAATGCTCAGCCAGTCGAGTCGCAGCGCGTTGCCGCAGGTGATCCAGTTCTCGCTGCGCAGGGGCAGGAACTCAGCCAAGGCCAGCTTCTGCCCCCGGTACAGCACGTCGCACTGGTACTCGGCGATGACCAATGCGAGGCGGGCAATCTCCGCTGGAAAGTCGCGTAGCTCGATCCCGCGAAAGTTGGTAAGCGGAATTTCTGATGCACGATCCGGCTCGCCGCGCCGTCGGTTGATCTCGGCCTCGATAGCCCGCATTTCCTTGTAGGCGATGACCAGGAAATTACCGGAACCGCAGGCCGGGTCGAAGACCCTGATCTTGGCGATACGCTTGCGCAGGTTGAGCAACGTGCGCGGGTTGTCGCCAGCCTCTTCCAGCTTGGAACGCAGGTCGTCGAGAAACAGCGGATTTAGCACCTTCAGGATGTTGGGGACACTTGTGTAGTGCATCCCCAGCTCGCCGCGCTCCTCGTCCTCGGCGACGGCCTGGATCATCGAACCGAAGATGTCCGGGTTGATTTTGGTCCACTCCAACCCGCCGACGTGCAGGAGGTAGGACCGCGCGATCTTGCTGAATCGCGGCACCTCGTCGCCACCTGAGAACAACTGACCGTTGACGTAGGGGAAGTCTTCTGCCCATCGGGGAATCTTGGCGGCAGCCCGGTCCTCGCGCTTGGTGTTCATGGTGCGGAACAGAGTGGCGATGACCTCGTGCGTGTTGGACGAGTCCTTGGCGCTCATCTGCGCGACGGTTTCGGTGAAGCGGCCCTTCCCGATGAAGATGTCGGTGTCCTCCGCGAAGAAGCAGAAGATCAGCCTCGCCATGAGGTTATTCATGTCGTGGCGACGCTCCGCCGTGCCCCATTCGGGGTTGTCTTTCAGCAGTTCGACATACAGGCGGTTAAGGCGGCTGGTGGCCCGGATGTCGAAGGCGTTTTCGCTGATCTGACGGACGGTGCTAATACCCGCCAGCGGCAGGAAGAAGCCGAAGTGGTCGGGAAAGTCCTTGAAGGCACAGGCGACGGTCTCGCCGCTGCTCAGGTCTTCGGCCTCGAAGTCCGCGCCGTCCGTGGCGAGGATGAACTTCGCCTTGGCCTTGGCCGTCGCCGGGCTGGCCTTGAGGGCAGCCAACGTCTGCGTCACCCGCCCAGCGTTGCAGGTCAGGATGTGGATGTTGCTGGTCTGGAGAACACCGCCAAGGTCGGACTTGTTCGACGCCCCCGCGCGCAGGCGCTTGATGGTCGTCGCTTTGTTGCCAAAGGCGTCAAGGAAGGCGTAGGGGAACTCTGCGGCGTCGAAGGGACGCTCCGCGAGGTCCGTGATGGCTTGTTCAATTTCTACTGCGTTCATGCGGCATCTTGCCCATGTGCCCTTTTCCCGTTCACGTCCGACTGAGACTCACTCGGCGGAACAGCAATACGGGGGGCCACCTTATAAATAGTTGTCCGCGAGACCTTGTAGCGCTCCGCGATCTGACTTACCGGGATAGTCGGGTCAGACATCAAGCGCTTGATCTCCCTAATTTGTCGTGAATCCAGTTTTGGCTTGCGCCCTCCAGATCGGCCACGCGCTCGTGCCGCTACCAGGCCAGCCCGTGTCCGCTCCCGAATCAGGTTGCGCTCGAACTCTGCCAGCGCCGCGAAAACGTGGAAGACCAGCTTCCCAGCAGCGCTAGTGGTTTCGATCTTCTCGGTGATGCTCTCGAAGCCGATGCCCTTTTCCTCCAATCCAGCGACGATGTTCACAAGGTCCGGTAAGCTACGCCCAAGCCTATCCAGCCGCCAGACTACAAGGGTGTCGCCCGCTCGCAACGCCTTCAAACAGTGCTCAAGCTCCCGCCGAGCAGCATCCTTGCCGCTAGCCGCCTCTTCGTAAATGGGTCCCACCCCTGCTAGACACAGCGCATCGCGCTGCAGGTCCAGGTTCTGGTCATCTGTCGAAACGCGGGCATAGCCGATCCGTTGATTCATTGACAGTTGCCGGACGTTGAAAAATTGACGGAAATCTTAACAGATCGATGGAATGTCTGACATCCAGTCGGCATGCAACGGCGTGAGTTGATCAAACCAGCATTCTGGACAAGCGCGGGCGTTGGGGCAGCCGAGATCGACATTGAGACTTGTCATGACTCATCCAATTTGCGCAGCCAGAGCGACGTTCTTGGCGCTTTTTATGGTGTACTGTTCGTGTGCTGAGCAACGGAATATTTTAGCGGCTAAGAATGGCGGTGGCAGCCGTCGGCCTCGCAGAGCAGGAATCCCGTCGAGCGCCACCGGCGCGAATGAGGGAAACTGAAGATAGCTGGCAGGCTTACCGGGCACACCTTGCATCTGCAGTCCGTGGCCGGGAGAAACAGGTTTCCGACTGCTGAGGCGGCCCTGCGGGAGTTCTAGCGAGCGGATAGCTCTCCGGTGTCGTGTTAGGCAGAATTTCGCCCCGGTGGCGTTCGGGCGCTGAGTGGCAGAAATTTTAGCGGCTAAAAATTGCGGCGGTGGCCTCCTTCGTAGAGCAGGATTCCCATTGAGCGCCCGGCGCGAATGGCTCCCTCGGACTGCGGATTTGCCCCGTCGACGCAACACACTTAAGGCTGCGCAAGCAGGAGCAGCAGCCCATGGGCGTTCACACGTCACGAGTACGCGTGCCGCAGAGTGGTCGCGCACATGGCTTAACCGACCTACGCCGAACCAGCCAGTCCCGGCTCACCATTTCAATCCTTTAGCCGCTAAAATTTCTGCCACCCACGCCAAACGGCATCCTGGCGAGACTACTTCCTGCGCTATGTCGGTGACCTGTCAGGCCCCGCGGGAAGGGTCCTGATCTCCGCTACGAGCTGCAATTGCTGCAGATAGTCTGCATGGAATTGAGCCAACCACCGCACAATGGGCGCATTGTCCAGTAGCTTTGCAACATACGTCTTGATGACGACAAGCTTCAGGTTGTCTGGGCCGTAGCTGTCCTCCAGAAGCCTCGTGTCTGCCTGGAGAGCAGCAAGCTCCCGCTCAAGACGCTGGATAACCTCAGTTGATCCGCCTCGCTCGACCTTTTTCTTGAAGCCTTCGGCCAATTGATCAGACGGCGTCGTCTCCAGCATGGCTAACGCTAACTTCAGCGAGAAATTGCCGAGATTGATCATCGCGTGTGCAACGTCGATTTGGCGGAATGGCTGCATTTGGCGAAGAATCGGAAACACACCACGTGGGACCGGCTTTTCTGCAAGAAGGTTGACGGCTTCATCGCAGATGCCGTCAAGCATCTTGAACCGCTCGCGGATCACGCCCGCAGAAATCCCCAAGGCGGCGCTCAATCGTTCCGCCGATACTCCGCGTTCGTAGGCGCGCACGATCATCTTGTGCTCCTGTATCGCAGCCAGGCGGTTGACGTGCTTGTTGTACGTGTAGCTTTCGTCATCCTTGGCGATCAGGCATCTCGCTCGCTCAATGCCCAAATCTCGCAACGCTTCTGATCGAAGATGCCCATCCAGAATGCTGAAGCAGCCAGGCAGCGTAGGGTGCCGGATCACGATCAGCGGTTCGACCAGTCCGATGGCCTCCACCGATGATCGAATTTGCAAAAACTTGACACTGAGTTTGATGGTCGGAGGCAATGGCTTCAATGGGTGCAGGGCTTCCATCGGAATGTCGATCCATTCTTCGTCAAAACCCCATTCGATGAGCTTTGATGGCTTGTCCATTACAGTAGCCCTCCGTTCCGTGCGCTGGCAGACAGGGGTTGGGGAACGCTGGCCAGATTTTCGGCTTTCAGCAATTCAACAAACGCGCTCGTTGCGAACAGTTCTTTGAATATTTCGCAGGTCACCAGCAGCATGTTTTGCGTGTACTCCGCCTTCTTCTGAAGGAGGCGGTGCTTTTCTGCGTCCCGCTGATACAGCTTGGTCAGCTCCTCCGGACTGAGCTTCTTCTTCGTGTTCGCCCGGCCGAACATCTCATTATTCCCGTGCTTCCCGCTGCGCGCCCGCTGCTCTAGAATCCTACGCATGATCGAAACTTTCTTGCCTTTGAGCTCGCCACTGTTGTAAGCGTCGAGCAATAGCTGTTGTGCTTCTGAATCGGTGGTGCGAGAGATGCTGACGGCAAGATGTAGGGGAATATATCCCGCCTCCGCTGCGGCTAGCAGGCGCTTCTCCCCCTTTTCAAGCAAGTTGGCCACATTTGCCACCCAAGACGCAGTGCACCCAATCTTCTTTCCGATCTCCGCGTCGCTGTAGCCGCGTTGCCGCAGCGCTGCAACTTGTGAGAGCGTCTCGCTAGCACGCGGATTGCGGCGCGCAACGTTTTCGACGATGCTCATCACATGTCCGGTCTCCTCATCAGTGTCGAGGATGATCGCGGGTATCTCTTGTTGACCGAGAAGCCTATAGGCTTCTAGTCGCCCTTGTCCGCAAACCAGGGCATATCGATCTTCGTTGCCATCAAGCCTCCTGACAGTGATCGGCCGTTTCAGACCGACCCGCTGGATGTTGTCGGTGATCTCTTGATGTGTCTTGCTGTTCCGCACGCGCGGATTCACAACTGAGATCGCCTCAATCGGGATCATCACGATCTTGCCTGACGGATTCATGCGGCCTCCTGTACGGGTACGCGCGCTACGAGGAAGTAGAAGACATCAAGGGTGTCGAATTGGTAGGCATCTAGGAAGAAGCCATTGCTCCTAGCAAGGGGCATTGACTCGGCGGAAAAATCAATGGAGGGAAGCAAGTAGTAGTCGTAGGGACAAGTATTGTGGCTGTCCATTCGCACTACCACGGTGATATCTGGCGTTAGGCTCGTATCGAGCCGGATTCGCCAGCGATAGTTGCCTGTGGATGTCGGCCTGCAGCGCGCAATTACAACTGACGCGGTGAATTCACCGCTTACAGTCAAGAGATCCGTGGTGGGGTCGATAGTTGACCATCCACCAGCAGCGTCTACGCCGGCAGCGATCTCCGCCATGATGTCTGGATGGCGCCGCCGCAGAGCGCGGTTTACTTCGAGATACGTATAGTCGCGTTTCGGACAAAATCCGATCAGGTTGTAGGCGCGCAAGAGGCTTCCGAAGCGATTCCGGTACGCCGCGCTCGAAGGAATACCGTCTTGCTCATCGATGATCAGGCCAGACAATGCGCCATACTTTTCGAGGACCTGTTTGAGCATCCCGAGCATTTGGTCATCGCCAAGATGACGCGACCGATCCGCGACTATGGCCTGGACGCGCGAAAACCAATCCAAGGGAACGATCGGTTCGTAGGCGCCGTTCTTGCGGATCCACTCGGATGGAGGATTTCGATGGTGTTTGATCTTCAGCTTGAACGACGTGCGGTTGTAGACGTTGTTGCCGATGTACTTCTCGTTCGTCAGAACCTGGTGTACTGACCCGCGCGTCCATGGTCGATCGAGATCGGTCCAACGTCCCTCTCGGTTTAGTGTCGAGGCGATGACGCGTTCTGGCATTCCCCGCTCGAGAAAGAGCGCATAGATGCGATGGATGGTCTCGATCTCCTCGGACGGGCCGGGGACTAGGATGACTCGATCCGTCTGGATGCTCTTCTTCTCGCCGCGCTCCAGAATGCCCTTGATGTTGTGGTTCTCGTCGATCAGCTGCCGCCTTAGCCCGAAGCCTGGTATGCCACCTTGTCGATAACCACGCTGTACAAGGTTCTTGTGTCCAGCAAACACCTTTACCGACAACTCGCGGCTGTACTCCGCAGCCATACTTCGCTTCAAGCTCTTGAGTAGGTTGGAGCTGAGAGAGTTGTCGTTCCCGAATTGCTCCGCGCAGTAAATGACTTGGATCCCATTCCGCTTGCAAGTTTGCTCGTAGACGGCGGCCTCGTCTGGATCAGGAAATCGCCCCCACCGGCTGACGTCGTAAACAAGCACCGCAGAAAACCTGATCCGCTTCTGCTGGACATCATCCAGGAGGGAGCGCAGACCTTCTCGGCCCTCAATGTTGAGCCCGCTTTTTCCCTCGTCCTTATACGATCGCACGATCCGCATGCCGTGTTTGGCTGCATATTCGGCGATGACCACCACCTGGTTTTCGGTAGAGTAGCGCTGGTGCTCCGTGGACATACGAACGTACTGCGCCACCGAGATCTGATCATCGGCGCCGCCCGCGGACACGGTGGTGATATTCGTGTCGGTCATGCCCACTCCAGGATTCAGAGGGAAGTGAGCGCCATCGTCCTGCGCACATATGAAAATTTTGTGACACGGCAGATGAATTTTTTGCGACGGACGCGGGGTCTTGGCATTAGACGTTGGACGTTACCTGCCGGTGTCTGCGCGTCTTCGTATCAACTCAAGCGCTTGGCCAAGCTGCCAACCGCCGGACGCAACAAGCTGGAGGATGGCGAGTCGCCCTCCCCAGTTAGAAGCCGTGGCCTATGACGCACCACCGCACGGTGACCCCTTGCCTCGCAGAGCAGGATTCCCATTGAGCGCCTTGGCGCGAATGAGGGACAGGGAAGGTAGCAGCCGGCTTGCCGGTTAGCTAACTTCACATATCTTGCCCGCCTTCCTCGCTTTACTTTTCCTTTACGCATTCACAGTGCTATCGTCCGGAAGCTTTATCGATCCAACATTGAAGCTTTAACGTATCAACGCCAGACCTTTGCAGTAGCTTTATCGTCGGACTCGTGGATGCGGACAAAGCGCGCTACTCGAAGTCGCGCGCCTCCGATGGGGTACAAAGGGGGGGCAGATTCGGCGTGAGTGTTTCCTTCTAAACCAGGCGGATCGCTGCTACCTAATTACTGAACAGAATGACCACTAGCAGACACTTAGCGGAACGCATCCGGGAAGTGCGGGAAATCAAACAGATGCTTGGCCCGAGAGCGTTTAGGAAAAAACGGGGCGGCCTGTCGCTTGGGCTGAGGCAAAGGCCTCGGCGGGTGGTGCTCCGCACCAAGCTCGTGCTACTTCGACTCCGTGAGCGGGAAGCGAGGATGGCGGGATACGGCAGTAATGCAGCGCCCACCGCTACGCATGAACGCCCTACTCCATGACAGATGTCCCATGACAAGCCGTCCCGCGTCTTGGGCGAACGCGCTGGACGGTCATTGGCGCCGCACATTCCTCTTGGCGTCCATCCGAGTTCGTTTTCTTTCCGGGGAGCGCATTGCCTGAAGTAGCGACGAGAGTGGGATGGAGGGGGCAAGACCGCTTATCCACTGAAGAACGCCCGACAACTACTTGTCGAATACCTGATAACTACTTGGAAAAACTACTTGCCGGGCGGACAGTTGGGATAATTGTCGTTTTTCAACAATGGGTTAGAGCATTTCTTGTCCTTGGCGATATCGGTGTTTCAGCGTATCGGTATCGGTGTTTCAGCGTACTTGTATCGGTGTTTCAGCGTGGATAACTTTGGCCGTCTGGCTGCACCTCCTTGCCAGGCAAGGAGATGCAGCATTTGAGGCCGATATCGGCGTTTCAGCGTGAATAAGTCGCGCTATCCACCACCTTGTCCCCGCGAGGACTGTTTGAGTCGCGACGTGCTAGTGGGGGTTTTTCATCTACGTGGGGTGGGCTGGGAAACAATCGAAGACCGTCACGCTCGGATGCAACGCGCGCGGCTGGATACAACGTTCCCACGTCGCGCAAGCAGCGATGGAACGCCGCGCGAAAGTGTGCCATCCCCTGAGGGGTAGTCGCGTAGCCAGCGCCGAACTGGTAGCGCAGGGATATCCAGGGAATCAGGACCGGCCGGCGCAGGATGAACATGCGCCAGGTTAGCCAGAGGTACAGGTCTATCGCCAGTGGGGAACGCAGTCGGTGCAGCACGCGAAGATCGAATGGGACAGCGTAGTCCACGCATTCGCGATAGAACGCTTCCGACAGTGTGACCTTGCTCTCCCACAGCGACCGTTGGTGCGGCCTCTTTGGATCCCAGAGCAGCATGCCCTTCTCGGACAGCGCCACGTTCTTGTAAGCGAAGTCCTGACCTTGGTGCGCTGTTACTGAAACGAATGTGCTGAACAGTTTGGTGGCCTGCACTCTAAGTCGCGACGTATCCCCTCGCTGACCGCCACCCGTTGATAGCCCGAGCTTGTCTGCAAATTCCGCTAGGCTCCGCCCAAGGATCAGCTCGCGCGAGCCTTTCAACTTCGCTTCTCGTGTCAGCCATGCTGCAATAAGCCGAGGTAGCTTGCCGTAGGGTAGGCCGATCTCGGGGTCAACTAGCATAGTGATGGATGCAAGGCCGTTGTCGCGCCTGTAGTGCGCACCATCGACTCTGTTGTGTGGCATCGATGCC
>Ga0187844_10002591_pt1 | contig 12676 bp, 11 predicted proteins | sample SpaLakP09_SKY_50_FD_134517 | JGI IMG/M metagenome (GOLD analysis project Ga0187844, IMG submission 134517) | Oligotrophic lake water microbial communities from Sparkling Lake, Wisconsin, USA - SP09_SKY_50 | ecosystem: Environmental > Aquatic > Freshwater > Lake | place: USA: Sparkling Lake...
CCATCGGCCTGCTGCTGGGCGCGGCGATCCTCTACGAGAGCGTGCGCGTGGGCGTTCCACGGGGGACGATCGCGAAAATGGTCGGCAACTCGGTGGCCGATACGCTCGGCGGACTGGTGCCCGTGGTCGGCGACCTGTTCGATTTCGCGTTCAAATCGAATAAGCGCAACGCAGCACTGCTGATATCGCACCTGGATACCGTCGACGCACGTCCCGCGACAGCGCCGGCGCGCCGCGGATCCCGCCTGCTGGCCGTGTTGCTCGTCGCGGTGTTCCTCGGCGCGGCGATCGGCGTGTTGTGGTGGACCGCATCGCGGATCCTGGGCTATCTGAGCCGGTGAGCGCTCCCATGCCGACGCATCGGAAGGTCTTGCTGTTGGCGAGCCTGATTCCGCTGGTGTTCCTCGTCTTCCAGGTCGGCATGCGGGTGTGGCTGCTCAAGGCCGGCGACGAGGTGGTGGGCGTGGTCACGGTGGCCAACGACAGCTGCAAGACGAAGAACCGGGCCAACTGCTTTCTCGGCCGCGCGGTCGTCAATCCGCAGATGGACGCGCACAAGTTCAAGACCACGCGGATTCCGGGCGGCCGCTTCTACGACGTCGGCGAACAGCTGCCGATGCGCATCTATCCGGCCCAGCGCCTGTACCTGGCGCAGGTCTACGACCCGATCAGCTGGATCCTGGGACCCGCACGCACGGCGCTGATGGTGTTGGTGTTGCTGCTGCTGCTCGCGGCCGCGATGCCCTCCGCGCGAAAAGTGCTGTGGATCATCCCGTGTGTCGCGGTGGCCTTCCTGTTTCTCGGATGAGCGCGTCCGAGGTCAGCGGCACCGCGTAACCTCATTGACGTGCCTTCCGCATCCGGGGCATGGTCGGGCCGACGCGCGTTTTCCACATCTTTTCGATCGACGACATGACCGAGCGAACCTGGGCAGGCCATCCGCGCGGACTCGCGACGCTGTTCTTCACCGAAATGTGGGAACGCTTCTCCTACTACGGCATGCGCGCGATCCTCGTGCTCGCGATGGTTGCTGCCGTCGACGGCAGCAACCCGGGCCTGGGCCTGACGACCGAAGGGGCCACCGCGATCTACGGCCTTTACACCGCGTCGGTCTACCTGGCCTCGCTGCCCGGCGGCTGGATCGCCGATCGCCTGATCGGTCAGCGCAACGCGGTGTTCTGGGGCGGCGCCATCATCGCCAGCGGCCACTTCTGCATGGCCGCCAACACCCACGTGTCCTTCTATGTGGGCCTGATCCTGATTGCGCTCGGCACCGGGCTGCTCAAGCCCAACGTCAGCGCGATGGTCGGCGAACTCTACGGACCCGAGGCCGGCGCCCGGCGTGACGCCGGCTATTCGATCTTCTACATGGGCATCAACACCGGCGCCTTCGTCGGCCAGCTCATCTGCGGCTATCTGGGCGAGAAGGTGGGCTGGCACTGGGGCTTCGGCGCCGCCGGCGTGTTCATGGTGCTCGGACTGATCCAGTACAAGTTCTACGGCCGACACCTGGGCGAGATCGGACTGCGCCCGGTCACCACCGGCGACGCCGCGCGCGATGCCACGATCCAGCAGAGGGGCTGGCTGATCGTCGGAATATTCCTCGCAGGTCTCGCAGCGGTGACGGCCGCGGCACTGTCGGGCGCGCTGACGCTCGACGCGGTGCGGCTGGCGCAGGGCACCGGCGTCTTCATCGTCGCCGTCGCGGCTTCCTACTTCGGCTACGTGATCTTCTTCGGCGGTCTGGATGCGGACGAGAAGAAGCGCGTGGCCGTCATCGCGGTCTTCTTCGTTTCGGCCGCGATGTTCTGGAGCGGCTTCGAACAGGCAGGATCGAGCTTCAACCTGTTCGCGCAGGATCACACCGACCGCGTGATCTTCGGCTGGGAAGCGCCGGCCTCATGGCTGCAGTCGATCAACCCGATGTTCATCATCCTGCTCGCGCCCTTCTTCGCGGCGCTGTGGGTGAACCTGGGTCGCCGCGGACTCAATCCATCGACGCCGTTCAAGTTCGCGATCGGTCTGATCCAGATGGGCGTCGGCTTCCTGGTGCTGTACTTCGCCTCGCTGTTCGTCGTGCAGGGCGAGAAGGTTGCGCCGACCTGGCTGATGCTGACCTATCTGTTCCACACCACCGGGGAGCTGTGCCTGTCACCGGTGGGCCTCGCGGCGGTGAACAAGCTGTCGCCCAAGCGTTACCAGGGCCAGATGTTCGGCACCTGGTTCACGGCTTCGGCGCTCGGCCATCTGATTGCAGGACTGGTGGCCGGGCACCTCGCCGACGATGCGAATGTCGCCGACATGCCCGATCGCTTCCTGTTCGTGTGCATGACCACCGCCAGCGCGGGCCTGGTCCTGCTGATGTTCGTCGGGCCGATCAAGCGGCTCATGGGAGACAACAAGCCATGATGAAATCTACTCTCGCCATCGCCACCGGGCTCGGCCTGTTGCTGCTGGGCGCTTGCAACGGCTCGAAGGAAAGTGCTGGCGAAGCACCCGCGCCGACTCCCTCGACTGCCGCAGCAGCCAAGCCGGCCCCCACTGCCGCGGAGGCCGATGCGCTCGTGGCCGAGGTCGACAAGTACGCCGTCGACAATGCCGCGCGCCTGGGCGCCGCGTTCTGGATCGCCCAGACCTACATCACCGACGACGCGCAGCTGCTGGCCGCCAACGCCACCGAAGAGCAGCTCGAATTCCAGTCGGCGAAAGCCGAAGAGGCCAAACGTTTCAACGCCACGCCAGGTCTGTCACCGGAAACCGCGCGCGCGCTGACCTTGATCAAGCTGGGCCCGACGATGCCCGCGCCATCCGATCCGGCCAAGCGCAAGGAACTCGCCGCGATCGCCGCGAAGATGGACGCCAACTACGGCGCTGGCCAGTGGTGCCGCCCGAACGCAGCGGGACAGGAGGAGTGCCTCAAGCTGCAGCAGATCGAGAAGATCGTCGACAACGTCGAGCTGAAGAACACGCCTGCCCAGATCGAGGCGGCGTGGAACGGCTGGCACCAGACTTCGCGCCCGATCCGCAAGGACTACCAGCGTTTCACCGAACTGATGAACGAGGGCGCCAGCCAGCTCGGCTTCAAGGACACCGGCGAACTCTGGCGCGGCGGCTACGACATGAGCCCGGCGGAGTTCGATGCGGAGGTCGAGCGCCTGTGGGGTCAGGTCAAGCCGATGTACGACGATCTGCACTGCCTGGTGCGCGAGAAGCTCAACAAGAAATACGGCGACGCCGTGGTGCCCAAGGACGGACTGATTCCTGCGCACCTGCTCGGCAACATGTGGGCGCAGCAGTGGAGCAACCTGTACCCGCTGCTCGAACCCTATCCGGGACAGGACAGTCTCGATGTGTCGAGCGCGCTCAAGGCCCAGCGCGATGCCGAGTACAAGACGCTGCTCGCTGCATTCAAAGGCAAGCCCACGCCGTCGGATGTCGCCGAACTCGAGCACAAGGCCGACGCCGCGCAGGCGGTGAAGATGGCCAAGGTCGCCGAAGACTTCTACGTCTCGCTCGGCTTCCCCAAGCTGCCGGAATCGTTCTGGGCCAAGTCCATGCTCGTGCAGCCACGCGATCGCGATGTCGTCTGCCACGCCAGCGCCTGGGACATGAATCTCAAGGGCGACGTGCGCATCAAGCAGTGCATCGAGCCGGACGAGGAAGAGCTGACGACGATCCACCACGAACTCGGCCACATCTATTACTACCTGTCGTACAACCACCTGCGTCCGGTGTTCCAGAGCGGCGCACATGACGGCTTCCACGAGGCCATCGGCGACACCATCACCCTGAGCTTGACGCCGGAGCATCTCAAGAAGATCGGGCTGGTGAAGAGCGTCCAGAAGAACGACAAGGCCACGATCAATTCGCAGATGAAGCTGGCGCTGGACAAGATCGTGTTCCTGCCCTGGGGCAAGCTCGTCGACCAGTGGCGCTGGAAGGTGTTCAGCGGCCAGATCAAGCCCGAGGACTACAACGCCGGCTGGTGGAAGCTGCGTGAGCAGTACCAGGGCGTGTCGCCGCCCAATGCACGCAGCGAGGAGGATTTCGATCCGGGCGCGAAATACCACATTCCCGGAAACACCCCGTACACGCGCTACTTCCTGTCGTTCGTGCTGCAGTTCCAGTTCCAGAAAGCGCTGTGCGACGCCTCCGGCTTCAAGGGCCCGCTCAGCGAATGCGATGTCTACGGCAACGCCGAGGCCGGCAAGCGCTTCATCGAGATGCTCGCGCTCGGCGCCTCGCAGCCCTGGCCCGACACGCTGGAGAAGCTCACCGGCACCCGCAAGATGGATGCGTCGGCGATCATCGAATACTTCACCCCGCTGATCGCGTACATGAAGGAGCAGAACCAGGGGAAGAGTTGCGGCTGGAAAGCCCCCGACGACGCTCCTGCGGCAGCGGTAGCGGTCCCGGCGACCTGAGCCGACGCGCCTCGCGGCGGAGTGGGCGGGGGCCGGCGTCGCTGACGGTAGCGACGTGCGGTTCCGGAAGCTTGCCTACCGGGCGGTTCCGGCGGCGACGCATCCTGTTCAGGCCGTCTGAAGCGTCGCTTCAAAAGCTTCCGCTTGGATGATTCGGGCGCGCCGCCTACAGTGCGTTGCATGACTTCCCGTCCAAGCCGGTGCCCCTGCCATGCGTGACGCCCCGGCAATTCGTTACGGCAACATCGCCATTTCCCTGCACTGGCTGATCGCCCTGCTGATCTTCTTCGGCTGGTGCATGGGCGTGTACATGGTCGACCTCAAGCTTTCGCCGGACAAGCTGAAGCTGTACTCATGGCACAAGTGGATCGGCATCAGCGTGCTGCTGCTGGCCTGCCTGCGCGTTGCATGGCGCGCAACGCACGCAGCCCCGCCACCGAATCCTGCGCATCCGGCCTGGCAGCGTACTGCCGCCAGCGTCGCGCACCTGCTGCTGTACCTGTTGATGTTCGCGATCCCGATCAGCGGCTGGATGTTCAGCTCCGCGTCGGGCTACTCGGTCAAGTATTTCGGCATCATTCCTCTGCCCGACCTGGTCGGCAAGGACAAAGCGCTGGCCGAGACGCTCGAAGCAGTACACGGTTTGTTTGCCTGGGGTCTGGCCGTGATCGTTGTCGTGCACATCGGCGGCGCCCTGCAACATTTCATCTTTCATCGCGACGACACCCTTGCCCGCATGCTGCCGTGGGCGCGTCGCAGGAGTTCCACGTGAGACGCTTCCTGTCGTTCACCCTGCTGGCCGCCAGCACCGCGCTGTTCGCCGCCGCATCGAGCCCGGTCGATGCCGGCAAGAGCAAGATCACGGCGACGTTCACGCAGATGGGCGTCGGCGTCGACGGCGCGTTCAAGAAGTTCACGGGCAGCATCAGCTATGACGCCGCCAACGTGGCGGGCTCGTCGGCCGAGCTGAGCGTCGACACCTCGAGCTTCGATATCGGCGACGAGGACTACAACGCCGAAGTGCGCAAGAAGGAATGGTTCGACAGCAAGGCCTTCCCCACCGCTACGTTCAAGTCCACATCGATCAAGCCGCTCGGGGCCGACCGCTTCGAGGCCACCGGCACACTGACGATGAAGGGCAAGTCGGTGACCGTGAAGACCCCGGTCTCCGTGAAGACCGAAGGCAGCAACCGTCGCTTCGAGGGCGAGGTGCCGGTTTCGCGCGCCGCCTTCGTCATGGGCGACAAGGAATGGAACGAAGTGCTGGAGGACAAGGTCCTCGTCAAGTTCGTGATCGTCGCCCCGGCGGGTTGATCCGCTGACGGTTCGACTGCGTTTTCTCAATCATCGTCTCAACTGGAGTTTCTTCTCATGCGTCTGTCCGTCTTTGCTGCCGCCGCGCTCGCCGCCGGCCTCGCTGTTCCCGCACTCGCCGCACCCGTGAACTACACGATCGAGCCGGGGCACACGTATCCGAGCTTCAAGGCGGCGCACATGGGCATTTCGTTCTGGCGCGGCAAGTTCAACAAGTCGAGCGGCAAGGTCACGCTGGACCGTGAGGGCAAGACCGGCACCGTCGACATCACGATCGACGCGGCAAGCGTGGACTTCGGCCACGACAAGATGAACGAGCACGCGATGAACGAGGACTTCTTCAACGTCACCAAGTACCCGACGATCACCTACAAGGGCACGATCAAGTTCGAGAAAGGCGAGCCCGAAGAAGTCGACGGTCAGCTCACGCTGCTCGGCGTCACCAAGCCGGTGAAGCTCGACATCGAGAGCTTCAAGTGCATCCAGCACCCGTTCTACAAGAAGGAAGTCTGCGGCGCGGATGCCGAAGGCGAATTCAATCGCGCCGATTTCGGAATGACCAAGGCCGCCGATGGCGAGCTGGGCAAGGTCAAGATCCAGATCCAGGTCGAGGCGCTGAAGGACGGCTAGGCGTTAAGTGTTCTCCGCATAGGGTTCTGTCGGGGCAGAGCCCCTCCTACAAGGCTCTGATTCCGTAGGAGGGGCTCTGCCCCGATTGAGCCGCTCGAAGACATAGGCACACCCGCGTTAGGCGAAGTGCCGAGCTTTTCCTTACGCCCAAAGCGAGCGCAGCGAGCGTCCCAACGCCCAACGCCCAACGCCCAACGCCAGCTTCACAAATCGTCCATCCCCAGTTCCTGGATCTTGCGCGTCAGCGTATTGCGGCCCCAACCCAGTCGCCGCGCGGCTTCCTGCCGCTGACCCTTCGTCGCATTCAGTGCGGACTGAATCAAGGTGCGCTCGAACACCGGCATGGCCTCGTCGAGCAGCGCACTGCGACCCGCGGCGAACTCCCCGTCGGCCCAGGCTCGCAGCGTCTGGAACCAGGATTCATCCCGCGACGCGCCTTGAGTCGGCATCGAAGGCGTCGACGACGAGACCGGCGCGAAGGTTTCGGCTGCCGGCATGACGGCCGGTCGCAGGATCTGCGCAGGGGGTGCCGCGTCGGCGATCGGCGCTGATTCGGGCGCAGCGGCGGCATGAATTGGACGCGGTGCAGGGTCGCGCAATTCCGGCGGCAGGTCGTTGAGATGCACGTCCTGTCCGGGCGCCATCACGGTCAGCCAACGGCAGACGTTCTCGAGCTGGCGCACGTTGCCCGGCCAGGCGAAACCCTGGAGACGCTCCATGACTTCGGGCGTAACACGCTTGGTCTCCGACTGCAGTTCCTTGCCCGCGGCCACCAGGAAATGACGCATCAGCAGCGGGATGTCCTCGGCACGCTCGGCCAGGCTCGGAATGCGGACGCGGATGACGTTGAGGCGGTGATAGAGATCCTCGCGGAAGCGGCCTTCCTTCACCAGCGTCTCGAGATCCTGGTGAGTGGCGGCGATCACGCGCACGTCGACCTTCACCGGTGCGACACCGCCGACGCGATAGAACTCTCCGTTCTGCAACACGCGCAGCAGGCGCGTCTGCAGATCGGCCGGCATGTCGCCGATCTCGTCGAGAAACAGGGTGCCGCCATCGGTCTGTTCGAAGCGACCCTTGCGCTGCGTCTGCGCGCCCGTGAACGCACCGCGTTCGTGACCGAAGAATTCCGATTCCATCAGGTCCTTCGGAATCGCCGCGGTGTTCACCGCGATGAAGGGCTTGGAGACGCGCGGCGAGTTCACGTGCAGCGCGCGCGCAACGAGTTCCTTTCCGGTTCCCGATTCGCCGGTGATCATCACCGTGATCTGCGACTGCGACAGGCGACCGATCGCGCGGAACACGTCCTGCATCGCCGGCGCCTCGCCGATGATCGCGGTGGACCCCAGCTCAGGCAGCGGTTCGGGTTCGACGCGACGCGCGGCGGCGCGGCGCACGAGTTCGGCCACCGCGTCGACGTCGAAAGGCTTGGGCAGATATTCGAAGGCGCCGCCCTTGTAGCTGGCCACGGCCGCATCGAGATCCGAGTGCGCGGTCATCACGATCACCGGCAGGCCGGGCTTCTCGTGCCGCACGCGCTCCATCAGTTCCAGACCCGAGACACCGGGCATACGGATATCGGTGATCAGGACGTCGGGCGTGTCTTCCGACAGCGCGTCGAACAGTTCGGCCGCGCCCTCGAAGGTCTGCACCTTCATGCCGGCGCGCATCAGCGACTTCTGCATCACCCAGCGGATCGACTCATCGTCGTCCACGACCCAGATTTCGAGTGCCTTGCTCATGTTGTTGTCTGCGTCATCCGTCAGGCTGCTTCCCCGTTCAGGGGTAGATACATGGAAAACACGGTGCAGCTGGGCCGCGAGCGGCACTCGATCACGCCACCGTGTGCATGGATGAGGTATTGCGCCATCGGCAGGCCCAGGCCCGTGCCTTCGGCGCGCGTGGTCACCATGGGATAGAAGATCCGATCGATCATCGACGGCGCGATGCCGGGTCCGTTGTCCTCGACATCGATCTGGATGACGAGGCGATAGCGAGTGCCGCCGATCGTGAACTGGCGCCGCGTGCGGCTGCGCAGGGTCACGGCGCCTTCACCACGTCCGCCGGCAATCGCCTGACCGGCATTGCGCACGACGTTGAGCACCGCCTGGATCAGCTGCTCGCGGTCGGCGACGATCTCCGGAATGCTCGGGTCGTAGTCGCGCAGGAAGTGGATGTCCGAGGCTCCCTCGGCCTCGCACAACTGGCGCACGTGCTCCAGCACCTCGTGAATGTTCACGGGGGCCTTCTGCGGCATGCGGTTGGGCCCGAGCATCCGGTTCACCAGGTTCTGCAGCCGGTCGGCCTCGCGGATGATCACGCCGGTGTACTCGCGCTGGCCGCTGTCCGGCAGTTCCTTCTCCAGCAGCTGCGCCGCGCCGCGGATCCCGCCGAGCGGGTTCTTGATCTCGTGGGCCAGCCCGCGGATCAGTTCACGCGAGGCCTGGTGTTGGGAGAGCAGCAGCTCGTCGCGCGAGATGCGCAGGTGGCGATCGAGCGACTGGCACTCCAGCAGCAGGCCGCTGCCCTTGCCGATCAGAATCGGCGTGACGGTGCAGTCCAGCGAGATCGATTCGCCTGCTCGGCGCAGGGTCATCTCGCGCTCGATGAACCCGGTGCCGGAATCGAGCGCGTCCTGCAGCCGTTTGGCGTGCGGAGTGAAGGAGGGGATGGCCTGCGCCAGCGGTTCGCCCACCGCATGCCGCCGTCCGACCTCGAAGAGGCTTTCTCCGGCGGAGTTGATGGAGGCGACGGCCAGCTTCGCGTCGAGGCAGATCACGGCCGTGGTCAGACCGTCGAGCACCACGTCGGAGGCCACGCGCGAACGGGGCACGAATTTCATGAAGCCGAAATTGCAAAAGGCGCGCCACGCGCGCGCGCCAAAAGGCTACAGAAAGCAGGTTGGCTTCGCACCGATGCGGTGCGTTTCGTTCATTTGCCCCGACTTGGCGCTCGGAAACCGTGCGCGTGCCCTCTAAGTGCAACGCCGCTTTTCCTCAATACCGTCAGGGTGTTGGGTTTCTCGGTCGCGGCGTGGGGCGGTTCGCCTCGCGTTCCTCCTTGCGCTGCTGGGTCAGCTGCACCGTCGGAGGCTTCATGTGAACGATAACGGGCGCCGCGCGGCCTACCTCCTTGCCCGAGGCGTTGACGGTCACGACGGTGACCATGTGCTCGCCGCGTTCCACTCCGTCCAGCGAATAGTTGAGGGCGCGGGTGGCCTTCGAGTTCTGCGCCGTCCCGTCGAGCATGTAGAGCAGGCCATAGCCCTCCGGCAGCGGCTGATTCATGCGCACGCTGACCGGCAGCACGCGATCGTCGCTGCGGAAGGTTTCGTCAGGGGCGGGTGAAACGATGCTGACGCTCAGGGGCGCCGCACCGGTCATGTCGGATCCCGACGAAGCAGCAGACAAGGGAGACGAGGACGAGATCGACGATCCTCGCGTAGGCCCAACCACCTGGATCGGCGGCAGAACGACGGGCTTGGCGGTCTTGCTCGGCGCCTGGTCCGTGTAATGGACGACGCCATTGGCATCGACGGTCTTGTACACGTCGGTGGCCACAACCGGGCCGGCGAACAGGGCCGCCATTCCGAACACCGCCAGCAACCGAATTCGAACCATTGGAGCCGCCATCACCTTGACGTGTCGATGGTAGGGACCGTGTCCGGCCTGTCAACGTTCCTCAGGCGCACACCTCTTCGAGCTCGACCAGCGCCTCTTCGAGATGGTCGAGCAGGCGCTGCACGCTGGGCAGGGTCCGCCGGCAGGCGATGAGACCGAAGTCGACCTGGTCGGCACGGCTGACCAAGGTGATGTTCAGCGCGATGCCGTCCATGACCAGCGACACCGGGTACAGGCCATTGAGCTGGCAGCCCTGCCAGAACATCGGCGTCCTCGGCCCGGGCACGTGGGAGATGACGACGTTGATCGGCATGCGTTCCCAGTTGCCGGCCATGTTGAGCAGGCCCGGCGTCATCATGCCGAGCGCGTAGGCCAGCAGCTCGGTCTGATTCATGGCCTGGAAGCGCTGCTTGTTGTAGTCCATCGATCCCTTGATCGCCTCGAAGCGCTTCACGGGATCCGCCAGGTCGGTGGCCAGGGTCGCCAGCATGAACGTGACGGCGTTGCCGGGTTCGGCGTGCTCGCGGTCGCGGTGCAAAGACACCGGGACTCCGGCGACGAGCGGCTTGTCGGGCAGGGCGTTGAGATCGGTCAGATACCGGCGCAACGCCCCGGCGCACATCGCCATGACCACGTCGTTGAGCGTGCCGCCGAGGGTCTTGCCGACGGCCCGCATGCGCGCCGTCGAATACGACTGCGCGGCGAACCGGCGCGAGGCCGTGATCTTCTGGTTGAGGATGCTGCGCGGCGCACGCAGCGCCGTGACCAGGTCCGGATGCTGGGCGCGTGCGTCACGGAAGGTCTGCTGCAATTCGCGCAGCACCCTGGGCGCCGATATGGCCGCGGCCCGGAGCCGGTCGACCTTGCGGATCGCCTCGCGCAGCACCGGCGTGGGCCGATGGCCGCTGCCGATCTCCCAGGGAGGCGGCATGCCCGCGGAATGCAGCTCGTCGTCGGACATCGACTTCATGAACATCCGGATGCCGGACACCCCGTCGACGACGGAGTGATGGATCTTCATGTACGTGGCGATGCGCCCGTCCTCGAGGCCCTCGATCAGATAGACGCGCCACAGCGGATAAGCCCGATCCAGATGCGCGCTGTGCACGCGCGAGACCATCGCCAGCAGCTCGCGGATGCGCCCGGGCTTGGGCAGCGCCATGTGCACGAAGTGATGCGCCAGATCGAAGTGGGGATCGTCCTCCCAGTAGAAGACGCCCAGGCGCGACAGCGGCCGGCGATCGAAGGGCGGGGCGACCGAGCTGGATTCCGCGAGCTGAGCGGCCAGCTTCGACGCGAAATCGGGCGGCGATCCAGCCGGCGGCGTGAACAGCGACAGCGCTCCCACGTGCAGCGGCTGATGGCGTCGCTCGAGCAACAGGAAGGCAACATCGGTGGGCGATAGTCGGCGCATCGCGTCTCTCTCCGTGCACCCGTCGTGGCCGGCGCGTCTGTCGGCGCCGTGTCGCAAACAGTCTATCCGCTTCGCCGGCCCGCGCCGGTTTCGCGCCGTGGCCCGTTAAACTTCGCTCATGACTCCCGACGAAATCCTTCTCGAAGGCGCGCCGAACTTCCGCGACTTCGGTGGTTACACCACAAACGATGGCCGGCGCGTGCGCCGGCGCCGCCTCTACCGCTCCGAACTGTTGCTCGATCTGACCGGGACCGATCTCGCCACCCTGGCGGGTCTCGATATCGGTCTGGTCTGCGACCTGCGCAGCCCCGGCGAACGTCACCGGCTCTCCAACGAGTGGCCGGCCGATCGACCGTACGAACTGCTGGCGCTGGACCTGGGCGCCGGACTGTCCGCGGTTCAGCCGGACAAGTGGAGCCGCAAGCTCGCGGATCCCACGTTCGATGCGATCCGCGCGCAGGACGCGCTGGCCGACAACTACCGGCGCATGCCGGCGAGCTATGCGGGCGATCTGCGCGCACTGTTCGATCGGCTGACTCGCGCCGATGCGAAAGCAGTGCTCGTGCATTGCGCGGCCGGCAAGGACCGCACGGGCTTCGTGTCGGCAATGCTGCTCACGGCGCTGGGCGTGCCTGGCGACACGATCATGCAGGACTACCTCGCCACGCAGGGACGCTACAGCTTCGAGCGCCTGATCAACACGCGCCTGCGTCTGGTGCTGCACGTGGAGAAGCTGCCCGAGCACGCGAACAATGCGCTGCGCGTGCTGGCGTCGGTGCGGCGCGAGTTCCTCGAAGCCGCCTACGACACCTTGAACAAGGACTACGGCGGGGCGGAGCGCTACCTGGAAGACATCTGCGAGCTGACGCCGGCACGTCGCAGCGCCCTGCACGCGGCGCTGCTCGAATCCTGAGACCTTCGACGCCGCGCATGGTCCCGCCTGCCCGCGCTGCGAAGTCGCCACGCGTGCGCGGCACGCCGAGGCCCACCGTCGAGCAGCGCCTGCTGGTGGCGATGGAGAGCCTGCTGGAGAAAGGCAACGCCTTCGGCTCGCTGACGGTGGAACAGCTCGCAGCCGAGGCCGGCATGGCGCGCGCCACGTTCTACCTGCACTTCCGCGACAAGGGCGAACTCGTGCTGCGCCTGATGGGCCAGCTCACCGACGAGATCATCGACAGCGCCGGCGTCTGGTTCGAGAACGCCGAGAACGCGGATCGTCGCGACATCGAACGCGCGCTGCGCGGCATCGTCGGCACGTTCAAGAAGCATCACGC
>Ga0187844_10002593_pt1 | contig 12664 bp, 12 predicted proteins | sample SpaLakP09_SKY_50_FD_134517 | JGI IMG/M metagenome (GOLD analysis project Ga0187844, IMG submission 134517) | Oligotrophic lake water microbial communities from Sparkling Lake, Wisconsin, USA - SP09_SKY_50 | ecosystem: Environmental > Aquatic > Freshwater > Lake | place: USA: Sparkling Lake...
GGACTACGGTGTGCTCCTATCGCCTGTAGTTGGCCGCCATCCAACGCGCACGCACCCCGTCTAGAAAATCAAGTCTCCCAGTTCGAAGAAGTCATAGCCTGCGCTGCGGCCACCCAGGCACTGTGCCAGAAAATCTTCGGTCTTGCGGTAGTAGGTGAGTCTGTCCGTCCAGCGGTACAGGTTGTGACCGGCATTGGGGAATAACACAAAGTCCACCGGCTTGCCTGCTTGTTTGAGCGCCTCGACCATGCGCGTGGACTGGTTTAGCTGAACACGCGCGTCTCTGGCGCCTTGCAAAATCAGTACCGGGCCGCGCACCTTGCGAGCAAGTCGGTGTGCATCTTGCCGGCGCTAACCTGAGGTCAGCGCCTCAGCGCCCAATGAGCAACCTGAGCGCATCTTCAACCCGTTTCAGGTGATTCACACTGAGGGTTGCCAAGGGCTTGGTACCCATGAGTCTTCGGTTGGAGATGGCGCGAATTTGATCAATTAGCAGGTCCGTCTCCTGCGCCAAACCGCTCTGGTTGACCAATGCTACACGCAGGGGAAAGTAGTCCTTATCCCGCTTCACGCCGGTGGTTCCCATAACCACCATGGTGGTTGGATGACCGCTCTTATTCAAGATGTCGGTTTGGATGACAAGGGCCGGGCGATTGCGCTTGCCGGGTTCTTCCTTGTGAGTTTGAGGCTCGAGGTTGACCTCCCAAATTTCCCCGCGCAGGACCTTAATCAAGGCCATCTTGAAGACTCTCGTCCAAGGACTCATTGAAGGCCAGATGCTCAGCCGAGAGCTCTTTGGAGAGTGCGGCAATGCGCTGCGCCATGACCTGTTCGTTTTTCTCCAAGACCGCTTGTCGGATGTAGTCCGAGCTCTTGAGTCCCACGAGGCCGGCTAGCGAGCGCACCTCATCGGCAAAGTCGTTGCCGGCCCGAAATGAAAGCGTAGTGCCATGCATGGCCAAATCCTTGTATGCGAAAAAGTTAGTCAAATTTTAGCTCCATAATTGTAATACATTTACGCAAACAAGCCAAGGTGAACCTGCCCCTGTTTGACGTACTGCTTAGCTAAATATTTGGAATGCGGCATCTTTGCACATGGCTTTGCCAGGGCGTTGTGTGACGACTGCGGGCAAGACTACTTCGTGGCCTATTCCTGCCGACTCCACCATGATCGCCCGCATATGGCCCTGGGCGGTTTTACCCCGAAGCAGCATTTGGCCAAGGCTGCATAACCGTTCTACTTTTAAGGCCGGTGCAAAACGGGGGGATTACCAGAACGCAAAGAACACCAGTGATGACCCAGCTAGTGGGCTTTGATACGCTAACCAACATCATCGGTGGCCTTAGGCTTTATTCCGCTGGCCAATAGTAAGCGGCGTGGTGGTGCATCTCAATTGGACGCTGCAGGGTTGAAGTAGTCCACCCGATCCGTAATCAGTCCATCAGTACCTAAGCCCAACAGCCGCGCGGCCTCTTGGTCGTCATTGACGGTATAGCTCAGCAAGCGAAAACCTGATGCTTTAGCCAAGGCGACGGATTCTGTATTCCAGAGCGCATGGTTGCAGACGACGGCTTGGCATTGGAGCCGGGTGGCATGACCCAGCCACTGCGCCCAGCTTTGGCCTTCCAGCGCATGGATGAGTAGGCCGCGCGCCAGCTCGGGGTGTATGGCCAAAGCGCCCTCGAGCGCGGGGATGTCAAACGAGGTGAGCAGGGGCTGCACCGCCACACCTTGCCACAGCCGCGCTACATGCTGCGCCACCACCTGACCCGTATGGCGTTCGGTGCCTACTGTGGGTTTGATCTCGATATTGAGTAAAAAGCCATTAGCAATGCAAAAACGCGCTATCGCCTCTAGCGTGGGTAGTGGCTCGCCTGCGTAGGCGGCGCTATGCCAGCCCCCGGCGTCAAGTTGCGACAGGGGGTGCCAGGTTTGGTGACCGGCCACGGAGTCGGCGCCAGCGGGCAGGGCGCTGCCGCTGGCGGTGCGGGTCAGCGTGTCGTCATGTAGCAAAAAGGGCACCCCATCGCGGCTGAGTTTGACGTCGCACTCAAACATGCGATAGCCCCAACGGGCCCCCAGGCGGAAGGCGGCCAGGGTGTTTTCTGGCGCCAGCGTGCCCGCCCCTCGGTGCGCAATCCAGCGTGGGTAGGGCCAATCGGCTAATGCAGTTTTTTCGGTCATTGGCAGCACTGTAACCGGCAGGGTGCAAGGCGATTACGTGCCCGCCGCGGGATCTATGCTGCACTGCGGTAATATAGAAAAACACTTTCGGCGCGCGTCCTTCCTATGGCGTATGCCATCCCATCCGCCCCGTCCTGATGAACGCCCCCACTTCCTTGTTGCATCTGCTGCCCGCAGCGGCCCCGACCCACACCGAGCGCATCCGCGAGATTCCCTACAACTACACCTCGTTTTCAGACCGGGAAATTGTCATTCGCCTGCTCGGGGCTGCTGCCTGGGACACTTTGCTGCTACTGCGCGATGAGCGCAACACCGGGCGCTCGGCGCGCATGTTGTACGAGGTGCTGGGTGATGTTTGGGTGGTGCAGCGCAATCCCTATTTGCAAGACGATTTGCTGGATAACCCGAAGCGCCGGCGCATGCTGGTCGATGCGCTGCGCCACCGCTTGGGTGAGATTCACAAGCGCCGCACGCCGCAAGGCGCGGGCGGCCACGATACCTTGGTGGGCAGCTTGTTGGAAGCAGCCCGGGTGGCGGTCGATGCTTTTGATGCCGCTTTTGTGGAAGTGGCGGCCTTGCGGCGAAAAACGCAGCGCTTGCTGGGGCGACTGACAGCGCGGGACAACATCAAGTTTGATGGCCTGAGCCGGGTGTCGCATGTGACCGACGCCACCGACTGGCGGGTGGAATACCCTTTTGTGGTGCTCACGCCCGACAGCGAAGAAGAAATGGCGCGGCTGGTCAAAGGCTGTATCGATCTGGAGTTGACCATCATTCCACGCGGCGGCGGCACCGGCTACACCGGCGGCGCGGTGCCGCTGACCTGGAAGAGCGTGGTTATCAACACCGAAAAGCTCGAAACCTTGGGTCCGGTGCAGATGCGGACCTTGCCCGGTATGGACCGCGAAGTGGCCACTATCTGGACAGAGGCTGGCGTGGTGACGCAGCGCTTGGCCGATGCGGCTGAGCGGGCAGGCTTTGTATTTGCGGTGGACCCCACCTCGGCCGAGGCCTCGTGCATAGGCGGCAATATCGCCATGAATGCGGGGGGTAAAAAAGCCGTGCTCTGGGGTACGGCTTTGGACAACTTGGCCAGTTGGCGCATGGTGACGCCCGATGCGCAGTGGCTGGAGGTCACACGTATCGGCCACAACATGGGCAAGATCCATGATGCCGAGCAAGCGGTGTTTGAACTGCAATATTTCAAAGCCGACGGCAAAACCCCTGTGCGCAGCGAAACCCTGACGATTCCTGGCCCGGCTTTTCGCAAAGCCGGTCTGGGCAAAGATGTGACGGACAAATTTTTAAGTGGCCTGCCGGGCATTCAGAAAGAGGGCTGTGACGGCCTGATTACCAGCGCCTCTTGGGTGCTGCACCGCATGCCGGCGCATACGCGTACGGTGTGCCTGGAGTTTTTTGGCAATGCACGCGACGCGGTGCCCAGCATCGTGGATATCAAAGAGTTTATGTTCGCCGAGCAAAAGCGTAGCGGCGTGCTGCTGGCCGGTCTGGAGCATTTGGACGACCGTTACCTCAAGGCCGTGGGTTACGCCACAAAGAGTAAACGCGCCGCTGAGTTAGGCGGCAGTTCAGGCCTGCCCAAGATGGTGCTGGTGGGCGATATTGCAGGCGACGACCCGGATGCGGTGGCTCGGGCCACCTCGGAAGTGGTGCGTTTGGCCAATGCCCGCAAGGGCGAGGGCTTTGTGGCGATCAGCCCCGAGGCGCGGCGCAAGTTCTGGCTAGACCGCAAACGCACCGCCGCGATCAGCCGCCATACCAATGCCTTCAAAATCAATGAAGACGTGGTAATTCCACTAGAGCGCATGGGCGAGTACACCGACGGCATCGAGCGTATCAATATCGAGCTGTCTTTGCGCAACAAGCTGGCCTTGTGCGATGCGCTGTCCGAATTTTTTGCGCGCAGCGATTTGCCTTTGGGCAAGAGCGACGACGCCAATGGCATTTCATCGGCCGAATTGCTGGGAGACCGGGTCGCGCAAGCGCAGGACTTGATTGCTGGCGTACGTGCGCAATGGCAGGGCTGGCTCGATGGTGTGGATACGCTCTTCCCGCAATTGCAAGACCACCGATTACGTGCCAGTTGGAAAACGCAATTGCAGGCGCCGCTGCAAAGCATATTTACCGGCGCGGCTTTTGCAGCCATCCTCAAGGAGTGCGTGGCTGCCCATAAACGTGTGCTCAAAGGCCGCGTCTGGGTAGCGCTGCATATGCATGCGGGCGATGGCAATGTGCACACCAATATCCCGGTCAACAGCGACGACTACGCCATGCTGCAAGCGGCGCACCAGGCGGTCAAGCGCATCATGGCGCTGGCGCGTTCTTTGGATGGCGTGATTTCGGGCGAACACGGCATTGGCATCACCAAGCTGGAGTTTTTGACCGACGCCGAGTTACAACCTTTTGCGGACTACAAAGCGCGCATCGACCCCGAAGGGCGCTTCAACAAAGGCAAGCTGCTGCGCCAGGGCTTGAACGGTGTTGCCAACCACGGCGCTGACCTGCGCCATGCCTACACGCCCTCGTTTGGTTTGATGGGCCATGAATCGCTCATCATGCAGCAAAGCGATATTGGCGCGATTGCTGATTCGATCAAAGACTGCTTGCGCTGTGGCAAATGCAAACCGGTGTGCGCCACCCATGTGCCGCGTGCCAATTTGCTCTACAGCCCGCGCAACAAAATTTTGGCTACCTCCTTGCTGGTGGAGGCCTTTTTATACGAAGAGCAAACGCGCCGTGGCGTGTCGATCAAGCACTGGCAGGAATTTGAAGACGTGGCCGATCACTGCACCGTATGCCACCAGTGCGAGAGCCCTTGCCCCGTCAAAATCGATTTTGGCGATGTGACTATGCATATGCGCAATCTCTTGCGCAAGATGGGGAAAAAGAGTTTCAGGCCAGGCAATGCCGTGGCCATGGCGTTTCTGAACGCCACCAACCCGCAAAGTATCAAATTCATGCGCAGCATGATGGTGGGCGTGGGCTTTAAGGTGCAGCGCTTGGCCAATGATGTGCTGCGCGTGCTGGCAAACCGCCAGACCGCCAAGCCACCGTCCACGGTTGGCGCAGCGCCCATCAAAGAACAGGTGATTCACTTTATTAATAAGAAAATGCCTGGTGGCCTGCCCAAGCGCACCGCCCGCGCACTGCTGGACATTGAAGACGCGGACTACGTACCCATCATCCGCGACCCACAGTCCACCACGGCCGAAACCGAGGCGGTGTTTTACTTCCCCGGCTGCGGCTCGGAGCGCTTATTTAGCCAGGTGGGCTTGGCTACCCAAGCCATGCTCTGGCATGCGGGTGTGCAAACCGTGCTGCCGCCGGGTTATCTGTGCTGCGGCTACCCGCAGCGCGGCAGTGGTCAGGCAGACAAGGCGGAAAAAATCGTCACCGATAACCGCGTACTGTTTCACCGCGTAGCCAATACCTTGAACTACCTGGACATCAAAACCGTGGTGGTCAGTTGCGGCACTTGCTACGACCAGTTGCAAGGCTACCAGTTCGACAAAATATTCCCGGGCTGCCGCATCATCGACATCCATGAGTATTTGCTGGAAAAGGGCATTACCTTGGGCACTGCACTGGCTGCGGACGGAAATGCCAACAGCGTGGCGGGCGCAGGCTATCTCTACCACGACCCCTGCCACAGCCCGATGAAGCTGCAAGACCCGATGAAAACCGTCAAGGCCTTGGTGGGTGATACCGTGCTCAAAAGTGAGCGTTGTTGTGGTGAGTCGGGCACCCTGGGTGTGACCCGACCCGATATATCCACGCAAATCCGTTTTCGCAAAGAAGAAGCGCTGCGCCAGGGCGCGGACGCTCTGGCAGCGCTTCAAGCGGACCAGGGACTGTCCGCAACCGGGCCAACCAAAATACTGACTAGCTGCCCTAGTTGCCTGCAGGGCCTCAGCCGCTACGGCAATGACCTGAATAACGGATTGCTGGAAGCCGATTACATCGTGGTCGAGATGGCGCGCCTGATCCTGGGTGAGCAATGGCTGCCAGCCTATGTCCAAAAGGCCAATGCCGGTGGCATAGAGCGGGTACTGGTTTAGGCGGTTACAGTTACGGATTCACGGGGCCCGCCCTGCATCTGCGTAATTACTACCCGATTGAATTAGTTATGGCTGGTCTGAGCAAACATTCCCCCACCCCGCAAGACCTGACGGTGCATAGCCAGTCGCGCGTTTTGCAAATCAGTTTTTCAGATGGTGCCGACTTTCGCATTCCTTTTGAGTTGATGCGGATTTATTCCCCATCAGCCGAAGTGCAAGGCCACGGACCTGGGCAGGAGGTGCTGCAAACCGGCAAACGTCTGGTGGATCTGGACGCCTTAGACCCGGTGGGTAATTACGCGGTGCAACCACGCTTTTCGGATGGGCATGACACCGGCATTTTTTCGTGGGACTATTTGTATTTCCTAGGTGCCGAGCAGGAACGCTTGTGGGGCGATTATGAAAAGCGCCTGACAGAGGCCGGGCGTGAACGTGACGGGCCGATGCCGGTTGCGGCCGCCCATGGCTGCGCCAGCCATTGAACAGGAAAATCTCGATGAGCACCACGCATTTTGGATTTCAGTCGGTGGACGAGGTGGAAAAAGCGCGCCGCGTACGCGGCGTGTTTGATTCGGTAGCCTCCAAGTACGACGTCATGAACGATTTGATGTCCGGCGGCCTGCATCGCGCCTGGAAGGCCTACACCGTGCTGGTGGCCAACTTGCAGGATGGCGACAAAGCCCTGGACATTGCCGGCGGCACCGGCGACCTGGCGCTGGCCTTTGCTGGCAAAGTCGGTAAGCGCGGGCAGGTGGTGCATACCGACATCAACCACGCCATGCTCAGCACCGGGCGTAACCGCCTGCTCGACGCCGGTGTGGTTCTGCCCACGGTGGTCTGCGATGCCGAGCGCCTGCCCTTTGCCGATGGCTATTTCGACCTGGTGAGTGTGGCCTTTGGCCTGCGCAATATGACGCACAAAGACCTGGCTTTGGCCGAGATGTGTCGCGTGCTGCGGCCCGGCGGCAAGCTGCTGGTGCTGGAGTTTTCCAAGATAGCCCCCCCCTTAGAAAAGGCCTATGACTGGTATTCGTTTAAGGTTTTACCCGTCTTAGGTAAGCTAGTGGCCGGTGATGACGCCAGCTACCGCTACCTGGCCGAGTCCATCCGCATGCATCCGGGCCAGGACGAACTCAAGGCCATGATGCACACTGGTGGTTTCGGCCATGTGGACTACCACAACCTAACCGGTGGCATAGCGGCCTTGCATGTGGGTATCAAGTGCTGACAAAGCGCGCGAAGTTTAGGGGTGCGCTTGCAAAGCGCGGTCCAGGCCGCATTTGCCAAGCCTTGGGTAAAAAGTTTCTCTAGTTTGGAAGGATTCGATATGAAATGGGTGACTGCTTTTTTAGCTACTTTTATGTTGTTGTTCAGCTTGCAGGCCGAGGCCGGGCGCTTAGCTGGCGGCAAATCGATGGGACGTCAATCGAGTAATGTCACCCAGCGTGACAGCGCTCCGGCTGCGCCTTCGCAAGGCGTGGGTAATGCAGCGGGCAAACCGGGTGCCGCAGCAGCAGCACCGAGCCGCCCTTGGGGCGCGATGCTCGGCGGGCTGGCAGCAGGCCTGGGCTTGGCTTGGCTGGCGCACTCCATGGGCTTGGGCGAAGGCATGGGCCAGATATTGCTCATCGTCGGTGCGCTGATGCTGGCCTTCATGGTATTTCGTTATTTCATGCGCAGCCGCCGTCCCCAGGGTGATGGCTATGCCTACGCCGGTGACTCGATGAATACGCAACAGCGTACCGCCTACCGGCCTGAAAACGTGGGCAATGACGCTTCGGCCCGCCCCTGGGAGCGTGAGCAGCAGGGCACCCAATTCCAGGCTGCATCGGCTGGTGGCGGCTCGATGATCGGCTCAGCGCTATCAGGTTCGCAGGCCTGGGGCGTGCCAGCAGGCTTTGACAGCGAAGGTTTCATACACGCTGCTAAGGCTAATTTCATTACCTTGCAAGCGGCCTGGGACAAGGCCGACATCAGCAGCCTGCGCGCCATGATGACCGACGGCATGCTGAACGAAATCCGTACCCAGCTCTCTGAGCGCGAGTCCCACAGCGGTGTCAAGCCCAACCAGACCGAGGTCTTGTCCATCGACGCACATCTGCTGGGGATTGAGGAGTCGGCGGATGAGTACATGGCCAGCGTGGAGTTCACCGGCATGATCCGCGAAGACGCAGCTGCCAGCCCGAGCCCCTTCCGCGAGGTCTGGAACATGACCAAACCCAGAACTGGCGGCGGCTGGCTGGTTGCTGGGGTGCAGGCTTTGCAATAGGTCTGCGCTGCGGTGCCCCTGACAGGCTGCCGCTCAAACGACATCGGGAATAATCGGGGACTATGGCAACACAGTCCCCTTTTTCTTTTGCGCAAAATTTTCTTGCCCAAGGCCCCTACGCTTTGACCCCGCCCGAATGGGCGCTTGACGAATTACAAAGGCGGGTGGTCTTGCTGCTCAACCATGTGCTCATGCAAGAACCCCAGGCCATGTCGCGTCTGGTGCATCAGCAGGGACGCTTACTCAAAGTGCAATGGATGCAATGGCATTTGCAGCTGCGCATCAGCCCAGCGGGCTTGCTCGAGCATGTACCGCTGGGTGCGGGCGGCGACACGGTGGACTTGCAGCTGACCTTGACAGCGGCCAATCCATGGCAGGTCTTGCAGCCTTTGCTGGACGGCGGCAAACCTGATGTCCAGGTGCAAGGCGATGTGCAACTGGCCGCTGACATCAATTGGCTGATCGACCATGTGCGTTGGGACCTTGAGGCCGATTTGGCGCGCATCGTGGGTGATGTGCCCGCGCATATGCTGGCGCAGGGCGTGCAGCGCATGGTGCAAGGCGTGCGGCAGTTTGCAGGCAGCGTGCGCCGTCCGGGCAGCGCAAACCCCGAGAGCGCTGCATGATGCGCATTACCCGAGGCTTGTTCATCGGCTATGTGGTTTTTCGCTATGGACTAGATGCTATTTTCTTGCAGAGCTTGGGTGATAAGCGCTGGGCGCGGGCCCTGGCAAGCGTGTTGCGCTTGGGGCGGCGTTTGGACGCCCCGCGCGGCGCACGTTTGCGCATGGCCTTGGAGCATTTGGGGCCCATATTCGTCAAGTTGGGGCAGGTGATTTCTACCCGGCGTGACCTCTTAGCTTTGGATATCGCCGACGAATTGGCCAAACTGCAAGACCGGGTGCCGCCCTTTGATTCGGATATCGCGGTCGCCGCGATTGAAAAGTCGCTGGGCAAGCCGATTACCGAACTCTTTGTGTCGTTTGAGCGTAAGCCGGTGGCCAGTGCCTCGATTGCCCAAGTGCACTTTGGCGTGATGCGCACGCGCGAGGGTGGCGAGCGCGAAGTGGCCATCAAGGTGCTGCGCCCGGGCATGCTGGCGGCGATTGACCAGGACCTGGCGCTGATGCGTTGGATGGCCAACTTTATCGAGCGCTGGTCGGACGATGGGCGGCGCCTCAAGCCGCGCGAAGTGGTGGCCGAGTTTGATAAATACCTGCACGACGAACTCGATCTGATACGCGAGGCTTCCAGCGCCGCGCAGTTGCGCCGCAATATGGAAGGCCTGGGGCTGGTCTTGATTCCTGAAATGTTTTGGGACTTGTGCACCACCGATGTGCTGGTGATGGAGCGTATGCATGGTCTGCCCATTAGCCAGGTGGATGCTTTGCGCGCAGCGGGCGTGGACATTCCCAGGCTGGCGCGCGACGGGGTGACTTTATTTTTTACCCAGGTGTTTCGCGACGGCTTTTTCACGCTGATATGCACCCGGGCAATATCCAAGTGAGTTTGGACCCTGCCACGCTAGGCCGCTATATCTCGCTGGACTTTGGTATTGTCGGGTCGCTGACCGAGGTGGATAAAGAATATTTGGCGCAAAATTTTGCGGCCTTTTTCCGGCGCGATTACAAGCGCGTAGCGCAATTGCATATCGAGTCCGGTTGGGTGCCTGCTGTCACCCGGGTCGATGAGTTGGAGGCGGCCGTACGCGCGGTGTGCGAGCCCTATTTCGACCGACCCCTCAAGGAAATTTCTCTGGGCATGGTCTTGCTGCGTTTGTTTCAGACCTCGCGCCGCTTCCACGTAGAAATTCAGCCGCAATTGGTTTTGTTGCAAAAAACCTTGCTCAACATTGAGGGCCTGGGCCGCCAGCTCGACCCGGATCTGGACCTGTGGGCCACCGCCAAGCCGTTTTTGGAAAAGTGGATGGGCGACCAGGTGGGACCGCAAAAGCTCTGGTCTGAAATCAAAAGACAGGGACCGCAGTACGCCAAGGTCTTGCCGCAGTTGCCCGTGCTCTTGCATCAATATCTGCAACAAAGCCCGCAAGATGCCGTCCAGCGTGAATTATTGGCCCGTTTGCTAGCGCAACAGCAGCGCACGCACGGCTTTTTGCAGGCCGTGGTGTTTGGCCTGGGTGGTTTTATATTGGGCGTACTCCTGACGCTGGCCCTGGCAAATGGGTATTTCTGACACTAGGCAAACTATAATCGTCGGCTTTGCCACCCGCCCGCCAAAGGCTTTTTTTCATGCCAATTTACGCCTACAAGTGCAGTTCCTGCGGATTTGCGAAGGACGTTTTGCAAAAAATCTCCGATGCGCCTTTGACTGACTGCCCCAGCTGCGGCCAGTCCGCGTTTCAAAAACAAGTAACGGCTGCCGGTTTCCAACTCAAGGGTACGGGTTGGTATGTCACCGATTTTCGCGGCGGCAAGATAGAGGCCCCGGCTGCGGGGGACAGCGCTGCGGCACCAAAAACCGAGTCCGATGCAGCCCCGGTCAATGCCAGCCAGCCCGCCGGCACTGACGCCCCTGCCACTGCGCCCGCTTCCACACCTGCGGCGCCCGCCCCCAGCGCCCCGGCGGCCACGAGCACCACGCCTGCGGCCTCTGCTTGAGTGCCGCGCCCAAGACTTCTGACACACGGGATTCCAAAGTGCCATTTAAAAAATACCTGCTGACCGGATTGATGGTGTGGCTGCCGCTGGCGATCACCATCTGGGTGTTGCTGTGGATGATGAGTGTGTTGGATGGTTTGTTCGGCCAGTTGTTAAGCGCCATGTCGGCAGTCAGCTCGGACCAATTTGGCGCATCGCTCGAGAAGCTGCGCCATATTCCTGGTCTGGGCGTGGTGCTGGTACTGGGCTTTATGTTGCTGACCGGTGCCTTGGTGTCCAACGTGGCAGGTCGTTGGTGGCTTAAGCAGTGGAACCGTATGTTTACCCACATACCGGTTGTCAAGTCGATTTACAACAGCGTGAAAAAAGTTTCTGACACCCTGTTTTCCAGCAATGGCAATGCGTTTCGCACCGCCTTGTTGGTTCAGTTTCCGCGCCAGGGCAGTTGGACGATTGCTTTCCAAACCGGTGTGCCCAATGGCGAAGTCGCCCGCCATTTGCCGGGCGACCTGATCAGCGTATATGTTCCCACCACGCCCAACCCGACCGGCGGTTATTTTCTTTTGCTTCCACGCTCGGAGGTAATCGAACTTGAAATGAGCGTGGACGAAGCACTTACCTATGTTATTTCGATGGGAGCGGTGTCGCCAACGGCACCCAGTCTGCCTTCGGACCGCGGCCCTGCCACTTAAATACCTACTTCACTGCCCCTTTAGGGGATGGAAAACACACCATGGCAATGCGCTCTCACTACTGCGGTCTTGTGACCGAAGCCTTAATGGGTCAAACCGTTTCCCTGTGCGGATGGGTCAACCGCCGGCGCGACCATGGCGGCGTGATTTTTGTGGACTTGCGTGACCGCGAAGGTTATGTTCAGGTGGTTTGCGATCCGGACCGCCCTGAAATGTTCAAGATCGCCGAAGGCTTGCGCAATGAATTTTGCGTGCAAGTGAAAGGCCTGGTTCGTGCGCGCCCCGAGGGCACGGTCAATGACAACCTGAAAAGCGGAAAAATCGAAGTCCTGTGCCATGAGTTGACAGTGCTCAACCCATCGGTGACGCCGCCCTTTCAGATCGACGAAGACAATTTGTCTGAGACCACACGCCTGACGCACCGCGTGCTGGACCTGCGCCGGCCGTATATGCAAAACAATTTGATGTTGCGTTACCGCGTGTCCATGGAGGTGCGTAAATTTCTGGACGCTAACGGTTTTGTAGATATTGAAACTCCCATGCTCACTAAGAGCACGCCTGAAGGTGCGCGCGACTATCTGGTGCCCAGCCGCGTCCACGACGGCCAGTTTTTTGCGTTGCCGCAATCGCCTCAGTTATTCAAGCAATTGCTAATGGTGGCCGGTTTTGACCGTTACTACCAGATCACCAAGTGCTTCCGAGACGAAGACCTGCGCGCCGATCGCCAGCCCGAATTCACGCAGATTGATATCGAGACCTCCTTCCTCGGCGAGGAAGAAATCCGCGATATGTTCCAAGGCATGATTGCTACGGTATTCAAA
>Ga0187844_10002594_pt1 | contig 12654 bp, 15 predicted proteins | sample SpaLakP09_SKY_50_FD_134517 | JGI IMG/M metagenome (GOLD analysis project Ga0187844, IMG submission 134517) | Oligotrophic lake water microbial communities from Sparkling Lake, Wisconsin, USA - SP09_SKY_50 | ecosystem: Environmental > Aquatic > Freshwater > Lake | place: USA: Sparkling Lake...
AGCCCAAGATGGCCGTCAGGGTCGCCGTCGCCCGAAAGTTGCTCGTACGCCTCAACGCCAAGGCCCGGGACGCCCGTGCTACACTTGCCACCGCTTGACGATCCAGACAGTCGCTCTCTCAAAAAGAGAGGGAATGGTTTGAGGCACCGCCCCCCCTAGTTCAGCCGCAGCCGCACGCGCTCCCGCGCGGCCCGGGCGGCGATGGCGGCGCCGCCGTCGAGGATCTGGGCGCGGGTCAGGGCCTGCAGGGCCCCCGCCAGGGCGCCCTGGCCCTCGCGCGCCGCCGCCACGTCCAGCCATGGCCGGTGGTCGGCAGGATTCAGGAGCGCCCGCCGCAGGGCCGAGCGCTCGGCGCGGGGCCAGTCGCGGGCCTGCTGGGCGCGGGCGAAGATGTTGTTCTGCAGACGGATCAGCACGGCGCGGTCGGGAACCGGGGCCATCAGCAGCTCCAGCCGCGCCGCCACATCGGGCATCAGGCCGGTCCGCAGGGCCCGCCGTGACAGCTCCGACGGCAGGACCACCCGCCCCTCGCTGAACGGGTCGAGCGCCAGCGGGCCCTCCTCGGTCTCGATGCGCAGCAGGAAGTGGCCCGGGAAGTCGACCCCGGCCAGGGCGACCTTGGCCTGCCGCGCGGCATGCAGGTAGAAGACCCCCAGCGCGACCGGCAGGCCCTTGCGGCGCTCGGCGATGGCGATGACGTCGGCATTGTCGGGATGGTCATAGGTCAGGACGTCGCCGTTCAGGCGCAGGTCGCCGGCCAGGGCCTCGGCCACGGCCTCTTCGGGCGACTCGCTCTTCAGGCGCTCGCTCAGCCGCTCGGCCGCCTCCTGGGCCAGGGCCTCGGCCGGGCCGGGATTGCGGTCGGGATTTTCATGGACGGCGCAGGCCAGTGCGGCCTCGAACAGCGGAAAGTCGGCGTCAGCCCCCTCGCCGGCCCGGATCAGGATCGCTTCAGCCTCCTCGCGGGTCATGATCCCTCCTGCCAGGCATCCCGAAGATGGCGCGGACGGCGGCCAGGGGCCAGGGCGATCAGGTCCAGGCGGACCGCGATGTCCTGCAGACCCCGGCGGTGGGCGACCAGATGGGCCGCCGCCCGCCGCAGGCGCCGGCGCTGCTCGGCGGTGACGGCGTCGAGGGCCGCCTCCAGCGTGGCCCGGCGCTTGACCTCGACGACGGCCAGCACCCGGCCGCGCTGGGCCAGCAGGTCGATCTCGCCCAACGGCGTGACCAGTCGAAAGCCCAGGATGCGATAGCCCTTCAGCATCAGCCAGGCGGCCGCCAGCACCTCGGCGCGGCGACCGGATTGCCGCGCAGCGGCACCCCTTGCCTGGCGAAGGGCGGTCATTTGGCCCCGTCCTTCAAAGCCAGGGCCTGACGGTAGAGGTCGCGGCGCGGCAGGCCCAGCGCCTTGGCCACTTCCGACGCCGCCTCGCCCAGCGGCAGGCGGGCCATGGCCTCGCGCAGGGCGCTCTCGGCATCGCCGGCCTGGACCGGCTTTTCCGAGCCGGGCCCGACCAGGATGACGATCTCGCCCTTGGGGCTTTCGAAGCGCGGATCGGCGGCCAGCACGTCCAGCGGGCCACGGATGCAGGTCTCGTAGAGCTTGGTCAGCTCGCGGGCCACGGCCGCCTCGCGCGGACCGAAGACGGCGGCCATGTCGGCCAGGCTGTCGGCGACCCGCGAGGCCCCCTCATAGAAGATCAGGGTGGCGCGGACCGGGGCCAGCTCCTCGAAGAAGGTCTTGCGGGCGGCGCTCTTGGGCGGCGGAAAGCCGGCGAACAGGAAGCGGTCGGTCGGCAGGCCGGCCAGGGTCAGGGCCGCCAGGGCCGCCGAGGCCCCGGGGATCGGATAGACCGCATGGCCGGCGGCGATGGCTTCCCGGGCGAGACGATAGCCGGGGTCGGAGACCATCGGCGTACCGGCATCCGAGACCAGGGCGACCCGCTCGCCGGCCTCCAGACGCTCGAGAATGCGCGGCGTGGCGCGGTCGGCGACATGCTCGTCATAGCGCTCGAGCCGCTTGGAGATCTGGTAGGCGGCCAGCAGCTTGCCCGACACCCGGGTGTCCTCGGCCAGCAGCAGGTCGCAGGCGTTCAGAACGTCCAGCGCCCGCAGGGTGATGTCGCGCAGATTGCCGATCGGCGTCGCCACCAGATAGAGCCCCGTGGCGAGCGGGGCGTCAGACAGCGGGGGCGGATCGGGCAGACGGCTCAAGGGTGCGAAACTTTCTGCGCGGGGCCGCGCAACGAAACGTTGAGGACCACTCCTATCAGGTCGCAAGCGCGCCTGTCAGCCGGTCCAGCACCAGACGACCGGCGCGAGTGGCGCGCAAATGCGACGGATCGTCGACCAGAAGCCCGAGCTCGACATGGCGACGCACCTTCTCGGCCCCGGGCGTCAGGCCCAGAGCGGCCACCTCGTCAAAGCCCACACCGGCGTCGATGCGCAGGCCCAGCAGCAGGCGCTCCTCGGCCGCCTCGACCGGGCTCAGGGCCTCGGCCTCGAAGCCGACTCCGGTCTCGCGCACGGCGGCGACATAGTCGGCGATCTTGCGGTGGGCCGTGGTGGCGATGCGGCCGCCGGAGAGGGTCAGCCGCCCGTGCGCCCCGGGCCCGACACCGACATAGTCATGGCCCCGCCAGTAGACGAGGTTGTGGCGCGAACGGGCCGCCTCGCCCCGGGCGTGGTTGGACACCTCATAGGCCTCGAAGCCCGCGCCCTCGAGCACGGCCTGGGTGGTCTCGAACAGGGTGGTGGCCAGGTCCTCGTCCGGCACCACCAGCCTGCCGCGCCCGACCGCCCGGTCAAAGGCCGTGCCGGCCTCGATGGTCAGCTGGTAGGGCGAGACATGCTCGGGCCCGAAGGCGAGAACCGCGTCCAGCTCGTCGCGCCAGTCGCGGTCGGACTGGCCAGGCCGGGCATAGATCAGGTCGACCGACAGCCGGGGAAAGACCCGCGCCGCCAGCGCCAGGGCCCTGCGGGCCGAGCCGGCGTCGTGGTTGCGGCCCAGCTGCACCAGGGCCTCGTCCTGCAGGGACTGGACCCCAAGCGACAGCCGCGCCACCCCCGCCGCCGCCAGGGCCTCGAAGCGCCCGGCCTCGGCATCGGTGGGATTGGCCTCGAGGCTGATCTCCAGATCCGGGGCAGGCGTCCAGAGGGCCCCCGCCGTGGCGATTACCCGGGCCACCTGGACGGGGTCCATCAGCGAGGGCGTGCCGCCGCCGAAGAAGATCGACAGCAGGGTTCGCGGCCCGGTGCGGGCCCGCTGGGCAGTCAGGTCGGCGACGATGGCATCGGCCAGGTCCTGCTGCTCGGCGGTCCGCCCCCGGTCGCGCACGACATTGAAGTCGCAATAGGGACAGATCCGGGCGCAGTAGGGCCAGTGGATGTAGACGCCGATGGGCGGCGGCTCAGTCAAACAGGGCGGCCTTCAGCTTTTCAAAGGCCCGGGCCCGGTGGCTCATGGCGTCCTTGGCGGCCGGGTCCATCTCGCCGAAGGTCAGCTGATGACCGTCGGGCTGGAAGATCGGATCATAGCCGAAGCCCCGGCTGCCGCGCGGCGGGAAGGCCAGCTGGCCATGGACCTCGCCCTGCACCACCACCGCCGGACCATGCGGCCAGGCGACGGCCAGGGCCGAGGTGAACCAGGCCGAGCGGTCGGTGGATCCGGTCTCGTCGAGGCGTTCCTCGACCTTGGCCATGGCCAGCGCGAAATCCTTGCCGGGGCCGGCCCAGCGGGCCGAATAGACGCCCGGCGCGCCGCCGAGGGCCGCCACCGACAGGCCGGAATCGTCGGCCAGGGCCACCAGCCCCGACAGGTCGGCGGCATGGCGGGCCTTGAGCAGGGCATTGCCGACGAAGGTGGTTTCGGTCTCATCAGGTTCCGGCAGGCCCAGCTGACCGGCGGTGACGATCTCGAACCGGCCGTCCAGCAGGGCGGCGATCTCGGGCACCTTGCCAGGATTGTGTGTCGCGGCCACAAGCTTGAGGCCCGGCTCCAGTTTCAGCGCCATGCGCGGCTCCTTGAGGAAAACTCCATGCGGCTCTTCTACTCCGCCCTGTCGCCTTTTGCGCGCAAGGTTCGCATCGTCGCCCACGAAAACGGCCTCTCCGACCGGATCACGCTGGAGACCGCCAGCCCCTTTGCCGACGAGGCCCTGCGGGCCCTGAACCCGCTCTGCCAGGTGCCGACCCTGGTGCTGGACGACGGCGAGATCCTCTATGACTCGGCCGTGATCTGCGACCACCTCGACGCCGAGGGTGGCGCCGGCCTGATCCCCGCCGCCGGGGCCGCCCGCCGCCGCGCCCTGCGGCTGCAGGCCCTGACCGACGGCATGGGCTCGGCGGCTGTGGCCGTGGTCCGCGAACGCCTGCGTCCGGCCGACGACCAGCGCGCCGAGCTGATCGATCGCCAGCTGCGCGCCATCGTGGCAGGGCTCGACAGCCTGGAGGCCGAGGCCCTCACGGCCGCCCGCTTCGAGATCGGCGAGATCTCTGCGGCGGCCCAGCTGGCCTATTTCGATGCCCGGGCCGTCGTCGACTGGCGCGAAGGGCGTCCGACCCTGTCGGCCTGGTTCGAGGTCGTCGCCCGCCGCGAGTCGGTCGCTGTGACTTCCGCGCAACTGACCTGAGGCCGATCGGCCATGATTGCAAAAGTTTAATATCGTTTGTCGATAATCAACATTGGCGAAACCGGAATCGGGTTCTATCTCTAGGCCATGGACGCAGCCGACTCTCCGGCTGTCGCCCAGCCACCTCAATGGACCCACCCCCATGGCTGTCTCGAAGTTCTTCCGCATCGCCGACAAGGTCATCATGGCCTCGATCACCGCTGCCCTCATCGTGGGCCTGCCGGTCTCGGCGATCACCTTCGTGGTGCAGACGCTCTAGGCTATAGAGGGGACTGAAGGCCGCGCCGCGCGCGCGACCTCGTTTTGCGCCCTGGGGAGGGCGGGGGAAACAGCCATGCGCGCCTTGGGGCCCGGCTCGGTTTCGAGCTTTCTGAAGATCATTCTCGACGTCATCTATGTCGGTCTCTGGATCTTCGTCAGCCTGCTGTCGATCTTCACGCTGATCGCCCTGCTGTTCAGCTTCAACCCGGACCTGCTGGCCCGCCTGGTACCGATCAGCGACGCCGTCGAGTCGGTAAGCCGCAACGGCCCGCTGTTCGCCAGCGCCCTCGGGGCCTGGGCCCTGATGATGGGCGGCTGGATGCTGATCGTCGAACGCCTGCGGCGGATCTTCGGCACCCTGACGGCGGGCGATCCCTTCCACCCCGACAACGTACTGCGCCTACGGATGATCGGCCTGATCCTGGGCGGCCTGGAGATCGGGCGCTACATCTATACGGCCATGTCCCACTGGCTGGCCCCGTCGAGCGACAGCAAGGTCTCTTTCACACTGACTGCCTGGTTCTCGGTCCTGGTGGTCTTCGTCCTGGCCGAAGTCTTCCGCGAGGGTGCCCGCCTTCGCCGTGAAGCCGAACTCACCATCTGACTGCGGAGAATCCTGCCATGCCCGTCCGGGTCAATCTCGACCGCGTGCTGCTGGAACGCCGCATGTCCCTGACCGAACTGTCGGATCGCGTCGGCGTCACGATCGCCAACCTGTCGATCCTCAAGACCGGAAAAGCCCGGGCCGTCCGGTTCTCGACCCTGGATGCGCTGTGCCGTGAGCTGGACTGCCAGCCGGGCGATCTTTTGACCTTCGAAAGCGGCCCGCCCGACAGCGACGACTGAGCCGCCGCCGCGGCCGGCCGTCGGCCTATTTCTTCTTGAACAGGGTCGCCATCTCGCCCTTCACGCTGGGGTTGGAGGCGTTGGGCTTGGGCGGGGCCTGCTTCTTGGACTTGCCCTTGGTCTCTTTCATGGCGCGTGGTTCCCGGACCCTGACCGGCCTGGCGGGACGCCGTCGGGCAGGATCGCCGCCGGTCACGGGGACACGGCGGGCCTTAGTACCCTCGCACGTTCCGGCCGCCCGCAGGGTTTAATCGTCACGCGCCGGACCGGGAACTGGCCCCGGAAGGGCCCGACCTAGTTCAGCCTCGGCTTCTGCAGCAGGGTGGCGCGGTCCATTGAGCGAATCTCGACCTCGAAGCTGTCATGCTCGCGCAGAAGCCGCAGCGGGATGGTCGCGCCTGCCGGACCCTGGGCCCACAGGCGGCTGTAGAACTCGGCGAGGGTGGCGACCGGTCGTTTGGCCACGGCTAGGATCACGTCACCCGGCTTCAGCTCGGCCCGCGCCGCCGGCCCCTTGGGCGAGACCCCGACGACCACGACATGGTTTTCGATCTCCTGGGCAAAGACACCCAGCCAGGGACGCGGCGCATGCGGCGGCCGGCCGCGCGCCAGATCATCCAGGATCGGGGGCAGCAGGTCCGCCGGTACGAACATGTTGATCGGCTTGGCCCTGCCGTCGGCAGAGCGGGTTTCCAGGCTCAGATAGCCGAGTCCGACAAGATCGCCCTTGGGCCCGATCAGGGCCGCGCCACTCCAGTGCGGGTGGGCCGGCTCGGCCATGATGGCCTCGTCGAGCAGGAACTCCCAGTAGCCGGCAAAGGGCATCCGGGTCAGGACCTGGCCCGCTGCGGCATGGGACCGTCCGCCGGCCCCGGCCACGATCACCCCGGCCCCGCCGATCAGGCCCTGCGAGGTTCCGATCGGCATCACCGGCAGATTGAGCGGCTCCAGGGCCTGGACGAGACCCAGGCCCGTGCGCGAATCAAACCCGAGGACGTGGGCCGGGACGCGGCGACCGTCGTTCAGGGTCAGGATCACCTCACGCGCCTCGGTGATCAGATAGGCCATGGTCAGGACCAGCCCCGTGGGGCTGACGACGACGCCATTGCCGAGACGCTCGGTGCCGAGAATGCCTGCCGTATAGGCGTCGTCCGGGACCTGCGCCTCAAGCGCGACGACGGCCGCCAGAACGCGGTCCAGGTCGAAGCCATAGGCTTCGGCGGACGGCCGCAGGCGGGCCTCGACTTCGTATCCCTGGAACGGTGTCGCCACGTGCGATCTCCTCTCGAGGGACGAATCTGGGGCCCCGCCGCCCCGGCGGCAAGAGGACAGGGCGTCACGGCGGCCGTTTGGCCGATCGCAACGCCCCTGTGCGCAGTTACCGGGCGAGCCGCTCGGGGTATCAGCGCCCGATGGCGGCCTTCTGGAAGGCGAACAGCTCGTTGATGCCCTTGTCGGCCAGGCCGTAGAGGGCTTCGAACTCGGCCCGGCTGAAGCCGCGCTTTTCGCCGGTGGCCTGGATCTCGACGATGTCGCCGCCCTGGGTCAGGACGAAATTGCTGTCGGCCTCGGCATTGCTGTCTTCCTCATAGTCGAGGTCCAGCACCGGGACATTGTTGAACACGCCGCAGGACACGGCCGCCACCTGGCCGACGATCGGATCGGTCTTCAGCACGCCTTCGTCCAGCAGGTACTGCGTCGCCAGCCGCAGGGCCACCCAGGCCCCGGTGATCGCGGCCGTGCGGGTGCCGCCGTCGGCCTGGACGACGTCGCAGTCGAGGGTGATCTGGCGTTCGCCAAGGGCCTTCAGGTCGACGACGGCGCGCAGCGAGCGGCCGATCAGGCGCTGGATTTCCTGGGTGCGGCCGGTCTGCTTGCCGGTGGCGGCCTCGCGACGGCCGCGGGTGTGGGTGGCGCGCGGCAGCATGCCGTACTCGGCCGTGACCCAGCCGGCGCCCTTGTTGCGCATCCAGCCGGGGACGTTTTCTTCAACCGTGGCGGTGACCAGAACCTTTGTGTGGCCAAAGCCGATCAGGCACGAGCCCTCGGCATAGCGGTTGACCCCGGTCTCCAGCGTGACGGCGCGCAACTGGTCGGGGGCGCGGCTTGAGGGACGCATGGGAGACTCCGGGTTTCGAGAAAGGGTGTAAGGGCTTTGAATGCAGGGTGGGGCCGCTTATCCTCCGGGTTACGGGAACTTGGAAGAGCACCCGGCCTTTTTTGAACCCGCGCGAGGTTTCTGACGGTCCACCATGACGCAGTTGTTCGGTCGCACACCCGGCCTGACCGAGCTGGATGCCCGGGCCCGAGACATCTTCCGTCGGGTGGTCGAGGCCTATCTGGAAACCGGCGAGCCGGTCGGCTCCCGGACCCTGTCGCGCGGCGGCCCCCTGTCGCGTGGCGGCACGCCCCTGTCGCCGGCCTCGATCCGCAACACCATGCAGGACCTGGCCCAGCTGGGTCTTCTGGATGCCCCCCACACCAGCGCCGGACGCATTCCCACCCATGCCGGGCTGCGGATGTTCGTCGACGGCTTCCTGGAAGTCGGCGATGTCGGCGAGGACGAGCGGCGTGCCATCGAGGCCCGACTGTTCGCCCGCGGACGCTCGTTCGAGGAGGCCCTGGCCGAGGCAGGCTCGATCCTGTCGGGCCTGGCCGGCGGGGCCAGCATCGTGGTCACGCCCGTCCGCGAGGGCGGGGTCAAGCATGTCGAGTTCGTGGCCCTGGGCGGCGACCAGGCCCTGGCGGTGATGGTCTTCGAGGACGGCACGGTCGAGAACCGGCTGATGAAGCGGGCCCCCGGCATGACCCCTTCGGCCTTCCAGGAAGCCTCCAACTTCCTCAATGCCCGACTGCGCGGCAGGACCCTCAGCGAGGCCAAGGACGAGGTCCGGGCCGAGCTTGAAATGGCCCGGCGGCAACTTGACGAGACCACGGCGCGTTTGGTCGAGGACGGCCTGGCCGCCTGGGGCGGTGGCGAGGGCGATGCCCGCGCCCTGATCGTTCGGGGTCAGGCCAATCTGCTGGGTGACGGCCTCAGAGAGACCGGGGCCCGCGAGGATCTTGAGCGGGTGCGCATGCTGTTTGACGATCTCGAACAGAAGGGCCAGCTGATCGGCCTGCTGGACGATGTGCGCGAAGCCCAGGGCGTACGCATTTTCATCGGGGCTGAAACGCGACTCTTTTCGCTTTCGGGTTCCTCCGTGATCGCGGCGCCCTATATGACGGGCCAACGCAAGGTGCTGGGCGCGATCGGCGTGATCGGCCCCACGCGCCTGAACTATGCCCGGGTGATCCCGCTGGTGGACTATACCGCCCGCGTGCTCGGCCGGATGATGGATGGATAGGACGACGAGATGAGCGACGAGCAAGCGCCGGTTGAAGAGATCATGATCCAGGACGGCGAGGACGCAGCCCAGGAAATCGAGGCGCTGAAGCTGGAAGTGGCGGCCCTGAAGGATCAGGCCCTGCGCTATGCCGCCGATGTGGAAAACACGAAGCGCCGGGCCGAGCGCGAGATGAACGACGCCCGCGCCTATGCGATCCAGAAGTTCGCCCGTGACCTGCTGGGCGCGGCCGACAACCTCGCCCGCGCGACCGCCATGAGCCCGCGCGACTCGCAGGATCCGGCCGTGACCAACTACATCATCGGCGTCGAGATGACCGAGAAGGAGCTTCTGGCGGCCTTCGAGCGCAACGGCCTCAAGAAGATCGAGCCGGCCAAGGGCGAGAAGTTCGATCCTCACCTGCACCAGGCAGTGATGGAGCAGCCCTCGACCGAGGTCGCGGCCGGCGGCGTCATCCAGTTCCTGCAGGCCGGTTACGAGCTGATGGGTCGCCTCGTGCGTCCGGCCATGGTCGCCGTGGCGGCCAAGGGCTCGACGGCCCCGGGCGCGGCCGAAGCCCCCGCCGCCGCCAACCCCTACGGCGCTGCACCCAGCGATTCCGGCGGCTCGGTCGACATCAAGTCCTGAGATCAGTTGGGTTCAAGACCATCGTCCCGGGCCCCGTGCCCGGGACCTCTCTCCGTGCGTGAGCGTCTGCAGGGCCTCTGCGGACCAGACCCGGGATGACGGCGAGCCGAAAGCCGGGCCATTCCTCGCAGAGGCCGTGCTTTTCGCCGCCGCCGGCCGCCCCGCCCTCTTCCCCAACCGCGCGATTTCGCTAATGTCGTCCGTCCATTCACTTCGGAGCCGGGCGCGCGACTCAACCGCGCCGGCGACGCGATCTGGACCTGATTATGAAGCTTACGATCGAACGGGCGGCGCTGCTGAAGGCGCTGGGACATGTGCAGAGCGTCGTCGAGCGCCGCAACACGATCCCGATCCTGTCGAACATCCTGCTGTCGGCCGATCGCGATACGCTGAGCTTCTCGGCCACCGACCTGGACATGGAGATCATCGACGAGGGCCTGGCCCAGATCGACGTCCCCGGCCAGATCACCGCTCCGGCCCAGACCCTGTACGAGATCGTCCGCAAGCTGCCCGACGGCTCGGATGTCTCGCTGAGCTTCAGCGGCGATGATCCGCGTCTGGTGATCCAGGCCGGCCGCTCGCGCTTCAACCTGCCGGTCCTGCCGGCCGGCGACTTCCCGGTGATGAGCAGCGACGGCCTCTCAAGCCGGATCGCCGTCGACACCAACGAGCTGATGCGGCTGATCGACAAGACCCGCTTTGCGATCTCGACCGAAGAGACCCGCTACTATCTGAACGGCCTCTATCTCCACACCGTCAATGACGGCGGCGTCACCAAGTTGCGCGCCGTGGCCACCGACGGCCACCGCCTGGCCCTGGCCGAGATGGACGCCCCCGAGGGCGCGGCAGGCCTGCCCGGCATCATCGTGCCCCGCAAGACCATCCAGGAGGCCCGCCGCCTGATGGAATCGGCCGGCGAGCATGTCGACCTGCAGGTCAGCGCCCAGAAGGTCCGCTTCGAGTTCGGGGCCGCCGCCCTGACCTCCAAGGTGATCGACGGGGCCTTCCCCGACTATCTGCGCGTCATCCCGCGCGACAACGGCAAGATCCTGACGCTGGACAACGACCTGTTCGCCAAGGCCGTCGACCGCGTCGCCACCATCTCGGCCGAGAAGAGCCGCTCGGTGAAGCTGGCCATCGAGCCCGGCCGCATCACCCTGACCGTCCGCAACATGGAAGCCGGCCAGGCCGTCGAAGAGGTCGAGGTCGACTATGACGGCGAGCCGTTCGAAATCGGCTTCAATGCCCGCTACCTGCTCGACGTCTGCGGCCAGATCGGCGGCCCGATCGCCGAGTTCCGCTTCGCTGACCCAGCCAGCCCCACCCTGGTGGTCGATCCGACCGATCCCGGCGTGAAATACGTGCTGATGCCGCTGCGGGTCTGATCCGCATCATCGAATAACAAACGGGCGTCTTCGGGCGCCCGTTTTGCTGTGTAGGGATCTTCCATGAACCGTGTGCTCGCCGGTGCCTCGCTCGCCGCCCTTCTGTTCGCCGTGCCGGCCTTGGCCCTGGCCCAGACCGCCACGCTCGAGCGCCGCGAGATCGGCAACCAGATCCTCGAGAACGTGCCGTTGGCCGCGCCGTCGATCCGGGCCGGGCTGAACCGCTACCAGAACGTCCGCGCCGCCAGCTTCGCCGACTGGGCCTCTGACGGCGGCATGCTGATCGTCACCCGCTTTGCCAACACCAACCAGCTGCACCGGGTGGCCGCCCCCGGCGCCGACCGCAGCCAGCTGACCTTCCATGACGAGCCGGTGAGCGGGGTCCATACCCTGCCGAACGGCGACGTGCTGTTCTCCAAGGACACCGGCGGCGACGAGTGGTTCCAGCTGTTCCTCCGCAATGCGGCGGGGACCGAAACCCAGATTACCGAAACCGGCACCCGCAACAGCGGGGCGACCTGGTCGAAGGACGGAGCGGTCCTGGTCTGGGCGCGATCGACCAAGGGCTCGGGCGACGCCGACATCCTGATGCGCGATCCGTCCGCCCCCGGCGGGGCCCGGGTGATCCTGAAGGGCGAAGGCGCGATCTCGCCCGAGGCGGTGTCGCCCGACGGCAGGACCGTGCTGGTCGGCCGCTACTATTCGATCGCCGAGTCCAAGCGCTGGCTGCTCGACGTGGCCAGCGGCAAGCTGACGCCGCTCAACCCCGGCAACGCAAAGGTCTCCTATGCTGGCGGCAAGTTCACGCCCGACGGCAAGAGCGTGCTGCTGCTGTCCGACGAAGGCTCGGACTTCATGCGGCTGACCCAGATTGATCTGGCCACCGGGGCCCGGACCATCGTCTCGGGCACCGATCGTCCGTGGGACATCGAGGACTTTGCCCTGTCCGGCGACGGCCGCATCCTGGCCTATGTCGTCAATGAGGACGGCTACTCGAAACTGGTCGTGCAGGACTTCAGGACCAGGCGCGCCCTGCCGCAACCCCAGCTGCCCGCCGGCGTGGTCGGCGGCCTGGCCTTCTCGGCCGACGGCGAAACCCTGGGCTTCAGCCTGTCGACCCCCACCGCCTCCAGCGACGCCTGGAGCTGGGGCGTCAGCGACGGCAAGCTGCAGCGCTGGACGGCGTCGGAGCTGGGCGGACTGGACGCGAAGGCCCTGGCGACGCCGGACCTGATCCGCTACCCCTCGTTCGACAAGCGCTCGATCCCGGCTTTTGTCTACAGGCCCAAACTGGCCGCCGGCCAGAAGGCCCCGGTGATCATCGACATCCACGGCGGCCCCGAGGCCCAGTCGCGCCCGACCTTCAGCGCCTTCCACCAGCACAGCGTCGCCGAACTGGGCGCGGCGGTGATCGTCACCAATATCCGGGGATCATCCGGGTACGGAAAGACCTATCTGAACCTCGACAATGCCGAGAAGCGCGAGGACTCGGTCAGGGACATCGGGGCCCTGCTGGACTGGATCAAGACCCAGCCGGATCTCGATCCCAGCCGCGTC
>Ga0187844_10002595_pt1 | contig 12652 bp, 13 predicted proteins | sample SpaLakP09_SKY_50_FD_134517 | JGI IMG/M metagenome (GOLD analysis project Ga0187844, IMG submission 134517) | Oligotrophic lake water microbial communities from Sparkling Lake, Wisconsin, USA - SP09_SKY_50 | ecosystem: Environmental > Aquatic > Freshwater > Lake | place: USA: Sparkling Lake...
ATCGAAAAGAACGCGCCGCTGCTGGAGCCCTGGCAGCGCGAGATCGTGCGCATCGTGCGCAAGGTCGCGCAGTACTTCTACCCGCAGCGCCAGACCCAGGTCATGAACGAAGGCTGGGCCACCTTCTGGCACCACAAGCTGCTCAACCAGATGTACGACGACGGCTACCTGTCGGACGGCATGATGATCGAGTGGCTCAAGTCCCACACCAACGTCATCTACCAGCACCCGGGCGCCAACCTCAACCCGTATGCGCTGGGCTTCGCGATGTACACCGACATCAAGCGCATCTGCGAGAACCCGACTGCCGAAGACCGCGACTGGTTCCCCGACATCGCCGGCAGCGACTGGCTGCCCACGCTGGACCACGCGATGCGCAACTTCAAGGACGAGAGCTTCATCGGCCAATACCTGAGCCCGAAGATCATGCGCGACTTCCGGCTCTTCTCCATCCTCGACGACGAGACCAAGAGCGAGTACGAGATCTCCGCCATCCACGACGAAGGCGGCTACCGCCACGTGCGCCAGGCGCTGTCGCGCCAGTACGACCTCTCCACCCGCGAGCCCAACATCCAGGTCTGGAACGTCAACCTGCGCGGCGACAGGTCGCTGACGCTGCGCCACGTGCAACACCTCAACCGCCCGTTGCACGACAACGCGCAGGAAGTGCTCAAGCACGTCGGCCGGCTGTGGGGCTTTGGCGTGCAACTGGAAAGCGTCAACGCCCGTGGCGACGTGACGCGGCGCTGGAACGTGCCGGCGCTGCACACCTGATGCCGCAGCGCGGCGTCAGGAAGCGAGCTTCAGCCCGACGATGCCGGCCACGATCAGCCCGAGGCTGATCAGCCGGCCCACGCTCGCAAGCTCCCCGAACAGCACGATGCCCAAGGCAGCCGTGCCCACCGCGCCCACACCCACCCAGACCGCATAGGCCGTGCCCACGGGCAGCGTCTTCATGGCGACGCCGAGCAGGCCGACGCTGAGCACCATCGCCGTCACGGTACCCACCGTGGGCCACAGCCGCGTGAAGCCCTCGGTGTACTTCAGACCGATGGCCCAGCCCACCTCCAGCAAGCCAGCAACGACGAGCAACAGCCAAGCCATGGTTTTAGCCCCGAGTGAAGAAGTGGCGGAATTCTGCCGGCCGGACTTCCGGTGGCGGATCGGAGAGGCTATGCGCTACCCGCGCCGGCAACAAGGTCATCCAGCGGCACCGTCGGATCGAAGTGGTACAGCAGCAAGTAGTCGTCCCATCCACCTTCGCCGGTGCACATGCAGATGGAAGACGCCATGAGCGCGGCACCAAACTCCGTGGACGCCAGCAGCGCTTCCCTGAGCCTGGGCCACGACGTGGCAGTGTCCACTGTTGCGAAGACGATGTTCAGATACGCCCCGTCGTCATCGCCCTCCGAAACGCCCAGGCCTCGAACGCCCTCGGTGCGCCGAGCGATGACCTCGCATTCCGTGGCGAGCCGGCCGACGTCGAGTGCAGGCGCCCGGCCTGGGTGGACCTGAAGGCATATCTGGCCGAGGCTGGGTTCCGCCGTGCTCACCAAAGCCCCAGGAACTTCTTGGTCACATCCGCGCGTGATGGCTTCAGGGTCTGACATGCCTTCCTCTCATCAGGTCGCCTTGCTTTTGCAGCGCATTGCACCACCAAGCGGCACGAACAGCCCCGCCGCCGGGCGGTCGGCAGGTCGACGCGCGACCGACCCGCTCAAGCCTCGACGCGCTTGCTGTAACCAAAGAAGACCTCGTCCCGCTGCCAGCCCAGCGATTCGTAGGCCGCCTGTGCGGCACGGTTGGTGCGGGCGGTCGTCAGCTCCATCTTGGCCCGGCCGTTGTCCAGCGCATGCCGCTCGGCTGCGCGCAGCAGCGCCCGACCCGCGCCCGAGCGACGAGCCTCGGGCACGACGAACAGGTCGGAGAGCAGGTAGGTGCGCCTGGCTTCGATGGAGCAGAAGACCGGGTAGAGCTGGCAGAAGCCGATGGCCTGCTCGGCTTCGTTCAGCGCCAGCAGGACGGTGGACTCCGATCGCTCGAAGCGGTCACGAATGAAGCTGCGGGCGGTGGCCGCGTCGGGGGCCTGCTCGTAGAACTGCCGGTAGGCGTCGAAGAGCGGGGCAACGACGTCGAGGTCGGCCAAGGTGGCGATGCGGGTTCGGGTGCTGTTCATGGGTACGTGTTTTACAGCCCAAGACCACCCCCGACGTCGAGCTCGACGACCGGGTTGATTCCGCGGCTGTGTTTGCCGCAGGTTCGTTGAATCGAAGCCCTACTTGCCGCCGCCGCGTGACCATCCCTCCAGCCACCGCTTACCGATAGGTGTCAGCGTCAATTCCCGCGACTCCGCCACGCGCCGCATCCAGCCCTTGTCCACCAGCGACGCCAGCCATGCCACCGCCAAGGGCCCGGCGAAATGGTCGCGACGTTCGGACCAGTCGACGCAGTCGTAAAGAAGCCGCCCCGTCTCGGCAAAGCCATGAGGCGTCAGCTCCGCCAGCGCGTCACGGCCGGTGTCGCTGAGCTCGTAGCGCCCGTCCGGCGCGGCCGTCACCCAGCCCTTTGCCAGCAGCGCCTCGCGCCACCGCACACCCAGCTCGCCCGCGAGATGCCCGTAGCAACTCCGCGCATGCCGCAGCCCGCGCATCTCCGGCTTCTGCCATCGACGCAGGTCTGACGCCGGCCCGGCATCGCGCCCGTCGGCCACGCGCAGCAGCGCCTCCAACGCATGGGCCACATCGCCATCGGCCAAACCGAAGTAGCGGTGCCGCCCCTGCGGCCGCACGCGCGCCAGGCCTTCGTCGACCAGCAGCTTCAGGTGGGCTGACATCGTCGCCGCGCTGACACCGGCATGCGTGGCCAGCTCACCGGCTGTGTGCAGGCGGCCGTCCAGCAGCCGCGCCAGCACGCGCGCCCGCGTCGGGTCAGCAATCGCGGCGGCGACGCGGGCCAAGCGCGGTTCTGCACTCATCGCGGCGCTTGCTCCCGTTCGTTCAGGCCGTAGTCACGCACGACGTGGGCCACGCGCAGCCGGTAGTCCGCAAACAACCCGGCGCGCCCGGCCGCCTGCGCCTCGCGGTGGCGTTCCATCTCACGCCAGCCGCGCACCGCGTCCTCATCGCGCCAGAAGGACAGCGACAGCAGCTTGCTCGGATCGGTCAGGCTCTGGAAGCGCTCCACCGAGATGAAGCCGTCCATGCGCCCCAGCAGCGGCTTCAACGCGGCGGCGTGGTCCAGGTAGGCCTGGCGGCCCTCAGCCGTGGGCTGGACTTCGAAAATGACCGCGATCATGGCTCGACATCCTCACAGAAAGTGCGCTCCTCCCGCAGGATGAAGCGCTGCGCCTGCGCGAACTCGAAGTTCGCCTGCGCCTCGGGGTCGGCCTTAAGCCGCGTTCGGTAGGCCTCGTAGTCGCCCAGCGAATCGAAGCCGACCAGCCCCCAGGCCTCGTAGTTCGTGCCTTCGTGCGGCAGCCAGTAGCCCAGCAGCCGCCCGCCCAGGCGCGGAATGATGCGGCGCCAGTGCTCGGCATAGGTCCTGAAGGCCTCGCGCTGAAGCGGGTCGATCTCGTAGCGGATGAAGCAGGTGATGTTGGGCATGGCCGTGGTTGCAAGTGCAGTGACGCGGCCAGTCTGGGCGGCATCGGCCTCGCGACGCTTCGGCGCGCAACGAAGCATCACGCCCCAGGCGTTACGCGTACCCGCGTCTGCGGGGAAGACAGGACCGCCGACCTTGGCTTCAATCCGGGTGGCGCAACTTTGCGCCACTCCGGCATCGCCGGTGCCACGTCTTGCCTGTCCGGAGCCCGTCATGTCCCACGCCCTGCCCGTCCGCCCTCGCCGCCTGCGCGCCAGCCTGGCAAGGCTGCGCCCCGTGGCGCTGGCCAGCCTGGTGGCGATGACGGCCACGGCACCGGCGGCCGACTTCGTCTGGAACAGCGGCGGCTTCAGCGGCACCGGCCTGCCGGCCACCATCACGCTCAACGACACGCTGACGTTGCAATGCCTGCCCGGCAGCTGTGGCACCAAGGTGCTGGACGGCTCGCTGCTGAACAACGGCTACGTCTACCTGGCCGACACGCTCTACTTTCAGTACACCAGCCAGGTGCTTACCAACGCCTGGCAGACGCAGTTGCAGGGCGACGTCGGCCTGGTGAACATTTACGCTGGCGGCAGCTTCATCAACGAAAGCACAGGCAGCCTGGTCAAGACCGCCGGCACCGGCACCTCGCTGATCAGCATCTCGTCGCTGCACAAGGGCGGCAGCCTGGTGGACGCGATGACGGGCCGGCTGGAGTTCACCGGCAACACCACCTTCGAGGCCGGCGCCCAGCTGCTGGCCAACGCCGACACCACCATCGCCTTCACCGGCGGCGGTGTGGCGCTGGGCAGCGGCGTCAAGCTCTACGGCACGGGCCGCTACGAGATCGGCACCGACGCCAGCGTGCAGGGCAACCTCGGCGCCAGCCAGCTCGTCTTCACGAACGGCCAGTACACCGGCACCAGTGCCACGCTCACGAGCGACGCCGCATGGACGGGCAGCGGCAGCTTCAACGGCAGTTGGACCATCGCCGCCGGCAAGACGCTGTCCGCTGCCGACACCGGCAGCCACTACATCCGCGGCACCGTCGACAACCTCGGCACGCTGGACACGCAGGGCAATCTCTACTTCGAGTACCCCAGCTACCAGGTCAACAACGCCGGCACGCTCAAGCTGCGCGGCGATGTCGGCCTGGTCAACGTCTACGCCGGCGGCACGGTCGTCAACACCGGCACGCTGGCCAAGGTCGCCGGCACCGGCACGTCCACCGTGCAGGGCCTGAACTTCACGAACGACGGCGGCCTCGTCGACGCCCAGACCGGCACGCTGCAGTTCAGCGGCGGCGCGCTGCTGTTCAAGGACGGCACGCGCTTCACCGGCGCCGGCACGGTCCTGGTCAGCAGCAGCGCCAGCTTTGCCGGCCGCATCGATACCAGCAACCTCGTGCTGGCCGGCGCCAGCTACGACGGCGCAGCCGCCCAGGTGCACGGCAGCACCGCCATCACCGGCGGCGCGCTGACCGGCCACTGGAACTTCGCCAGCGATCACCAGCTCACGCTGAGCGCCGGCCCGACCCTCTACGTGCGCGGCAGCGTCACCAACGCCGGCAGCTTCGCGGCGGGCGCGGACATCAACTTCGAGTACGCGTCCTACGTGCTGAACAACAACGGCAGCATGACGCTGCAGGGCGGCGCCAGCCTTGTGAACGTCTATGCCGGCGGCAGCTTCAACAACGCCGGCACGCTGAGCGTCGCGGCCGGCAGCGGCGGCACGTCGCGCGTGAGCAGCATGACGACGTCCATCACCGGCAACGTCAACGTCGACAGCGGCTCGCTGCAGTTCAATGGCGGCTCGCTCAGCCTCGCCAGCACCGCAACGCTGCAGGCCGCCAGCGGCACCTCGGTCGTGCTGGCCGGCAGCACCAGCTTCGCCGACGGCGCACGCCTGCTCGGCAACGGCCAGTACGAGATCGCCAGCAATGCCGACGTCAGCGGCGCGCTGGGCGCAACGCAGCTGGCCTTCACCAACGGCAGCTACACCGGCAACGGCGCCACGCTCACGAGCAACGCCACCTGGACCGGCAACGGCAGCTTCAACGGCAGCTGGACCATTGCCGCCGGCACCACGCTGACGGCCACCGGCGCCGGTAGCCGCTACATCCGCGGCACGGTCACCAACCTCGGCACCCTCGACACCGACGGCCCGCTCTATTTCGAGTACGGCAGCTATCAGGTCAACAACGCCGGCACGCTCAAGCTGCGCGGCGACGTCGGCCTGGTCAACGTCTACGCTGGCGGCTCCATCGTCAACACCGGCACGCTGACCAAGGTCGCCGGCAACGGCACGTCCACCGTGCAGGGCCTGAGCTTCACGAACAACGGTGGCCTCATCGACGCGCAGACCGGCACGCTGCAGTTCAGCGGCGGCACCCTGCAGTTCAACGACGGCACACGCTTCACCGGCGCCGGCCAGGTCGTCGTCAGCGGCGGCGCCAACTTCACCGGCCGCATCGACACCGACAACCTCACGCTCAGCAGCGGCAGCTTCTACGGCACCGGCAACAGCGGCGCCACGCTCCATGGCCGCACCGCCTTGCAGTCCTCGGCGCTGGGCGGCCTGTGGTTCTTCGCAACCGACCACCAGCTCGCGCTCAGCGGCACGACCTATGTGCGCGGCGCCGTCATCAACCAGGGCAACGCCACGACGACCGGCGACATCTACTTCGAATATCCGTCCTACGTGCTCGAAAACCAGGGCCGACTGGCACTGCAGGGCGACGTCGGCCTGATCAACGTCTATGCCGGCGGCACCGTCATCAACAGCGGCACGCTGGTGAAGACCGACGGCAGTGGTATCTCCAACCTCGCCGGCGTCGACTTCAGCAACAAGGGCACGGTCGAAGTCCAGACCGGCACCATCGCACTACCCGCCAACTTCACCAACTACGGCACGCTCAAGGGCGTGGGCACGTTCTCGGCCAGCACGCTGACCAACGAAGGCCAGATCGCGCCCGGCGCCTCGCCCGGCACGCTGACACTGGCCGGCAACCTCGTGCTCGGCGACGGCGGCTCGCTGGACCTGGAGCTGGGCTCCGCCACCGTGCATGACCGGCTTGTCGTGCTAGGCAACGCGACGCTGGGCGGCACGCTGTCGCTGTCCTGCTGGGGCGCCTGCAGCTTTGCGGCCGGCACGGACCTCCTCGTGCTCGACGGCAGCGGCACGCTGACAGGCAGCTTCAGCCAGGTCAGCTTCGCCGGCTTCTCGGCCGACGCCTTCGAGGTGCGGCTGGACGCCGCCAACGGCGACGTGTGGCTGCACGCCACGCAGAACATCACCGCCGCCGTGCCCGAGCCTGCCACCTACGGCCTGATGGCGCTGGGCCTGGGCCTGGTCGGCTGGCGGGCCCGCCGCCGCGCTGCCTAAAGAGGCGCCACCGGGATGCAGAGCTCGCAGTCGAACACGCCGGTGCGGTAGTCGAATTTCGACGCCGGCCCGTAGTGCTCGAAGCAGGGCCGCGCATCCAGCTGCAGACCGCTGCTGGGCAGCCACCGGCCCATCATGGCTTGCCAGGCCGCGCCGATGTCGGCCGCCGTGCCTTCGAAGTCCAGCGCGGCATAGCGGCCACCGGGCAACTCGGTGACGAGGGCGCCGCCGTTGGGCACCCAGTCGGCCGGCACGGCCACGCCACAGTCGTAACGGCATTGCTCGGGCGGCACCAGGCTGGGGTCGTCGTGGCCGATGCCGAAACGCGCCACTGCGCCCAGGTTCTGCGTCGACAGCCACGGGTTGAAGGTCTCGGCCCAGAAGCGGCCGAGTGCGGGGCCATAGGCGCCCTGGTAGCGCAGATAGCCCATGCGGACGGGCGGGCGGTCGATGAGGCGGACGTTCACGGGATCTCCTTCGTCGGGGTTGCGGAAGAGCCCATGCTCGTCGCCGGCGGCGATGCCGGCCTGATCCAGATTGCTGTCGGCCTGATCGAGATTGCGCCAATGCATCGGCGGCAGGCCGAAGTGCTGCTTGAACGCCCGCGAGAACGCCTCGGCCGAGCCATAGCCCACGCTGAGGGCAATGCTCAGCACCGTCGAGTCCGGCTGGCCGCGCAGCCGCTGCGCCGCCTTCTCCAGGCGGCGGCGCGCCAGGTAATCGCCCAGCGTCTGGCCGGTCCAGGCCAGGAAGAGGCGGTGGAAGTGATAGGGAGAGAAGTGCGCGACGGCGGCCAGCGCCTGCAGGTCCAGCGGCGCGTCCAGGTGGCGGTCGATGTGGGCCTGCACGCGGTGCATGCGCGCCTCGTACTGGCGCCGGCTGGCGTTCGGCGGCGTCACCCCCAGGCCTTCACCAACTGGCGCATCGCCTCGGCATGCACGGCCGACAGATCGTCGGTGGACGCCTTGGAATCCGACTGCAACGCCACCACCACCCAGGGCGAGCGGCCCTCGGGCGGGAACACCAGCGCCACGTCATTGACGGCGCCACGGTAGCCCGTGCCGGTCTTGTCGATGACCCGCCAGCTCGCGTCAGGCACACCGGCGCGCAGCCGTTTCAGGCCCGTCTGCGACGCCTGCATGTCGGCCCACAGCCGCGCCTGGTTGGCCCGTGTCAGGCCGCCATCCAGCAGCAGGTGCCGCAGCGTCCTGGCAAAGCCGCGCGGCGTGCTCGTGTCGCGCGGGTCGCCGGGCGCGTTTTCGTTCAGCGCCAGCTCCCAGCGGTCCAGCCGCGTGACCTCGTCGCCCTGTTCGCGCAGCCACATGGTCAGCCCGGCCGGCGAGTCGCAGCAGTGGCGCAGCAGGATGTTGGCGCAGGGGTTGTCGCTCTCCACGACGATGCCCTGCACCAGCTCGCCCAGCGTCGCCCGGCCGCGCGATGCCAGCAGGCGGTCGAAAGCCGGCGAGTGCGCGACACGCTCGCTCTTGTGCAGCGGGATCTCGTCCTCCCAGCGCCAGCGCCCGCCCTCCACGCCCTGGGCCACGCGGGCGGCCAGCAGGATCTTGAACGTCGACGCGGTCGAGAAGCGCTCGTCGGCCCGGTGGCCCAGCGTGCGGCCGCTGCCGGTGTCGATGGCGAAGAAGCCGAGACGCCCCTGCACGCTGCGCTCCAGCGCGGCGAAGTCGGGCGACGACGCGGCTTGGGTGGCGAAAGGTGCGAGGGCCAGGCTGGCGACGGAGGCGAGAAGCGGGCGGCGTTGCATGCGCCGCATTCTGGCGCCGCTGCGCAGCGGTGTCGTGAAGCCGACTTCGTCGACAGGCGGCTAAGGCGACGCTGAATAGGTCCCCGCGATGCAGCGCGCCCTGGTTTGGGATGGACTGCAAGGCGAAAACCGCAGCCATAGCTTGGCTATGGCGAGGATTTGCAACGCTGCAGGCCGCCCAAAGCTGGGATGCGCTGCGCGCGAGGGACTTGTTCAGCGTTGCCCTAAGCTGCGCACCCATGTCGTCACACCCGCTGCGCCGCCTGGCCGCACTCACCCTCGCCGCCGCCCTTGCCGGCTGCGCCATCCAACCCCTCAACGTGCTGCCGCCCGAGGCGCTGGCCACGGCCACCGCCTTGCCCGTGAGCGGCCGCCAGGGCTGGATGCCCAACCGCGAGCTGCGCTTTGGCGACTACGCCACGCGCGACCTGAAATCCCGCCAGAAGACCAGCACCACCGCCTGCCCCAACGGCTGCTCCACCGCCAACCTGGGCGTGTACAAGCACCGCTTCGACGAGGCCTTCAGCACGTCCACACAGCGCACCCGCTTCACGCTGGTGGGCCCCGCCGGCGCCGAGGTCGACGTGCAGCTGACCGGCCAGCTCGACCAGCAAAAGCGCGACTGGATGACGCGCTGGTTCGGTGTGCCGACCGACTTCGGCACCGAGTACGTCCGCCACATCAGCTTCATCGGTACCGTGCAGCCCGCCGACCCGGCCCAACCCGGCTGGCGCTTTGCGCTGCAGGACGACAGCGGTCCCGCGTCCAGGGAGCAAGGCTGGGTGCAGGACGACACCGGCCGGCGCCTCGTGCTGCTGCCGCTGCAACGCCTGGCTGGCCGCCCCGGAAGCCCGGCCATCACGCTGCCCGGCGGCGCGCTGGGCTATGCGTTCGAACTCGACGGCCGCGTTGTCGGCGCCGTCGCCACCATGGGCGCGGGCACCGTGTGGCTCAGTCCTGATCTGCCAGCGGAGATGCGTCTTTCGATAGCGGGGCTGGCGTCGGCGCTGCTGCTGAGGCCCAAGCTGGGGTCGTGATCTGAGCCCAGGCCTGCCGCAGCCCCCGCGTTCCCGGGGGTTGTGAGCCTTTTGGCGCCGGCCGACGGCGTATGCAGAGGTCACCCACTCTGCCGCGAGACCGGACATGCTGCACGACGCCCTCCCCCGATCCACCGCCGCCAGCGGCATCCGCCAGCCCTGGCGAGCCTTGTTGGCCGGCATCGCCAGCGCCTGGCTGCTGAGCGCGCCGGCCCAGGCGGCCCCGGTGACGCTGCACATCCAGGGCAGTTTCACGGCCACCAACAGCGCCGTCTCGCTCACCAGCGTGCCGGCCAAAGCCCTGGCAGCGAGCGTGAACGGCACGTCGAGCTGGAACGGGCTGGCCAACATTCCCTTGAGCTTCGAGATCGACCTCGATGACTCGATCACGCGGGTCCAGCTCTCGTCCAATAGCTGGAACTGGTTCATGGACGACATCACCGAGGTGCGCATCCAACTGGGCAACGCCCACTTCTCGAGCCGGGGCACGGGCGGCAATTCGCTCGGGTCCATCCTGGTGGGCGCCACCGACACGGACGCCGCGCCGGCGCCCGCGCTGAGCACCGGCATGCTGCTGCGCATGGGTCAACCCTGGTCCCGCGACACCTCCGTATCGCCACCGCCCTACAGCTTTCCGGGGGCGACGCCCCAGGTCTCGGGCGGCGGCCTGTACGAACACTACTGGCGCGCCGCCAGCGACCTTGGCGAGGGCAACCGCGTCCTCGATTTCTGGGGCACGCTGGCCAGCAACGACACCATCACCGGCGGCCTTCCCACCGGCCGCTGGCGAATGACCGACTTCCAGGTCACCGCGCAGGACCCCGGGCCCGTCAGCAGCTTGCCCGAGCCGTCCACGGTCAGCCTGCTGCTGCTGGCGCTAGCCGCGTCGATGGTCCTGGGTGCACGCCGGCGCTGATCAGGCCTTGGGCAAGCGGTAAACGGCGCAGAGCTTGTTGCCGTCGGGGTCGCGAACGTAACTCAGATGCATGGCGCCCAGCGCGCCCTCGCGCAGGCCAGGCGGCTCTTCGATGGACTGGCCGCCATGGGCCACCGCCACGTCGTGGAAGGTCTTCACCTGCTCGGCCGACTCGCACTTGAGGCCGATGGTGCCGCCGTTGGCATGGCAGGCAGGTTCGCCGTTGATGGGCTGGCTGATGCCGAAGCTGTTGCCCGCGTGGCGGTAGAACACCCGCTGGTGGCCCGACGGCCCCGTGTTGGCAAAGCCCTCGGGCGCGCCAAGCACGGCCAGCACCGCATCGTAGAAGCGCTTGCTGCGCTCGATGTCGTTGCTGCCGACCATGATGTGGTTGAACATCGTCTGTCTCCTGGATCAGGTGGAAAAGGCGCTGCATTGTGGGCAAGTCCGGGCCGGCCGCTGTCACCCCGGTGCCGCACAGCACCGGCGACGCTGCTGCTGAGGCCGACATTGGGTCTGTGAACCCATCTCAACTGCTCAGCGGTATCCGCCTGAAAACGAGACCCAGCACGCCCCCAACGATGACCGGATAGAGGCAAAGCATCGACAAGCTGAGGGCAAAGAACATGAAACGCTCGCCAACGTTGTAGGGGCCGTCCGTGCCCCAGGGCTGAAAGGAAAAGACGCCAAGCACCGTTGCGAACGTCAAGAGCCCGAGCAGCGCGCCAACAGCGCCGTTGAGCCTGTCGGCCAGGCCACCAGCAACGAGAGCGCTGAGCCAGAGCGCCGCCGCAATGCCTGCGCCCAAGGACAAAGACAAGCTCACCGGCGAGAAGACCTCGTCGCTCACCAGCGCGCCCAGGGGCAGCGCCGCTGCGGCGGCTGCACTTCCCACGAACAGCATCGAACGGTAAAAGGCTCTCATCAGCATCCGCCCGGAAAGATCTTGCCCGGGTTCATGATCCCCTGCGGGTCCAGCGCCGCCTTCACCACCCGCATCATCGCCACGGCCTCAGGCCCCGTCTCATCGAGCAGGAAGCCCTGCTTGTGCAGCCCGATGCCGTGCTCGCCCGTGCAGGTACCTTCCAGCGCGATCGCCCGCGCCACCATCTGGGCGCTCAGTCGCTCGGCGGTGGCCAGCTCCTCCGGCAACGCCGGGTCCAGCAGATAGGCCATGTGGAAGTTGCCGTCGCCGACGTGGCCCACGATGAAATAGGGCAGGCCGGCGGCCTCCACCTCGGCGACGCTCGCCTTGATGTTCTCGGCCAGGCGCGAGATGGGCACGCAGGTGTCCGTCGTCACCGCGCGGCAGCCGGGGCGCATCTGCAGGCCGGAGAAATAGGCGTGGTGCCGCGCCGTCCACAGCCGCGTGCGGGCTTCGGGCGTGGTGGCCCATTCGAACTGCTCGCCGCCGAAGTCCGCCGCCACGTCCTGCACGGTGGCCGCCTGCTCGGCCACGCCGGCCTCGCTGCCATGGAACTCCATCAGCAGCATGGGCGCTTCCTTCAGCCCCAGCTTGTCGTGCGCGTTGACGGCCTTGATGGCGTTGGCGTCCAGCAGCTCGCAGCGGGCGATGGGCACGCCGATCTGGATGATCTGCATGGCCGTCTGCACGGCCGCGTCGATGGTCGGGAAGAAGCAGACCGCCGCCGACACCGCCTCGGGAAGCGGGTGCACCTTGACCGTCAGCTCGGTGATGACGCCCAGCGTGCCTTCGCTGCCAATCAGCAGCCGCGTCAGGTCGTAGCCGGCGCTGCTCTTCCTGGCGCGTGAGCCGGTGCGAACGACTTCGCCGCTCGCACTGACGAAACGCAGCGCCAGCACGTTCTCTCGCATCGTGCCGTAGCGCACCGCGTTCGTGCCGCTGGCGCGCGTGGCGGCCATGCCGCCCAGGCTGGCATCCGCGCCGGGGTCGATGGGGAAGAACAGCCCCTCGTGCTTCAGCGCCTCGTTGAGCTGCTTGCGCGTGAC
>Ga0187844_10002596_pt1 | contig 12651 bp, 14 predicted proteins | sample SpaLakP09_SKY_50_FD_134517 | JGI IMG/M metagenome (GOLD analysis project Ga0187844, IMG submission 134517) | Oligotrophic lake water microbial communities from Sparkling Lake, Wisconsin, USA - SP09_SKY_50 | ecosystem: Environmental > Aquatic > Freshwater > Lake | place: USA: Sparkling Lake...
CACCGGGAGACCCTGCGCGCGCAACGCGGCATCCACCGCCGCGGGATCGAATACGGCGCGGAACATCAGCCCTTCGCCCGACTCGTCGCGCACGAAGCTGTATTGCTGCACCAGTCGCGGCGCCAGCGCCAGAATGGACGAGGTCCGGTCGTCGTACCCGCCCACCGCGCCCTTCAAGACCTGGATCAGGGCCATGCGCAGGCCGGTATCGCGCGACTTCTGCGATTCATCCTGGACCGGCACGATGGCCCCGTAAGGATTTCCGGGCAGCGGCTGGGTCAACGCAACCGCAGCGCCGGAGCTGCCTTTTAGCGGCGTCTGGCCTTGGCAAACAGGGCTGAAGCCAACAGCGAACGCGCCGATCAGGAAGGCGGATCGGCAGGCGCGCGACACGATCTGGGGAAAGAAGCGATGCATGCAGGGGATTATCGCGGCGCGGTCTGTAAAATGCATTGCACATCCGCACGTCCCTGCTTCTTTCTCCGATGAGTACCCGCAAACCCCTGTCGTACCGAGACGCCGGCGTCGATATCGAGGCCGGTGACGCGCTGGTCGATGACATCAAGAAGATCGTGCGCTCCACGCGCCGCCCGGAAGTCCTGGCCGGGGTCGGAGGCTTCGGCGCGCTCGTGTCGCTCCCGAAGAAGTACAAGAAGCCGATCCTCGTCAGCGGCACCGACGGCGTCGGCACGAAGCTGCGGCTGGGCATCGAGTCGGGCCAGGTCGAAGGCCTGGGCATCGACCTGGTCGCCATGTGCGTCAACGACGTGCTGGTCTCCGGAGCCGAGCCGCTGTTCTTCCTCGACTACTACGCGACCGGAAAGCTCGACAACCGCACCGCCGCGCTGGTGATCCGCGGCATCGCCAACGGCTGCAAGCAGGCCGGCTGCGCGCTGGTCGGCGGCGAAACCGCCGAGATGCCGGGCCTCTACAACGCAGACGACTTCGATCTCGCCGGCTTCTGCGTCGCCGTGGTCGAGAAGTCGAAGATCATCGACGGCTCGAAGATCGCCAAGGGCGATGTGATCGTCGCCCTGCCCTCCAGCGGCCCGCATTCCAACGGCTATTCGCTGGTGCGCAAGATCCTGTCGGTCGGCGGCCACTCGGTCGACCAGGCCTTCGAGGACGGCACGCTCGGCGATGCGCTGCTCGCACCGACGCAGATCTACGTCAAGCCGGTGCTCAAGCTGATCGAGTCCGGCGTCGACGTGCGCGGCATGGCGCACATCACCGGTGGCGGCGTCACCGGCAACCTGACGCGTTGCTTCCCCAAGGGCGTCGGCGCGATGGTCGACTCCAGCAGCTGGAAGCGCCCCGCGATCTTCGACTGGCTGCAGGCCGAGGGCGCGGTCGAGCAGGACGAGATGTGGCGCGTCTTCAACTGCGGCATCGGCTTCGCGATGGTGATTCCGCGCAAGCAGGTCGACGGCGCACTCGCGCAGCTGCGCAAGTCCAAGCTCAAGCCCTGGGTCGTCGGCGAAGTCATCAAGGGAAAGCAGGACGTCCGGTTTGCCTGAGTCGCGCGCCCGGATCGTGGCCCTGGTCTCCGGCCAGGGCCGCAATCTCCAGGCGCTGATCGACGCGTGCGCAGCGGGGCACATCGCAGGTGATCTGGTCTGCGTGCTGAGCAACCGCGCCGCCGCACCGGCGCTGGCGAGAGCCCAGGCCGCCGGCATCGCCACCCAGGTCGTGCCGCATGACGAGTATCCCGACCGCACGGCCTTCGACACGGCGCTGGCGGCCCGGATCGATGCGCTCGAGCCGGACATCGTCGTGCTCGGCGGTTTCATGCGCGTGCTCGGGGACGCGTTCGTGCAGCACTACACCGGCCGCATGATCAACATCCATCCCTCGCTGCTGCCGCGGTATCCGGGCTTGCGCACGCACCAGCGCGCGCTGGAAGCAGGCGACGCCGAGCATGGCGCCACCGTGCATTTCGTGACCGAGCAACTGGATGGTGGCGCACCCGTCATTCAGGGCCGTGTCAGCGTACAGGCCCAAGATACCCCTGAGATTTTGGCCAGCCGGGTAATGAACGAAGTGGAAATCCGAATCCTGCCGCAGACCGTCGCCTGGATGGCCGAGGGCTCGCTGTCGCTTGCCGATACGCGGCCTGTGCTGCGCGGCAAGGCAATCGAGACGCCGCTTCAGCTTGCCGACCTCGACGAGCGCTTCCGATGAACCTGGGCCAGCTGTTCACGACGATGAAGCGCGCGCGAAGCTGGCGCCTGCTGCTCCTGTTCGCGATCGCCACCGCCGGCCCGCTCACGCAGGCCGCGACACCCGCGCCGTCTCCGAGCGACGCCACCTACCTGCTCACGCGCGGGATGATGACCTTGGGCGAGGCGCGCTTTCAGCTCACGCAGCAGGCCGATCCGAACTGCTGGCGCTACGAGTACCGCGCGCAGCCCTCGGGGCTGGCGCGCCTGTTCATCGGGGAAGTGACCGAGCGCTCGGACTTCTGCATGGCCGACGGCAAGGTCCTGTCGCAGAACTTCGACTTCAGGCGCGCGGACAAGCCCAAGGACGATTTCAGCCTTCGCTTCAACTGGGCCGACGGTGTCGTGCGTTCCAGCGCCGGCGAGATGAGGCCGCTCGAGACCGGGATGGTCGATCGTCTCGCGATGCAGATCGCGGTCCAGAACTGGGTGGTGAGCCGCGCGGGCCAGCCGGGTCCCGAGGAGTTCTCGGTCACCAAGGTCGAGGACGAACGCGCCAAGACGTATCGCTTCCGCATCATGGCGCGTGAAGTCGTGCAGACGCCGGCCGGAAACTTCGAGACCGTGCGCGTGGAGCGCGTCAACGACAAGAAGAAGTCGACCGTGTTCTGGCTGGCGCCGGCGAAGGGCTACATGGCCGTTCGCGTGCAGCAGACCAAGGACGGCGACGAGCAGCTGAAGATGGTGCTGAAGAACTAGCAGCCCAGGCGCCCAAGCCACCCGTAGCCCGGACGAAGTCCGGGATGTCCCCTCGAATACGGACGGCTTCCCCGGACTTCGTCCGGGCTACGGGGGCGTTTCAGGCCAGCGCGCCTTCTTCCCGCAGCTTGTCCAGGTGCGACTCGATGTTGTCGCGCGCCAGCGGCAGCAGCCGCGGGTCGAGATCCTTGTAGATCACTTCCAGCATCTCGCTGATCGAGCGTCCCGCGCGATGCAGTTCCAGCACCGAGCTCTCGCGCAGCCGGCGATGCCGCAGTGTCTCCTGCAGGCGGAACGTCGTCCCCATGGCCAGACCGTGCGAAGGCAGGATCACCTTGGGATCGAGTTCGATGATGCGTTCCAGCGACTCGAAGTAACGCCGCATGTTGCCTTCGGGCTTGTGGATCACCACCGTGCCGATGCCCTGGATCAGGTCGCCGACGATGCACCAGGCACGGTCCGCGGACATCAGCGCGAGCTGCCCTTCGTCGTGTCCCGGCACCGCGATTGCGCGCACAGGGCGACCCTTCCAGTGCGTCACGATGTCGCCATCGTTGACCAGGCGCTGGGTGAGTCCCGAGAAAAATTTGGGCGCACGCTCCGAAATGCGCGCCGAGGTATCCGCGCTCAGTGCGATCCCGACACCCAGGCGTCGCGCCAGCACGTCCGCGCGCTCGTTGTGGTCGGGATGATGATGCGTGAAGAAGATTTCCTTGATGCCGAACGGGCGCATGCGCTCGGTCAGCGCGTCCAGTTCGTCGTCGTTCCACGGCGACGGATCGACAAGGATCACGTTCGATCCCTCGTCGCCGATCAGGAAGCAGTTGGTATGGAACGCCGGCGGCAACGTGTTCGAGCGCACCGGAATCTTCCGCAGGCCGTGCACGGCCTGGATGATCGGCAGACGTTCCTTGTGGAATTCCTCGAGCGCCACATTAGCCGGCTCGGTCCCGCCACCGGCGGCGAACAAGGCCACCGAGGCGGACGTCGGCGGCGCCAGCAGCAGCTGGCCGTCGAGATATTCCGCGTGCAGGTCCGAGGGCTTGGCCCAGCGCAGCTGATCGACCTCGCCCATGTCGAGCGTGATCTTCGGCCGGTGCTTCAGGTGGATCCGGTAGAACAGCGTGTTGAAGCGCACCGGCAGGATCGGCGGCGTCAGCGCGTTTCCGAACAGGTGGATCGCCTCCACGTCGCCGGCTTCGCAGGCGGCGTCGAGATCGAAGCCGATCTCTTCCCGCAGCTCGCGCGCCAGCGCCTCGATCAGCCGCGGTTCAACGTCCGCGCACCACGCGGCGGTGCGATGGGGAGCATCCGAATCGGCCTTGTCGACCTTGCCGCCCGGAAACGCCCAGTAGCCCGGAAACGCCGCGAGCGCCGGGTGACGCCGCACCATCAGGATTTCGTCGCCGTGATGCAGCACGGCAGTGACCGCTTCGCGAATCGGGGATTCGGTCATGGAAGCCAGCACGAAAGATGAGCGGGCAGTGTAGGCGCGCCGGCCCTGCACCGCGATGGATGCAACTACCTACGCATCACGACGGCCGCGCTCAATCGGCGGGATTCTTCTCGATCGACTTGAGCGCCACCTTGTCGCCGCCGAACGTGACGTGGATCGTCTGATTCGACCCTTTCCAGGTTTCGGCAGAGAAATTCAGCGGTCCGATGGCGCCACCCGAGACCTCGTCAGGGTCCCCGAGGATTCCGTAGACCTCGGCTCGCGGCATGCCTACGTTCAGCTTGGCGTAGCTCTCCGCCGTGACGCGAGAGCAGCCCGCCAGCAGCAGCGTCGCGCAAATCGCTCCGATTCCGAGGTTTCCCATCCCGCTTCGCGCCCGTCGATTCTTCATCTTGTCGCCCTCCCCGGTTGACCTGCAGAACCTGGCCGCGCTTGACCCCCCCTACGGCGGCTGCGTAGCGTCGCGCGATGAGCCGCCCCGAACAAGCCTTGCACCTGGAGATGGCCGACGCCGCACGACGGGTCGGCCTGCTCGACTGGCTGATGCTGGTCCTGGCCCTGGTATCGGTGGGTCTGCTCGCCTGGGAGATGCTGGCGACGCTGAGCGCGGAGACCACGCGGCTGATCTTCGCCGCGGATTACGCGATCTGCGCGATCTTCGCGGCCGAGTTCGGCTGGCGCTGGCATCAGGCCGGCTGGAAGCTGGAGTACGTCAAGCGCAACTGGTACGAGGTGCTGGGCATGATCCCGCTGCAGCATCCGGCGCTGCGCGGGTTCCGGCTCTTCCGGGCATTGCGCATCCTGATCCTGCTGTCGCGCTTCGGCCGCGCTGCCGATCGTGCGCTGGGCGACGAATTCACCTACCGCCTGGTCAACCGGTTCAAGAGCGCGATCGTCGAATCGATCAGCGGGGCGGTCACCGTCGCGGTCCTCGACGAGGTCAGCGAAGTGCTCGCCAAGGGCCAGTACGCGCGAAACATCGCGCGAGCCCTGGAAGAAAACCAGCCGCAGCTGCGTGCGATGATCGCCGAGAAGTTGCGCAACGACCCGCAGACCGGCCGGCTTTCCAGGCTGCCGTTTGCCAAGGATCTCAGCGAGACCTTCATCGACCTTGCGCTGCGCGTCGTCGAACAGGTGCTGCTCGATCCGCGCACGGACGAGCTGATCGCCGACGTGCTGCGCGAGAACCTGCAACAGATCCGCGCCTCGGTAGAAGCCAACGCGGAGAGCCGGGACGGATAAACCATGAAATGCACGATCTACCGGGTCGGCAGCCAGGACGGAACCTACGTCTACCTGCGTGAAGGCCTGGACCTGACCGCGCTGCCGCCCGAACTCCAGCAACGCTCGTCCCGCATGGCGCCCGTGATGGATCTGGATCTGGGGTCCCGGCGCAAACTGGCGCGCGTCGACATCAAGCAGGTCCTCGAAGGGCTCGAGAAGCGCGGCTGGTACCTGCAGCTGCCGCCCGACGGCAAGATGCACGTGTCACTCCATTTCGGCGACTGATCTTGCGATCACCGGCGAAACCTTGCCCATTTCCTGCTGTCGGAACGGTCGTCCCACTCCCCCGCACATGATGCCCCAGCTTCTCCGCAACACCTTGCCGCTGATCCTGCTCGCCGCCCTGCTCGCCGCTTGCGGCTCCGGCGGGCGCTTCGTCAAGCCGGTCGCGACGTCCGTGAACCAGGAAGCGGTCACGCCCAATCCTTCGAAGTACGCCGACGGTTACCTGCGCGTCTTCGTCAGTTCGAATCTCGATACCAACGGCCGCGCGCTCGACTTCGGTCCGGAGTCGCAGCGTCCGGCGATGCTGCTGATCTCGGCGAAGTTCGGGAAGGGCACGGTGGCGAGCTTCTCCTCCGATGCGGAGCCAGAGATCCCGGTGCTGCTGTACGACGTGCAGGAAGGCAAGACGGTCAGCGCGATCGTCGACAACGCGCTGCTGACCGAAGGCCTGCTGGTGGATCCGGAGTCGCTGTCGAAGTCGCCGCACCTGCAGATCGTCGTGCGCGGCGTACCCAAGGACAAGGCGAAGTGGGTGACCAACCTGCTGGAGATCGCCACCGGCGAGCCGGTGATGAAGTTCGGCATGGGCTTCGTGCCCGGCGGCCAGGTCGTCGGCGGACTGAGCTCGAAGCTCGGCGAGATGCTCAGCGACGAGATCAAGACCGAGAAGAAGCCCTGGGAAGAGAAGACGCTGCTCGGATTGCGCTCCGACGAGGGCGTCTCGGCGCTCGACGGCCGCCAGTTCGTCGTGATGCTGAATTCCACCGGCGTGGAACTCGAAGCACCGGCGCCCAACCTGCGCCGCTGCGAGCGCGGCCAGTCCCCCACCGGCCTGTGCGACGCCAAGGGCAAGCCCTGGATGCCTGCCGAAGCCTATGTGCGCTTCGAGCTCGACGTCGTGGACTACCGCTCGGTGAAGGACTTCATCGGCAGCGCGATTTCCTGCGAGGCCGACGACCGCGTCTGGGCCGACTACCGTGCGTTGCTCGCGTCCGGACAGCTCGCGCGCCTGCAGACCGAGTACGAGCGTCACCTGCTGACGCGCGGCGAACTGCTGCTGATGGTGCGACGCGCCAACACCGAGGCTCCGGCCTGGCGTCGCGGCGGGCGGCTGCTGCAGTTCGCCCAGCAGGCGGCATCCCTGCCGACACCGAACGACGCGTACTGGATCGAACACTATCGGTCGAGCGCGCAGCAGACCGAGGCCTGCATCCGCAACGCGGCCTCGCGCGGCCAGTCGCAGTACGCAGCCATCTGGGACCAGGCCATCGGCTTGTTCATGCGTTCGCAGTCGTATCCCACGTGGGCGACCGCGCTCGCAGGAAGCTCCGATCCCGAAGCGCCGGCACTGCGCGACGCCGAGCGCGAACTCACGCGCCTGCGCCAGCTGATGTCGGCCGGTGAGCTGCGGTCGCTGGACCCCGACAGCCTGGAGCCCTTGAGCAGTCTCGACGCGCAGCTGGAGGCGCTGCTCAAGCCGGTCTACGAGCGTGCCGCCGAACGAATTCTCGAAGGGGGGGAGAACGTCGCCGGAAAGCGGGAGCGCCTGACCGATCTCGTCACCCGCAGCGCATGTGGCGGCTGCCGCCAGATGCTCACCGCCAAGATCACCGCGCTGCCGCCCGATGTGCCGCCCGTGGTTCCCGTCGATGCGCCGCCGCCGGTTGCGGCTCCGCCGACCGCGAATCCCGCCTGACGCCACCCCGTAGCCCGGGCGAAGCCCGGGGTTGCGCTCCGTCTACGAGAGGAACCCCGGGCTTCGCCCGGGCTACGGTGCTGTCGCTGCGCCACAATGGGTGCCCATTACCGAACGCTGCTACGCATGGCCTCCGCCTTCGACCTCGCCACTTCCCTGATCGCCAGTTCCTGCCGCGGCTGGCGCGGCGCCACCTCGTTCAAGCCCGCCACGCGCCAGCCCGAAAAGCTGCTCGAGCTGTACGACATCGAGGCCAGCCCCTACTGCCGCCTGGTTCGCGAAGTGCTCAGCGAGCTGGACATCGACGCGATGATCTATCCCTGCCCGGCCGACGGAACGCGCTTTCGTCCGCGCGCGCAGGAACTCGGCGGGAAGCAGCAGTTCCCCTTCCTGATAGATCCAAATACCGGCGACAAGTTGTACGAATCCGCGGACATCGTCGATCACCTGCGACTGGCCTACGGCAACGGCAGGCCCGCATCGCGCGGCCTCGGCCGGCAGCTCGGTGTCGCCGGTTCGTATGCGGCCACCGTGTCGCGTTCCGTCGGCCGCATCCGTGGCATGCGCGCGCGTCCGTCGCGCGAGCCGGCAAAGCCGCTGGAGCTGTACAGCTTCGAAGCCAGCCCGTACTCGCGCCCGGTGCGCGAACGCATGACCGAGCTCCAGCTGCCCTACCGGCTGCGCAACTTCGCGAAGTCGCGCTGGGAGGAGATGGGCCCCCCAGCCGTGCGCAAAAAATTCTTCCCGGACGCGCCGCTGACCAGTGCGAACCGCATCCGCATGCAGGAACTGACCGGGCGCTTCCAGGTGCCCTACCTCATCGACCCGAACACCGGCACCGCGATGTACGAGTCCAGCGACATCCTGCGATACCTGGAGCAGACCTACGCGCTGTGAAGCCGCCCGCTACGGGGCGATGCGCGCCACGGGGCCGCGCGGATGAGCTTCGCGCTGACCACGCATTACCTGGAGATGACCGCGCCGGACCAGCTGGTCCCGGCGCGGGTGCCCGAGCCTGAACCGCGCATCGAGCGGGCCTGCGTGCCGCTGCCCGAACTCAACCGCTTCCTCTACACGGCGGTAGGCGGCGACTGGTACTGGCGCGATCGGCTCGCCTGGTCGCACGCGGAGTGGCTGCAGTGGCTGGACCGGCCCGCCGTCCAGACCTGGGTGTTGTACGACCGAGGCACGATCGCGGGTTACATCGAGCTGGAGAAGCAGTCGGGCGACGACGTCGAGATCGCCTACTTCGGCCTCATCCCGCGCTTCATCGGCCGCGGCCTCGGCGGGCATCTGCTGACCGTCGGCATCCGGCAGGCCTGGGCGATGCAGGCGCAGCGCGTATGGGTTCACACCTGCACGCTCGACGGCCCCGCAGCGCTGGCCAACTACCAGGCCCGCGGCCTGCGCCTCTACCGGGAGCAGACCGTCCAGAAGCCCGATACCGGTGCGCCCGACGGCCCCTAACCCGGCGCTCGCTAGCGAAGAATGAACGAAGCCTGGGCGATCTTCGGCGCGGTCGCGGCAGCCCACGCACTCGGCGTCTCGAGCCCGGGGCCGGACTTCGCCGTGATCGTTCGACAGACCTTGGCGCATGGACGCGGCATCGGCGTGGCGACCGCGCTGGGCATCGGAAGCGGCATCCTGTTTCACGTGGCCTGGGGCATGTTCGGCCTGGGCTGGGCGGTCGAGCGCTTCCCGGGACTGCTCGACGTGCTGCGTTATGGCGGCGCTGCGGTGCTGCTGTGGATCGGGCTCCGGGCCCTGCGCTCCCAGCCGATGCTCGCCGCTTCGGGGGACCTCGCGCCTGCCCCCACGCCGGCGCCTTCGGCTGCGCGCGCCTATGGCCTGGGGCTGGCCACCAACCTGCTCAACGCCAAGGCCTTCCTGTTCTTCGTCGCGCTGTGTTCGAGCGTCGTCACGGCCGGCACGCCGACGCTGCTGCGCGTCGTGCTCGGACTGTGGATGGTCGTCGCCACCGCCGCGTACTTCAGCTTCGTCGCCTGGACCATCGGCCACCCGGCCGTACGGCGACGCCTGCTGGCCCATGCGCACCGGATCGATCGCGCGATGGGCGTGCTGCTGATCGGCTTGGCCCTGGCGATCGCGTTCGGCTTCTAGGCGACGCGCTTCAGTGGCAAGCTCCGCCACGTTCTCGTATCCGCAGGTTTGATCTCCCTTGGCCAGCATCTGGTTTCTGCGCCGTGTCGCGCTCGTGAAGCATCACCCGTCCGCGGTGCTGCTGGCGGTGCAGCTGGCGGGCGTGCTGCTGTACGCGCTGATGGAGAACGTTCCCGGGGGCCGCGCGGTACTCGCCGGCTTCGGCCTGGTGGTGCTGGGAGCGGCCTTGCAGGTCGTGCGCAGCACGCCGTTCATGACCTGGCTCGGCGCGGTGCTCGCGCTGGTCGTCATCCTGCTGCTCGGCATCAACATGCTGTGGCCGAGCACGCATCTGGATATCGCGGCGGCGGTGGTGCTGACGGCGTTCTACTTCTACGCCGCCGGTTCGCTGATCGCGTACATGCTGCAGGACCTGACGGCCAGCGCCGACGAATTCTTCGCCGTGGGCGCCACGTTCACCTTGCTCGCCTGGGCCTATGCGCATCTCTACAACGTCTGCCAGGCCCTCTCGCCCGGCGCTTTCGGCGCGATGGTCGACCCGGAGGCTGCGCGCAGCTGGATGGAACTGCTGTTCCTGAGCTTCACGGTGCTCTCCGGCGTGGGCCTGGGCGACATCATTCCGCTGACGCCGATGGCGCGCGCGCTGGTGATGCTCGAAGAACTCACCGGCGTCATGTACATCGCGCTGGTGGTGTCGCGACTGATCGCGCTGGCGTCCGCGCCCAAGCATCTGCACCGGCCGCACGACGATGCTTCCTGACGGATTGCTGGACCCGCGCTTCACGCTGACGCTCAGCGCGGCGAGCGGCATCGTGCTGCGCGACGGCATCGTCTACGTGATGGGCGACGATCGCGGCGCGCTCGACCGGTTCCTGCTGGCCGACGGCACACCGCTGTCGCCCATCGCCCTGAGCCCGGGCAGCGCCGACGCCGTGCTGGCCAAACCCGACAAGCCCGATCTCGAGGCCCTGGTCGACCTGGGCGACGGCAGCCTGCTCGCGCTCGGGTCGGGTTCGCGTGCCAACCGGGAGCGCGGCTTCAGGATCGGCGCGGACGGCGTTCAGGAGCTCGATCTGTCGCCGCTGTACGCGCGGCTGCGCCAGGATCTGCCCCATCTGAATATCGAGGGCGCGGTGCGGATGGGCTTCGAACTCGTGCTCGCACATCGCGGCGTCGGCAAGAGCGATGCGAGCTGCCTGGTGCGCCTCGACGCGGCGAAACTGCTCCCTCGCCGTCCGTCGAGCTGGACGGCCGCGGCGCTGATCGAAATCCGCCCGGTTGCGCTTGGCGACATCGATGGCGTCGCGCTCGCGTTCACCGACCTGGCGACCGACGCCGACGGCACGCTGCATTACCTCGCCGCCGCCGAAGACACCGACGATCCTTATCTCGACGGCGCCTGCCGCGGCAGCGTCATCGGACGGCTGACGAAGGGCTCGGCGCTGCCGACCGCGCGACTTCGACCCGATGTGAAAGCCGAAGGTCTGGCGTTTCTCGGTCGCAGCGTGCGAGAGAACACCTGGGCCGTGGTGACCGACGCCGACGATCCGGGACTGCGCGCCAAGTTCTACGAGCTGCGCCTGCCTCGCTGAGCAAACCCCGTAGCCCGGACGCAGTCCGGGGTTCTACTCGCAAATCGAGCGGCGATCCCGGACTCCGTCCGGGCTACGGGTCAGTCCTTCACTCCGGCTTGGCGATGCTCCGCCACAGCATCTCGAACAGCACGTTGGCCTGCCGCGTCGGCGGATCCTTCATGCCGCGCACGACCCAGGCCTGCACGGTGCGCTGGACGACGCCGTAGATGAAATCGAGCAGCGTCTTTTCGTCCACTTCGCTGGTCAGCACCCCGCTGGCGCGACCTTCGGCTAGCACCTTGATGAAGGTGCTGAACAAGGGCCGGTGCTCGTACGCACCCGAACGCCGCCAGGTGTTGATGTAGACCGAACTCATCAGGATCTGCAGCACGCGCGGATTCTTCTCGAAGAAATCCAGCGAGACCCAGAACGTCTTGCGCAGGCGCTCCTTGTAGTTCTCGATGCCCTGCAGGTGATCGATCATCCGCGCCGCAAGCCGCTGCAGTTCGGAGTCGAGCGTCGAGAACAGCAAGGCTTCCTTGCTGCCGTAGTACTTGTAGATCGTCTGCAGCGAGACATTGCCGCCACGGGCGATCTCGATCAGGCCGACCCGGTGGAATTCACGCTGGCTGAAGATATCGAGCACCGCCTGCTCGATGCGCTCGCGCGTCGCGGGGTCGAGCTGGGCCAGGTCCGGAAGCCGCAATGCGGCCGCTTCGGGTTTGTTCATTGCATCAGGTGTATGGGTAACGATCTTTACTATACGAAAGTCGGGGACCAAAGGCCCACCCCGGGTTGTACATTGACCCTCTACCCCTGCTGTCCCTAAGCTGCGGGACTGCTTTCCGATCGACTCCTTCATCAGCACCCGCCCGCTACGCCCGTGCGCTGACCCGTCCTCGTCGCGATGCTCCGCCACGCGCGACCCGTAAGCGCAATTACCCACGCTTTCCACTGGAGCTTCTTCCATGACCGACGCATACATCTTCGACGCCGTCCGCACCCCGCGCGGCAAGGGCAAGCGGGACGGCAGCCTGCACGAGGTCACGCCCATCCACCTGCTCGCAAATCTCTTCTGGGCCCTGCAGGACCGCAATGGCCTCGACACCTCGCAGGTCGACGACGTCGTGCTCGGCTGCGTCACCCCGGTCGGCGAACAGGGCGCGGACATCGCGCGTGTCGCGGTGCTGTATGCCGGCTGGGACCAGAGCGTCGCCGGCGTCACGCAGAGCCGCTTCTGCGCGTCGGGCCTCGAGTCCGTGAACATCGCGGCAATGAAGGTGATGTCCGGCCAGGAAGATCTGGTCGTCGCCGGTGGCGTCGAGTCGATGAGCCGCTGGCCGATGGGCTCGGACGGCGGCGCCTGGGCGATGGACC
>Ga0187844_10002598_pt1 | contig 12644 bp, 18 predicted proteins | sample SpaLakP09_SKY_50_FD_134517 | JGI IMG/M metagenome (GOLD analysis project Ga0187844, IMG submission 134517) | Oligotrophic lake water microbial communities from Sparkling Lake, Wisconsin, USA - SP09_SKY_50 | ecosystem: Environmental > Aquatic > Freshwater > Lake | place: USA: Sparkling Lake...
ACAATGCGTAGACAATTTGACCATATCTTAGATATTGCAGACCTTAAAAATACCCCAACAGGTGAACCCAGAACACTTTACTCATGTAGACATAGTGCAATTATGTTCAGATTGACTATGGGTGAATCTATTGACTTATTAACCCTTGCCCGTAATGCAAGAACTTCTGTCAGTATGATTGAACGATTCTACGCAAAACCATTACAGGGCGAGATGAATATAGACAAGATACAGTCCATGAAAAGATCCAAACCCCCTCGAAAACGACCAAAACAGGGTTCTAAGACAGTTCGGTAAGTAGAGTAATATCTCTCATAGAAACTAGTAGAAAATTGATTGGACATTGATTAGGTTACTGTTCTATGGCAAACCCACCCATTCTTCCTTACAACAGAAAAAATCTATCATTGGTAGGCAAGTTAATTAAAAAAAACTTGTCAATAGATTTACTTAATAAAGAATACTGGGAAACAAATAAGAAAAATAAGATGTTTGGGCATTGTCATAATGCATCAGGTACTCTTTACAAAATCTTTGGTGCAAATCATATTCATCTGTATAGAGCAAAAGATGGAAAATTCAATGGTAAAGATTTCTATCATTGGTGGGTTCAAGACAATGATTCAGATAAAGTAATTGACCTAACAGCACAACAATACAAGTCTAAAGAAAAACTTAACAAACTTTATAAGAAAGGTGAGAAAGCAGGACTCTTAGGGTTTGGATATAAAAAAAGAGTGCAGTATCTATTTGACAAAGTTATACAAGAATTGAAATCATATGAATAAAATTGAAATTGTTCATCAGGTCTACGAAAGACTAGACAAAAAAATTCCAATGAAAGATTTGGAAAAAATATTTGAACTTTTTTTGAATGTTATGTCCGATGAATTAAAAAAGGGCAATGAGGTTCAACTTGCTGATTTTGGTACCTTTGCATTGGCAGAAAAATCTATCAAATCGGTCATAAAGAAAAAGATATCTAAGTCTAAGAAATGACAATTGAATCCTATTCACATTGGTTAAAGAGGCAAGACTTTACATTGACCAATGCTCAATTAAAAAAAATTGAAAAAGAAATTCTTGATGAAGTCCGTTTATTAAAAGATTTATCTGTAAGTGACCAATTGCTTTATCTAAAAAAAAGTGAAGTAAAAAATTTCTTAACTAGATATAAAGAAAAAAATCTATCAGGACATATTCATTTTGCAGAAAGAATGATTTGGAGACCAAAGGGCAAGGCAGATTTCCGATTCATTCAACCTGAACTTGTTTTAACGAGAAACGAGTTTACTGTTGATGCATACGATATTTGGGGTCAAAAAAGAGAAAAGACTTTTGAACCTAATGATGATTACAAAACACATTGGGATATTCTTCGCACACTCGTATCAAGAGCACCCAACAATAGTTCGGTCGGAGTCAATTTAGCATATCTTGTAATTGATAAAGTTACGAAACAATATCTTGGAATTATTCGCTTAAGTAGTGCCGCATTTCGGATCACATCTATATTCAAAGATTTGGGTTTAACTAAAGATATTCAAAAAGAAAAAAACTCAAAATTAAATTGTGTTGCCAATGGTCAAACCATAGTTCCTACCCAACCATTTGGTAGTGCTTTTCTTGGTGGCAAACTACTTTCATTACTCTGCTTATCAAAACAAGTAGCAGATGACTGGGAAGAAAATAATGGGTTTAAGTTAGCAAGTGTTCATACAACTTCACTATATGGAACTGAAACAGGTACTCAATACTCAGGTCTTACAGGATATTGGAATGAGTTGCCAGAGAATTCAAAAGGAGAGGCAGTAGTTGAATTGTCTGAAGATACTTACGAACACTTAAAAGAATATTTAAGACATATTGATCCACAAAAGTATTGGCAACTATTTCACGAAAAAGTAGATACAGGATTTAACAAAGTGAGAGAAGTCAAAGGAACTGCATTGAAATCTGTTTATCGCAGACTTGGACTATCAGTAACTGATTACACGAACCATGCACCAAGAGGTGTTTATTCATCTCACCTTTACAAAAATACAAGAGAGTATTTACGAGGCGAAATTAATGAATCACAATTAATTCCTAACTTTGATAACTCTATTGAGGCACTTACGGATTACTGGAGATTTGGTGAAATGGGAGATACAAGTTCTCTAGTAACTTCTGCATACCTAAATCGTTTGAAGAAATCTACAACCGATTTATCGCCAACAATTGCATTGGGTCGTGTCAATAAATCAACCACAATAGATTATGTATCTCAACTAAAAGAGAAAGATGCTAATTTCATACCTGCTAAAGAAACAAAAATTGAATTACGTAATCCTGAAAAAAAAGAAGGATATCGTAAAAGAAAGAAACAACTTGGTATGGTCAAAGGTCGAATAGATTTTAAGAATCAACCGTTACCTACAAATATTGATTGGTACCTTAAATTACCCACTATGACTTGGGATGAAATACAAACGATATATGGGAATCAATTTTCGGAGAATAAAACAGATTAACGGGTTCAATGAGTTTTTGATTTTGAACATAGACAGTTGAACCATTCTCATTAGCGATGATTATCTTGTCGTTATCTCCTATACGAAAATCTAACTTGCCTAATGTAAGTTTTTTGAATGTTGATGCAAAAATAGTAAAAGAGAATGGTTCATAAATCATTCCCGTTGTTTTGAAGTAGCGAATTCGTTGCGAAACTTTGCGTGTGAATCTATGTGCTACACCAAATTCTTGAATATTAAAAATAGACAAGATGATATCTTCTTCGTCTGAAAAAAAACGAACATAAGATGCATTGATTTTATCAATAGTATTTTTTACTAGTCGTACCTCTATTGCAGTCATGTCAAAAAGTGCTTTCGCATTTGCATGACTTAATAAATTTACTCTTTCTGAGAGTTCTGCTAACTTATCATCAGCAATGTTAATTTCAGTCAGATTAGTCAATTCAGAAGATGTATTGCTAACTTCTACATAATCAGACCAGTAATTACCACTATCAGTATTAGTAGGAAAAATAATTGCTTGTTTACCTTGTATCAAAACATAATCGGTTGGACGATTTGCATTGCTTGATTTTAGATATAGACCATTTTTCATATGTTATAAAAACTTAGCAGTTGGATCAATTCTTTTTATCTTTTTTATAAATTCTTCTTCAGCACTTTTGATTTTAGTTTTTATATCTCGCTTATTTGAACAATCAAATTGCAAAACATAAGTTAATCGGTCAATAGGTTTAGATTTTGAATTAGTTTTTTTCTTAGGATCAGACTTCGTACCATATTCTTCTACTAGTTCCTTCGCTTCTTTTATTGACATAGAAGGATATATTTTTTCCAATGCCTTTTCCCACTTTGATTTATCTTTAATCGCAGTTAATGTAACAAGATGGTTATAACCATTTGGCAAGAAACTCCAATTTTTTGTATTCATTAAATGAGGATGTTGAGCAATTGATTCTAATTTTCTTATTGTTTCTTCCCCCAAGATTTCTTGCTCTATTAATTGAGGTCTTATCTCTGACCAAATTGCTTGTCTTTGATAATTCTGAATGACCTTACAGAATTTATAGTAAGCAGTTTGAACATCCCTATATGCCTCTTTGATATCTTCTAATGCTGTTTTAACTTGATTAGCGGTTACTTCCTTATCAATAACCTGTAATTCTTGTGCCATATTAATTACCTCAATTTTTGATAGCAATAATTGCCATTGAATAGGTAAATCATAACCAATTATTTACCATTTGAAACCTAAGTATGGTTTGTTCTAACTTAGAACAAGGTATTGGTAATTGGTATTAATTTTCATTCAAACCCAACACCGTTATTTTATCTCTTGTCGATATAAAAAAGGGGTAAACATGAACCATATTTACCCAATTATGAAGAAACTTTGCTTTGGGTAAACATCGTAGAAATCAATCATTGTTTCCCCTCAGGCAAAGTTAAAACTGATCCAATGGTCATATGTCAAATTGATGTTTCGTTCTAAGTTAGAACATAAATTTTCGGGCAATTGTGATTCATGTTTACCCCGAAAAAGACATGGGTAGTGTCACCATGGACATATCAGATTTAACTATCTGTCGGTAAATGTAACTGCCGAGGTAATGTGCCGAAAAGTTATTAAATTAAGGAGTATTAAAAATGAAAGTATTTCAAGTTAAATATCGTAAAGATGAGTGGTTTACTGTTACTGTTGGTTTTTCTGATGATGTCAATATTGATGATTTAGACCATCATCAACTTGCGATTGATGCTGCCACTTGCAGAGAATTGGATGATTATGCAGATTCAGAAGATGAATTGATTGCAGAATCTAGTGTCGACATTGACGAACTATCTAGCGATGATATGCCTACAATTGTTATTTGTGCAGATGGAACTATCTTAGATAAAGATGAATATGAATCTCGTTTAACAGTTAAGTCTGCAAATTGATGTGAACCAAGGGGATGCCTTACCGCATCCCTTTTTTATTTAATAAAAGGAAACAAAATGGCAAAACCAACTGATTCAATCAAATGGGTAAACAAGATAGGTGAAATGCTCAGCAAAGAATATCACTTAACATATCAAGTCAAAATTGATAAACACATCAAAATTATCTTCAAAAATAGTTCTGGTCAAAGTTGTCTACTATGTCTTGCTAAATCTTCAAGTGATAAAAATGTTCGACATATAGAAATAGGATTAATTCGTAGAGAATTACGAAAGAAACTCAATTTAGAAACACGCAGAGATTGTTTTACTTTGTCCTATTCACCTTGTTTATCGTGAATCTGAATAAGATAAGTATTTGGCAATGATTCATTCTTTCTCAGCAGGTGAAATACAAAGTATCAATTTCAGATACAAATCCTTATAAGTAGCGGTGTCCGGTTTTAAGAATAAAAGACCTTAACCTAATCACCTAACCTCCTAAGACCATGAACGAATGTGAATCTTGATACGAACGAATGTGAGTATCAAGTAATCCAATACCACCAAAACCCCAAAAATTTCTATTCCTATTCCATCTTTACTAAATAGGTACAAGTATTACCGGTAGTAACTATCCTTGATAAAACCCTATTCCAACTGCTTATAACGAACTATGAACCCATCTAAACCATTATTGAATAAAGACCTTCACCTGCGACTTGATGAGACCTTCCAGAATGAATTAGTGAAGATTGCAACAGAGAACAACCTTAAACCTTCTACCTTTGCTCGCATTGTGTTGCAACGAACTGTACCCTCCTATTCCCGTAACCGATTCTTTGGATAACCCCATGACCAAGATACCCAATCCATTACTAGAGACATATCTAAGAAAGTCAGGATATCAATTCAGAAAGAAACCTTCTACTCCGATACCACCACCTTTGAAACCGATTCAATGAGTCCTGTTCATCAATTACTCTTTGTGACCACATCTCCTCGTTTTCTAATATCTCTATATCGTATTGGTTCATATAGGAATGGTATATGAGTAGAGAATTAGACCTACTTGCTAAACAGTTTAGTAAGACCTCCGCGACTGTTTTACGAAGTGAATATTCTCTCTATCAAAAGGATTTGGTCAGAGAGGCAACAAAGTTTCTACGAGAGGTAGAAAAAGTCGCAAAGAAAGAGAAATCAGGACGGGTAATATTAGTGGCAATAGTTATGGAATGAGATTTATTTCCATGATTTAGCAATGCACTTAATATTTGACGTTTGATTTATATGCGGAATAGTAATAGTCGCACCTCTAACCTCTCCTGCCTGCCATATTTCAAATACCTGAACTTCTCGTGTTCCTATAACTGTCCCACTTGCAGCAATTGATTCACATCTAAACGTAACATCTTTTATTGAAAAAGATAAATTATTTTTCACTTGAAACTGAACATTTAATTTAGAATCATCTCTGCACATTCTGTTTATCATGCCATACTCGCCCGAGAATCCTCTTCCATATTCCCGACCACATACATAACTCGGATGACTCGTTTTTAATGCGCATATTGGTAATTTTCCAGTATCGAGGCATTCATTAGATCCCGAGTGCCCGTAAAAACCTTTAATACGGTCAATAAGTATTTCTGCACATTTATCACTTGATGAGCAACCAAGATGGCAATTGTTACTAACCAATGTGTAATCCTGAGAATTGAAAATCGTAATTCCTCTTTTTTCTTTTAGAGTCTTTGACATTGATTCACATTGTTTCATCAGTGGACTTAAGTGTAAATCGACAAAAGAATTTGGATTCTTTCTTTTTTGACATTCATTGATGTCATTTACATCACTTAAACTAGTGCAGTTTATTTGAAGCGAACTTTCCTGTTTGTGCTTATTTTGGTCTTGTTGTTTTGCAAGCATCATGTCTTCTTGTTGTTTTGCGAGTAATTTATCTTGATTTGATTTATCTCTATCTTCTTTCTTTGCAATCATCTCTGGTGATTCACAATTAATAAACTGATTAGTTTTATTAGTGCTAACGTCTATACCATCTTTAGTTAGAACTTTATCATTACGAATATAGTCGATAGTTGTTCGTGTGAAATTATTTAAAAGTTTAAAAACTTGTATAAATTCAAATTTAGTATTGTTAATTACATCTTCATCGACGCCTCTAATTTCATATAATTTTTGACTACTATCAATTATTTTTCCACTTGTTATTTGATATTTTCTAACAAGAACTGGTTCTATATTATTAATATCTGCATCTTTAAGTAACCAATAATTTCCACTTAAAGAATTATTTCTTTTCCGAATTAAATTTCCTATGCCATTTAATTCTGCACGTAAACAAACTCTTTCTGTTGGAACCCATCGTCCAATCAAGACATTTTGAATCTCTTCCGGTACTCCTTCAGATTGACCATTGCATATCGTGCTAAATAAAATTGTTACGAACGAAAATATTATTTTAAATTTATTTTTCATTTGTAATCTTTCAAGTAAATGTCTTTTTAGGGGGTCTAATTTTCTTCTGAAATCTCTCAGTCATACATCCTCACACCACCACCAATCTCGTTCATAAACTAAGTCATTCGGTCTGTGTTCATTATTCTTGTTGCGTTCAGATAGATTACGTATGCGTTGTTCAGTCAAAGATTGTTCAGTCCTATCTACTGACTTAGTTGGACGATATTTGGGTTTACCTAGAATCTCCACCTCTGACATTTAATGCTCTTTGTCTTTTGAACCACGACTACCGAAGATAATGATAAGAAGTGTCGCAATTGCCACACCTGTAAATATCAATCCTAGTGTTGCACTATTAAGTTCCATATGACCCCCTAAAGAAGTGATTTATGACTTAGATTAGCACTTTTGAGAGGGTTCAGAAAGTGTCAGGAATGGGTACTGATGGAATAAGGGTTGGAGTGATGCAAAACGACTAAATCAGAGGGTTCGGAAAGGATTTGATTTAGAAACCCTATAGAGATTTTGCTTTAAAAGATCCATTACTAGGTTCAACAGATGGATATTTAATTTTTGCAAAGGTTTTTAGTAGTGCTTCTAGGATAATTTTTGCTCCGTCAACTGGAACTGCCATGCCAATTTGAGAGCGAACACTCTCTTTTGAACCATGAAATACAAAATCATCAGGGAATGTTTGCAATCTAGCACGTTCTCTATTTGTTAATGCTCTTGGTTCGGACCAGTGATATACATGAGTGCCACCTCCACCGCTACCAGTAACAGTGTATGAGGGTTTAGTTGGATCTAATCTCTTGTATATCTGACTTATCTTTGCCCCCTTCACATTTAATTGAAGGTGAGGAGGCAATTCTGCAGTCCATGCATTTTGACCAGGTTTGGTGTGTTCTAACCTTTCAATGACTATCTTGCTTTGTTTAGTAAGTTCGTTATTCTCTGCATCCACCTTAATAGGCGGTTTAGTAATCGCCTCTTTGCAAGTTTTCATCTTCATCGAAGGTTTTGGAACTTGGAAGTTAAGTCCCAAATCACCACGGGTACCAATAATTATGTAACGATGCCTTGCTTGAGGAACTTCATAGTCCTCAAACTTATAGTGATGCACAGTTAAGTCGTAACCAAATTTACCTGCGTTGTTTAGTTCAGCAAGAATTTTTGTAAAGGCACTTCCAGAATTGGCGCTACTTATACCACTTACATTTTCAGCAAAAATGAATAGTGGATTGGCGTAGTTAATATATTCAACGCCATACTTATAGAGAGCACCAAATTTACCTTTTAATCCCTTTGATTCGCCTACAAGACTAAAGTCATTACATGGAAATCCGTAAAGAAATCCATCGGTCATGGGCAACTCATTTAAAGCAACATCTTTAATATCGGCACAAATTAAAATAGCGTAAGGATTATCTTTTAGGAGATTAGTTTTATAAGTTTTACAGGTATCGGCATCATAATCTGTTGCCCAAGAATGCTCAAAAGAGAGATTGTGTGATTTAGACTTTAGCGCCGTCTTGCTTAAAGCAACCCCTATTCCCCCCGGTCCGCTATACATCTCGCCTACTGTAAATACCTTCTTAGACTGGTTTGTTGTCCATTTGGCGGTAGTTTTATTCACTGATTTCTTGCTCATAGGTTTTTCTAGCAATTGATCCTTGGCATAGTCTTGAATTAACTCCCTAACCTTTTCGGACAAGGTCATCTTTTCGTTATGGCACACTTGTTCCAAGAGTTTCTTATTTCTCTCATCAAGTCTGATTTGCAGTAGGTGGTCTTTGCTCATTTTGTCATTACAAATTAGGCACTGATTAATGATACATAACTTTTAAAGTTGGTGCCAAATGAGTTGGAAAAACACAGTCAATATTGCCAAAATGCCTGATGGGAGTTTTAGGAGCATTGCGGGATACGCTAGCGAGTCACTGGTTGTTGGCAGAGCAATGCTTTGTGGTTTCATTATCTTTGTTAAGGCGTGGCGAGATTCGAAATATGATGCAGTTTTAGACGCTCATGGTGCTTTATACAGAATAGAAATAAAAGGCACTGCCGGGGATTCTGATATTTCAACATCTAGTGGAGGACGCTCAGGTGAACAAATTTCAAGAGAGGCGGAGTCCCGAGAAAAACCTTTGTCCACAGTAGATTGCGATTGGTTAATCGCCACTACCTCAATGGATAGCGTGTGTTGGATTATTCCAATCGAATTTATTGAGATTCTTGGGTTAATGAAATTAACCATCAAACATATTGATATGTTTAAAGAAAAGTGGGCAGTATTTAATTCAACTAGTCCAGATATTCAACCGTATCTTAAAGACGGTTACAAAAATTTGTCCATTCCACAATTAGAGTCAATAGCAAAAAACTTGGGTATAAATTATGCCGAATATCAATTAGCAGAAAATCAAACCTTTACCTTTGATGCAGCAAATAAAAGACTCAAAAAGCATCAACTAGACTACAAGAATAGGTTGGTAATAGGTATTTGGGAGAAGATTTTCAGCAGCATCATTGTTTAAAATTGGAGTTGCGTTCTACACCACTAATAAATATCTTTTGTATTTCTTTCAAATATTCCTGATTCTTCTTCAATAACTCTTCAAAGAGTTCACTAAAATTAGCATTAAGAATGCCAACTTGTGAATTGTTAGAAACCTGACTTTGAATAGCAATAAAATTATTCATTGCATTCTCAAGAAATAACCCCATTGCAACACCCATAGGGTTTTCATAAAACTTTATTATTTGCTTTAATAAATTTTCTGATAAGAATTGGTTGTTTTCAATAGACTCTTCAGAAATAATTTGAGTAAGAACAATTCTGGTTACGTCCTCGTTTGTTTTTTCATCAATAACCTTGAAGGCAACTCCTTCACCAATCAGTTTCTTTAGACCGGCGAAGGGGATGTATTGACTATCTGTTCTATCGTAGAGTCTGCGATTTGGATATTTGGTGATGATACGAATACCATCTTCTGATTGTTTCTTTGCCCGCATTACTTTCCGCCTTATGCTGATTATTTTATCTTTTGTTTTTGTTAGAGCGCCAATCACTTCTTAAACATTCTATTAAGGGTTATTTTATAAATTTATAAATTTATAAATATATAAAAACCCACCGAAGTGGGTTTTTATAGTCAAACTTATTTTGATTGATTTTGATAAGCGGGGATAATTCCACAATTTTTTAATACGCTTTGAATATTTGGTTCATTAAGTTTTATTAAAACAACCGGCGATCCATATATGGAGGGTATCTCTACATACAACTCTGGTGAAGTTAATTCCTTATCTAGTGGTTTGGTTGATGCACCCATCATGCCCGCTCCAATTCCAGCATATCCACCAAGTTCAGCAAACGGTACAATGACTTGATTTGAAAAATCTCCGCCTCCAGCAAGTCTATCAAATTTTGAAGAACCACTTCTCATTCTTAATAGTGCTACATCTTTATTTAGAGTAATTTCAGACTGTGATTTTGTTGCATCATCCTTTGTTCGAAGAATAAATTGAATATGAGCATTTTTTCCATCCTCACATACTATTTCAGTATCAACTGATTTTTTTGGTAGCGAATCATCCGTTAGAACTGCAGTGGCAATTAGGGTTTTTGCATTAGAAATTTTGTCTACTTTTTCACTGATTGACCATTGATTTTTGATTTGGAGAACTTCTGTTGCAATCTTATCAGTTGCAACTCTATCGCATCCAAATAAAGCGCTGATTACAATCATGATTGCTAATTTATTTTTCATTTTTTTCATCCTATTCAAATTATTTCTTCTTGTATATTCCGGCACCAAAAACACATCTTGCACTGCATATTACGGTACCCTTCATTACAACCTTCGAGGCATCAATCAATAATGAAAAATCATCACTGACTGAACCTTCTTTTGCAACATACGCATTGCCTTTTTTAACCAATACAATATCTTCATCGCAGATTTGCCCATCCTTTGGGTAACCCTTGATTTTATTTGGATCCATATAGGCATCTGTCATCCAATTACCAAAAAATTTTGCAGTTTTTACTGAACCTTCATCAGTAATCACAATTGTCCCTTCATCAACGATAAGTTTATTGCCTTCATAATTGGCATAAGTTGTTCCATTTTTGAGTCTATTTAACTCTTTAATTCTCGAATTTACTAACTCTAAGCATTTGGATGCATCCTTACAACTTCTATATAAAGATAACCATGCACGTTGATTATCTTGAATAAACCCTGAAATTGGGAAGGATTTATTAGTTGTTTTATATGCATCACCCATTTGAGTATCGGCATCGCTCAACGCAGGATTTGCACATATAAGTTTTTCATGGGGTGTTGATGCTTTCGCACAATCAAAACTAGCGGCAATGACTGGTATGGAAAACGTTATTAAGAGAGTAAATAATATTTTTTTCATTTATTTTCTTCCTTTTTAATATTTTGGTATAAAAAATATAGTTACTTAATTAAGGATTACGAGTTTCTGAATATGTCATTCTTCTTAATGCATCACTCTTTACCCAACCAACAATGTCTTTTTTCATAGTTTTTGAAAAGAACATCACTCTAGTAAAGTTTGGAGACTTTTCTGGGTACTCATCTATTGCCTCTACAACATCGCCTTTTACAATAAAAATTTCTGATTTACATCCCTCATTTGGGAGTGAGTAAAAATATAGACGACCCTTTTGCTCCACCTTGAAGTAATCTTGGTCCTCACTCTTTTTTTGGGGTGATTTAGATTCTTGTGCCACAACTAATTTTGTTGATTGCAATGCTTCTATAGATTTTGCATTTGATGGTTTCCAGTTGCAACTGGATGATATTAATTCTGCACCAATTGCATTTGTTGCAAATATCCCAATGCATAGTAAATATTTTTTCATTTTCTTGTGCCTAGATAACTTAATACTTAATAGTTTGATAATTACAAAATCTACCACTATTTTGTGACTTCCTGCATTATTAATGTTTAATCATGTATTTTTAAGTGTTTTATCGCAGTTTCTCTTTCAAAGTACCGAGTAAACAGTTCCCACACCAATCTGAAGTTGTTTAGAGATTTGTTTTATTCCCATTCCCTTCTCTCTTAGTAACTTTACTGCACTTTTCATTCCCTCATTCATCTTTGATGGTCTACCTAATTTCACGCCCTTTGACTTTGCCGTTTGAAGTCCTGCGATTACTCGTTCTCTAATGAGATTTCTCTCAAACTCCCCAATTGCACCAAATACCGAGAAAATCATGCGTCCACTAGGAGTAGTTGTATCCATACCCTGTTGCAGAAAGAACAAGTCAATCTTCATTGATTGCAGTTCATTGAGTATTTCTACGAGATTTTGTAATGAACGACCCAACCTATCAATTGACCAACACATCACCATGTCAAATTTGCGTTGGGTTGCAGATTTCATCAGTTGGTCTAGGGCAGGACGACCTTCACGACCCTTAGAACCTGATATGCCGTCTTCTGAGAAGATTTGAGTAATTTGATACCCACATCTCTCTGCGACTTCTCTAAGAGCATCTATTTGGTTCTGGGTGGTCTGTTTGTCAGTGGATACTCTTGCGTAGATTGCGACTTTTTTCATGTTTTCTCCTTATGGAATAGACATGATTAGTATACTACTAACTATACTACTTTTCACTTAAACTGTTGTTTTATATGATTTTTATAGTTAAAATATCGCACTCATAACCCGAAGGTCATAGG
>Ga0187844_10002599_pt1 | contig 12638 bp, 11 predicted proteins | sample SpaLakP09_SKY_50_FD_134517 | JGI IMG/M metagenome (GOLD analysis project Ga0187844, IMG submission 134517) | Oligotrophic lake water microbial communities from Sparkling Lake, Wisconsin, USA - SP09_SKY_50 | ecosystem: Environmental > Aquatic > Freshwater > Lake | place: USA: Sparkling Lake...
ATAGTATAAGCTGATAAATTTATACATTTATGATAAGCGAGTAATATATAGTCCTCCGATTGATGTGCTTCCACTTTTTGGATAGAGTAATGTTAATGAATTTGCTATATAGTTGGTAAGATTAAACGTTCCAGCAGTCGTAATATTCAAAAAATAAGAACCCTTTACACAAGTTCTATCACCTGCAGCACCAAAAGGAATAGAATTATTATTAATAGGAAGTGCTCCACCTGAAGCACTTGTGCTTGTATATATAAAGCCATAAGTAAATGTTCCAGATAATTCAAAAGAAACATTCACAAAGTATGTTCCTATTGGTAAAATGGGAGAGGTTGCTATGATGGTGTTAAATGAACCAGACCAAGTTATTGCGATTGTCGAAGTATATCCAATTTTACTAATATCTGTGATTGGATAGGTATATGCTGGGATGATGGGTCGGTTCAATGTAACATTTCCATTTAGTTTTATATTTGAACTACCATTTCCAATAGATAAACTTATACCGGTTGACATATTCGAAGCAATGTTCATTTCTGTCGTCGATGTTAACGAATTAATGGAGGATGCTAAAATTCCAGTTGTAAAGGTTTGTAATAAACTCCAAGTATTTGCTGTTCCTTTTAGCCCTTGGACAAATTCGGTTGTTGCTATAGTCGTATTGTTTGTCCCAGCTGTTTGTGTGACAGCCGATGACCCTGAACTTAGATTAGCAGTGGTTGTCCCTTGTAGATTGTTGATAACGCCTGTCGCTCCGATATTAATCTGTCCTGCGGTTTTGGTTGTCATGATATTTTGCGTTCCTATTAGGGTAGAGGATTGTAGTGAGTCACTTACTATACCATTAAAGGTATTCGCTCCACCCGTAAAAATATTACTTGCGGATAATTTTGCAAAGCTACTATCCACGTAAGTCTTGATTGCCTTTACACTTGGATATTTTATATCCGAGGTTGCATCGGTGGATACGTTGAGACTCTTGTTTTCTATAACTTCTCTTGTAGCCAAACTAGTCGTTGTTGCGAAACCACTATCCACGTAAGTCTTGATTGCCTTTACGCTAGGATATTTTATATCCGAGGTTGCATCGGTGGATACGTTGAGACTCTTGTTTTCTATAAGTTCTCTATTTGCCTCGGCACTTGTTGCTCGAGTGATTTCTTCATTTATACTTGTAGTAACTGTCACCAATGCTTGCACTGTAGTCAATAAGTTATTCCAGCTTGTAGAAATATGGTTGTATGAAAAACCTGACCCAGTAAGAGTAAATTGTTCACTTACGTTTGTGACAGATAACCCGGTCGGCGTTAGATTAGTCTGTACGGACATTATAGAATATATATATTTTATGTAGTCTACATATAATGGATACGGTTGCCTTCCTTTGTTTGACCTACAAGGGTATCGTGCATGAAAAAACAAAGGCATGGTTAAAGGGTAAACCTGTGTATCTGAATACCAAAGAACCGATTTCTAAGACTTCTTATACGGTTTTATCCGTGCCAACCGAATGGGCCATGCGTAGTATCGTGGATGCTACCCTGGAACTCTTACGCGCTGCCTACGAAAACCAACACGAATGGTACATGCTCTTGTCGCATGACGTATATCCACTTGTCTCATATGAAAGTTTGATACAAACATTGGATCAAACAGGCAAATCGATGTTCCATTGGATGGGGCAAAATAAAATCGGGACTGAATGGAAGAGCAGTCAGTGGTGGTGTATGTCAAGGCAGGACGTGGGTATATTATTAAACCGTCATATGGAATACGACGCCTATCTAGAAGCCTGTCCATATCAAACCATGGCAGCAGTGGATGAATTGTATTTTTTGAGCTGTCTTAAGTTTCTACATCCTGCGTATACCTATGTAGAGAAAAAGACTGTTTATGTGGATTGGTTGACCCAAGGTGCACAAAAACATCCTGTAACCTATGGTACACTCTTGGAAGGAGACTTGGAACGAATGAAGGGATCGTTTTTTCTTAGAAAGATTACATCCTACTTTACACCAACCCTCCATGTCCCTAAGAATAGATTGGTGATCAAACTGTTCGGAGACAAAAGTGACCCATTGATCCATGAGGTGCCAGCCTCTACCGACCTCATCTTGGTATCGATGATAAAAAACATTCCCGACGCGACCTTGAAACGTTCGTTGCGAGTATATTATACCTTTTTTTCAAACGCTGAAGTATGTATTCGTGAAATACTGGATCGTCTACCCACACATCTTTGGAAAAGTGTGTTCGTCATGCCTGAAAAAGCGTCGGCTCGTTCCATTCAACCCTTTCCGTATTCTTCTCCGATACGCATGGACACCTTATATCGTTTCAAACAACCAAAGATTGCGTTTTTATTCTTGACCATCGGAGATGTTCATCAGCCCGAAGTATGGAGCCGTTATTTCGAAGGGTTCACGGGTAAATACAGTGTCTATAGTCATCCAAAGTTTCCAGAAAAGGTCCAAACTCCTTGGCTAAAAGATGCACTTATTCCTGAACGTGTCGAAACAGGATGGGGATACATTACAAGAGCCTATGAGTGTTTATTGAAGGAAGCCATGAAAGATACAGAGAATATCAAGTTTGTCACGATTAGTGAATCATGTATACCTTTGAAACCCTTTCAACCTTTTTATGACTATCTTAAAAAGGATGACGAGAGAAGATCTTATGTAAAATTCATGCGTATCAGTCAATACGATCGCCAAGCACGTATCGAGACTCAACCCAACTTTCAGAACATCCCTTCCTTTCAAAAACATTATGCCCGAATGTGTCTCTCTCGTTATCACGTGGCCAAGTTACTCGAGAGTCCACACCTTGAATTCTTTCATAGGATGCATGTAGGCGATGAGTTTTTCCTATCGTCTCTAGGGATGCAGCCAGATGTGGACTTTGTAAAGCCCATGGAGATTACATACGACAACTGGGAAGATACTAAATCTAGATTGTTGAAACTAAAAGAAGAGAACCAGTCTCTGGGACAAAGTGTGTTAGAGAAGGATTTATTCAGAAGAAATAAAGCCTTACAAGAAGAGATTGGGAAGAACCCGAAAACATATACCACCATTACAACAGAAGAGTTGGAAACTGCTCTACATATGGAATCATTCTTTTGGCGTAAGTTCACTGCAGACCCGCTTCCATGGACCTCGGGACTATTGTCTATATTGCCAAAAGTAAATGTATCTGTAAAACCGAAACCACGTGAAACGTTTCAATCGAGAAAGAAAAAAAATACGGCACGAAACCGTACACGTAATTCAAAAGTTAACTTGTAAATTTATAAACGTTCAATCCCGCCAGAAGTAATCGCCGGTTGATAGGTATAGCTCACCGTAATATGTTTAGGGTCATAGTAATAGAACAACATCATCACGCCTAGTAGGAAGAAGAAGATATCCCATGGAAATTCGTACACAGGGTCATTTAACTCCAAAGGGTCATTTTCCAAGACTTTCACCCTTTCCTCAAGAACTTCAATCTTTCGCTCAAGCACATCTATGATGCCGCATTGTTTCTTGTGGTAATGGTATGGATCATCTTCCAATATCTTAATCTGTACATTCTTTCGAATGCGATCTGATCGGCGAAGTTTGTGCTTTCCATTTTCGTTCATCTTTACTTTCATCGTTTGATAATATAACCTTGGACAAAAAAGTCAAATCAATTTTTTTGTATAGGGTCGATAACGAAAGAATAAATGCTTGTATTTACCCGTTTTCTTATAAACTGTATATTTTGCACCTCTCCGTTTTCGAAGGTCTTCCAAAGAAGGTTGATATCCGATACAAGGCATACGAAACCTTCTCATCTGTTTTGTTTTTTTATCTTTGCATGCAGTGAGTAAAGAACAACTCAATAATAGGTCTGATGAAGGGAGTGAAGGAATGTTTAAAAAGGTGATTGCATAATAGGTTGAAAGTAATGTATCATAACTTGCAATTTTAAAACGTTTCCCATATCGTTCCAACACATTATAGGATTGACATGAATCGACTGTTATTATGTACAACATAGGTATCTGTTCAAAAGATACTTCACAAACTGAGATGAACTTGTTTTTATAGAAATGTAGCGTATAACTTACGTCCTGAAATAGAGACAATACCTCGTGAGGATCTTCTGTAAAGACCATCACATTCCTAGGATGTTTTTGACGATATTCAACAGGAAACATGGAATGATAATAGGTTAGACCAAATTCGCCTGCCAAGACAAACGGGGTTAAACGCTTTGTCAAGGTCTTGAAAAATGGCGGAGGAGGTTCATTCTGTACCAAGGCATTTTCTAAGAGGGTCGGATGTTCCTCTTCTAAAAGCTGAAGTCGTTTATAGATTTTGCTCCAACGACTGACATCCCCCAGTGGACGAGACAACTCCAGATACAAACTCATTTTTAAATAACTATAGGGTACGTAGTGAATACCCTCTATCTTACGAGACGTCTTCCACAGTATATTGTATAGATTTTCTTCCAGATGCGTAATATCTACCAAAGGAACAAAGTTCACAAATATTTTGTAGGTTCCATCAAACATGGCCGACTTGACTTCTACTTCGTCTGTATGCATGGCTAATTCTTTTGCAAGTTGTTTACAGTCTTGAATGGCATGTGGAGAGAAGAAATCATAATCTGGAATGTCCCATAAGCTATAGAATTGTTTCGAAGTGGGTAAATACAAGTTCAGTGCATGTCCACCATAACCAATCAATTTGTTCTTTTTAATATATTTTTCGACAATATCAAACACGACAGGTTTCATGTACTTTAATCGAGTGATTCCGTGCTGTATTTTGAGATTTTCTTCCACTGCTTTATCCAAGTCACTCATTGTATATAACCCATAAAAAAGAACTCAACGGATAACAAGTTGACCGCTGGCGAATAATTGCTGCATTTCAGCTAGTGTTGGCGGAGTATTTTCTATTCTCGGAAAAGGTATAAATGCAGAATTGGTGAAAAATGTATTGTATGCATCCAAGTATCGGTCCTTGGTCTGAAAGTTCATTCCGATAAATTGAATACCTAGAGGAAACCCTAGGGTAAAATCATAATTGTCACTAGAGGTTTGTAAATTAGGATAGAGTATGGTCAAAGGGGTACGAGAACGTCGGTTTTCATCGTATACATCCTTGACTCGTATGATACGATTTTCGATATTTCCGAAATTTACAAGAGATAGTTTACTCAATTTGCTAGACTCATAACCGGATAATCCAGTCGTATCGACCATGATGATGACCTTTCCAATGAATTGTTTGATAGTAGTATTCTTTAATTCTGTAATGTCCGTGTAAAGCAGATTACCTGCCAAGTTACCAGAACCAAAAGAAGATTGTAACACATCGCCCATTTTGTCATATATTTTTTTATGTCTGCTTTGAATACGGAATATGAGAAACAAAGGATCTGTTGTGTTTGGACAATTGAGTGTGTCGAGTATAAAGGACCGTTTCACTTGTTGGATCACTTCTGGGAAAGATAGACTGTTGTATTCTTCCTTATAAAGAGGACTATTGAACGAGGACGCGGATACTACAGGTTCATTATCACGCGAAAAAATGGTAAAATCGAGTGCTCGAACACCTTGCTTTGCACAATTAATAAGGGCACATGTATCAACATAATCATTTTTGAACTCACCCACGCAGCAGCAATTGTAAGCGGTTTTTACATAGACCTGGTTCAATGGCATATCAGACTTCAACTTAGACAAGGGTTTGATAGAGGTTTGTATTTCTGTTTTACTCAACACGGTGCAGTAATATTTTCTTTTTTTTAGGCTGACAAAAACATATAATATGAAAAATAAAAGAAACAGAAAAATGGCGATAGGTACGGCCGGATTTGCTGATGCCTTTTGTAAGACTCCATTGACTTGGTCCATATGTTTCCGGGATAAAAAAAGGTTTTAACTAAGATTTAAATAAACAAAACTATATAGAAGAGCATGGGTGGCGGATTGTTGAATATCATCTCGTACGGAAACCAAAATGTCATCTTGAATGGAAACCCAAGTAAAACTTTTTTCAAAACGGTCTATTCTAAATATACGAATTTTGGTATGCAAAAATTTAGAATTGATTACGAAGGACTGCGTTCTTTAAAGTTAAATGAAGATACCCACCTCACCTTTAAAATACCTCGTAATGGAGACCTCTTGATGGATGCTTTTCTTGTATTTAATTTGCCTGATATTTGGAGTACCATGATTCAACCGCTAACAAACTTGGACAAATGGAAAAATTATGAATTTCGATGGATTGAGCACATTGGAACAAATGCGATTAGAAGGGTTCGTTGTCTCATTGGAGGACAGGTTATTCAAGAATTTTCTGGAGAATACATCAAAAATATGGCAGAAAGAGATTTCGACAAGAGCAAAAAGGATTTATTTCACCAAATGATTGGACATGAGCTTGAATTATACAAACCCGAAAATGCATTTGGTCGTCCTTCTCGTTATCCAAACAGTTACTATAGAGCTGTAACTTCCCTTGAACCCCTAGGTATGTCCAATCCGTCCATTCCAGGTAGAACCATCTATGTCCCTCTCCATTTTTGGTTTATGAATTCTCCTAAGATGTCATTGCCCATGGTATCTCTTCAATACAATGAAGTCACCATTGAGGTGACCATGCGACCCATTCGTGAATTATTTACCATAAATGACGTCACAGCCAATCCTTTTGAAAAATCCCCCGTTCAGCCCAATTTTGTCAAGGAGGCCCATTCCTTCTATCGATTTATACAACCGCCTCCCTCGATCCGTTTGCTAGAGTCAGACTATAAAAATAAGGTTACATCCTGGAATGCAGACATTCATCTGATGTCTACCTTTGGATTTGTCACGGAAGAAGAGTCCAAGGTCTTCGCTAAGGAAGAACAAAGTTATTTAATCAAAACAGTCAAGGAAGATACCGTACAACAGATCACTGGAACGAACCGTTATCGTCTTGACTCAAATAGCTTGTCTTCGAATTGGATGTGGTTTTTTAGAAGAAATGATAGTTACCAACGTAATCAATGGTCGAATTATAGCAACTGGAAATATACAGACAAATTACCCTATGACGTTGTCGAGGCATCTGTAGCCAGCTATACAGTGAATGAAACCATATTTGGACCAGGCGTAGACTTTGGACCAGGTGTAGACTTTTACTCGAGTGAAATTACTGACCAACTCGTTACAATACTTAACCAAAATTTCATGTGTGATTATTTTACAAACGAGAATAGAAAGAATATTATGACCAAGTTTTCCATCATACTCGATGGAAAATATAGAGAAGTTGACTTTGATTCAGGTGTATATAGCTTTATTGATAAATACAATTATAGCAAGGGGCATTCCAATCCAGGGTTATATGGATATAGTTTTAGCTTGAACACTTCTCCACAAGAGTTGCAACCGTCTGGTGCCATTAATCTTAGCCGGTTTAAGACCATTGAGCTCGAATTTAGTACCATCCTTCCAGAAATAAATCCAGGATCTGCCTTCAATACGATTTGTGATGAAGAAGGTACTCTTCTCGGCGTAGAACAAACCGGTAGTTTATACAAGTATGACTACAGCCTTTTTTTTACAGAGGAACGATATAACGTGTTACGTGTCAAAAGTGGATATGCGGCGTTGTTGTATGCACAATAAAAAAATAACTATACTTATTAATGACCGAAATAAATCTTAGGTTGCCATTGGTTACAGCTTGGTCTCCCGCTATCACAAAAGACGTATCTGCTTATACCGGAACGTGCAAGGGACCAGGCGATGTGAATGTTTTGGTAGAATCTTGTAACATACAAAAGACCGAAAATGAGTATATTCTCACAAGTGGACCCGTGACTGTAGATACATCTTCAAAAGTGACATTGACTTTTCCGCAAGGGTCTTCAAAACAAAACGAAAAAAAGTATCGAACGATTGACCGGACCGATTACACTTTTAGCGGGATTGCAGTAGAGACTGGTTCAACTCCAATTACACTCCTAGTGACTAGCGGAACCATCACCATACAAAATACAGACAAGGAAGACAAGGCTCGTTGGAAACAAACCATTGATGTCACCAAAACTGCCATCATGGGTCAGATCAACGAACAGTTTAAAATGTCTACCTTGCAATCTCTACAATCATTGGTGATTGTCTTTATCAAGGATGCTCTTATTCTTCTTATTTTCTGGGTTCTTTTGCTTACCTTGGGTGCATGGTTTTCAGTTGATGCAAAGCTGGTCTACCCTTACGATTTAAATGCATTTCCTTTTGTCTCCATGTCGATTGGTACGGATCATAATCTGTCCGTGGCAGATGAAATGAGTGGTTCTTATTGTAGTACCATGAGTGAAGAACAAAAAAAACAAATCGAAACCACTCTCCGAGACATTGAACGACAATATGAGAAAGACCCTAATCTAAAAAAGAAGGTGGAAATATTGAACCCTGTCATGGCCAGTCTTTCCGCTACTTCTATCCCACGCTACATTTTGAGTTTTCATCAATATTGTAGTACCACTTCTAACACAGATAATGCGGCATCTGTCTTTTTGTATTGGTTGTCTTATCTCATTTTACATCAATATGTATATACCAATTTTGTATTGTTTCAAATTCATCAATTGTTCCATCAAGCATCTGCAATTGTACCTGAAAAGGGGTTCGCCGTTTATGTGGCAGTCTTTGCCTTTGCAGCCTTCTTACTTGCACTTACTTATGCAGTGCAACCTTTGAATATTGAAGTTCAGACACAAACCAAAGAATATTTCACCGAGTTTCCAACCTCCTTTAAAGAAAGTTTTGTCTCGATTGCGACCCATATGATTTCCTTGGGTCTCCTTGTCCTGGTACCCTTGTTGACCATTCTATTTATCACAGCCTTTATCGGAAATGCCTACGCCTTGGTCTCCATCATGTTTAATTCAAATTCAGTCGAATGTATGGTTTTATCTTTTATCGCAATCATGGCAAGCATTCAGTTTATTTTTAACGTCATTGCACTAGGGTTAGAAGGTAATCTCAATATCAATAAGATCTTCCATATGATCAAGGGACTGTTTGATACCTCTTCGATTGGTTTCAAAGAGATTGTTATATTCGTAGGGTCCTTCTTTGGTATATTAATACCCTTTATGACAAGCATACAATTCAGCATGATGTTTGTGGGGACATGGTTTGTCTCGGCTGCTTCCTTCTTGTCTCTGATGAAAAAGACCTTGGCTACTTTCTCCATGAGTCTCGTCCTGGTCCTCTTGTATATGCTTGTTTATGATACTGAAAATATATTGGGGCCTTACTTTTCGTTCATGACCGGAATGATTATTGTTTTGTTTTTTTTCTTATCTTATGCTTCTTAAAATAATTGTCTCAGTATTCTAACGTAAAACAGTTTAAGTATTTTACTCTAGAATAGTCCAATGTCAATCTCTATCACTCGTCCGAGGGTAAGTCTATGTACACCCACCTTCAATCGACGCCCATTTATCCAAGCTATGGTCCAGTGCATCTTACAGCAGAAATACCCGAAACATTTAATGGAATGGATTATTGTAGATGATGGCACAGACAAGATTGGTGATCTGGTGAAGGATATACCTTTTGTCAAGTATGTATCTCTAGAAAACAAAATGTTACTTGGAAAAAAACGAAACTTTATGCATGAGCAGTGCACGTTCAAGGAGGATACCGCGATTGTGGTCTATATTGACGACGACGATTATTACCCTCCAGAACGCGTGTCTCATGCCGTCGATAAACTGGTCCATTCCAAGTCGGAATGTGCCGGTTCGAGTGAATTGTATTTATGGTTTAACGACTTGTCGAAAATGTACAAGGTCGGACCGTATGGAGAAAATCATGCAACCGCCGGAACCTTTGCCTTTAAGAGGTCACTCTTGAAAACGTGTTCATATGCAGAAGAGGCTATTCTATCGGAAGAAAAACATTTCCTGAAGGATTATACCATTCCTATGGTACAATTGGACCCCAAGAAAACTATTCTCGTGGTTTGTCATAGTCAGAATACGTTTGACAAACATCGTGTCATTCAACAAAACGATACGAAGTATTGTAGTGAAAGTTCTATGACCATTAAACATTTCATTAAGACACCATCCCTTTACACTTTTTATACCAAAGGTATGGAAATTGAATTAGCCAAGTACACACCCGGTACCATCGAGTATAAGCCCGAAGTGGTGGAAGAAATGAAACGTCGAGAACAAGAGCAAGTGCAATCCGCTCAAATGTTACAGTTTACGACCAAGGATGGACGTAATGTACAGGTGCATCCCGAACAATTGATGCGAATGTTACAGCAAAAGAGCGAGGAATGCAATGAGCTTCAAAAAGAAAACCTTCGATTAAAAGAGCTGAACCGTATCCTTATTGAAAGTAGGCGTCCAGTCTAGCAAATTCGGTATCACTCAAGAGGTCTTTGTCAAAACGTCGATTGTACAATTCTCTCTTGGTGAGGTTTAGACGAGCACACAGCATACGTATGAAAGTCTGATTGTTGTATTCATTGCTGTATTTTGTAAGTATTTTAGTAAAACGATATTCCTGTATTCGCTTGGGGGAAGTCTGGAGGTTTTCATACAAATAGTAATTGTGTAATATTTTCATGTAATAGGTCATTTCATTATAAATCCATAACTGCTTTTGAAAACTAATCCGGTCATAATAATCCCCCATGCAAATGTTTTTTAGAAAGCTTTCATAAAAGGCGTAATCCTTTTCTGTCTTGAGTACGTCAATGATGTTCTCATGAAACAATAGAGATTGTGTCGCCTTTTCTGTCTCCATTACCATATCTTCCAACAATTCCTTTTTCATGATTTTTTGAATACATCCTTGCACGTTCATCTCGTGTCGATTTAGTTGTAGGTCTTGTGGGGGTTTCAGGGTCACGACATTCGATAGTTTCATAATTTCCTTGATTTTCTTCTCATGAACATTGGACCCACACAAGATGATGGAGAAGTGTCTCGTCTTCTTTTTCTTGTCCTCTTGTTTAAACTCTTTCAACAAGAGTGTCAGAAACTTCTTTTCATGTGTATGAATAATGTCAATGTTGTCAATCACACAAATACATTTATGATCAATCGTATGCAACAAGTCCAGGATAGATGGTTTCATTCGCTTCAATATATCGTCATAGTCTTCGATATCTTGCATCGAGACAAAAAGTGTATTGGGTAAGTTTTTTAATAGGGTTGTTTTTCCGGACCCCGAAACACCGGTTAGATAAATAGGTTTGGATGATTTTAAATAAGCCTGAATTTGTTCCATCTAGGCATTTATTCGAGTTTGCTTTAACTAAAAACAAATATTATTATCGTTTGTAATCCCATCCCAAGATACGCCGCATTTGTTTCCCCATTCCTTTTTTTTACACATTCCGCTTGTTTCTCCCGTACCCTTGGTCTTGTATTGTACGTCGTCTGGTCTAAACATCTTACATGTAACGCTTTGGTCATTAAAAATGGCTCCGTTCTGCAAACAAACACCCTGTTCATTTAAACTATAATAATCTGGACACGTGGAGATGTTGCTAGGAAACTTTTGTTTTTTATTCATGTTGGATAAGATGGTTGCCACAATCGCCAAAGTCACAATCAACACAACAATAAATGAAATGAATACAGTCGAGTAAAAGTCCATTATAATGGAAAAATAAAATATAATATATATAAAGCCATGACCTCGAATGGAAGACTTGATCTATTTCAATTACCCAGTGGGACACCCCTCTTCTTGCAGGAAAAGGTATGTACGGTTGAGAAAACCAATTTTGCCAACGCCATGAAATACAGTCTTGAAAATACGAGACTGTCTGTCACCTTTTTTTCAGCAGAGAACGTCACCCTTTTGGAGAGTGGCATAAAGGCAGAGGTGTATCGTCTCTCCAATTGTACCCACCTCATTGACAAGCAGGACTATGACCAATTGTATATGATCATGCGATCCATCTTTTTACAACATGCGAGACATCAAGAAGGGAATATTCCTAAACAAATCGAGGAACTGAACCGACGTGTCATTGAGTATTGTGCACCTCGCATCTTGACCGAGATTGTCAGTTACATTCATTATAAAAAAGATATTTCTACGTTGGTCGTCCCACTAGACAAACCTGCATCTGTATCTAAGGATAAATCAGTTGAATTTAAACGGTTCTTTTAATCGCTTGTATCGTAAACTTATATCAAACCTTTCAAGGTCAAGAGTTCCTTCTTCCACATGGTCTCAATCGTGGTCTCCAAAATCTGCTTGTGTTCTAGTTCCTTTTCATGAAATTGTCGTTTCAGAGTCTCGACATTTTCTTTACAGACACTATCCATGGTCATCTTAATCAGATAACGGAAATCATCCATAGGGGCATATCCCTTGGAACGAAGCAGTGCACGGATTTCGTCCGTAGTCTTCCGTCTCAAGTCAATCGTTTCCTCTAGAAGTTCAGTGATATATTTATATTTATTACTCAACAAGACAATCTCTTCTTGCAGAGCCGCCAGAAGATAATCTTTTCGGGTTTGATAGTAGGGCAATCTAACTTCGATAAACTCATCGCATATTTCATGAACCTGATTGTAATGTACCAATTTCTCATGCTGATTAAAGAGGTTCATAT
>Ga0187844_10002600_pt1 | contig 12632 bp, 8 predicted proteins | sample SpaLakP09_SKY_50_FD_134517 | JGI IMG/M metagenome (GOLD analysis project Ga0187844, IMG submission 134517) | Oligotrophic lake water microbial communities from Sparkling Lake, Wisconsin, USA - SP09_SKY_50 | ecosystem: Environmental > Aquatic > Freshwater > Lake | place: USA: Sparkling Lake...
ATTATATTCCTTTCACAAAAACAATTGGAACCGGAAATAAACCCCTATTTCAAGACGATACAACCGGACCACTTACCTATAATCCTTCTACAGCCACTTTATCAACTGGAAATTTAAATATAATTGATAATGTAACCTTAGGAACTTCTTCTACAATAGATACCATAAATATATTAGGAACTACCACTATAGGTAATTCAGCCGCAATTGCATCCGGGAATATATTAACCATCAATGGAAATGCAAATTTCGCAAATATTGCGTATCATAATCAAATCAATGAAAAAATAGTATCCACAACCATCGCATCCGGAAATATTACAATGGATTATAATCAAAGTTCTGTATTATATTTAACCAACACCACTGCCACAGGAAATGCAAATTTATTAATCTCAAATATACCTAGTGTTCCAGACAATAATCGTTCTTATATTTTCACGATTGTCGGAAATCATTATGGAGGTATTATAACCAATCTATATTTAAATGGAACCGCAAGTGCAAATCGCAAACCCATTTATTTCAATGGAGGAAATGCAACTGTAACAGGTTCTTTCCCACAACAAACGTTTACCAATTATTATGCAAATACAATCACCGTTCAACAAATCGGATTATTAGGAAATGTTAGTAACACTACGAATGCGAATGTAGCTCTTTCAACAGTATCTTTTTTCACTGAATAATCACCGCGTAATCACCGAAAAAAAAATAAAATGATTCCACCAAAAATTAAAATCATTTTATTTTCCACAAACTCCAACACCCCCACACAAAAACAAAAATTGAAACCCAAAACATCCTCCCCCCCAAACCCTCAACAAATAAAATGGAACTCCCTTTTCTCCCTTTATCTATTTCAGAACAAGAATCCCCACAACCCCCCGAACCCCCAGCAGAACCCTATATTCTTCTGAATCCAGAAAACCCAGGATATTATCAATGTAGATTATGTTTCAATTTCGAAATGAAAACCAAATATAAAGTAGAAGAACATGTCAAAGAATGTCTACGAAAACAACAAAAGAAGAAGAAAAAGCAAGAAGAAAAAGAAATCGTAGACACCAATCTTTTATACGGTCTAATCATCCAACTCCAAAAAGAAGTCGCAACCCTAAAACAACAAGTGAAAGACCTGAAAAAACACGAAATCCAGCGCATCAATATTCAATTTTGGTTAAACAATCACTGCACCGACCCACTTCCCCGACAAACCTTCTATGAATGGCGAAAATCAGCACTCTTCCATCCAACCGATAATCAACTCCAACTCGTATTCCAGTATAACATCAAAAAAGGTATCCAAGAATGTATCCGTAATCTCTTAGAAACCGAAAACCCAGCGACCTTCCCCATCCGCGCATTCGATAAACAAAGACACGTCTTTTATATTTACGAATATCCTCCACAACCCCAACAACAAGACGCAGAAGAAGAAGAAGAACCCACCCCAGAATGGCGGAAAATAACCAAAGAAGAATTCCATGACTGGTTGGAAAGAATTGCACACAAATTCGGCCTCAAATTCGAAGAATGGGAACAAATCAATGAAGAATGGCTGGAAAACGAAACCAACAACGAAGAACGCATCAAATATTTCAAAAAAATAAACCAAGAAATTGAAACCATTGAACCCCAAACCATCCGTTGTTGGCTTTATGATGAACTCAAACGACCTTTGACCAGAATCGTAGAATTGGATTTCGAAGATGTATAATTACAACAACAAATACCCCCCCATAATATAAACCCACAACCCCTCCCTCTCAAAATCCCCACAACCCCCACACCCAAAAATGCCAGGCGCCAGTCTTCTTCCAATCGCCATCCATAAAAATAAACTCTATTTTTTATTTGGCCGAGATACAGGAGATACTCCAGGTTTCGCCTGTTTCGGAGGTGGCATCGAATCCCATGAAACCGATATTTATCAAGCAGCTTTACGCGAAGGAGCCGAAGAATTAACCGGATTTTTAGGCGACAAACCAACCCTGGAAAAATTAGTCGAACAAAACGGCGGACACTTCCCCATCTGTCATCATAGTAATCGCGGTCTGTATCATGCCCATCTTTTCCGTATTCCGTATGAACCCCTCTTACCCCTTTTTTACAAACAAAACCACGATTTTTTAATGAAAACCATGTCCAAAACTCATTTCTCCGAAAACAAACATTTATTCGAAAAAGAAGAAATCGCATGGATGACCGTCCAGGAAATGCAAAATCGCAGCAAAGAATTCCGACCTTTTTACCGCGCCATTATCGAACAAATCGTCGCAACCCTTCCTTCCATCAAAAACTTCCTAAAAACCACCCCCGAACCCAGTTTCCATACTTCCCCCCAACACCCCACCAAAAAACACAAGAAAACCCGCAAAACAAAACCCCAAAAATAAACCTAAACACAAAACCCCCCAAAACACAAACCCAACAAAATGGACCCCAATCAAATGGATTCCTACCAACGTTCCATCAAATTATACGAACAAATTCTCTTAACAGCAAGAGAATCTATTCTCCAAAACCCACCACAATATTTATTCCCACTTTCCCAGAATGAACTCCCAAACCAAAATAAAATGGCGGTCATCATCGACCCACGGTATGACAATTTAATGGAAGCCGTCATCTTGAATTTCATGCATTTCATGGTCCCAAAAGGCTGGCTTTTCACAATCATTTCCGCCGAACAACATAAACAAGCCATACAACAACGTTTTCCTCAAGCACTTTTCATGGAACTCGATAACCGGTTATTATACAACCAACCCAACTCAGACCCCCAAGACCAACCACAACCCCAATTATCCATTCAAAATTATAATGCCATCCTAACAAGTCCCGAATTCTGGAACAAAATCCCATGCGAAAACATAACCATTTTTCAAAAAGATTGTGTGATGTATCGGATGTTCTCGGAAGAATGGCCGATAAAATATGCCTATTCAGGCGCGCGTTGTTTTCATACCATGGATTCCAGTCTCCAAAACGGAATCATCAACGGGGGATTTTCCATTCGTAATAAGACCGCCATGTTGAATTGTATCCAACACATTACCTGGGAAACCATCGAATTATATCGAAAAAATAATTTCACCTGTCATCAATATTTCCCCCTCGAGAAAAAAAACGAAGACGTTTTCTTCACCTATGCATGCGAAATCTTACATTATCCACTTCCCCAAAACCCCAATCATAAACAACTAGCAACGGAAAGTGAATATTTCTTAGGAACCAGTGTATTCCACGGATGGACAAAAACGGGATATCAACTCGAAACATGGGCCCGAGAAATCTTATCTCATTCCCCCTTTTTCTCCCAATATCTCTCCCAAATACCTCCACAACCCCTCACGCAACCAACTCCCCCAAAAACCCAACCAGAAGAAAATATTCCACTCCAAATATTCGATTTACCCGACAAATCTCAACCCGAAATTCAACCTTAACCGCCGCCACAAATCTAATAATGTTTCACTTCCAAAGCAAATGAAAAATCATGTCCATGTAATGCAACCGGATTCCCAAATTCATTCAATAATTGGATTTGTAAATTCTGTAATGCTACTTTGCCAGGAGAATAGGTGCGTTCATCGGATAATAAAAACCCATTGGTATGATTGGCTACAATCACACTTCCAAAAGGATAATGATAATAATCCAAAGAAAGTCGTGCCAAAACATCTTTATTAATATAATATTGGAAAATCGGACAAATAAAAGAATTCGGAACCCCTTGTCCGGGATTTTCTTGCAAAGCCAAAAACAAATAACGCACCGTATTCAAATTGGTAAAAGATTCAGCAGTCACAGAAGCCCCAGGTGCCAACGTATAACGATTGGAACGAAATCCCAATACCCATCCCAATTTCCCTTTGAATTGGTTTTTATCGGTATTTCCTTTGGCATCTACATCAAAGGCTAATTGGACCGCACTTGCTTTGTTATTTTTAATGGTAATAGAACCTTCTGCGGTCTGACTACCACCATATACTACAGTCATACTTAAATCGGAAGAAACCAAGGCAGTTTGAAGAACACTCACTAAATTCAAAACCGCGGAATAATTCCCATCGGAAATATCAACCACATGTTGTAAAACACCTAAATGATTCATAACCCCGAAATAAGTATTATTCAAAGACAAGGAAAAATTATAAAAAGACATCGGAACTTCCATGGTTTTGACTTCCACACTTTGGACCTCGGTAATGCGTTGTGGTAAAACAATATTATATACCGCCGTTCCCTTCTCCGACCCATAACCAGTATCACTATATTGAAAACGGGTATCAATATTAATTATTTTTTTACGTAAAGGTTTGTAAGGAGGTAATTGCATGACATGAGAAGATTGTTGGACGATTTCAGTCCCACGATTTGAAAACCCACTATCCGGTTGTTTACTTGAATACATTTTTACAATTGAATATATTTTATCTTATGTTTTTATTTCCATATTTCTCACAACTACCCCCCCACACACACAAAAACTCGAATAAAAAAAGATTATTATAATTACCCACAACCACCTACCGCAAAAAACCAACATGGATTTCCCAACCATTATTTCATATAGTAATCATGGGTATTATGATTTTGCCAAAAATATGCTTCTCAATTTGAATAAAACCATTCAATTTCACAAAGTCCATTTTTATTGTTTGGATACAGAAATCCACGACAAATTAATCCAATTAGAATTACCGAATTTAAACATCCGATTTGAAATCGTGGATAATAATACCTTTAACAAAGTTTCCAAAAATTATGAATCTTATGGCTCCTATAATTATAATTTAATTACCCATACCAAAATGAATATATTAATCGACGCATTACATAAATATAATTTCATCCATTTCATTGATTGCGATGTAGTATGTATCCAAGAACCTTCCGTCGAACATTATGCCAAATACAAAGAATACGATATTATATTCCAACATGATGCAGGAATGCATTCTGCAACGCATTTACATGCTCCAACCTTACATCATATATGGTGTTGCACAGGGAATACAACCTTTCGTAATACCAAAGAAACGCACCACCTTCTCGAAAAGATAATCGAATATCAAAATAAATACCCAAACAAAAACGACCAAGAATGTTTGTATCAATATTTTCAAGATATAAATTTAACAGATTTACGAACTTATTTACCAACCAATATGTATACTTATGAATTACATGAATATACAAATGGATATTGGTTAAATCATAATATCGGCACCTTGGATTCCACTTATTTTTTCCATGCGAATCATGTCATCGGCAAAGAAAAAAAAATGAATCTCCTCAAAAAAGCCAATCAATATTACTTATAAGTCTTTCAACCAGCAAATTCCTATCTTTATATCTGTATAAAGATAAGACAATACGGATATATAATATAATAAACCTACATCCCCTCTGAAATGTTATTCTCCCATTTCATCCATTACATCATCTTATTTTCCACGGACCGATTTCGCATAACCCATGCGTTCCAATCAAATCCTATGAGAAAATATTCCACGACCCCTTTTGCCATGTCCGCATCCAATCCCCCCCCCGAAGAAGAAGGATTCATACAAGAAGAACCTTTTACCAACTATTATAACAAAATATCCCCCAATACCACCGAGCAAACCAATATCATCAACCCAGAACCCCTTACGCAAAAAGATTTTGAAACCCTACGAGACATAAAAAAAATGATGAAACAATACGAACTTTTAAAAATACTTCAAAGCCCTCATATATCGCAACATCATAAAATACAACTCATCGAACAATATGAAATCTTTTCCACGGCCCCGTATCAACCCGTGAATTTATTCAATGGTTTAGACTGGTAATTCCCCCAGCCAGTACTCATATCCAACCTAAAACCCCTTTTTCTTTTTCCATTCCAAAAATCCATTCGTTTCTTCCAAATAAAAGATACCTTTCAAATGGTCCAAGGCTATCTCATAAGCTTTATATTCCTGTTCCGTCAAAGATTTCAAATAAGCGTCTTTTAATTCGTCCAATGTTTGAGGTTTTTGAGAAGGTTCCATTTTATAATACAATAATAATAATCACAACCAGACAAAATTTCCAAGAAAGATATTTTCCAAAAAGAAAACATTTTTCAATTCAATTTTTCCACAGCCCCTCAATTTTATGCTTCATAAAAATCTACTATAAATTTGTTTATGGTATGTAATATTTTTTCTTCATAACTATAAGAACAATAAGATGGTTCTTTATAATGAACGAATCCTGTTACAATAAATCGTTTTCCTTTGGTTGTTTTTTCTCCACGATGCCAATTTTGTCCTGAAAATACCAAACAATCGCCTTTTTTTAATTTGACGAATTGTTTTGTTTCGGTGAAATACGTCCCACCTCCTTCATAATCATCATTCAATGCACAAATGAAACTAAATTCACTATCATCTACATGTGTTCTAAGAGATTTTTGTTTGGATGGTTCATATTTCGCCAAAAACATTTCAGATAAAAATAGGTCGGAGGAATGGATTGAATATAAAGATTCGAATTCATGATATATTTTATTCAATTTATCATTCAATAATGGATAACAATTCCAATGAAAAGTAATTTCATTATCGGTGGTTGGATAATTATAATGCCGATTTTTTGTCCATTTATGTTTCAGAGCATAATCAATACCTTCTTTCAAAATCTCATCGCATTCACTAGATGTTAATAATTGTGGTATTATAGAATAAGCTTTATTATCATAATCAATATATAATTGTTTACATATCGGGTCTTCTTGATTGATATGTTCTTCTGTCAATTTTTCATATATAAAATACAAGATTAGAATCAATATAATTATAATAAAACATACAACCAAAATCCTCATATTTTTCTAAATATATTCTACAACCCCTAGAAATCTCCATGAAACAAAACACAAAACCCTATCCTAAAAATCTTCTCCCCGATTATCTTGAACAAAAAAAATATATTTTTCGTTGGACGTTCGCATTCTCGAATTCCGAAGAATCCCGAAAGAATTCCCGGTTTCCTCTTTTGGTATCAAAATAGATTCTACAACCCCTAGAAATCTCCATGAAACAAAACCCCCAAAACCCTATCCTAAAAATTTTCTCCCCGATTATCTTGAACAAAAAAAATATATTTTTCGTTGGACGTTCGCATTCTCGAATTTCCCCAAACCCCCTTAAATGGAATTCAACAAATCACTATTCGGAATACATTCAATACTTAAACTAACCGTTTCAGCGGAATAATCATACCATCGCGGACCCATTACCCGGAATAATTCAGATTTATCCACCCATACATAATTCGGAACATATACCGCGCCTTTCCCTTCATTACTACTCAATCCTGTAACATACGAAAAGATATTCCTAGCATTATTGGAAGGTTTAAATACAGCGTCTCCGGATTCCATAGTCGTATACATAATGGGACTCCCACTGATACTATTTGCAACCCCACCAAAACACATTCGACCATCAATGGAACAAGCATCATAAATGGAAGACAACCCACTAACCAACACATTTCCATTCAATTTATTTTGCCATTGCATTCCATAACCCGCACCTTCCATATTCGCCAAATAAACTACATTACCACACACATCCCCAACGGCAAACCGATACCCATCAAATGCAACCCCCGTCATGATTCCGGACAATCCATTCAATACCGATGTTACCGGACCCACGAATCCAGGAACATTATAAATGGAATCCACTACCCCACCTGATAAATCCCCCAAAGTCACCAACATCCGTGGTATCCCGGAAGCACCACGATAAGCTCCATTGGAAAACAAGACCAATCCACTCGGAGTAGGAATGGGACGCGCAAAACGGGAAACTTGATACGTCGCCGAATTCGCAACCATTAAATCCCATTCCAAAATCGAACCAGGCATACTACTACCCGTTTGACCAGGATATGCAAAAATCCGTTGTATAATCAATCGATAACGTTTATAAGCAACCGTATTATTAAATAAATTACGAATGACAAAAGTATAACCACCCGCCACCCCATTATTTCCTGCAACCCCATCCGAATTATACCAATCAAATGAATCCAAGACATCCCACGAAGTTCCTGCATTATTGGAACCTAAAACCAACCAAACAGCAGGAATCGACCCACCATTACGAGTAATTTTTTTCTGTTGTTTAATTTCATTACTACTTAAATCCACGGCGACATAATATTCTTGCACCAAAGTAGAAGAAGAAACATCCAATTGAATCCAATCTCCTGCAACCGTGCCTAAACCTACTACTCCTGTGGTAGAAACGCCACCTGAATACACCCCCGTGCTAATATGATAAGAATCGTTAGTCTTCCAAACCCCATTATTCCAAGAATATAAACCGTCAAAGGCATGATATGGTTCGTGACCACTGCTGGAAGCCGAAGCCGCATAGGTAATTCCAGGAATGGTGGAACTAGGGGAAGTGAAATAGGTCCCATTACCTCGAACCAAAAACACACTCGAAGCATCCATCAAATAGGTATTCGCCGGATTGGTAGCAACCCACCCCGTAACAGCATGAACATCATTACAAATATAAGTCGTCGAAGCACCTCCATAAACATACGCAATCCACGTGCGTCCCGTCCAAGTAATGGAATTCACATACGACCCACTGCCCCCAAAACTTTGTGGAATGACGGACCAACTATATCCATCCAAACTCGATGCCATTACCCCATTCCCCGAAGCATCAACACCCACAGCCAAAAAGATGGTTCCGTTCCAAGTAATATCATATCCTTCCACCATCAAACTTTCCACCCCCGCTTGAACACCAAAGGTAGTTCCAGTCCAAATACGTCCATTGAAACTGGTCGCAATCCAACCTCCAACTCCAGTTCCTACCGCCACCCAGGTTTTCCCGCCGTAGGCAATTCCATTGATTCGCGTATCCAACCCACCTGCACCAGAAGCACAAGAATACCACTGAATCCCATCATAACTATAGGCCAATGCCCCTCCACCGCCATTACGTATTCCGCTCGCAACCAAAATGGTCTGTAAAAAAGCATATCCTAATCGAGGCTGATTCCAAACAACTGCATTCACCACCGAATTGGAAGTATCAAAAAAGGTCCGGGAATATTTCCACTGAATTCCATTCGCACTGTACCATAATTGACCACTCAAATCTCCAACCACAAACGCGGCTTCATTCCAACTTAACGCAGTCCCTCCTCGAATAATCCCACTACCCCCTGTCGCAACCACTCCCGACCAATCATTATACCCACCCAAACTATACCAAATATCTCCTGATACGGTTGTCGCCAAAGCAATGTCGGTTTCGGAAGTAGATAAAATCGCTTTCAAGGTTTTACGATTCCCACTGGCATCCAAAAACGGTCCATCCACTATCCACAGGGCCCCATTCGAACTTTTGGCCAAACAGGAGCCCCCAACCAAATTCACCACACCCATCCACCAATAAGCACCATTCCATTGAGCGGAAGTAGAAATCGTATTCACTACCCCGGATAAATCCACCCCCGTCCAAGTTTGTCCATCACTACTATAGGCAACCACCGTTCCCGAAGTCAAAGGAGTCGCAACCCATACCACACCATTCCAACCTACCGCCCCTACCGAACCAATGACGACAGAAGATGTCCATAATACGGGAATAAAATACAAACCCAAAATACTAGTGCAATAAATCAATCCCCCGGAAATATTACTAGAAATCCCACCAGCAACCCATGTATGAAGTTCCGTGCTCCAGCCAATACAATACACACCTAAATCCAAATAACGCGAACCACAAGCCGTCCATTGGGTTCCATCCATGGCAGTCGCCAACGTATTCGTATTATTCCCTCCATGACCACCAATCAACCAACGATTTCCATTCCAAGCCCCACAATGTACATCGGTCAAAATCCCGGAAATATCAATCCACGACCAAGTCAAACCTTCATCCAAACTTCTTCCAATCACGGCGCCACCTGCAGGCCTGGAACCTAACGCCAAAGTTTCGGAAAAAGGAAATCGCAGACTATGAATGGAACGATTGGACGAATATTCAATATGGAAAATATCGGTCAAGGCAGGAGAATTGGAAGGCGTCATCATCAAAGAATAAGGCATTTGGGAATACGAAGTTCCACCATTCAAACTGCGAACAATCACCCCATTCCCTGCATAATTACCCACGGCTAAAAACCGGGAACCATTCCAACGTATTCTTTCCAAACTCAATAATCCAGAGGCATTCAACGGACCATTACAAACCGACCACGACAATCCATTCAAACTATACCATAACGGATAAACGCCAACCGCGGAAGTCATGGTCATCATGAAAACTTGTCCATTCCATTCCAAGGCCATTTCCGACCCTTTTCCAAACACCGGGGAAGCAACCAAAGCATACGAAATATCCACGCTACTCCACGTAGTTCCGCCATTAACACTAGTGGCCATCACGGTTCCACTCCGAGAAGTCGCCGCACCAACGGCCAACCATCTTTCCCCTGACCAAATTAAATCCATTCCACCTCCAACTCCGCCAAACGTCCCCGTTGAAACCATTGTCCAAGTCAAACCATCGGAAGAACCTTGCGCAATGCCTTCCACCCCCGTCGCCATCCATTTTTCCCCATACCATATCACTCGTCCACCCACCGACGCGGTCAAAATTCCTGAAACCAAATACCAATGAAAGCCATCAAAACTCTGATAAATCCCCGCCGAACCGAGACCAATATATAGATTCTTCCCCTCACCATTCCCAGAACCTAGACGCCGACCCCCAATGGCAATACTAACAATTCCATACGCATTCGTATTCGTATAAAACTGGATACCGTCATAACTATAGGACATGGACGGAGTCAAAATCCATTTCAAACCATCCCAGAAAATATTATGTGGAACCACGCCACCGGAAATGGACAAGGCATTGAAAGGATAAGTATATTGTTTTCCATCCAAGGAACGACTGACCCCCATATTTCCACTGGCATCTTTGGCCAAAGTAATTAAAATATCATTCCCACCGCCCCCGATATCCGACCCCACATTCAGACCATACACCAATTCCACTCGTGGCAAACCACCTTCCAAACGCGCTTGAATGGTAGCCCCATCGCGAATCCAACCTGCTTCCAGCGTTTTACTGAAAACCGGTTTGGTATAAACGATATTATCCTGGACATCCAAATTCGAAGGGGTATATTCCGCACCCAAATCAAATGGACCTACTGCCCCCTCATATCCAGTAAGACCCGTGCTTCCTGTAACCCCTGAAACCCCGGCCACACCACTCATCCCGGTCCAACCCATTGCCCCAGTATAGCCAGTCCAACCCGAATCCCCCGTCCAACCTGAAACTCCCGTCCAACCTGACCCCCCAGTATCTCCCAAATCACCCGAAATCCCCGTCCAACCTGAAAATCCAGTCCAACCCGAACCTCCAGAAAACCCTGAAACCCCCGAAACCCCAGTAAACCCCCCAAACCCTGTCCAACCAGTGAATCCAGTCATGGTCATGGTCAAATCAGCGTCCGGACCTGTATCCCCAGAAAATCCGGAAACCCCTGTCAAACCCATTCGCCCAGTGAATCCGGAAACCCCAGTCGCGCCATATTCACTGGTGAATCCAGTCATACCGTCATATCCTATCAATCCCATTTCCCCAGTAAATCCTACAGCCCCTGAGAAACCAGTCATTCCCGTAAATCCAGTTTCTCCTGACAAACCAGTCATTCCCGAGAATCCAGTACCACCTGACAATCCAGTTATTCCAGTAAACCCGGTAGCCCCTGACACACCCGTTCTTCCAAACGCACCCGTTCTTCCGGAAAATCCAGTAGGTCCAGAATTCCCCGTGGGTCCGGTTCTTCCCGTATTTCCAACAATTCCTGAAACTCCTGTGGAAAAAATACCTGTGGGACCGGTATCTCCCGTATTTCCAACACGTCCAGTCGGTCCTCGAAAACCGCCCGCACCGGTAGGATTTTGATTAATGGATGGATTAGTAACGACAAGATTTGTAATTGTATAATTATACAACGTAGTTACTTCGTTTTGATTCAAAATACGATTATAATAACGGAAATCATTCATATAACCACTTGTTTTACCACTGGCAGATGTTGAACTTAAAAGGACTTTATAGTTCATAGCAACACTGAAATAAGGAATATTCGTAATATTTGTTTGCACTTGAGTTCCATTAACATATACATTGGATTGACTACTCGTGTTCAATGTCCAAACAATATGATACCATTGATTATAAACAGGCACATAAAAAGTATATCTTGCACCAGTGCCATTATTATTCGAAACAAGTTCAAACCCTAACGTAGAATAAGGATCATATAAATCACAAAAACGATTCATTTGATATACATATTTTTGATTTGAGTAGTTATTTGTAATAGACCAAATTGTTCCAGCCTGTTCATACACAGTTCTAGCTTGCATATAAAACCAAAAAGAAAAGGTATAACCACCAGTATTTGCTACAAATAAATTATTTGGATTATCAATAGATAACCATGTCCCAGCATCAGCACTTGTAGTTTTATATAAAGATTGTCCGTTGGGAAAAATCGATTTCGCACTACTTAGACCAATAGCACTAGTA
>Ga0187844_10002601_pt1 | contig 12632 bp, 6 predicted proteins | sample SpaLakP09_SKY_50_FD_134517 | JGI IMG/M metagenome (GOLD analysis project Ga0187844, IMG submission 134517) | Oligotrophic lake water microbial communities from Sparkling Lake, Wisconsin, USA - SP09_SKY_50 | ecosystem: Environmental > Aquatic > Freshwater > Lake | place: USA: Sparkling Lake...
ATCTCTCACATATTTAGAGAGCCGCTGCTCCAATTCCCTTGCCAGCTCCATGGGATTTCGTCCCTGCGCCATCAGCTCATCAATCAGCGGCGCCGATACTTTTCCATCGGGGCGAACTGGAACCGACATCGAAAGCTCAGGATTTCTCCAAACAATGATGTTCAGCGAATCACCGGCACCGATGATGTAGTTGTAGTCAGAAGCAGCGGCGATCACCGGCGCAGCCGGATACTTTCCGGCCGAAATACTTGAACATGCAGCCAAAGACATGCCGATCAAGATAAACGCCACTGCCGTCAGCGCACGCTTCACAATGGATGTGTTTTTCAAAGCAACTCCTCAAAAGGGCAATAGAAGCTCTGCAATAAATTCACAATGTTCGATGCCCAAGCATCACCCCATGTGATTGAAGATCCTCATGGCACTGCAGAATCAGCACCTTGTATACATTTCTTTCATTAGACGATGATTTATTTCTCATCATCCAGCGCCGACACAGACGATCACATCGGCATCGCATTCTCAATGTCATTTCACTTCATCCCTGGATTTCTTGCCACCCCGCATCCGTGTGCTTCGCGCGTGAAGACGCCAAAACGGGATCAGTCAAGTCCGTAACGACCGGGCGCAATGATGTTTTTGGGGTCTAAAGCGCGCTTGAGCTCACGGACTGCCTGCCAGTACGGATCGGCGTCGTCGACAAGGCCACCCATCATATCCACGCGCGCCCGATAGACTTCCAAACCTTTGGATTTGATCAGCGCATAAAGCGCAGTGGCACATTCCTGGGCATTTCTGAGAGCTGCCGGGTCCGTGCGATCAAAAAGGAGATTGATCACCGCAACCAACGAGGTCGGTGTCTCAATGTTGAGCGTGATGTAAAGCACATGCTCAAAGGCCCGCGCGCAACGCTCCATTTCGTCGACGATGGCACGCACAAAGACACCGTTCATTGGCAGCGCGGGATTGATAAAGAGCAGACCGACCCTGGTGTCATCGAGTTGCAATATTGGGAAGTCTTCTTGATCGAATTTCCAGCATAAATTTGCAATTGCGACGTCGGTGGGAATGCCAACTGCCAAGCCATGGAGCGGCATGATGGCGGAGACAGCTGCTGCGTTGGCGCGGAAGAAGGGAATGCGTCGAAACGGGTCCAGCGCGGCCCTGGCCAGCCTCAATTTGCGCTCAGACACCAGTTGAATACGGCAAAGTCCGCCCAGTGATGCTTTCACTTGCTGCAAGCATGCATGCACCATCGCTGCAGTGCCAGACACCCCGCCGAGGCTTGTCCACTCAAAAGGCGCAACCGTATTGAGCGCATCACGAGCCGCGTCGCCAAGCTCCGCCTTGGGCAATTGACAGCGCTCTTGAAGGTACTTGGAGATGCCATGCATCAAAGTCGCATGCGTTCGCGCCTTGTTGGCAATGTGCGTCACTGACGACACGACGCCAGCGCGTTTCAATGCTGCCAAGCGTTCAATGAACTCGTCAAGGTGCTCGGCCTGCTTGAGCGAGAGCGATACCGCCAGTTGCTTCTCAGGACGGGGGAGCAGTTTGAAGCAAGCACTGGTGACCACACCAAAATTGCCCTGGAAGAACAGCCCGTCCAGCATGGGTCCCAGTCCGTAAGGATGGGTATGAGCCAGGGGGGAGTGCTCGCCCAGTCGGCGAAATCCTGTGCAAATTTTTTCCCCAGTCCCCGTCACGACCTCAAGGCCGAACAGGTCTTCTCGCCTCGGACCCAAATAGCCCACACCGCGATCCAGTCCGTTGCCCAGAATGCTGGTTTCCGCTGCTGAGCCGGTCACATTGAAATAGAGGTCCGGGGCTTGGTGACTCAAGGCCTCGTACAACTGCCCTTGCGTAACACCCGGCTCAATCACCGCCACCGGATTGCGCGCAGAAATTTCTTTCAGGTTTCGGATGGCACGCAAGGCGGACAGGTCGAGCACCACGCAGTCGGCATGTGGGGGAATGGCCGAACCATAGCCCCAATTGCGCCCCGTAGACACGGGGTAGATGGCACGCCCGTCAGCATATGCATCGCGGACGACTTGAACCACTTCCTCACAGGTCTGCGGCTGGAGTACAGGGCCGTCGTATCGATGACCGGTCGTGCTGCGCAAGATCAAGGTCGATCTCCTTGAACACCAAATCACCTCGCCCCCATGCGGGCCTGAGAGAACACGCGGGCCAGGGTGTGGCGCCAGCATAGAGGATGGGGGCTTGATTGCAAAAACAGCTCGTCACCGGTTTCGTCGGCTTTTCTTACATCCGCCGGACCGCCTCCGCATTGCCCACATCTATCTGTTTGATTCCATTGAGCTTTTTGGCTCTGGCACAAAGCCTGCTGAATCTCTGCTACGAGCACCATCGGTTCAATCCCATCGGGCTCATCTGTCTCATCGGTCTCATCAACGAGTTCACTCCTCAGGAGCATGTCATGAGTCAAACAAGCAAGATCAAGCTGATGGTCAGCACGGTGATGCTGGCTGGCTTGGCCACCCAAGCCTTCGCTGGCCCCACGCCCACGTTCAAGGTCGACACGACGATTTTTGAAGGCGCGGGGGCACACAACTTCAGTGCCAATTTTTTGAGTGGTTCTGCATCCTCCATTCTGGATGTGGATCCGGTGGCAAAGACCATCAATGGGCATGGATACACCATCTTCGGTCAGTTCTCGAACTCCGCGGGGCCGCTGTTCGGGTTCCAAACAGGCTTGGGCAACGGCTACAACCTGTGGGGCGAGTATTCCTACACAACGAGCTACTCGAATGGCCCATTTGGTGGCCCACAAAGCAACTACACAATCACAAGCCTCTCATTCACTCTCTGGGGTGAAAAGCTCAACGGTTCCGACTCGACCTTCGTCAGCGCTGACAACAGTGGCTCAGCGGCGGCCTCGGATCTGACAGCCACCGTGGTTCACTCGGCCGACACCATTGAACTTGGGGTCGGTACGCTGGCCAACGGCGTCGCTGCAATCAATAACAACCTGGGCACTTCGTTCAACTCCAATCTGAACTTCTCCTTGACGAATCCTGCCGGTACCGGCTTCTTCTATGACCCGAAGCCTTTTTATCAACTGGCCTTCAGCAGCTTCACCAACACTTCCAACGGTTTTGTGGTGAATCCGGCCAACGGGCGCGTTGCCATCAACAGCGCCTCAGGCGGCGCCGATTTCGCCCAAGTTCCTGAGCCTGCTGTGTTGGCTTTGGTGGCACTGGGTTTGGTGGCTGCAGGCCTGCGCACTCGCAAGTCCAAGCAAGAGTGATCCCCAAGGCGCCCAGGCGCCTGGGGCATGTTTTTTCTGGCACAAAAAGCCCGTAGTCGTAGCGGGCTTTTTTCATTCCGTCTTGTATGCGCGCGAGCAGAAGCCGCACGCCGTGCCTCAAAGCTGTTTGAGCAAACGCCCCACTTCTTCATGCCGATCCGGCTTAGGTCCAGCTTGTGACAAGTCCACCAACAAGGCTTTGGCTTGCTTGAGGTCCCCTGCAGCTATCAATAACTTGGCGTAATTCAAGCGCAATTGAAAGTCTCCCGGCTGAAGGGCCAAGGCATGCTTTTGAGACTCAAGGGCGAGACTTGTGGCGCCTTGCGCCTGCTGAATTTGCGCCAAGGTGTCCCAGTATTCCGCTTGCGTTCGATCTGCGGCGACGGCGCGCTGGGCCATTTGCTCGGCCTCGTTCAAGGCCGCGGCGGTGGCGTCTCGACTCAACAACCAGGCCAGGTTGTTCAAGGCCGCGGCGTTGTCGCGCTGGAGGCTCACCACCTTTCGGTATTGAGCCCGTGCGTCGTTGGGCTTGCCTTGGGCCGTGAACAGATCTCCCAGATAGACGTGAAATGCCGCGTCGCCTTCATGTGCTGACGTCCACTGCTGAACCAGCATGGATGCTTCAGCGGTTCGCTTGGCCGCCGTCAGACTTTGGTGCAATTTGATGGCCACTTCCGTGCTCGGTTGCTTGTTGAAAGCAAATTTGTAAGCCGCAATCGCTGCACCCCAGTTTTGAAGGACGGCCTCGACATCGCCCTCCATCAGCACCCCGACCATGTCCGCCCGTTGCGCTTTGACCTGTGCCACGATCTCGCGCGCCTCTTTCGCTCGCCCGGCATTCAATTCCAGGAGCATCAGACCTCGCTGTGCGGGCAACAAATCGGGCTTGAGTGCCAACGCGCGCCGGAGACTTTGACGGGCGCCGTTCAAGTCACGTTGACTCATTTGCAAGTCAGCCAAGAGCATCAGTGGATGCGGAGACTCTGGCTGCAAAGCAGCAAGGCGGGTGTAGGTACCCTGCGCCTGGTGGATGGCTCCCGCAGCAAATTCAGCCTTACCCAGGGCCTCGATCAGTTCGATGCTGTCAGGCAATGCCGCCACCGCAGATTGCGCAGCCACCAAGGCCTTGTCCGCTGCACGCAGCTGCAGATTCACCATGATCAGTGCCTGCCAAGGCTCCCAATCTGTTGGGAAACGCTTCACCACACCGGTCAGCACCTCCACCTGTTCGGCATACGACGCACCGCCTCGGCGAATCAGATCAAACAAAGCCATCTCGACGGCCACATTGCGCCCGCCTTTCTCAAGGACGGCCTGAAAACGCTTCTTGGCTTGTGCTGACTTGCCCTCGGCCATGTCCCAGCTTGCCAAAAGGGACACCGCAGGCAAATTGAGAGGTTCGCTCTTGAGCAAAGCCTCCACGCCTTCACGCGCCTCGGCCTGGTGCCCCTGCCGGTAAAGAATGCGCCCGCGCAGCATTGCAGCCAATGCATGACCGCTGCGCTTCTTCGACAAGCGCTCGATGGCAAGGAGCGCTTTGTCGTCGTTGCGCGTCGTCATGTAGAGATTGATCAAGGCAAGGTCCGCCACCTCAGTGGGGTCCGACTGCGCAATTTGGGTCAAGACATCCTCTCCCTGCTGACGCTGCCCCTTGTCCATCAGCGCCAATGCCAAAGCCGTTCGACTGCGGGGTTCTTGAGGATCGATCTGCGTCACTTGTTTGAAGTAACCATTGGCCTGCTCTGATTCGCCCAGCAGCAGGCAAGCTTGCGCCGCTGTCTCCAAAGCACTGACGTCTTTGGATGAATCACCCAACAGCGGCTGCAAGATGGCCAATGCTTTGCGAGCGTCACCTGCACGCAGGAGGACTTGAGCCAGCAAAACCCTTGACGGCGCCTGATCGGGTGCGGCCTTCAAGGCTTTGTTCAGCTTGCTCTGCGCTTGGAGCAAACGCCCCTGCTTCAAATCCAGCGCTGCAGCCACATGCAGCGCCCGAGGGTCGTCAGAAGCCTGTTTCAGCAGGGCCGCCGTCTGCTCCCGAGCTGCCTTCAAATCACCCTTTTCCATGGCCACCATGGCTGCAAAAAACTGCGTCTGCGCATGCGCGGGATACACACGGCGCAATTCCAACAATTGCTTCTGCGCCGCCTCAAGATCACCCGCTCCGAGTTGTATCCACAAGATGCCCGCATGCGCATGCAGCAAACCTGGGGCTGTCGCCAGCGCGGCTCGGTAGACCTGCACCGCCTGCGAGCGAGCCGCATTCCCACCTTTCAACGCAAGCAAGTCGCCTTTCAGCTGCAAAGCTTCAGGGTCTGTGCCATCGCGCTTCAAAACCTCATCGGCAAGCGCCATCGCGGTCGCCATGTCGCCGGCCATGCCTCGCATGCGGGCCTTCAACAAGACAGCTCGGCCGAGTTGCGGCGCCAACTTCAAAGCTTCGGCCAAGGTGACTTCTGCTGCAGCCTTGCGATTCAAATAAAACTGCGCCGCGGCCACACTGCACCGCAGATCAGCCATGGCCTGAGCGTCGCTCAGGGACACATCTCCATAGCGTTCCAACACTCGGTCAAATTGATCCAACAGCACCATCGCGCGCGCGCGCAATGGGGCCACCTCCGCCTCAGGCGCACCAGCCTCTGCCGCTTTGTCCAGCTCCACCACAGCGCCAATGCCGTCCCCCAAGTCCAGCAAGGTATGCCCCAGCAGCAGCCGCGCTGCGGACGAATTCGGCGCCTTTTGCAACGCGTTCTTGAGATGAATCACCGCGGTACGTCGCTCGTGCTTGGCAAGACTCTCCTTTGCTGCGGCCATGCTTTGCTCCGGCGTTTCTCGAACACCGCAGCCCGCCAAACAAACGGAAAGCACCACACCTGCAGCAAGGGCCGCGTGGTTTTGAGACTTCATGGATCCGCCTTCCTCAGCGGTGCAAACCTTATTTGATCTGCAGTCGCGCCATCAGGTCGTAAAGGGTCGGCCTGCTCACCCCCAACATTTCAGCTGCGCGCACGATATTGCCGTCGGCCCGGGCCAAAGCCACCAGCACCGCCTCACGCTCTGCCCGTTCGCGCACTGTCCTCAAATCCACATCGTTCCCAGGCTGCGGGGCCTGCGCCTGGGGCAAGTTCAGATCTGCAATCCCCAAACGGTCGCCATCAGACATGAGCGCCGCCCGTTTGACCGCGTTTTGAAGCTCTCTCACGTTGCCAGGCCAGTGATAGGTCTCCAAAGCCCTCAAGGCCTCATCCGAGAAGCTCAAACCCGGGCGACGCAGTTCGCCCGCATACCGCCTTAGAAAGGCATTGGCCAAAAGGACTGCATCACCCGTTCGAGCCCTGAGCGCAGGCAACTCCAACACGATCTCCGCCAAACGATAGTAGAGATCTTCGCGAAACAGGCCTTGGGAAATCAGTTGCTTTAAATCTTGATGGGTCGCACCGACCACCCGAACATCGACAGGAATTTCCTGCCGCCCACCCAATCGCTCAATCCGACGCTCTTGTAAAAATCTCAGCAATTTGGCTTGCAAAGACATCGGCAAATCGCCAATTTCGTCCAGCATCAAAGTTCCGCCATTGGCACTTTCAATCTTCCCAGGCGTCGTTTTGCTGGCACCGGTAAAAGCACCCCGCTCAAAGCCAAACAGTTCGCTCTCCAAGAGATTTTCTGGAATCGCTGCGCAGTTGATTGCAACAAAGCGTCCTTTGCGCTTGGACGCATCATGCAGGCCTTGCGCCAGCAACTCTTTCCCTGTGCCACTTTCCCCGAGCAAAAGCACCGTGGCTTCATTTCGGGCCACACGTTCCACCGTTTTACACACAGAGAGCATGCCCGGATCGCGTGTCAAAAGCCCGCTGACCGCAGGTCCTGCGGCTTGAGATTGCAAACGGCGGTTTTCCACCTGCAATTCAAAAAGCCGATATGCACGGTCCACCGTCAAAGCCAAAACATCTGGATCGACTGGCTTCGCCAGAAAATCGTAGGCGCCTGAACGGATTGCACGCAGTGCATTGACCTGATCGTTTTGGCCCGTCAACACAATGATCTTTGCACAAGGCTCAAGGCCCAGCAATCGATCTAGAAGGCCAAACCCAGCGGTTACGCCATCTTGATCAGGCGGCAGGCCCAAATCCATGGTGACCACAGCCGGCGCATGTTTCTTGAACTGTCGCTCAGCGTCTTGAGCATCAGAGGCGAGCAACACTTCATAGCGATCAAGCGACCATTTCAGCTGCCTTTGAAGCGCCACGTCATCCTCCACCACCAGCATGGGTGGCAATACGGATCCGCTGCTCATTTGTCCTCCATCAAACCCAGATCTGAGGATTGACTTGCAAAAAACAGAGGCATAAAAACCGAGACGCAAGTACCTGAACCAGGCTTGCTTTGCACTTCAATTTTCCCACCCAACTCCTGCAAATATTGGAAACTTTCGTAGGATCCAATACCCATACCAGATTCTTTGGTGGTCTGAAATGGCTTGAACAGTCGATTCCGAATGAATTCTTCGCTCATACCACAACCCGTGTCGCGAACATCAATCCGGGCATAGCTGCCTTCTTTGTTCAAAGTCAGGCTGACGGAGCCCGCCGGTGGCGTGGCATCAAAGGCATTTTGAACCACATGCCCAATGACGCGCTCAACACGCTCTTCGTGACCACGCGCTGACAGCACTGTAGCCGTATCCAACTGCAAACAGCGCCCCCGGCTTTGCGCTGCCCCCGCAATCCGCCTCACGATAGGCATCAACTCAACACCCGCGGCATTTCCATGCGGACGCTCTCCTTCTCTGAGTTGCAACATCAGTTGCCGCATTTTTTCCAGAGAATTCTCAACCGTCAGCAGCATGTCCTCCTGGAACTCAGGGTTGTTTTTCAGCCGTTTGGCATTCTTGACCATCAACGACAATTGCGTGACGATATTTTTCAAATCGTGAACAACAAATGCCGACATTTTGTTGAAAGATTCGAATTTACGCGCCTCCAGCAAGGCCTCCGTCGCCTGCATTTGAGACAAATAACTGGCAGCCTGCGAACTGGCAGTCTTCAGAATATCAAGGACTTCCCAATTGAGGTCAAACTCAACACGAGGCCGCTCAAAAGCAGCAAACCCCATCAATTCTTTTGAAGAAATGAGCGGAACCAACAACCAATACCGATCTTCACGGATCAACCAATCAGGGACATCGCAATTTGCAAATCTGTGTGAATGGCGCCGAACGTCGTCCAAATTGAAAATCCACGACCTCTCAAGCAAAAAATCGCAAAAATTGGAATGAAGTGCCACTTCGCCCTGCTGCACGGGAGAGTTCAATCGAGCTGACTGAACCAACACGCCTTTAGAGCCAGCCCTCAGCCACAGGCCTCCTCCGGGGCTTTCTACAAAGTGAGAAAGCGCGGAGATGACCGCAGTGCCAAACTCCTGTGGTGTGGCAATCGCCGACAGAGTTGATGTGAATCGCAACCATTCGTCACGATAGTCGTAGCGATAACTGAAGAAATTCTTGCTGACAAAAACTCGGATGCGCGCACGAACTGAACCACTGAGGAGCGCGAACACCAACATGGCCAGCGCGATGGAAACAAGCGCGATTTGCAGCGCCCTCCCCCAATCCCCTCCGGTGTATCGGACGTAGTAGCCGACGGCGGAAATGAGCAACAAATAGACCCCACTCAAAAGCAAGGTCGCCGAATGGAAGGCCGCTTTTCGGGAAATTTGAAGCAAGGTGAGCCATCCGACATCCCGTCGTGAGGCCATAAAGAGCATGGGAATGGCCACGCTGTGAACACCCGCGCGCAACTCAAACGCTTCTACATCAATTTGTCGAAACAGCGCAGCTTGGGAAAACGTATAAAGGTCAAAACAGAAAATGACGGCCAAGCCCAAGAAAACAGGTTTCGCATTCCATCGCGAACCTTGCGGCAGATTCCGGAGTACTTGCTCTACAAGCATCAATCCGCAGATCGAAAGACCCAAGTAGGCATAACTGAGCATCGAACTCAGCGCTTCTGCAGAACTTCGGTCGATGATCAATCCAAACAGAAGCAGTGCAGTAGCGAGCAGCAGTCCGACCACGCCAGGCACCAGCATTGCGGGCCCGACTCGCCACAAAGCTTGGCCAGGAGGCTTAAGCAGGCTTGCAATAAAGCCAAACCAACTGGCGTAACGGAGGAGGTCCAAACCCAGCCAAACCACCGACCCGTCACCAAAGGACTTCGTTGGCCCCACTTGCAAACCAACGGCAGCCCAAATCAAGGTGGCACCAAGCGCTGCCACTAAGAAATAGTTCAATCCCCCGTAATCGCGGTCGCCTTTGGACATCTGATCCCTGAAGATCAAATAGACCAAAAATGCCGAATGGGATGTCACTGCGATCCACAAAGGCACCGAAGCCAAGGCGTAGTCGCCGATGGACATAAACCCCTTTAAAAAGGCGACTGATGCTCGGACTGACACGCGATCAGCGTGCACCCTTACCGGTGAGCACAACGGCCACGGTTTCCAGCATGATCAAGAGATCCAAGAAAAGTGTGTGGTTCTTGACGTAATAAAGGTCGTATTGGAGCTTTTCGATGGAGTCCTGCAGTGTTGATCCGTACTCATATCGAACCTGAGCCCACCCCGTCACACCAGGTTTTACACTGTGACGAACGGCGTAATAAGGCACCTTGCTCGTCAAGTCACTGACAAAATAGGGCCTCTCCGGGCGAGGCCCAACCAAACTCATCTCACCACGTAAGACGTTGATCAATTGTGGAAGCTCGTCAATTCGAACTTTTCTGATCAGCTTGCCAATCCGTGTGACTCGATCATCATTCTTGCTCGCAAAGCGGGGACGTCCATCGCATTCAGCATCCGTCCGCATACTGCGGAATTTTATAACATTGAATACTGCCCCATTCAAGCCGACGCGCTCTTGAAGATAGAACACGGGCCCCTTCGACTCCAACACGATTGCAAGCGCCGTAATAATCATCAGCGGCCACACAAGCAAGAATATCAGCACTGCAAAAAACAAGTCAAAAACCCGCTTAACCGCAGTCCTAAAAGCCCCTTGATTGAATCCATCTCCAAATATCAACCAACCCGCATTAACATGATTTATATTGATTTGCGCTAAAGTTTTTTCAAAATATGTAGCAATATCAACAACCCGAACGCCATAAATCTTGCAATCGAGAAGCTGCCTCAGGGGCATGCTTCCACCGCGCCGCTCACTCAGCGCCACAACAATTTCATCAACACCCAAGGATAGCGCGGTTTCGGTCAAAGGATTCTTTGAATCAATCAAGTGCTGACGTGGCACTTCAAACTGGCTTTCATTGGGCCCAGGAAAATACCCCACAATCTCAGCGTGAGGATCAGCCGCACGCAAAGTTTCGCCGACCTCCTGAGCCGCCGCTCCGGCGCCAAAAATAAGTATCTTGGACTTTGATCTGCTGTTGATAGACCGGTGGGCAGAGTAGACCCGATGCACCAAAACTGCAGCCACTGCAGCCATGGCCGCCAAGCTCAAGATTTGTGTCTGATGCACCGGTGTTGGGATCAAGTGCACGATGCCGTAGGCGACCGGCAAGGAGACCAACAGTGCAAACAGGGCTCTTGCGCAAGACTGCGTCAGAGATCTCGAATGTGTCTGCTGATAAAGCCCTGAAGCAGAGTTGATGACAAACAGGCACCCTGCCAAAGACAAGCCATGTGATGCTGCCAGAGGCATCAATTGAACTGCGAGAGATCCAGCCAGTCCGATCAATATTACAAAAACAGCAACAAATATCAGACCCAAGTCCAAAAATACTTGAATAAGGGTGCGCCGGTGTAAATAGTGATTAAAAATTCGAATCATATTCACCTCAACGGATTGAACACCCAAGGTACAGCAATTTTTCAGGTGCCCATGCGCTTTGCAGCAACGCCACCGAAGTTGACAACCTTGTCTTGCGGGGCATCATGCCGTTGCTACTGGCGCTTGAAAGCCCCCCGTTTAAAGGGGCGCTCTCGCGCAAATTGACTTGAATCACGAACAACATCTGCATCGGGGATTGGTGACGGTCGAAGGCAGCGAGACTTTTCAGTGACATCCGGTTCTGATGGGCTGGACTTGGCCGAAGTAGAACCGCCCGCGGAGATCCATAGCCATCATCAATTGACCATTTCCGGAACAATTCACGCAACGTCAGCCTTCTTGCTTCAGGCTCATGCCGCATGCGGGCTTGCTGCGATGGCCGAAGCAAGTGGAGCGGGCGCAAACATCGACGAAGCCGCGGAGCATAGACGATGCAGACCTGCGATCTGTGCATTTCAAGCCCAGAGTTGCTGCGACGCTCTGCACGGACGAAGAAATCGCCCTCAACCCAGAATCCGCAAAGAAAAAAGCACCCGCAGCTGCGGGTGCTTTGCCACCAAGGGAGAGAGTCAGCGAACAACCGCAATCTGGTCGCGCTTGCCACCCTTGTAGGTGTACAGCGTCAGGGCACCGTTCTTGATGTCACCCTTGTTGTCAAAGGTGATCGTACCCGTCACGCCTTTGTAGCCTTCTGTTTTGGCCAAAACAGGCAAGTACTTGGCCGGTTCAGCCGAACCCGCCTTGACCATGGCTGCAACGAGCACATTGACCGCGTCATAGACGTATGGCGCATAGATCTGCACGTCGACCTTGTACTTTTCCTTGAACTTGGCCTTGAACGCGTCTGTGGACTTCTTTGCTTCGCCTTCCACGCCACCGGCTTCCGCGCAGACCACTTGGTTGTCGGCGACCGAATCAGCCGAAAGCTCAACCAACGACGTGGTGCAAATGCCATCGCCGCCCACGAACTTGGCATTGATGCCCAGTTGCTTCATCTGACGCAACATCGGCCCAGCCACCGCGTCCATGCCTCCGAAGAAGATCACGTCGGGCTTCTTGGCCTTCAGCGAGGTCAGGATGGAGGAGAAATCCGTGGCTTTGTCGTTGGTGAACTCGCGACCGACCACCTTGCCGCCTGCGGCCTTGACACCTTTTTCGAATTCATCCGCCACACCTTGGCCATAGGCCGTGCGATCGTCGATGACGGCAATGGACTGCCCCTTCAGTTCCTTGACCGCATATTTGCCGAGCGTGCCGCCCAAGTGCACATCGTCTGCCACCACGCGGAAAGCGGTCTTGTAGCCATTGCGCGTGAACTTCGGGTTTGTCGCCGAAGGAGAAATTTGCGGAATGCCTGCGTCGCTGTAGATTTTCGAGGCAGGAATAGAGGTCCCTGAGTTCAAGTGGCCGATCACGCCGTTGACCTTGGCATCCACAAGCTTTTGCGCTGCCGCCGTGCCCTGCTTGGGATCACTGGCATCGTCTTCAGCCAGCAACTCGAACTTCGCCTTC
>Ga0187844_10002602_pt1 | contig 12624 bp, 9 predicted proteins | sample SpaLakP09_SKY_50_FD_134517 | JGI IMG/M metagenome (GOLD analysis project Ga0187844, IMG submission 134517) | Oligotrophic lake water microbial communities from Sparkling Lake, Wisconsin, USA - SP09_SKY_50 | ecosystem: Environmental > Aquatic > Freshwater > Lake | place: USA: Sparkling Lake...
CGCGACCTGATGGGCCGCATCACCGTACAGCTGCGCGGCCGCGACGAAGTCTTCCGCGCCAGCCAGTCCTTTGCCTGGCGCTTCCGGCCGATGTGACGCGGCGTCAGTCTTCGACGAACACCACCGCCGTGCGCGGCGGTACCGAGAACGCACCCGTCGCAGCGTCGAACGTTGCCTGCGTGGCGCGCTTGTCCGCCGCGTGCTCCGACAGGAACACGGGGTGCAGGTGCAGGCGCTTGCCGACCGCGTCCGGGTCCGTCACCGTGTGCCCGACCTTGTCCACGTTGATGAAGTAGGTGATGCCGGCGAAGTTCGCGCCGTCCAGGCCGCGGCCGTCGAGGTGAGCGGCAACCACGGTCGGCACCTGCGTGCTGCCCGTGTTGAAGAAGCGCAGGCGCTGCCTGATCGCGGCTGCCGTCGGCAGGCGGAACAGCGTGGAGCTGGCGCGGATGGCGAGCAGGTCGCGGAAGGCGTCGCGCGCGAAGGCGATGTCGGCGGGTGCGGGCTTGATGGCGGCGTTGGCCAGCAGGGGCTTCAGCAGCGGCCAATCCTTGCCGTTGTCGTCCGCGGGCGGCAGGCCCGTGCCGAAGTGGTTGTCGCGGTACGTCCAGTCGATGCGGTTGAACCAGTCGCCCGAATTGAAGCTGTTGCGGTCCAGCGATTTCGAGCGCAGCACGTCGATGCCCGCATGGTAGTACGCGACGCCCTGTGCGAACGCGTCCACGGCCATGCCCAGCACCTGCACGCGCGCCCGTTCCCGGCTCGACGTGGACAAGGGAAGCTTGAGCACGTCGATATCGAACAGCGTCTGGTTGTCGTGGTTCTCGACGTAGTTCACGACCTCGCCGGGCTCGCTCGCATAGCCGGCCGGCTGGCCGTTGTAGTCGATGGCGTCGAGCGGCACCGTCTTGTCGTCGAACGTGTGCAGCGGGTACGAACGGATCGAGCCCGCGAGCCCCGCGCGCACGAGGTCCGCGGCTTTCAGGAGATCGGCGGCCGTCTGCTTCCCCGCATGCGCGTTCGGATCGTAGACAAGGCCATTGATCCAGCCCTGACGGCTGAACATCGCCTCGCCGGCATCGCCCGCGGAACCGCCGCGCACGGCGTCGCGCAGGCGGTCGTTGAAGGTGCCGATGCCGCTGCCGTTCAGCGACAGCTGCGACGCCTGCACGAAGCGGGCGCCGTCCGCCACTTCGCCGAAATTCCAGCCTTCGCCGATCAGCTGGACGGTGCGGCCTGCCGCCGCATTCACCTTGCGCTGCAGGTCTTCCATCACGGCGCGCGGCTGGTGGCCCATCAGGTCGAAGCGGAACGAATCGATCCCATACTCCTTCGCCCACAGCGCGACGGAGTCGATCATCAGCTTGCCCATCATGCGGTGTTCCGTCGCCGTGTTGTCGCAGCACGTCGAACGTTCGATCGCGCCGGCCGCGTTCAGGCGGTGGTAGTAGCCGGGCACGATGCGGTCGAGGACCGACTTCTCGTTCTGCCCCGCGATGAACGTGTGGTTGAACACGACGTCCATGCCGACGCGCAGGCCGGTCTTGTGCAGGCTCTGCACCATCTGGCGGAACTCGACGATGCGGCGCGCGCCGTCGGAAGGAATGGTGGCGTAGCTGCCTTCCGGCGCGTTGTAGTGGAACGGGTCGTAGCCCCAGTTGAAGCAGTCCGTCTCCGCCGTGCGTTTCACGAGGGCCTGCTGCGTGTCGCCGTCGGGCGTGCCGGATGGTTGCGGCACCGCGCATGCCGTCTCGGGCACGCTGCCGATGTCGTACACAGGCAGCAGGTGGATGTCCGTGAGGCCGCTGTGCGCCAGCGCGGCGAGGTGCTTCATGCCGTTCGAACCCGTGTCGGTGAACGCGAGGTATTTGCCGCGATGGCCAACGGGCACGCTGGCATCATCGCGCGAAAAGTCGCGCACGTGCAGTTCGTAGACGACCATGTCGGTCTGGTGTTTCACCGTCTGCGGCGCGGGTGCCGTGTCCCAGCCGGCCGGTTTCAGGCGCGGCGCATCGAGGCGTGCGATGTAGCTGCGCTTCGAATCCGTCGTCAGGCTGATCGAATACGGATCGGTGACGAGGTTGCGCACGATGCCGGCATCGACCGGCACGTCGACGGCGTACTTGTAGTACTTGCCGGTCAGGTCGCCCGGCAGCGCGGCGCGCCATGCGCCCGTGCGGCGGTCGAACTCCATCGGGTACACGGCGCGGCCGGCGCCCGTGCCGCCGTGGTAGACGCAGACGGCGGCCTGCTGCGCGGTCGGCGCCCACACGGTGAAGCGCGTGCGGCCACCGCCGATGTCCACGCCCAGTTGCGGCAGGTCGGCGGCGGCGGCGTACAGGTCGTCCAGCGCGCCGGCCGCCTGGATGCGGGTGGCGTCCAGCACCTTGCCATCCGCATCCTCGCGCACGAGCACGAGCTGGCCGCGGTGCAGGTCGGGCAGGCGTGCCGCATCCGCGTCGGGCACGCGCAGTACCGGACCCGGGGTCAGGTATGTGAAGCCTTGCGGCACGGGGCCGGAGAACGGATCGAGACGGATTGCGCCGTCCGCACCGGCGACCTTGCCGCCCGCCGCCGCCGCGATCGCACCGCGCGCCGAGTGGTACAGCCTGACCGTGCCCTCGGCCGAAGCGCCCGGCCACTGGATCGTCCGGCCGTCGAGCCAGACGGCGCGCGCGTCGTAATGCGCAGCGGCCGGGTGCAGTACGGTCTGGAAGCCTTTGCTGTCGCAGGCGTCCGGTCCGATGGCGGCGTGGGCGCCGGTGGCGGCGAGGCAGGAGAGCAGGGCGCCGGCGGCGCGGAGAGTCGTTCGGGTCATGGTCGCTGGTGTTTTGTTGACGCGACAGGCTAACACTTATCGATGTAGTTTGACTACCGATCGGTGACGATTCTTTTTGTATGAAATATTCTAAGTCAATGATTTAAATGAAGATTTACTATAGATAGCCATTTTTGCGCAGATTGTCATCGACGATGTCATCCTGTATATTGCGTAAAATTACTGGAGAGACACCACATGACCACTTCCTCGCACGACAAGAATCCGTGGTGGCGCGAAGCCATCATCTACCAGGTCTACCCGCGCAGCTATCTCGATACGAATGGCGATGGCGTCGGTGACCTGCCGGGCATCACCGCCAAGCTGGATTACATCGCCAGCCTGGGCGTGGACATCGTCTGGCTGTCGCCGTTCTTCAAGTCGCCGATGAAGGACTTCGGCTACGACATCGCGGATTACTGCGATGTCGATCCGCTGTTCGGCACCCTCGCGGACTTCGACGCGCTCATCGCCAAGGCGCACGGCCTGGGCCTGAAGATCATGATCGACCAGGTGATGGCGCACACGGCCGAGATCCATCCGTGGTTCGTCGAGAGCCGCTCGAGCCGCGACAATCCGAAGGCCGACTGGTACGTGTGGTCCGACCCTCTCCCGGACGGCAACCCGCCCAACAACTGGCTGTCCGTGTTCGGTGGCTCGGCGTGGCAGTGGGACAGCCGCCGCAAGCAGTACTACATGCACAACTTCCTCGTGAACCAGCCGCAGGTGAACTTCCACAATCCGGAAGTCCAGCAGGCGCACCTGGATTCGCTGCGCTTCTGGCTCGAACGCGGCGTCGACGGCGTGCGCATGGACGCCTGCAACTTCCACTTCCACGACCGGACACTCCAGAGCAATCCGCCGGCCCTCGTGCGCGACACGTCGACCGTCACGGACGTGAACCCGTACGGCATGCAGGCGCACATCCACGACAAGACCCAGCCCGAGAACATCGCGTTCCTGCAAAAGCTGCGCAAGCTGCTGGACGAATACGATGCCGTCGCGATCGGCGAAGTGGGCGCGGACGATTCGCTGGCCGTGATGGCCGACTACACGTCCGGCGGCGACAAGCTGCACATGGCGTACAGTTTCAACCTGCTGACGCCCCAGTTCTCCAGCCGCCACATCCGCCGCCAGGTCGAGGAATTCAATGCGCGCGTGAAGGATGGCTGGGCCTCGTGGTCGGTCGGGAATCACGACTCGATCCGCGTCGCCACGCGCTGGTCCGCCGGCGAATGGACGCCTGCGTTGTCCAAGCTCGTGCTGGCACTGCAGCTGTCGCTGAAAGGCACGCCGTGCCTGTACCAGGGCGACGAACTGGCGCTGCCGGAAGCGGACGTGCCTTATGAACTGCTGCAGGACCCGTACGGCATCACGTTCTGGCCGGAGTTCAAGGGCCGCGACGGCTGCCGCACGCCGATGCCGTGGACGAACGAAGGCCCGAACGCGGGATTCACGACCGGCAAACCGTGGCTGCCCGTGCCGCCGGAGCACGTGTGCCTGGCCGAGGCGGGTCAGGACAAGGACCCGCAATCGACGCTGAACTTCGCGCGCAACATCATCCAGTGGCGCCGCGGCCTGCCGCAGCTGACGCGCGGCGACATCGCGTTCTTCGACGTGCCGGAACAGGCGCTGGCACTGCGCCGCGACGAGGAAGGCTTCCCGTCCGTGCTCGCCGTGTTCAACGTGACCAATGCACCGCTGACGTTCGACTGGCCTGAAGCGGCGGGCGCGAAAAAGCTGGAGGGCCATGGCCTGTCCGGCGACGTGAACGGCACGACCGTCACGCTGCCCCCGTACGGCGGCTGGTTCGGTACAATCGCATAATGGAAGAGCAACCAGACAATACACGCACCGCGTTCGCCGACGGCCCGCGCCTGCTGGCGGACATCGGCGCGACGCACGCACGCTTCGCACTGCAGACCGCGCCCGGCACCTATCGCTCGGTGCGCGTGCTGAAGTGCGACGACTACTCGGGCATCGTCCCGATGCTGCGCTTCTACCTTGCCGAACACGCGGACACGCGCCTGCACCACGGCGCGCTCGCGCTCGCGAACCCCGTCGACGGCGACTATGTGCGCATGACGAACCGGCCGTGGGAATTTTCCACGGACGCCGTGCGGCGCGAACTGGGCCTGGACACGCTGCTGATCGTGAACGACTTCACGGCGCTGGCGATGGCGATCCCGGGCCTGAAGGAATCGGACCTGATGCAGGTCGGTCCCGGCAAGCCCGTTCCGGGCGCCGTGCTGGGCGTACTCGGACCGGGCACGGGCCTGGGCGTCTCGGGCGGCATTCCGACCGTCGACGGCTTCGTCACGCTCGGCAGCGAGGGCGGCCACGTCAACTTCGCACCGAGCGACGAGCGCGAGTTCGCGATCCTGCAGACCGCGTGGCGCGAATGGAGCCACGTGTCGAACGAGCGCCTGATCTCCGGCCCCGGCATGGAGATCATTCATCGTGCGCTGGCCGAACGCAATGGCGTGGACGCGCCCGCGCGCACGTCCGCCGAGATCATCACGGGTGCCCTGGAAGGCAACGATCCGCTGTGCCTCGAAGTGCTGGAATGTTTCTGCGGCATGCTGGGCGGCGCGGCGGCGAACCTCGCGGTGACGCTGGGTGCGTTCGGCGGCATCTTCATCGGCGGCGGCATCGTGCCGCGCCTGGGCGAGTGGTTCAGGACGTCGCCGTTCCGTACGCGCTTCGAAGCGAAGGGGCGTTTTTCCAGCTACCTGTCCGACATCCCGACGTACGTGATCTCGACGCCGCACGTGGCGTTCGACGGCGTCGCGAACATCCTGTCGGAACACCTGCGCGGACGCAGCGGCGGCAACACGCTGATGGACCGCATCCACAAGCTGCGCCCGGAGCTGACGCCGGCCGAGCAGCGCGTGGCGGCCCTCGTGCTGGAACAGCCGCGCCTCGTGCTGAACGAACCGATCGCCGGCATTGCGAAGCTGGCGGACGTGAGCCAGCCGACCGTGATCCGCTTCTGCCGCTCGCTCGGTTTCCTCGGCCTCGCCGATTTCAAGCTGAAGTTCGCGAGCAGCCTCACGGGCTCGATCCCCGTGCGCCACAGCCAGGTGCGCGGCAGCGACAGCACGCACGATTTATCGGCGAAGGTCATCGACAACACGATCTCGGCGATCCTGCAGTTCCGCGACCAGCTGGACGTGCGCGCGATCGACCGTGCGATCGAACTGGTGAGCCGCGCCAAGCGGGTCGAGTTCTACGCGATGGGGAATTCGCGCGTGGTGGCGCTGGACGGCCAGCACAAGTTCTTCCGCTTCCGCATCCCGACGGCGCTGTACGGCGACTCGCACCTGTTCAAGCTGGCGGCCGAGCTGCTGGGCCCCGGCGACGTGGTCGTCGCGATCTCGAACTCGGGCCGTTTGCCGGATCTGCTGTCTGCCGTGGAGGCAGCGCGCGCGGCCGGTGCCGACGTCATCGCGATCTGCAACAGCCAGTCGCCGCTCGCGCGCCGCGCGGACGTGCTGCTGGCTGTGGATCACGCGGAGGACAGCACGCACTTCCTCGCGATGATCTCGCGGATTTTGCAGCTGCTCCTCATCGACATCATGGCGGTCGGTATCTCCGTCGACGTGCACCATGCGCGGACGTTGCCGCCGGCGGCGACGGAAGGTGAAGGCGAGGGACGCAGGGCGCTGATTTCGCACCTCGACAGCTAGCTGTGAAACCGTCGTTTCCGGCACTGCCGGAAACGACTCCCTGCGCAGGCAGGGACCCAATTTTTACGCGCTGCCGCAATGCGTGTAAATTGGGCCCCCGCCTGCGCGGGGGCGACGGTCTTGGGGCTATCTGCGCACTTCAATCTTCGGCAACAACGCCGCCAGTATCCCCAGCAACGGCAGGAACGACGCGATCCGATACACGGTCCCGATCCCGGACACGTCGGCCAGATGCCCCATGGCCGCGGCACCGATGCCGCTCACGCCGAACATCAATCCGAAGAAGATCCCCGCGATCATGCCGACCTTGCCCGGCACGAGCTCCTGCGCGAACACGACGATCGCGGAGAACGCGGACGACATCACGAGTCCGATCACCACCGACAGCACGCCGGTCCAGAACAGGTCCGCATACGGCAGCGCCAACGTGAACGGCGCGGCGCCGAGGATCGATACCCAGATCACGCGCTTGCGGCCGATGCGGTCGCCGATCGGGCCGCCCGCGAACGTGCCCGCGGCGACGGCCGCGAGGAATACGAACAAATACAGCTGCGCGGTGCCGACCGGGACGTGGAACTTCGCGATCAGGTAGAACGTGTAATAGCTCGACAGGCTCGCCATGTAGACGTATTTCGAGAACACGAGCATCGCCAGCACGGCCAGCGCGCGAATGACGGTCGCGCGCGGCAGTGCCGGTCCCGCGTGCGCGGCAACCTTGCGCGTGATCGTCTTGAGGTGGCTGCCGTACCAGCGCGAGACGCCCACGAGCACGATCACGGCGACGAGGATGAACAGCATGAACCACGCGATGCGCCCCTGGCCGCGGCCCACGATGATGGCGGCGGCCAGCAGCGGACCGAATGCGGAGCCGAGGTTGCCGCCGACCTGGAACAACGATTGCGCGAAGCCGAAGCGCCCGCCGGACGCGAGCCGCGCCACGCGCGAGGCTTCCGGATGGAAGGTCGACGAGCCGATGCCGATCATGCCCGCGGCCACCAGCAGCATCGGAAAGGTGCCCGCGACCGCGAGCAGCGCGACGCCGCACAGGGTCACGCACATCCCGGCCGGCAGCAGGAAGGGGATCGGGCGTTTGTCGGTACAGAGGCCGATCCATGGCTGCAGCAGCGACGCGGTGCACTGGAACGTCAGCGTGATCAGGCCGACCTGCGTGAAGCTGAGCGCGAACTGTTCTTTCAACAGCGGGTAGATCGACGGCAGCACGGCCTGCACGCAATCGTTCAGCAGGTGCACGAAGGCGACGGAAAACAGGATCTGGAGCACGGCCCCGGGCGCGGCGCTGGCCGGCCCGGCGTGTGTTGCGGCGGGCGAGGTTGGCGTGGTCATGATGATGTTCGATAGCGATGGCAGGCCAGTGTAATATTGGCGATCCGAGGTCATATTCCATTTTTCGTCGCCCAAGTGACACTCTCGCCTTCGCCCCGCTATCGCCAGAAGTTCCGCAAGCTGCCGCGCAGCGTGACGGCGGTGCCGTCCGAAGTGCAGCACGGCGAACTGGTGGAAGCGCACAGCCACCCATGGGTCCAGCTGCTGTACGCCAGCGAAGGCGTGATGCGGGTGCGCACCGAGCTGGGCGTGTGGATCATCCCGCCGCGCCGGGCGCTCCTCATCGCGCCCGGCATCGTGCACGAGCTGACGATGCTCAGCCGCGTCAACATGCGCACCCTGTACATCGAGCCGGATGCGGCGGGCCGTCTCGTCGACGGCTGCAAGGTGCTGGAAGTGAGTCCGCTATTGCGCGAGCTGATCCTGGCGCTGTCGCTGGAAGCCGTCGACTATCCGCCCGGCGGGCGCGGCGAGGCGCTGGCGCGGCTGATCCTGTCGGAACTGGAAGCGATGGAGACGGTGCCCATCGCCGTCCCCTGGCCGCGCGACCGCCGCCTGCAGGCCTTGTGCACGGACATCATGGCGCATCCCGCCAGCCAGCGCCGCCTCGACGACTACGCGCTCGATGCCGGTGCCAGCGCGCGCACGCTGATCCGGTTGTTTCCCCGCGAGACGGGCCTGCACTACCGCCAGTGGGTGCAGCAGGTCCATTTGGCGCACGCGTTCGAGATGCTGGCGCGCGGCGAGAGCGTGGGCAGGATTGCGCAGTCATTGGGCTATGCGAGCCCGAGCGCGTTCACGAGCATGTTCCGCAAGCTGCTCGGCAAGACGCCGCAACACTATCTGGCAGAGTGGCGGGCACGAGCTTGAAGCGATGAAGGGGAGGCGCCGCCGACCGGGGGAGGAGTGGCGCCACCGTTCACGCGAGTTGGCGGTGGCGCTGCACGGTCAGCGGCAGCGTCCAAGATAGACGCGTCGGATGGGGGCTGGTTTGTGGCCGATCAATGCGACTTCAGTTCGACGTTGCGGATATTCCGCCGCCATTCGGCCAGCGATTGCACGGCGTCACTGTCCAGGTCTTCGACGAGGATGTCGTCACCCTCGTACGACACGAGGAAGCTGGCGCGGCGGTGCACGTTCTGCTTGCGGTCTTCCACGAAGCTCAGCTGGTAATACTTCTTGCCTTCGATGACGCGCGGGTTCGGATCGTCCTCGATGACGGCGCCGTGGGCTGCGCCGTGCGAGCGTTTTTCGATCTGCTCCGACCACGTCTTGAGTTCGGGCAGCGCCATCAGTGCGGCGATCGCCTGGTCGCGCGTGCGCGTGGGCGCGGCCGGCGCCTGGACGGCGGCCGGCTTCGGCGGCGGTGCCGGTTTTTCGCCCTTGCAGGCGGCCAGCGCGGCCAAGGCGAAGAGGGAGGCGCTCAGCAGGCGGACGGGGCGTGCGGACATGTTGGCAAGTTGGAAGGGAAAGAACCAGTCTAAACCAACTGGTGTTGCCCGGCAACTTAACGGCTGGCCGGCGCCAGTGCGACCCTGGTAAACCGGACGCGGCATCGCAACTGCGCGTGACGGCCGTGAATGTGCCCGGTTCGGACTTCGTCAACGACAGCAGTTATGCGACCATGGACGGCGTGCTGCGCAACCGTATCACCAACATCCGCCGCCCGAGTGTGCGGGCGGCTTTCGAGACCCGATTCTGACCATGCGCCTTCAACCTGCTCTCATCGGCCTCTGTGCCGTCGCCTTGACACTGAACGCCTCCGCCGACGAGCGGATAACCCGCATCGAAAACGGCCTGCGCGAACCCGTCGCCGTGCGCGGCGCGCCCGCGCGCACGATGCGTTTATCGGACCGCATGCGCGACCTGCACGTGCCCGGCGTGAGCATTGCCGTCATCGACCACGGACGCATCGCGTGGACGCGGGCGTACGGCGTGGCCGATGCGGAGACGGGACGCCCGGTGACGCCGGCGACGCTGTTCCAGGCCGCGTCGATCAGCAAGCCTGTCGCCGCGGTCGCCGTGGTGAAGAGCCGCATCGATCTCGATGCGGACGTGAACACGCGGCTGCGCGCGTGGCACGTGCCGGAGAACGCGTTCACGGCGCAACATCCGGTGACGGTGCGCGCGCTGCTGAGCCATACGGCCGGCGTGTCGGACGGGGGCCTGGCCGGCTATCCGGCGACGGCAGCGTGTCCCACCTTGCCGCAGGAATTGGAGAAGGCCGCGATCACGTCCGAACCCGGCAGCCGCTATGCGTATTCGAGCCTCGGCTACGGCGTGCTGCAGCAGGTACTGGCCGATACGACGGGCCGGTCGTTCGATGCGCTGGCGCGCGCCACGGTGTTCGCACCGCTCGGCATGCGCGATTCGCTGTTCGCCGCGACGCTGCCCGCCGCATTGGCGCCGCGCGCAGCAAAAGGGTATGCAATGGACGGCGCGCCAATTTCCGGCGGCTGGCATTGCTATCCGGAGCAGGCGGCGGCCGGCCTGTGGACGACGGCGGTGGACCTGGCCCGCTTTGCCATCGCGCTGCAGCAACGCAGCCACGCATTCCTGACCCGGCAACAGCGCGACTTGCTGTTGACGCCGGTGCGCAACGATTACGGCCTCGGCTTCGAACTCGATCACGTGGGCAAGGAACCCGCGTTCCACCACAGCGGTTCGAACGCCGGCTACAAGGCGCAGTTGTGGGCTTACACGCGCACGGGGCAGGGTGCCGTGATCCTGACGAACGGCGACAACGGTTCCACCCTGATCGCGGAACTCATGGCCGCCATTGGGGCGGAATACGGCTGGGACGACTGGCGCCCCATTGAGCGCGCGGCCGTTCCCGCCAACACGGCGCTGTTCGACCACTACACGGGCAGCTACGCCGTGTCGAACGTGGTGCTGCGTGTCGAACGTCGCGGGGACAGGTTGATGCTGGCCGGCCCGCCGCTCGGCCCGGAACCGGTCGAGCTGATCCCGGCCGGCGACGCCGATTTCTTCGTGCGCGAAAAAGACGTCACCCTGCATTTCGACGCAAACGCCGACGGCAAGGTCGACACGCTCACGTTCGTCGACGGCCGGCCGCGTCCGGGCCGGCGCATCGATCCGACGGTCAGCCGCTGACCTGCAGCCCGTGCTCGTCGCACCAGCGGCGCAGCGCGGTCTGCGTTTCCTCGGTGCGGAAGCGCTGCCACGACTCGGTGGCGCCGCGTTCGTCGAGCAGGCGCTCGAAGCCGTCGGTGTCCTCGGCGCGGACGAGGTCGCGGATCGTCGCCTGGTCGCCCGCGAGGTGCGCGGCGGCGAAGCGGAATACGAGCTGGTCGCCGATGCCGAGCGTGCTCGCGGGCGGCACGGCCACGTAGTCGCTCATTTCCGTGCTCGTGCCGGCGGCCCGGTCGGCCGGCAGCGGCGCTTCCTCGTCCATGTAGTCGTCGTTGAGCAAATGGATCATGCCCGTCGCGCGCGCGACGAGGGCCGTCGCGCGGCCTTCGCCATCGTCGACGACGAGGGCCGCGTGTTCGAGTTCGTCCAGGTTGATTGCCGCCATGGTGCCTCCGCTTGAAGTCGATGCCGCCAGTATGCAGCGGCTGCCGTTCCGGGCTCGCACGGTTCGGCTGGACAAAAGAAAAAGCCCGCAGGGCGCGAACCCCGCGGGCTTTCGGTACGACTTGTACGGCGAATTACATCATGCCGTCCATGCCCATGCCGCCCATGCCGCCCATGCCGTGGCCGCCGGCTGCCGGCTTGTCTTCGACGATCTCGGAGACCATGCAGTCGGTGGTCAGCATCAGGCCGGCGATCGACGCTGCGTTCTGCAGTGCCGAGCGGGTGACCTTGGCCGGATCCAGCACGCCCTGTTCGACCATGTCGCCATAGGTGCCGTTAGCAGCGTTGTAGCCGTAGTTGCCCTGGCCGGCGATGACGGCGGCGACGACGACCGACGGCTCTTCGCCGGCGTTCTGGACGATCATGCGCAGCGGCTCTTCCATTGCGCGCAGGACGATCTTGATACCGGCTTCCTGGTCAGGGTTGTCACCCTTGATGTTCAGCGCGGCACGGGCACGCAGCAGGGCCACGCCGCCGCCCGGAACGATGCCTTCTTCGACGGCAGCGCGGGTAGCGTGCAGCGCGTCTTCCACGCGTGCTTTCTTCTCTTTCATTTCGACTTCGGTCGCGGCACCGACGCGGATCACGGCAACACCGCCGGCCAGCTTGGCCACGCGCTCCTGCAGCTTCTCACGGTCGTAGTCCGAGGTCGCTTCTTCGATCTGGATGCGGATCTGCTTGACGCGCGCTTCGATCGCTTCGGCGGCACCGGCGCCATCGATGATGATGGTGTTTTCCTTGCCGACTTCGATACGCTTGGCCTGGCCCAGTTCGTTCAGCGTGACCTTTTCCAGGGTCAGGCCGACTTCTTCCGCGATCACCTGGCCACCGGTCAGGATGGCGATGTCTTCCAGCATGGCTTTGCGACGGTCGCCGAAGCCCGGGGCTTTCACTGCAACGGTCTTCAGGATGCCGCGGATGTTGTTGACGACCAGGGTCGCCAGCGCTTCGCCTTCGATGTCTTCGGCGACGATGACCAGCGGACGGCCAGCCTTGGCGACTTGCTCCAGCACCGGCAGCAGATCACGGATGTTCGAGATCTTCTTGTCGCACAGCAGGACGAACGGGTTCTCGTGAACGGCAACCTGCTTGTCCGGGTTGTTGATGAAGTACGGCGACAGGTAGCCGCGGTCGAATTGCATACCTTCGACGATGTCCAGCTCGTCGTTCAGCGAC
>Ga0187844_10002603_pt1 | contig 12618 bp, 13 predicted proteins | sample SpaLakP09_SKY_50_FD_134517 | JGI IMG/M metagenome (GOLD analysis project Ga0187844, IMG submission 134517) | Oligotrophic lake water microbial communities from Sparkling Lake, Wisconsin, USA - SP09_SKY_50 | ecosystem: Environmental > Aquatic > Freshwater > Lake | place: USA: Sparkling Lake...
AGCGCCGCGCGCATCTGGCGAGCGAGCTCAAGGTCGTAGCCGTTCATCTCGCCGTCGCGGTCGATCGAGTTGAGGACGATCTCGCCGGCACCTACGGCCTGCAGTTGCTGGGCGAAGGCGATCGGGTCGAGCTTGTGCGCAGTCTTGGCGTTGTGGGTGCAAAGCTCGTAGCCCTTGCCGCTGAAAAGGCCGGTCTTTTTGCGTATATCGAGCACGGCCACGACGCTCTGGCGACCGATGGCTTCGGCCATGCGCGTGAGCAGGCTCGGATCGGCCAGCGCGGCGGCGCTGACGGAGACCTTCTCCACGCCCAGGTCGATGATGCGCGAGGCCTGCTCGGCCGTGGTCACGCCGCCGCCGTAGCACAGCGGCATGCGGCATTCGGCGGCCAGCTTGGCGATCAGAGCGTAGTTGGGCTCGACCTTGTTCACCGTGGCGTCGATGTCGAGCACCATCAGCTCGTCCGACTCCTTCTCGTTGAAGATCTTGACGGCGTTGATCGGGTCGCCCACGTACTTGGGCGCCTTGAAGCCCTGGGTCTTGACCAAGCCGCCTTTGTGGACGAGCAGGCAGGGAATGATGCGGGGTCGAAGCATGGGTGGGGGCTCAGTTCAGGGCGAAGTTCTTCAGGAGCTGGGCGCCGAAATGGTGGCTCTTCTCCGGATGGCACTGCACGCCGTGGATGTGGCCCCTGGAAACGATGCAGTCGAAGCTCAGACCGTACTCGGCCGTGGCGGCCACGTCCGCCTTGTTAGCGGCATCGAAGTAGTACGAGTGCAGGAAGTAGAAGCGCGGCTCGGGCTCGAAGTCGGCGAAGAGTTCGTGGCCGGGCCGTATCTTGAGGTCGTTCCAGCCCATGTGGGGCATCGGCAGGTCCTGCGATTGGGGGTGCGTGGCGAAGGCCTTCACGCGGCCGGGCACCCAGCCCAGGCCGGGCTGTTCACCCTCGTCGCTGCCGTCGGCCAGCACCTGCATACCCACGCAGATGCCGATCACGGGCATCTGTCGGCCCTGCACCAACTCCTCCAGGCGTGGCCGCATGCCCGACTGGTTGAGCAGGGCCATGGCCGTGTCGAAGGCGCCGACGCCGGGCAGGATCAGGCGTGTGGCGTCATTCAGCTCATCCGCCGTGCGGGCGCGTGCGGCTTCGATGCCCAGCCGCTTAAACATGTTCAGGAAGGCCTGGATGTTGCCGACCCCGTAGTCGACGATGCGGATCATCGGAAGAACCTTTTTTCCAGGCCGAGCTTGCGCATGGCGTTGGCGCCGAAACCGATCAGGTCGCGCTTGTTCTTGTAGTCGCGGAAGGTCTTGTTGGGCGCAGCGAAGATGTGCTGCAAATCGTCCACGGTAAGGTCGAGCTTGTGCGCCACGTACTCGAACTCCTGCGTGAGGAAGTGCTCGTCCATCTCGGGCTTGGCGATGCGCTCCAGTGCGGCCTCGCGCGTCAGCTGTCCGGTCATGATCAGGCTGGAGAAGTGGGCACGGCGCTTGTGGAAGCCAAACTTGCGCGGCAGCCAGTAGTCCTCGTAGAAGCGGGTGAAACGCGACTCGTGGTGCTTGTGCTGGAAGCGCTGCCAGCCGTAGAGCCGGCCCAGTTCGTCCTCCGCGTCCTTCTTGACGTAGGGCACGAGGTTGAGCGGATGGTGCACGGTCATGCCCAACACCTTCTGGTACCAGATCTTGTAGACCAGGATGTCCACAAGCGGGAACTCGTCGTTTGGCCGGCCATCGCCGCAGCGCGCCCAGATGTCGCCGAACAGGCGCTTGTCGATGCCCAGGTAGCCGCCCCATTCCTCGGGCTCGCGGCAGCACTCGGTCGAGAAGTTCGAGCCGGTGATGATGTGCTTGATCTTGTACTGGCGCGCGAAGCGGTAAAGGCCCGAGAAGAAGGCCGCGTCCTGCACCAGATCCTGGTCGGGAATGCCGGCGCGCAGGAAGGCCACCTGCATGCGCTTGACGGCTTCCCAGTTCACCACGTCGGTGTAGAGATCCAGGCCAAGGCCGTCCACCAGCTTCTCGATATTGCCGACGGCCTGGTCCGTATTCCAGCCTGCATCCACATGGAAGAGCAGGGGGCGCAGGCCCATCTTCTCCTTGGCCACGAAGGCTGCATAGGAGCTGTCTAGACCGCCTGACAGGCCGATGATGCAGTCGAAGTCCTTGCCCTTGCCGGCCTCGCGGATGGTGTCGGCGAGCGCTGAAAGCTTGGCGGCGCCGCGCTCGTCCGTCTGCCAGTTGGGGTCGATGGTGGTGTCGTAGTTGTTGCAGTAGTCACAGAGGCCGTGGACATCGAACCGGATATTCGGGTCGGACGTGTCCATGATGCAGCGGCTGCAGATGCGGTAGGGCTTGTAGGAGTTGTCGTTGCTCATTGCTGCGGCTGAAGGATTCTGGGCGCCTTGTTAGAGAGTTTATGCGTTGTCGTGGTGCTCGGAGAGCTTGCGAAAGATCTCGGGGGCCAAGTGCTCGGCTTCGAGCGGGGTGCTGTCCATGGCGTGGACGACCGCCTCGATCCCGTGGGTCGCGTATTCGGCCACCATTGTCGACGGATACGAGACGATCAAGTCCACGCGTGGAAAAACGGTACGGCCTTGCACAATTGTCCAAGGCAGGCTGGCGATCTGCTTGCTTGCTCCCGTCGTGGGGTGGGGCTTGTAGAAAGCCTCCACCGGCCCGAGATTCTGCAGCCGCAACATCAAGGCTCGGTGCGCGGCCTCGCACAAGGGATGCCCGACAAAAAGCGGTGATGCCTTTGCGGAGGCACCCAGGCGTGTCAGTGACATGCGTGGACGGAAATGTGTCGCGCTTGGCTTTTGTGGCAGGCGCTCCAGAGCCAGGATATGGCGGCGGAACACCTCCTCGTCGGCCGCTGAGTAGACATGCAAGTGCGCGACACCGCGAAGGCGGGTCGGCAACTGGATGCTGAATGGGGTAGCGGGGGTGTCGGCACCGACCGAGCCATGCTGCATGAGCGTCAATGTGCGTTGCGGCGCCCGAAGTCTGTGCGCCCAAGCAGAGCAATCCGCAAGAACGGCCCAGCGGTCGAAATGCTCGACGGTCAGCAGGGGGCCAGGCAACTTGTCGACGGCCAGGCGCGTTACGAACCAACGCCATGCCGTAAAGGTCTGCAGGCCCCAACCGGCGGAGCCACGTCGACGCTGCATAGCGTAATGGGCGCGCCGCGCCAGAGCGTCGGCGCGACGCAGGTCGGATGCGTCGAGCATGGCCGCCAGGGGGATGCGCTCAGCGCCTTCCGGCAGGCTGTCCAGGGGCAGCCAGGGCAATTCAAGCCACTGGCGTGGCAGCGGACTGATATGCCCGGCGTGGACGATGTCGGCGGCGCGGGCGGAAAAGCCCAGGACCTGCCCACCAGCGTCGAACTGGAGCGCCTGGGTTGCTTGTTCGAGCGTGTCGCGCCGGAAGCTGCGGCGTTGTGACGCAAACAATACCGGCCCCAACAGGAACCATAGAGGCATGGCAAGCCACTGCAGCATGACACTCAAGAAGGGGAAGCGTAAGGCCTGCTTGATCCATCGTGCGGGGCGCGGGATCTTGCCGAAGCGGCTCGGATCGAGCCCCGCCACCTCGATGGCATTCACGTCCACGGCGATCTCGTTGCGCAGACCGTAGAGATAGTCGCAAATGAGTCGTAGGTCCGCAAATGAATACTGGCTGCGTTTCATTTTGGGCCGTCCGAGCCAGTACCAGGAACCTGAAGCGCTGGAGTCTTGGTGCCCTCGTGATATGGGTAATTGTTATGGAATCCCTCCGTCGCGAAGTAGAGATGCCGAGCTTTTCCCATAATCAGCGTTTTGAAGAGAAACGCTCCGCGAGGAAAACAAAAGGCAGTCGACAAACGATATATGGACAGAGAGTGCATCCACGGCTTTTGCATCGCGTAAAGCATCCAAGCCAAGAACCAGCCCAGTCCGGCCGATAGAAAGGCATATAACACCGGACCAGCTTCCAAGACTTCGCTGGTGTGCAGGCCGCTGGTGCCCCCGCCCGCGAAGTAGTAGGTGTCGTTAAAGATGTAGGTCAAGATATGCTTTGTGTTATCTGAGTAGAGCACTTGATCCATTGACTGCGCGGCCTCTCTCACCGCGGGTGAATCAAGGCAATGAAGGATTCAGGATGTAGGAAACGATGGCCTAATTTCAATGCTGTGCAAGCTCTTCACGGATTACCTGATACAGCGCCTCTTTCTGAAGTGATTCTCTTAGCGAGGCGAAGGCGCTCACGAAAAACTGAAGTGCGCTGCTGTACCGTTCAGCGGCGTTGAGTCGGCCTTGGTGCCGCTGACGACGGTGAACAAGGCAGCGAGGCGACTGAAGTATTCTTCGGACTACGCTCGTGTCGAACTGCCATGGCACAAGGCTGTGCGCTTGTGTACATGAATTTCCCGTCGGAATAATCCATTCATTCAACTCTGTATCGGGGCATTTGTAACAGTGCGGATTGACCTGGCAGGGTTGCCAGCCACTATGGCTCTTGCTGGGACGCTTTTTGTTACCACACTGCCCGCACCCACCACGGCATTTTTGCCAATTGTGATGCCCGGTAGGATGACTGCTTTGGCGCCTATCCAAGCACCACGCTCTATTCGTACTGCTGCGGGTGGGCGGTGACCCTGGAAGTAAATGTCGGTTTCAGGATCTGAGAATTCATGGTTGGAGACGTAGAAATGCACGTCGCTACCGATGAGTACGTTATCTTCGATTGTGATATCGCCCTGTCCGCAGGCATGGGGCACTGCGAAGAATTTGCAGCCTGGTCGGATGACTACGCGGTTTCCTATCGAGATGTGGGCACATTCGATCAAATAAGCATGCGGACGAATCTCGGACGCTTCACCAAAGCTTTTTAGCTTAGAACGGGCAAGCCAGGCCCCCAAGCGCTTTGAATACAGCATCCAGTGCGTCAAGGGCATGTCTGGGCCGATGCGTCGCGTGTAGACCCAAAATTTCAATTTCCTGTACATAGAAGAGGGTGCGCCCACACGTTAAAGGCTGAATCCGTCGTCAACGAGGAAGTTTTGACCGGTGACATAGCGTGAGGCATCGGACAGCAGGAACACGATGGCACCGGTCACATCCTGTGCATCCAACATGCCTTTCGACACGCAGTGCTCTCCATAACGGGCGAGGAACTGCTCGTCCTGCCCGTCAAGGATGCCGCCAGGGCTGACACAGTTGGCGCGGAAAGCGGCACCGCGCCCCTTCATGTATGCGTTGACGTAACGCGTCATGTGCTCGAGGCCGGCCTTGATGGCGGCGTACTCGACCGGCATCGTCATCGAGGTGCCAGCGTAGACGTCGAAGCGCGGTGCCATCGAGCCATAGATCGAGGACAGGTTGACCAAGGAGAACGGCTGCCCTCGCTCCAGCGCGTAGTGGGCGCAGGCCTGCATGAACAGGAAGTAGCCCCCCATGTGCAGACCGGTGTTCTCGCAGAAGTCGGCGTATTCGACGTCGAAGAAGTGACGCCCGTAGCGCGGGTTGCGCGGATAGGCCGTGTTGACGGCGCCGTCGACGCCGCCGAAGCGGTCATGGGCATCGGCCAGCGCGCGCTCGATGGAGGCGCGGTCCGCCATGTCGAGCGTGGCGCAGTTCAGGGCGGTCGAGCCGTGGGCGCCGATCAGCGCCTGCAGGCCGGCGGCGTCAGTGTCGAGGGCGACCGCGTGGCCGCCGGCCGAAAGCACAGCGTTCACGATGGTCCTGCCAATGCGGCCGGCCGCGCCGACGACCAGGACCGTCTTGCCTTGCAAAAGAGGGGGAGTGTTCATGTGTCGAGAAGGGCCTGGGCCAGCTTGAAGTCGTAGGCGTCGTCGATGTCAACCGCGCGTTCCTTGGGGACAACGACCGGACGGACGCGACCCTCGAAGAGGCGTTCGTGCGTCAGGATGAAGTCCGGACGGGCCACGTAGGCCACCGTCGTGATGTCGTAGACCGGCGGCACATCCTGGCGGCGCTTGAACTCGGCACTCCCCAGCACGACGTGGGCCAGGCCAGCGGCGTCGGTGCTTACCATGTTGAAGTAGGGACTGCGCGCCGAAGGCGTGACCGTAATGACGACGTCAATGTCGGCTTGCAGCGCATCCAGGCAGTTGCCGACGTCCTGCGCATTGCGCAGCGGACTGGTGGCGGGCAGGCTGAGGAAGACGTCGAAGTCGAGACCGCGCGAGCGCACATGCTGGATCGCGTGCTGCCAGGCCATCCACTCCGAGGCCGTGTCCGTGGCCAGTGCCGCGGGGCGGTCGATCACCTCGGCACCGAACTGCGTTGCGACGGCCGCGATCTGAGCATCGTCTGTGGACACGAACACCCGTTCGACGCGGCTCATCGACTGCGCGAGGCGGATGCCGTGAGCCAACAGCGGGAGGCCGCCGAGTTCCTTGATGTTCTTGCCAGGTAGGCCCTTGGAGCCGCCTCGGGCGAAAATGAAGGCGAAGGTACGCTCGGTCATGAAGCCGGCTCCAATGATGGGTGAGAGGCTAGGGAAGCGGGGGAGACCGCGCCGGCCGCAAAATCGGTGAATGGCAGCTGGACCTGCAGACCGGTGGTGGCCGATTGGCGCATGGCCTCGACCATGTCGAGCACAGCCAGGCCATCGTCCAAGGTGATACGGGGTGCGGCATGACCAGCGGCAACCTCGATGAAACCTCGCAACTGCTCGACGTACATGTCATTGCGGTTGACCGCCGGATCCGAGAACAGCACTTCCTCGCCTGCGGGGCCGTCCAGCGAAATACGGTTAGCGATGAGGTCCCAATGCAGGGTCCCGGTTGAGCCGATCACCTTGCAACTGCGGCTTGCGCGGCGCTGCAGGAAGTCCAGGTGTACCTGCGCGGTCAGGCCCTTGCGAGACAGCAGAATGTCCGCGTGGTCCTCGACGTCGATCTCCAACTGACCGCTGTTGGCGGCGACACAAAAGACGCGGTCGAAACGGCCGAACAGCCAGGTTAGGTAGTCCAGCTCATGGCTGAGCTCCAGCAGTACTCCACCGCCCAGAGAGCGGTTGGCTGACACTTGGCGGCGGTAGTCGGCCGAGGGCCGCCAGTCGGGCAGGTACTGGCCCACCTCGACCCGCAGGCCCAGAACCCGGCCCACGCGGCCTTCGTCGACAAGAGCCTTCATATGGCGCGCCGATGACAGGAAGCGCAGGTTGTAGGCGACTTCGATGCGGTCTCGGTGACGGGCCAGCAGAGGCGCGGCGACGCGCATGCGGTCCATGTTGTCGCTCAGCGGCTTCTCGATAAGCACCGGGACATCGGCGCCAAGAAGCAGGCATGCATGGTCCAGGTGCAGCGGCGCCGGCGAGGCGACCACGGCCAGGTGCGGCGACCATGCGATGGCGGCCTCGAGCGACTGGAACTGCGTCGTGGCACTGGTTTCGCCGTCTGCCAGCTGACGACCGGAGGCGGACACACAGCCCACCTCGGCGTCTGGCAGCAGGCGGCGGAAGTTGGCGAGATGGCGTCGTGCAATGCTGCCGCTGCCGACGACCAGGGCCTTGCGCAGCGCGCTCACGAATTCAGCACCTCTTGTTGGGCACGCTGGAAGTCGTCCATGCGGCCGATGTCCAGCCAGTACTCGTGCACGGGGAACATGTTGACGTCGCGGCCAGCGCTGATCTCGCCTTCGAGCAGCGTGGGCATGTCGATCCGCTCCCCCGGCGCGACGCGGCGGATCAGTTCGGGCGACAGCATGTAAATGCCCGCGTTGATGAAGCAGCGCTGGACCGGCTTTCGACAATCTGCGTGATGCGATGGCCATTGCTCTGGATGACGCCGTAGGGAATCTGGTTTTCGTACTCCCTCACGCACAACGTGGCGGAACCTTCATGGCGCTCGTGGAAGTCCAGCAGGCTACGGTAGTCCACGCGCGTCAGCAGATCGCCGTTCATCAGGAACATCGGCAGATCGATTTCGTCGTGCGGCAACAGGCCCAGCGCCCCGCCGGTGCCCAAGGGTGTGTCCTCGTGCACGTACTGAATGCTGACGTTCCAGCGGCTGCCGTCGCCGAAGTGGTCACGGATCACTTCCGGCAGGTAGGGCGTCGAGATGAAAAAGCGGTTGAAGCCGGCGTCCACAAAGCCCTGCAGGATCAGCTCTAGGATGGGCTTGTCGCCGACCTTGAGCATGGGCTTCGGGCAGTCCTGTGTCAGCGGATACAGGCGCTTGCCGAATCCCCCAGCCATCAAAAAGACCGGGTTGTCGTGGCGCTTGCGGTCTAGCATGTCATGCAGCGTCTCGAGTCCGACGACGCGGCGCTGCGGGTCCACCACGGGCAGTTGCAGCAGCTTGGTGCTCTCCATTACCGAGAGGGTCTTGTCGCGTGTCCAGTGCAGCTCGGCCACCTGTGGCGTGGTGCACATGACAGCCGAGATCGGCGCATCCATGGGTTGGTGGCGCAGCAGGGCGCGGCGCACATCGCCATCGGTCACAGTGCCGAGCAGGCGGTCGTCCTCGTCGGTCACCAGGACGATGCGCTGCCCGCCCTCGTCGAGCGTGGCAATGGCTGCCTCCAGCGGGGTGTTCGGTGGAACGGCAACGGTTCTCCAATTTTTCATGCAGTCGTACTTCTGATCTTCGTTTTGGCCGTCTAGACGGCCGGCAGGCGCAGGCGGTTGGACGCGCCGATGAGGGTTTGACCCGGCCCGAGGTCGCGCACCAGGGCCACGCCGGCGCCGACAACTGCGCGCTCACCGACCTTGAGTCCCTGGATCAGCACAGCGCCCGCGCCGATGAAGGCGCCGGCGGCCACGCTCACCGCACCACACAGCGTGGCGCCGGGTGCGATATGGACATTGGCGGCGATGCGGCAATCGTGGTCGATGCCCGCCCGGGTGTTGATGACGCTGTTCTCGCCGATGCTACAACCCGGCTGGACGATGGCGCCGGCCATGATCTGTACGCCGTTGGCCAATGCCACGTCGTCTGCCAGCCAAGCCGTTGGATGCACGAGGGCAGGGAAGTCGTAGCCGAGCACGCGCCAACGGTCGTGAATCCGCTCACGCAGCGTGCCCGCGCTGAGCTGGCCCACACCCAGAATCAGGCGCACCTGGGCCGGGCCGAGGCGGGCTGCTAGTGTGGTGTCGTCGCCGAGCACGTCCAGCCCCTGCCACTGCGCCGCTCCCTCCGCCGCAAGCTGCGGATCGCAGACGCCCAGCACCGCGTGGCCGCCCGCGCGCATGAGCTCAAGCAGCACTCGGGCGTGGCCGCCGGCTCCGAGGAGGACAAGGGGACGGTCGTCGGGCTTCATTGCAGGATCACGTCTCCAGCGGCATAGGCGCGGGCTGCCGTCTGGCCGACCAAACCCCACAGCGCAGTGGCGGGCAGGCCGCCGCCGCTGCGGGCTGTGCCCAGGTCATCGCGGCCTAGGGGGGTGCCGGCGGCGATGTCGCGGGCGGCGACGACGTGCTGGCGCGCCGCCTTGCGGGTGTTCCATTCGCTGGCTTGCGGGCACTTGGCACCGTCGCCCATGGCGAGCTGCAGTGCGCGGATCTGCTGCACCATCTGCGTCAGCTCGGCCTGCTGCAGCGAAGCCTTGTGGTCGGGGCCGGGCATGGCGCGGTCCAGGGTGAAGTGCTTCTCGATGAAGGTGGCGCCGCGGGCGACGGCTGCGACCGGGATCAGGATGCCTTCGGTGTGGTCGGAGTAGCCGACCGGAAGACCGAAGGCCTTGAGCGTATCCATGGCCAGGAGATTGACCTCTTGCATGGGCGTCGGGTACTGCGAGGTGCAGTGCAGCAGCGTCACGCGGCCTTGCAGGGACTGGCGCCAGGCGGGCAGGCTCCAGCGCGCCAGACTTCGGCCACATCCTTGGGCTCGGCTTCGGCATTGAAGGCGTGGGCGATCACGGCCAGGGCCTGCTCGACTTCGGACAGTGTCGCCATGCCAGTGGAGACGACCAGGGGCCGGCGCTTGCGTGCAAACTGCCACAGCAGCGGGCCGTTGGTCAGCTCGCCCGAGGGCACCTTGTAGAAGGGCATGTCCAGGGCTTCGAGGAAGGCGAGGCTGCCCAGATCGAAGGCGGTGGACAGGAACTGAATGCCGCGCTGCCGGGCGCGCTCGCGCAATTCCCAATGCCACTCGTGCGGCAGCTCTAGCTTGCGCAGCATCTCCAGCTGTGATTCCTGGGCATCGGTGGTCTGCTGCTGGTAGCTGGCCTTGGGTGCAGCCTTGGTTGCCAGCTTCTTGGCGTCGAAGGTCTGGAACTTGACGGCGTCGGCGCCGGCCTCGGCGGCACAGTCCACGAGCTGGCGGGCCAGGTCGAGTTCGCCGTTGTGGTTGACGCCGGCTTCGGCGATCACGTAGACGTGTTGGTTGCTCATGCGGCTGGGATGTCCACGAAGGATTTGGCGAGATTGGGCAGGCAGGCCTGCTCGAGCGCGTCTGCAATGCGCCGGGCTGCGCCCGGCTGGCCGTAGGGCGAATCGCGGCGGGCTGCTCGCTCACGGTGGGCGGGCGACAGCGCCTGGTCGAGCGCGATGGCGATGGCGTTGGCGTCGTCGCCGCAATGGATGACGGAGGGCGCCCGCAGGCGGCCGCGCTGGCGCTCGCCGATGTCCACGGTCGGCACGCCGACAGCCGGCGCTTCGAGCAGGCCGCTGGAGGAGTTGCCGACGACCGCGTCGGCCCGCGCCATCAGGCTCAGGTAGCGTCGCGCCCCCAAGGACTCGACCAGGGCCACTCGGCCCGGACGGGCCTCGGCGAAAGCCTGCAGCGCGTTACGGATCGCACGCGCGCCGGGGTCGGCATTGGCACCGGTGATGACGATGCTGCCGGCGCGCGCGTCCAGCGCGGTCAGCAGGGCCTGCATGGCAGCCAAACCGCTGTCGCCGGCCAGGGTTACCGGATGGTAAGTGACCAGAAAGATTGGCGCGCGCAGCGGCATGCCGATGAGAGCTTCGAGCTCGCCCCTCGACACTGGCGCGAGCGAAGCGATATTGTCCATGGCGGGCGCGCCGACATTGAAGACGAGCTCGGGCTGTTCACCCATTTGCCGGATGCGCGCCGCATAGGGCTCGGCGGCCGGGAAATGCAGATGGGCAAGCTTGGTGACAGCGTGGCGAATCGATTCATCGATCGCCCCTTGGGTCGTTTCGCCCCCGTGGATGTGGGCGATGGGCACGCGCGACAGTACCGCGGCTTGCGCTGCGGCAAGCAGTTCATAGCGGTCGCCGAGCAGCACCAGTACGTCGGGGCGCAGGCGCGCCAAGGCTTCGGCGACGCCGCCCAGGGCGCGTGCGGCCGAGGCTGCCACGCCAACGACGTCATCGGCGCCGAGCTGCATGTCGATGCGCGCGTCGATGGCGAAGCCATCGGCCGCGATCTCGCACCAGGTCTCGCCATGCTCGGGCGAGAGGTGGGTTCCACTCACCAAGGTCAGCAGTGTCATGCCGGGACGGGCGGAGAGCTCGGCCATCAGCGGCCGCAACAGGCCATACTCGGCGCGAGTGCTGGTGAAGACGGCAATGCGGCGCAAGCTCATAAGGCTTCGGGCGGTACGCTGCTGGGCAGATTGACCACGCGCGCCTCCAGCCATTCGGAGTTGACGAGCGGTCCGCGCAGGGCCTTGGCATGGACGGGCAGGCGGGTCATCAGCGCCCAGATCGGGCGGGTCATCACACCCTTGCTGTTCGTGGCTTCGATCAATGCGTCACGCTCCTTCAGGTCCGCGCAGATGACACCGTTGAGCCAGTAGTTGGAGCGGCACTCGGCCGGCTCGATGATCGGTTGCAGGCTCGAGCCAGCAAAGAAATCGATGTAGTGCTGCGCCAGCGTGCGCTTGGCGGCGAGGAAGCCCCCGAGCTGCTCAAGCTGTGCGCAGCCAAGGGCCGCGTTCAGATTGGGCAGGCGATAGTTGTAGCCGACCTCGTCGTGCACGAACTCGTAGGGGTGCGGAATTTTGGCCGTGGTGGTCAGGTGCTTGGCGCGTTTGCCCACCACCTCGTCGGTCAGCAGCATGCCACCACCACCGGTGGTCAGGATTTTGTTGCCGTTGAAACTCAGCGTGCCGATATGGCCGAAGTTGCCGGTGTGGCGGCCCTTGTAGTAGCTGCCCAGTGACTCGGCAGCATCTTCGACCAGGACCAGCTTCCAGCGCGCGCAGACGGCGACCATCTCGTCGAGCTCGATGGGGTGGCCAAAGGTGTGCATGGGCACGCAGACGCTGATGCGGCGGTGGCCTTCTCGTGTGCGGCAGTCGCCTGCATCGTCGATCAGCGCATGCTCGCTGAGCCATTCGTCCAGGGCCTTTGGTGAGAGGCCCAGGGTGTGGCGGTCCACATCGATGAACAGCGGCTCCGCGCCGCAGTAGGCGATGGCGTTGCAGGTGGCGACGAAGGTCAGCGCTTGCGTGATGACGAGGTCGCCCGGCTTCACATCGGCCAGGATGAGTGCCATGTGCAGGGCCGCAGTGCCGTTCATGACGGCGATGGCACGCGGGCTGCCGGTGAAGGCTGCCATGTCCTGCTCGAAACGATCGACGTAGGCGCCTACGCTGGAGACGAAGGTGGATTCAATGGTGTCGAGCACCAGTTCGCGTTCCCGCCCCTTGAACACTGGTGCATGCAGGGGAATAAACTCGTTGCTGCGGTACTGCTCGCGCA
>Ga0187844_10002606_pt1 | contig 12599 bp, 9 predicted proteins | sample SpaLakP09_SKY_50_FD_134517 | JGI IMG/M metagenome (GOLD analysis project Ga0187844, IMG submission 134517) | Oligotrophic lake water microbial communities from Sparkling Lake, Wisconsin, USA - SP09_SKY_50 | ecosystem: Environmental > Aquatic > Freshwater > Lake | place: USA: Sparkling Lake...
TCAATGTGCCGCCAGACCGTTGCGGTAAATAGTATTCGCGGGACGGAAAACCATAGTCAATCAAGACCGCCAGACCACCCTCACCGGCTTGCAGCATATCCCCCAATAACCTCACAAAACCTTCCTGGCGGGGATGAACTTCCGTGAGATAGCCCTCAGGCAGACCAGCAACGTCGGGTATGTGAGCACATAGGGCTTGATCTACCGGTCTGTCAGCAAACACAAACTGGTCACCATCGATGGCCACTCCCCGCTCCCACCACTGACTGTTCTTACGAACCATCAAGGGCACGGGCATCGCATCGAGCACCTCATTACACAAAATGAGACCTGTAAACGAAATGGGCGGGGTATCAAGCCAAGATACCTGCCGCTCTCCTGCCAAGCGTTGCTGCTGGCGTTCGCGCAAATCCGAGGAAAGCTCCAGAATGAAATAATCCGCAACTCCCAAGCCCAATTCACGCGCCGCACGCAGAAAATCTTCAGCCAATTTGCCACTACCAGCACCAAACTCCAGTACCCTTAGCGGCTTAGGCAAGCTGAGTGACGCAGCGAAACTCGCCAAGGTGGCGCCGAACAAAGTCGTTATTTCGGGCGCGGTTGTAAAATCACCGCCTTTGCCTAGCTTAGTCGCAACGCCTGAGTAGTAACCGAGATCCTTGGCATACAACGCGAGTTCCATAAAACGAGCAAATGAAATCCAATGCTTACTCGCACGGATTTCTTCTCGGATCAGGGACTTCAATGCACGCGATACCAGCAAAGCATCGGGAGAAGGAACAGGTAATTGCATCTCACTATTGTAGAGAAACCTGCCCCAAGTAATGGGGAAACTTTTTAATTACTCAGATAAACGCACATCATCATCAGCACGCATGAAGCCAAATAACATCCAGCGGACAGCTTTAGTCACCGGCGCAGCAAAGCGACTGGGGCGAGCAATCGCCAGCGGACTCGCTGCTGATGGCTGGGATATCGTGGTGCATTACCACTCATCCGAAATGGAAGCGCTCGCCACCGTCGATGCGATCAAAGCCATGGGGCGCAATGCCGCCGCTTTGGCCTGCGATCTTTCTGATGAAACATCCACTCGCAAATTAATTGAGCAAGCCACGCAAGCACTCGGCCGTATTTCCTGCGTGGTTAACAGCGCATCTTTGTTTGACTATGACGACCCCGAAACGTTTTCAATAGCCAGGCTTAACGCGCACATGCATACCAACCTCGCTGCACCGATACTGCTTGCCCAAGCCCTGCATACAGCAACACCGGATGGCGAGCAATCCGTCGTCATCAATCTGCTTGATCAAAAGCTGTACAACATGAATCCGGATTTTTTGTCTTACACGCTATCTAAATCCGCATTGCTAACCGCCACCACCATGCTTGCGCAATCGCTAGCGCCTAAGCTGCGCGTGGTCGGGCTGGCCCCAGGTCTGACCTTGGTTTCAGGTGATCAAAGTGAAGCCGAATTTGCCAATGCTCATCGCAAAACACCGCTGGGCAAAAGCAGCACACCGGATGATATTGTTGATGCCGTTTGCTATCTCGCCAATGCCAAAGCAGTCACAGGCACCGTCTTGGTGGTAGATGGCGGACAGCATCTCACACCACTACATCGCGATGTTATGTTTCTCACTCAGTGAACATCGCCGTCATTACTACTTTTAACGAATTTATGCCTTCTTTGTTATCACATCCCGAATTATCTGATTGTCGCCGCCTTTTCCTGCGCAACTATAAGATCATGAGCAATATCGGCGTTCATGATTTTGAAAAAATTAGCGAGCAACGCGTGCTATTTAATGTGGAACTTTTCATTCCACTGTTAAATTCAACACCCACTCAAGATGAGCTTGACGAAGTCGTTGATTATGATTTCATACGTGAGACTATCAAAACGCGGGTCGGCAAGGGGCACGTACAACTGCAAGAAACGCTATGCGATGAAATAGCTCATTTGCTGCTAAAACATCCTAAAGTCAGAGCCGTTCTCATCTCAACAGAAAAGCCCGATGTCTATCCCGATTGCGAGTCTGTCGGCGTCGAAGTCTTTCACATCAAAGAGAGATGACATGATCGCCACAACCACCATGCCCGGACTTAAGCAAGCTGAAAAAATCGCCTACGAAAATAATAAATTACATAAGCGACTGTGTCGGCTCGTTGGCGAAGCCATTGGCGACTTCAAGATGATAGAAGAAGGCGACAAAGTAATGGTTTGCCTCTCTGGCGGCAAAGACAGCTATGCGCTGTTAGATATTTTGCTCACACTACGTGAGCGCGCGCCGATACACTTTGATATCGTCGCTGTAAATCTCGATCAGAAACAACCGAACTTTCCTGCGGATGTATTACCGAATTATCTGCGCAACATAAACGTTCCGTTTCACATTGAAAATCAAGATACCTACAGCATAGTCAAGCGCGTGATCCCCGAAGGTAAAACTACCTGCTCACTATGCTCTCGTCTTCGTCGCGGTATTTTGTACAGAGTTGCCGATGAATTGGGCGCGACCAAAATAGCTTTAGGCCATCATCGCGACGACATCATGGAAACTTTTTTTCTAAATATGTTCTTCGGTAGCAAACTCAAAGGCATGCCACCTAAACTGCAATCCGATGATGGCAAACACATCGTCATTCGGCCCTTAGCTTATGTGCGTGAAACCGATACTGAACGCTATGCTGAAGTGAAAAGTTTTCCTATTATCCCGTGCGACTTGTGCGGCAGCCAGGAAAATCTTCAGCGTAAACAAATAAAAAATATGTTGCGTGAATGGGATAAAAAATATCCCGGCCGAGTTGAAAATATTTTTTCATCGCTTTCAACGATCGTGCCTTCGCATTTGATGGATCGTTCACAGTTCGATTTTGCTGAATTAAAAATCACGGGAGCTGACCTGCCCGATGGAGATATCGCATTTGATGAAGAGCCGTGCGAAAGTCGGGATACAACAAGCCAAGAACATCAGACAATCCACCTACACACTCATCGAAATACTCAAAGCGCAGGCGAACTCGATTGATCGCTGCTAAAAATCTGCACATCTCTGCCATCGACCCCGCAGTAATCGATACCGTGCGTGCTAAAATTTTGTACTTTTTATTATTTTGCCTATGAACGTTGTCATTCTCGCTGCAGGCATGGGGAAACGGATGCAGTCCGACCTGCCCAAGGTACTGCACCCACTGGCAGGCAAGCCACTGCTTTCTCACGTTATCGACACCGCCCGTCAGCTTTCCCCATCGCGCTGCTGCGTTGTTTACGGCCATGGCGGTGACAAAGTTCCCACACAACTGGCAGCAGATGATCTTCAATTCGTACTTCAAGAGCCTCAATTAGGTACCGGCCACGCTGTCATGCAGGCCGTATCAAAACTCAACGACGACCAGCCCACACTCGTTTTGTATGGCGATGTACCTCTGACTACCGTTGCTACACTGCGCGCTCTGACTGAAAAGGCCGGTAAAGACAAACTTGCCATCCTCACCATCGCCATGGACGACCCGACCGGTTATGGTCGTATCGTCCGCGAGCAAAATAAGATCGTTCGTATCGTTGAGCAAAAAGATGCCACTGAAATCGAGCGCCAAATTCATGAAGTGAATACCGGCATCTTGGTTGCGCCAACTCGCCAGCTAAAAGACTGGCTGTCAAGATTGTCGAACCATAACGCGCAAGGCGAATACTATTTAACCGACATCATCGCGCTGGCCGTCAAAGACAACGTCGTCATTGAATCAGCACAACCTAGTCATGCGTGGGAAACCTTGGGCGTAAATAGCAAGGTGCAGCTAGCTGAGTTAGAGCGCATTCATCAGCTTAATCTCGCACATCAATTACTTGAACAAGGCGTGACACTTGCCGATCCCGCACGTATCGATATTCGTGGTGAACTGCATTGCGCTCGCGATGTGAGCATTGATGTTGGTTGCGTATTTGAAGGACAAGTCCACATCGGTCAAGGTGTCAGCATCGGAGCCTATTGCGTGATTAAAAATTCGCGTATTGCTGATAACGCAAACATCAAACCATTTACGCACATAGACGAAGCAAGCGTCGGCAGCGATTCTCAAATCGGACCGTATGCACGCTTACGTCCCGGCACCACACTCGGCTCCGATGTTCATGTCGGCAATTTCGTTGAAATAAAAAATAGCGATTTCGGCGCACATAGCAAAGCCAATCACCTCGCCTATGTGGGCGACACCACTGTAGGTTCGCGTGTCAATATTGGCGCGGGTACCATCACCTGTAACTACGATGGTGCTAACAAACATCGCACCATTATTGAAGACAATGCTTTCATAGGTAGCGATACGCAATTAGTCGCACCAGTCACCGTAGGTAAAGGCGCGACTATCGGCGCTGGCACTACACTCACTAAAGACGCACCGCCCGACAGCCTCACCGTGTCGCGCGCCAGACAAACTACCATTGCGGGTTGGCAGCGACCCGTTAAGCAAAAGAAATAGGACTTCCTATGTGCGGCATTGTTGGTGCCGTCGCCCAGCGCGACATCGTTCCCGTACTACTCGAAGGCTTAAAACGATTAGAGTATCGTGGCTATGATTCGTGCGGCGTCGCTGTACATCAGCAAGGACTCAAGCGTTCGCGCAGCGTATCTCGTGTAGCAGAGTTAGAATCTCAAGTCGCCGAGTCCCACCTAACTGGACACACAGGCATTGCGCACACACGCTGGGCCACACATGGTGCACCAGCAACGAATAACGCTCACCCTCATTTTTCATCTAAAAACGATGAAGCCCGAATTGCTGTTGTTCACAATGGCATTATCGAAAACTATGAAGAAATGCGTACTGATCTGACCCAACTGGGTTATGTCTTTGAATCTCAAACTGACACCGAAGTCATTGCACATTTAATTAACGAACTGTACGACGGCGACTTGCTACGCACCGTACAAAAAGCTGTCAAGCGTTTGCATGGTGCTTTCGCGATTGCTGTTTTTTGCAAAGACGAACCCAAACGCGTCGTTGGCGCTCGCCTGGGTTGTCCTTTGGTGGTCGGCCTTGGTCAAGGTGAGAATTTTCTGGCATCCGATGCAATGGCTTTGGCAGGCACCACCGACCAAATCATTTATCTGGAAGAAGGCGATGTCGTTGATATCGGCTTAAGCGGCATAAGCATTACCGATCGCGCAGATCACAGCGTCAGCCGCGCAGCACAAACAGTGAATGCCTATTCGGGCGCGATTGATCTTGGCCCTTATCGACACTACATGCAAAAAGAAATCTTCGAGCAGCCGCGTGCCATTGGCGACACGCTCGAAGGTATTCTAAGTTTTACTCCCGATGTATTCGGTGCTTCGGCAGGCAAGGTCTTTGCTGATATCACTGCCATTCAAATACTCGCCTGCGGCACCAGCTATTACTCGAGCATGACAGCTAAATACTGGCTTGAGGCATTATCTGGATTACCCACGCAAGTTGAAATCGCCAGCGAATACCGCTACCGCGAACCTGCTGTTAACCCCAACGCACTCGTGGTCGTTATTTCACAATCGGGTGAAACCGCCGATACCTTGGCAGCGTTGAAATACGCCAAAGAACTTGGACATCGTTATTCACTATCCATCTGCAACGTCGCCACCTCAGCGATGGTGCGTGAAACTACCTTGTCGTATCTGACACGAGCAGGAGTTGAAATCGGCGTTGCATCCACCAAGGCTTTCACCACGCAATTGGTAGCCTTATTTTTACTGACACTCACTCTCGCAAAACTCAAAGGTCGCCTTGATGCTAAAGCTGAAGCTGCGCATTTAAAAAATCTGCGCCATCTTCCCGCAGCACTGACTGCCGTGTTGGCACTAGAACCGCAAATCATCGCTTGGGCCGATGTCTTTGCTCGCAAAGACAATGCCCTATTTCTGGGGCGTGGGCTGCATTATCCGATTGCCTTGGAGGGCGCTCTCAAGCTGAAAGAAATTTCATATATTCACGCTGAAGCCTACCCTGCCGGGGAACTCAAACATGGTCCATTAGCACTCGTTACTGAAGATATGCCAGTAGTCACCGTAGCGCCGAATGATGCGTTGATTGAAAAACTTAAATCTAATATGCAAGAAGTTCGCGCCCGCGGCGGACAGCTGTATGTATTTGCCGATGCCGATTCACGCATCGCACCTAGCGACGGCATACACGTCATACGCCTGCCGGAACATTACGGCTTACTCTCCCCCATCCTGCACGTCGTACCGCTACAGCTATTGGCATATCACACAGCCTTAGCTAAAGGCACGGATGTGGACAAACCTCGCAATCTTGCGAAATCAGTGACGGTCGAATAAATCGATAAAGTCGATAAAGCCGCACCAAAATAAATCGATATTTTTTTAGTCTTGTGCAAGCGTGGCGCAGCGCTCGGTGATGGTGCGCACTTAAAAAGTGCTTCGCTTTGACATGCCGATATTCGAACTAATAAATCATCACGACATTCAATTTTTAAAAAAAAATTTGAATATCTTGTGACTTTTTCCATTTTGATGTTACGAACTGGTCTGAGCAGCTTACTGCTAATCAATAACTCTTGATTGTTAAAGCACTCAGTCAATTAACTCAACGAATGGGAAACACATCATGCCACGTATAGGTAATAACATATCTACCGGTAACAGCTCAGAAATAATCAGCAACGCAGAGTCTGGCTCTGAATCATCAAGCAGTGTCGACAGTAGTGACGGCTCAGGTGATGAGGGGATTGAGATCCCAGGAAGTAATGCGGTCGCAACTAGTGCTGCAACTCCAATTCTAAAAATTATCGTTGGTACTTTTTGCGCACTTACTGCTTTAAGCGGCGGCATTATGTGTATGTATGCTAGCACCCATCAGGACACAACTGGAGCAATTAAAACAGACTTAGAGCGAGCACTGCTTGGTGTTGGTTTACCGATGATGTTTATTGGTTCGGTTGTGGCGATTGGGAGTTGTTTATACAACCCTGAGACACCCAGCTAATTACATTTAATTTTGCAGTATCACAAAAGGCAAGTGATTCGCATAGATTGCACTTGCCTTTTTTAAATCTCGATCTCATCCATGACTACCTTATTTACCGATGCCAAATACGCATTGGAGCGGTTGCCCGATCCGCAAATCCGCGTTCGAGCGCAACAGGTTGTGAGCCAACTAGAAAAGCTACCTGATTATCTGTCGAAATTTAAATCGCAAATAGAACAAAGCCAAACTCTCGCCGATTGCTTAGCTATCTCAACGACTGAATTAGAAAATGCTTACGAGCAGTCGTGGACACTGTTCCGTCAGCGAGATTTTTTATCTGCGTTGCCATTCGCTCTGTACTGCTCGACGTTTCAATCTACCGAGCCACGCTATGCATTCCTTACTGCATCATGTTTGCAGCGACTAAGGCGACCTGAAGAAGCAGTAAAATTTTACAAAACCGTGCTTCAACTAGATGAAACACATATTGCAGCAGCCTATCGCTTGGGAGAGTGTCTGCTAGATCTTGGCGATAAAGAAGCTGCCTCACATTTGTTTGAGTGGACGTTGACCCTCTCGCGCGGTAATTTCGAACATCGCCAATTCCAAGACTGGGCGATGCAGCGCTTAGCGAGAATTCGCTAATAAAAAACCAGCGCCGCAAAGTTTTGCGTCGCTGGCCAAAATAAATCACTACCCTTTTTCATTTGTTATTTCTGCTGTTTCGTTCAAATGCTCAGAAATATTCAGACTTGAAGTGTTTAATGGTATCGGCGTTTGTGATGTTACTGAAGATGTGGTCGAAGTTGAACTCGAACTTGAAGTGTTTTTAAGTGTCCCTTCCTGAGTGAGACTTGTGTCAGTTGGTACGATATCTCCACCAGAAAATACTTCCTTTAAAAATCCCTTGTCAAAATTCTTGGTCACTCGTGTTGCTCGACGAATGGCTTTATTATGAGTTTCGAGATCTTCAGCATTTTTTAGTTTTTCAATAAACTCTTCAACCGTTTCCATTGAAGTACCACTATCCAACACCGCATTGTCTTTGAAAGAAATCGCAATTTTTTTCAGGTAATCCAAAATTTGATTGTCATTAATTTCCTGATGAGACACCATAAATTGCTTATACCCACTATCGATGAGGCTTAAAAGTGCTTCTGGAAGATGTTTCATTGAAAAAGTTTCTTTCATTTTATTCATCCTGTCTTTTAATGCTTTTTCTCTTAGTTTGTATTTTGAAATTTCTTCCATAGCATCTGATGTTTTGAAACCTTCGCTGATGGCTCTATCGTGACGACGACTCGAATTTAGTCTCATTTCAGAAAATCGTGCTTTAGCTCTTTCCAAATTCGCTTCTTTTTTTTCACGCTCCTCATCTTTAATTCTTTTAATAGCAGTGTTCCTCAAATTTTCCGGTGCTTTTGAAAACGAGACCTCAAAAAAATCTTCAGAAAAAGTAATGACGGCTTCCTGCAGCGAATCAAGTATGGCACTTTGAAACCAAATTTCCAGTTGTGTTGCAGGGCTTGAGAGTTTAGAGACGATCAATGGCTGCAGCAAACGAGTAACTAGTAAATTATTTAAAAATGAGAATCGTGCCTTGTCGATGTCATCCATCGATAATTTTGATGTGCCGCTCGAATCTATTAATTTTTTGAAAAAAGCATGGTCGGCAGTCAAAAGAAAATTAATAATTTCTTTTGGCAGAGGGAAATTTTTAACCTGTTTATTTTTTCCAAAAAACGCCTCAGCAATACCATCAGAAAAAGGCTTTAACATGGATTTTGCAGCCGCTATTTCATTCGGATCTACCTCACCAAATTCATATAAGCTTAAGGAATTTTTTTCCTTAATTTCAGCATATATTTTTTCAAATTCTTTCCAAGGATTACCTGATTCAATTTCCTCAGCAAATAAGCTCTGTAACAATTTTTCTGATTTGATAAATTTCTCAGATTTTTTGTCCACGTAGGGCATTAGAATTTCAGGCAAGTGGAATACTACTATTGCACAGTCTTGCCTTCCTACCGTTGTGACTGTTTTTTTGTTGATGGGCGTTGAAGTGACCTCTTTGACCAAAATATCTACTAACGCTTGGGTTGTTGGCGCTGGCTTCAACGTGCTCGAAGTTTCCGATCTTGGAAAGCTAATGGTGGCTCGCCTGACTATAATGAATTGCTCCTGAATAGGAGCCATTGAGGATGTACTATTCAGCTCAATCGATGATCTAGTTTTTTTTATAATTTCTGATGATGGAAAAATTGAAATGTCACTTTTTTTATTATCACCATCCGAAATCAAACTCTGCGTAGTCTGATCTGCCCATTCTTCCGCGAAGTTTTTTTTAATTTCTTCAATATTGACAGAATCTTCTTTTTTTTCTGGCGACTGTTTTTTTACTCCAGGATTTCGCTTAGGTGATTTCAATTCACGCGGCGAAGTTGGAATTTTCGTCTCCCGTGGGCTATGTATTCTTAGCTTCGGAATGATGACAGGTTCTTTTAGTTGAACATTCTTTTCAGGCGTGGTCGCTTTCTTTGAGTCTGCAGTTATCGTTGAATCTGAAGTTTCTTTATCTTGTTGGCTTGATTTTGAATCAATGCCCTCCGTAGACTCGTTCGGAAATTCGGTTTTAGTGTGGAGATTTAAAAAAAGAGACATACATTTCCCAAGGTAAGAGTTAGCAGAAGTTTTCTTGCAATCCACATACTTTTAAGATAGTTGATCGTTAAAGTATGTTTTCTGGGATGCTTGGTAACTGATGAACGTCTGCGGTTCCACACTTGGGCGGTTCCACACTTGGGCGATGCAATGCAATGCCTAGCAAGTATTCGCTTATCAAAAAAAGCGGTCACACAACTAAATAGCAATGAAGTCGTTAATTACGATCGGCCTTCTTCATCAAAAATCCCATTCGTGGGAAATGAATATGAACCTGACCAAGCTGCGCATCTTCACGACTTAGCGTGTAGCGGGTGCGAGTAGCAGCAACTAAACGCCCCACCGTGGGTTCCAAACCAAAACTTTCAGCCGTGATCGCAACATTCGAGCCCAAAGTAATGCCGTGATCGTCTTGATGAATTTCATCCTCCAGTGTCATGGGTGATGAATCACGCGCAATCGTTAACGCAGCTTCTGCCGTCATCTGCGTTGCCGCGCCATGACCGATACTGGCCATGCGATCCATCCAAGGCAAAACCGCAGGTACAGATTCCAAAATGCCAGCGACAGGCGACACCTGATGACGCGTAAACCATAGCGCGTGATACACCGAAAAATCTGCCACTGACGGTTGATCACCTAACAGCCACGAGTGATGCTCAAGCATATGAGCAATTCGGCGCAAATAACTACGATAGGTGGCAGTAGCGTCAGCGGCTGGCATACGCGGCGCATTGTTTCGCATGGCCGCACGATCAGTGGCAAATTGTTTCAGCTTATCGGCATCGGGAAACATGAAGGTCGCACCCGCTGGCTGAAAGTTATACGCCATCGCGACCTGAAACAAAGTGCTATCCGCCCACTGCGCCACCGTTCGTGCCAAACCCTTTTGCGCATCAGGATAAAGCGTCGGTGACGGCTGCCGGTGTTCAAGCACATCGCATATCAACGCCGTATCGCAATAGATATCTGCGCCGATTTGCAGTACCGGTATGCGGCGATAACCGCCGGTTAACGTAACTAAATTTGGCTTGGGCATAATCATCGGCGCCAACACCGATTGCCAGGATAATTTTTTGTGCCCGAGTATGAGTCGCATTTTTTCTGCGAATGGCGATTGCGGGTAATGGTGCAGAATTAAATCCGACATCAGGGCTCCAATTAAGTGGGTCAATGGCTACATCCTACCCGAGCATCATCTAGCTCCGTCATAGCTTGCTTTTCTGCTAAATCGAGTCAGAAGCCAGACTGAGAATGAAGAGGTTTCAGGCTATACTCGAGCCTATTGACGTTAACGTAAGCGTCAACCCAGCCGCAACCGCACGGCGCCCATTCCGGAGAACTCCATGACCGATTTATCGGTGTCACAAAAACTGACTTCCTACACACCCGCCAACAAAGTGCGCTTCGTCACAGCCGCTTCTCTGTTTGACGGTCACGATGCCTCGATCAACATCATGCGACGCATACTCATGTCGCAAGGCGCTGAAGTCATTCATTTGGGTCACAACCGATCTGTCGATGAAATCGTTACCGCTGCGCTGCAAGAAGATGCGCAAGGTATTGCGATATCGAGCTACCAAGGCGGTCATGTGGAGTACTTCAAGTACATGATCGATTTGCTGAAACAACGTGGCGGCGCTCATATCAAAGTCTATGGCGGTGGCGGTGGCGTTATTGTTCCTTCCGAAATCCAAGATTTGCACGACTACGGCGTAGCGCGCATTTTTAGTCCGGAAGATGGTCAGCGTATGGGTTTAGCCGGCATGATCAGTTTCATGATTCAGGCGTGCGATACCGATTTATCCGTCCATGCACCTAAGACCTTGGCTGCGCTAACACAGGGCGATCTGAGTCAACGTCAGCGCCCATTAGCGCAACTCATCACCGCACTTGAAAACGATAAAGCCTCTGCTGAATTAAAAAAATCTTTGCATGACGCAGCTTCACTATGCAAAGTGCCTACCCTGGGCATTACCGGCACTGGCGGTGCGGGCAAATCATCATTAACCGACGAGCTAATTCGCCGCATACGCATCGATCAAGGCGATGCCTTAAACATCGCTGTGATTTCTATCGATCCGTCGCGCCGCAAATCTGGTGGTGCTTTGCTTGGTGATCGGATTCGTATGAATGCGATTAATCCTTGGGGCGGCAAAGAGCGTGTTTTCATGCGTTCCTTAGCGACGCGTGAAGCAGGATCAGAAATTTCTCAAGCACTACCCGATGTCATCGCGGCCTGCCGAGTCGCTGGCTTTGATTTAATCATCGTCGAGACCTCTGGCATAGGCCAGGGCGATGCAGCGATTGTTCCGCATGTGGATTGCAGCTTGTATGTGATGACACCTGAATTCGGTGCTGCATCACAATTAGAAAAAATCGATATGCTCGATTTTGCTGATTTTGTGGCTATCAATAAATTTGACCGTAAAGGCTCGCAAGATGCCTTGCGCGATGTCGCCAAACAAGTTCAACGTAATCGTGAGCAGTGGGATAAATCAACCGAAGAAATGCCCGTCTTTGGTACCCAAGCATCGCGCTTTAATGATGATGGCGTCACAGCGCTGTATCAAGGAGTGCTACCGCGTTTAACTGAACTCGGTTTGAAAACAGCGGCCAGCAAACTCACTGCAGTCAATGTGCGTTTTTCATCCGGTCGTAATGCCATCGTTCCTCCGGCACGCAGCCGTTACCTGGCCGAGATTGCTGACTCGGTGCGTGGTTATCATCGCCGCGTTGAAAAAAATGCGCTTACTGCTCGCGAGCGCCAGCAACTCACCGAAGCTAAGCGCATGATGCAAGCTGCCGGCAAAACTATTGATGCCGATGAACTCATTACTCAACGCGAGAATGCTCTTGATGCCGAGGCCAAGCAATTGCTGTCGCAATGGCCTAGCGTGCAAGCTACCTACTCAGGTGAAGCGCATGTGACTAAAGTGCGCGATAAAGAAATTCGCACACAGCTAGACTGGAAA
>Ga0187844_10002611_pt1 | contig 12588 bp, 12 predicted proteins | sample SpaLakP09_SKY_50_FD_134517 | JGI IMG/M metagenome (GOLD analysis project Ga0187844, IMG submission 134517) | Oligotrophic lake water microbial communities from Sparkling Lake, Wisconsin, USA - SP09_SKY_50 | ecosystem: Environmental > Aquatic > Freshwater > Lake | place: USA: Sparkling Lake...
GGCCAGCTCACTGAGCGCCACCGGGCAATCGGGCTGGCGCAGGGCCAGGTCAATCATGGCGTTGATAGCAAAACGGCCACGGGTACTTAATCGCATACACAGTCCTTTCGTCTAGCGCACGGGTCGTGCAAATCCGGCGCGCGCGCGCGCCGGGGAAATGTCGACTATAAAAACCCTTATGCTTCGTGTAAATTCGTATTTTTAAGTAAATAACTTCGATAATTACGAAGTGATTGGATTATCTGCCCCCTGACGGGCCATACTCAAAAAGGCTAAAAATGAACTTTAAGCACCTTTATTACTTTTGGGTTACCGCCAAGTCCGGCGGCGTAATGCGGGCCGGTGAGCAACTGCACACCACCCCGCAAACCCTTTCCGGCCAGATCCACTTGCTGGAAGACTGGCTCGGGCGCAAACTCTTCAAGAAAAGCGGGCGCAACCTGGAGCTCACTGAGCACGGACGCTTGGCGCTGGGCTATGCCGACCAGATATTTACCCTGGGCAATGAGCTGGAGTCGGCGGTACGCCAGGCCCATGGCGGCGCGCGGGTGTTGGAATTTCGGGTTGGTGTGGCCGATTCGGTGAACAAATCCGTCGCTTACCGACTGCTAGAGCCGGCGCTGGCGGTGCCTGCGCCGGTACGCATGGCTTGCAGCGAAGGCAAGTTTCCCGACCTTTTGTCGCAGCTGGCGCTCAACCGCCTGGATTTGGTGATTGCCGATGAGCCCATGTCACGGCGCATCAACGTGCGCGCTTTCAACCACCCCCTGGGGCGTAGCAGCATGTCCTTTATGTGTACTGCGGCAGTGGCGGACAATTTGCATGGCTCTTTTCCACAATGCCTGAACGCGGCCCCACTGCTCATCCAGGGCGCACAAGCCTCGGTGCGCCAGCAGCTCGAAGCTTGGTTCACGCGCCACAACATCGCCCCCCGCGTGATCGGCGAGTTTGATGATGGCGCTTTGATGACCGCTTTCGGACGTGAAGGCCGTGGCGTGTTCATGGTGCCCGGTGTGATGGAGAAGGAAACGGCTTCCCAATTTGGAGTGCAGTGTGTCGGACGTAGCGACGAGCTGATCGAAGAATTCTTTGCCGTATCGGTAGAGCGGCGCATCACACACCCCTGTGTGCTGGCGATTACCGATGCCGCGCGCGGGCAGCTTTTCGGCTAGCAGCCAGTCGCCCAGGCAGGTTTGCCCGGCCTATACTGGAACGCTCCATGCCCTTATATTCCAGTCCGTGCGCGTAGGCACTGCCCTCTCTTTGACGCGCCGGGCAATGGCCCGAATGGCTTTGGCACGTCGGCATGCGCGCATGCGCATGTTCTTGCTGCCCCCGGTGTGGCGCGGCATGCTCTGGGTGGCCGCCAGCGGCGTCGTCTTTACCTTGCTTAACACTATTGTGCGCAACATCACGTTGTCGCTTGACCCCTTTCAAGCGCAGTTTTTGCGATACCTTGCCGGTACCCTGGTGATTCTTCCCCTGGTACTGCGCCAGGGCTATGCGGCTTACCGTCCGGTGAACATGGCGGGTCAGTGGTGGCGCGGGGCCGTGCACACCCTGGGCCTCGTGTTCTGGTTTGCCGCGCTGCCACGCATCGGTTTGGCCGATATGACGGCGATCGGCTTTACCGGCCCCATCTTCATCATGATCGGTGCAGCCTGGTTTCTAGGCGAAAAAATGTATGCCGACCGGTGGATTGCCGCGCTGTTTGGATTTGCTGGTGTGCTGGTGGTGGTCGGCCCACACTTGTCGGCATCGGGCGGAATTTATTTCCTGGTGATGCTGGCCTCTTCACCCTTGTTTGCAGCCTCATTTTTATTGACCAAATCACTCACGCGCACCGAAAGCGCAGGGGCGATTGTGCTGTGGCAGGCGATCTCGGTGACGCTGCTCAGCCTTCCACTAGGTCTCTTACATTGGACGGACCCGACACCGATGCAATGGCTGGGCTTTTTAGCCGCAGGTTTTTTGGGATCGGCTGCCCATTATTTGCTGACGCGCGGTTTCCGCGTGGCCGATATTTCGGCCACGCAGTCTTTGCGTTTTCTGGACCTAATTTGGGCCTCGCTTATGGGCTGGCTGGTCTTTAGCGACGTTCCCAGTCATTCGACGATTGTGGGCGCGATGGTGATTCTGGCCTCTACCGTGTGGATAGCCCAGCGTGAACGCGGGCGCTAAAGCCTTACGCGAAAACTAGCTAAGCCCTAGCGCCTACATTGGGGCCATTGCAAAAACCTGAGCGACCCACCATGCCAGCCCCACATCCAGACTCTGCCGCGCACGCAGTTGCTACGCCAAAAGCCATACGTCGTATCGCTGATTTGCCGGGCCCTCAGGGCCTGCCGTTTCTGGGCAATGCCTTGCAGTTTCGCTCGCCGACTTTGCACCTCGAATTGGAAGCCTGGGCCGCGCAATACGGGCCCTATTACCAGCTGCGTGCCGCAGGTCGGCGCATTTTGGTGCTCAGTGACCACCAAGTGGTGGCCTCGGTGTTACGCGATCGACCCGCTGCGTTTAGCCGCACCGTCCGCTTGCGCGAAATCGGGCAGGAGATGGGCTTGCAGCCCGGCGTATTCAGTGCCGAGGGTGAGGACTGGATGCGCCAGCGGCGCATGGTCATGGCCGGCTTTGATCCTGGCCATGTGCGGGCTTATTTCCCTGCTTTGGTCAAGGTCGCGCAGCGCTTGGTATCGCGTTGGACGCATGCCGCCCGGCGTCAAGAAACCATTGTTTTGCAGAGTGATTTGATGCGCTACACCGTGGACACCATCGCTGGGCTGGCCTTTGGCGCAGAAGTCGATACGTTGGGTTCGGACGGCGACGTAATTCAGCAGCATCTGGACAAAGTATTTCCTGCTTTGTTCAGGCGCATTACCGCGCCGATTCCGCTGTGGCGCATATTCCCATCGCGCGCCGACCGCGCCTTGGCGCGCAGCATGGTTGAAGTCAACAAAGCGGTTGACGGCTTTATCGCCCAAGCGCGAACGCGTATGCAAGCCGAGCCGCAACGGCACGCGCATCCACACAATTTGCTAGAAGCCATGTTGGCTGCTGCCGACCGACCGGACAGCGGCCTCACCGATGCCCAGGTCGCCGGCAATGTAATGACCATGCTGCTGGCCGGCGAGGACACCACGGCGAACACGATTGCCTGGATGATTTACTTGCTCTGGACCCATCCGCAGGCTTTGGCTCGGGCCTGCTATGAAGTGCGCAACAAGGTGCGCGATTGTCAGCAAGCCACCATGGAAGAACTAGCTGACTTGGAATTTATCGAGGCGTGCATCCACGAGACCATGCGCCTCAAGCCAGTGGGTCCGCAACTGCCCTTGCAGGCCAATGCCGACGTGGTGGTGGGTGACGTGCAGGTGCCCAGAGGAACGATTGTGATCAACCTGCTGCGACGTGACAGTGTGCGCGAAGACCTGGTTCCCCAAGCGGCCCAGTTTGCGCCCGAGCGCTGGTTGCAATCGGACAACCCCGCTAAGCGCTTGTCCACCCCATTTGGTGCCGGGCCGCGCATTTGCCCGGGGCGCTACCTAGCGATGTTGGAGATGAAAATTGCAATGACTGTTTTACTGGGCCACTTTGACATCGAATTCGTAGGCACTGCCGATGGGCAGGCCCCCCAGGAGCGGCTATCGTTTGCGATGATGCCGGTAGGTTTGCAAATGCGCTTGCGCGCAAAAATGCAGATGGCTTCCAGCAATCCATAAGTTCTGGATACGCCTTTGCAGACAGGTCTTGGCGACTGTTAAGTCAATGCCGCTGGTAACTCAGCATGCGGCCTTTGTAAGCCGCCCAGGCGGGCGTGGCCGCTAAGGTCAAGGCGTATTCTTTAAGGACAAAGCCCAAGGCGGCCATGTGCCGGTGAAAGTGGGCCCGGTTGCCCCGGTTCGGGTCTACCACCCAGACTTCACAGGCGTGCGCAGCGTGTTCCTCAATGAAGGCGGGAAGGGTGCCGGCCTCGTCGCGTTCGTACAAAATGTCGCTGCCCATGATGAGGTCAAAACGCCCTTGCACCGGTGCTGCGATACGTATCCGGGGATAAGGAATTACCCAGGATGGCGGGGTAGCCATGGGCGCTGCAGGCCCATCCCCCGCAGGTAGTAGGCCCCAGCGGCCATGGCGGTATTCCAATGGCAGCAGCCCATTTATCCGCAGGTTTTCCAGCATAAAACCGGCCGCCATGGGATGGCAGTCGCTGGCGGTGACATCGGCCCCGCGCCTATGGCCCACCAGGCTGGCCAGCGCCAGCCCGCAGCCCACTTCCAAAATGCGCTCGCCGGCTTGTACCGGTCTTTGCGCCAGCCGCTCGGCCAGATGCAGGCCCGAGGGCCACAACAGGCCAAACAGCGGCCAGGCCGCCGATGAAATGCCTTGCTGCAACGCCTCGCCATGCGGATCGTGGAACTGCTGTTTGTCCAGCAGCGAACGGATAAGGATATTGGCCACCCCTTTGACCGCAATGCTTTCTTGCTTGGTCTGGTATCCGGGGGGCGCGGTGGCGTCTAGCTTGGCGTACATACCCCATTAAGCGCTTCTAAACTGACAGGGCGCTTGTGAGGGCTATGGCGAATGGCGCTGCGCCTCTTGCGATGGCCTGTGCAAGCGCCCGCCGGCGGCTTAGGTGTTCAGGCCACTTGCGGCGTCGCCGATTCCGTGGCGCGCATAAAACGGATGATGTGCTCGGCCACTTCCTCGCCTTTGTCCTCTTGCAAGAAGTGTCCGGCGCCGCGAATTTTGAAGTGGTCCTGGCCTTGCGCGCCGGGGACGCGTTTTTGCCACATGAACTCGCCGTGCTTAGTCACTGGGTCGCGTGTGCTAAACAGCGTGAGAAAGGGCTTTTCCCACTGCTCAAATACCTCCCAGGCGGCCAGGTTGCGCTCGCGCTCAGGGTCCTCCGGCGTGGAGGGCACAAAGCCAGGGAACACCCGCGCAGCCACTGTGTATTTGCGGCTGGGAAAGGGCGCGTCGTACGCCGCCTCTTCAGCGGGCGTCAGCCCTTTATGGCAACCGGTTTTGACAATCCGGCCAATCGGAAACCAGGGGCTGTAGCGCGCGAAAGCACGCCATATTTTGAAGGCCTTTGGCAGTGCATCCATTCCCGTGGGCAAGCCGCCGTTGGCCAGTACCACGCGGTCAAAGCGGTCGGGCATTTCCGCTACTACGCGCAGGCCTACCAAAGAGCCCCAGTCTTGCCCGAAAAAAGTCATGTGTTGGAAATCGTTGGCTTGCACCCAGGCCTTCATCCATTGCACATGGTTGAAGTAAGAATAGTCCGCCGCCTTTTCCAGTTTGTCGGATCTGCCAAAGCCCACGAGGTCGGGCGCGACCACGCGCAAGCCTGCGGCCACAAAAACAGGAATCATCTTGCGGTACAAAAAAGACCAGGCCGGTTCGCCATGCATCAGTAAAACGAGCGGGCCATCGCGCGGGCCTTCGTCGATATGTGCGATCCGCAAAATGCCCACCTCGGTGTATCGGGGCTGGTAGGGAAAGTCTGGCAAGTTGGCGAACCGGGCTTCCGGCGTGCGCAGCACGTCGCCGTGGATGGGCAGGGAGATGGCTTGTTCCATAGAGATCGGGCGCAGGTCCTGCGTTGTGAGGGCTTGACTTTACACCATACACTAGTGCTTGGAACAGGTTCTAGCCGCGCTGGGGACAGGGTGGATACGCGCTGCGCCAAGCGCTCACAGAAAGTTTGGTTTACTGGCTGCTCAGGTCGTTCGCGGTCGGCTTTTTGGCCCGTTCGTACAAGGGCATGACTTTGGCCAGATTGGCCTCGATCTCTGCAATGCGCGAATTGCCCGAAGGATGGGTGGACAACCATTCGGGCGGGGCGCCTTTGTTGTTGGCCGCCATCTTTTGCCACAAGCTCACCCCTGCGCGCGGGTCATAGCCGGCCCGTGCGGCCAGTTCCATGCCCACCAGATCGGCTTCGGACTCGTCTTCACGACCGAATTTAAGCGAGGCCAAATTGGCACCGGTTTGCGCCACCGCATCGCCGATGCGCGGGTCAATGCCCAAGAGGCCCGATAGCAAAGAGCCGCCCAAACGGAAGCCCAATTCGGTAGCCTTTCCCTTGCCCATGCGCTCGCGCGCATGTTCGCGCAAAGCATGGGCAATTTCGTGGCCCATGACCATGGCCACTTCGTCATCTGTGAGTTGCAGTTTGTTGAGTATGCCGGTGTAGAACGCAATCTTGCCGCCGGGCATGCAATAGGCATTGATTTGGTTGGAGCCTATCAGGTTAACCTCCCATTTCCATTGCTGCGCGCGCGGGTTCCAGGCGCTGGCAAAGGGGATAATTTTGTCCATGATGCTGCGCAAGCGCTGCACCTGCGGGTGGTCTGCCGGACCTAAAGCGTGTTGTTTAGATGCCTGACCCAGGGTTTGCTGGTATTGCAGGGAAGCCTCGTGCTCGATCTGGTCGGCGGAGCCGATCTTGGTAAACACCGAGGTCTCGCCTACCTGCACGCCCTCGCGCACTTGCGCCTGCACCGCCGGCAATGCAGCCAGCAGGCTCAAACCTAGCTGCAGCGCGGTGCGGCGCGCACCCTTGCCTGTTATTGAGCACCCTTGCATAGTCCAAACCTCCTTGATTGCAGTGGGTATTATTCCCCGATGACCGAGCCTACTCCAGCACCCTCTGCAAATGAGCCTAAAGTCTCTTGGCTGCAGACCCTCAAAATTTACGCCGAACCGGCCTCTTTGCGCATGTTGTCGCTGGGCTTTTCGGCGGGGCTGCCTTTGTTGCTGGTGTTTGGCACGCTGAGCTTCTGGCTGCGCGAGGCCGGTATTGACCGCACCACTATTGGCTTTCTCAGCTGGGTAGGCCTGGCCTATGGCTTCAAATGGGTCTGGTCGCCCTTGGTCGATCGTATGCCTATTCCCTTGCTCACAGCCGCCTTAGGGCGCAGGCGCAGCTGGCTCCTGCTGTCGCAGCTCGTCATCATGCTGGCCTTGCTGTGTATGGCGATGACCGATCCGCAAGCGGCCTTGGCCCCGGTGGTGTGGTGTGCAGTGGCAGTGGCATTTGCCTCCGCCACACAAGATATTGCGCTGGACGCCTTTCGCATCGAATCGGCCGATGTGCAGCACCAGGCGGCATTAGCGGCCACTTACCAAACCGGTTACCGATTGGCCATGATCTGGTCCGGCGCCGGCGCACTGTGGATCGCTGCGCGGGCCGAAGTGCCCGCTGCGGTGGCGGGTGTTGCAGCGCCCTACCAGCACGGGCCCTGGCAATTGGCCTATCTGGTCATGGCGCTCAGCATGTTGCCCGGCGTGCTCACTGTATTGATGTCGCGCGAGCCGGTGGCTGCGCCGATTGCCCCTAGCAAAGGAATCCGGCAATGGCTGCAAGGTGCGCTCGTCGCGCCCTTTGCGGACTTCCTCCAACGCTACCGCTGGCAAGCCGCACTGATACTGGCCTTGATTGCCACCTACCGCATTAGTGATGTGGTGATGGGCATCATGGCCAACCCGTTTTATGTGGACATGGGTTTTAGTAAAGACGAAGTGGCCGCAGTGACCAAAGTCTATGGTGTCATCATGACCCTGGCTGGCGCATTTATCGGCGGCGCATTGGCGCTGCGTATGGGGGTGATGCGGGTGTTGATGCTGGGCGCTGCGCTCAGTGCCGCCACCAACTTATTGTTTGCTTGGCTTAGCACGCGGGCGCATGATGTCAGCGCGCTGATCTGGGTGGTGTCAGCCGACAACCTGGCTAGTGGCATTGCTTCTTCCGCATTTATTGCCTATTTGTCGTCCTTGACCAATGTGCAGTATTCGGCCACCCAATACGCCTTGTTCAGCTCCATGATGCTATTACTGCCCAAGTTTGTGGCGGGCTTTTCTGGCAAGTATGTCGATACCTTTGGCTATGCCGATTTTTATACGTCCACTGCTTTGCTGGGCCTGCCGGTGCTGCTGCTGGTGTGGTTGGCCTCACGGGTTCAGCGCAAAGCAGAGAGCCCACCCGATGCCGCTTGATGGCTGGGCTACCCCCAGCCCCGGCGCAGGAGGTTTACCCAACTTTACGATGAAGACCGCATAGCGGCATGAATAGCCCAAGACACAGGACTAGACTTCCCGCATGAGCCAACACCTGTTAATCATTGAAGACGATAGCCGTCTGGCCGGCATGGTGGCCGAATACCTGGAGCAAAACACTTTCAAAGTCGGGCATGCGCCGACCGGGCAAATAGGCCTGGATTTGTTGAGCAACAAGCTAGCTGCGGGTCCGGCCTATGACCTGGTCATTTTGGACTTGATGTTGCCCGACATGGATGGCCTGGAAGTATGTCGGCGCATTCGGGCCCTTGACGGCCCCCAAGCCGGCACGCCGGTGCTGATGTTGACGGCCAAAGGCGATCCCATGGACCGGGTCATCGGCTTGGAAATCGGCGCGGACGACTACTTGCCCAAGCCATTTGAACCGCGTGAATTGCTGGCCCGAATCCGCGCCATATTGCGCAGAGGCAGCGCGGACCGGGTCAAACCCGGCGCACAAAAGAATCTGAATTTCGGCTCCCTGGAAATCGACCGAAATGCCCGCACCGTGTCGGTGGCCGGGCACGCGTGTGAGCTGACCTCCTACCAATTTGATTTGCTGCTGGCTATGGCCGAGCGCGCTGGGCGCGTACTGACGCGCGACCAGATCATGGAGGCGGTGCGCGGGCGCGAGCTGGAGGCCTTTGATCGATCGATCGATGTGCACATGGGCCGCATCCGTGCGGCGATAGAGGCGGATGTCAAAAATCCCCGTCGCATCCTAACGGTACGCGGCGTCGGCTACGTCTTTGCCCGCCAGCAAGACTGAGCGCGCAACGGGCGCCATGTTTTTCCAGAAACTCTACGTCCGCATTTGGGCCGCCGTGGTGCTCGCGGTGGCGGTACTTACCTTTCTGGTGGGGATGGCCTGGCGCATGAATACGGAGCCGCCTTTGCGCGAGGTGGTGGTGCGCAACCCTCAGGGCGAGGTAATAGGCCGTGGCAGCGCACGGCGCATGCATCCGCCGCCACCGGGGCCGCCTGAGGGTTTGCAAGATGCGCAGGACGATGAAGGCCGTGGCGGCTTTGGCCGTGGGCCCGAATTTATTGTGCAATTGCAGGACGGTCAAACCGTGCACCTGCATTTGCCACGTCCGCCGCGCAAAAGCTGGTTTGCGCCCCTGGGTTTTTTTGGCACCCTGGCCTTGGTGGCTTTGGCAGTGGCGCTGGCGACCTATCCCATAGTGCGGCGGCTGACGCGCCGTCTGGAAGACCTGCAAGCGGGCGTAGAGCGTTGGGGCCAGGGCGATTTGGGCGTGCGGGTAGCGGCCCAGGGCGAGGATGAAGTGGGCTTTTTGGCACAGCGCTTTAACCATGCGGCAACGCGGATAGAGGCCTTGCTGCAATCGCGCGATGCGTTGCTGGCCTCGCAAAAATCCTTGCTCGCCAATGCTTCGCATGAATTGCGCTCGCCGCTGGCACGCATCCGAATGGGTCTGGAGCTGATGGGCGATGGCTCTGGCGAGGCGGTGGCGCAGCGCAGGCTGGCGATAGAGCTTAATTTGCAAGAGCTCGACCTGTTGATTGACGAAATTCTGCTGGCCAGCCGTTTGGACTCGCAGGAGGCGTACATAGGCCTCTTCGAGCCAGTGGATCTGGTGGGTCTGGTGGCCGAAGAGTGCGCAAGGGTGCAAGCGCTGTTGCAAGATCCGCCCGCGCACTTGTCGGTGCCTGGCGTGAGCAAACTATTGCGGCGTGCGCTGCGCAACTTACTGGAAAACGCCAATCGCCATGGCGGCGGCGAGGTGCACTTGCAATTGCGCGAGGAAGCGGGCTTTGCGGTGGTCGATGTGCTGGACCAGGGGCCCGGCGTGCCCCTGGCTTTGTGCGAGCGCATATTTGAGCCCTTTTACCGCCTGCCCGGCGCCTCGGAGAAAGACGGCGGCGTGGGGCTCGGTTTGGCCTTGGTCAAGTCCATTGCGCAGCGCCATGGCGGTTCGGTGCTATGCCGCAACCGCCCCGAAGGCGGATCCTGCTTTCGCTTGCGGCTGCCGCTGCAAGACCCCGTGCGCAAGCCCTTTCAGGCCTAAAACCCTCTGGGCGTCTTTCAAACAGGGAGTTTTGGCGCGCAAGGCAAAGAAATACCTGAATATTCACCCGCATGGGGGATACCGGCATTGTTCTAAGGCGATCAGAATTCACCCCATCGCTGTCACGACATCAAGAGGGCTAAAGCCCCGAAAAGCAAAGAATTTAACGGTTCCAACGAAGTCTCCTCGGAGACATTTACAAGTCACCCCTCGGGGTGACTTTTTTTTGCCTGCAGATTCCTCTTAGGCGCCTAAACGCGCCACCACCATCGCCACCGTGACATCGCCCAGGCAGCGCGTATGGCCTAGCGGGCATTGACGCGCGAAGCAAGGAGCGCAGTCGAGGGGTGGCTGGTAGTTTGCGTCCTGTTTCAGCCAGATCACCTGCGCCAGCGGGCTAAGCGGTGGCGTGTGCAGGGGGCTGGAGGAGCCAAAAATGGCCACTTGCGGCACGCCCAGCGCGGCGGCTATGTGCATCAACCCCGAATCATTGCTGACCATGGCCCGCGCTTGCGCAAGCAGCGCGATGGCCTGCTCCAACCCGGTGCGCCCCGCCAGGTCATGGCAAGTGCCCGGGTGCACCGCGTTGACCGAGGATGCAATCTGCGCGCATACATCCGTATCTTTGGCCGAGCCCAGCAGCAGCAATGGCAATTGGTGGCGTGCAACCAGGTGCTGCGCCAGGGCGGCGAAATGTGCAGCAGGCCAGCGTTTGGCAGGGCCGTATTCCGCGCCGGGCACCAGCACAAAGTAGCGCTGGGCCTGCACGCCCTGTGCGCGAATAGCTTCATGGCAGGCTTGCTCAGCTACCTGCATACGCGGCTGCGCGTCGTTGGGCATGGCACTTCCCGCCAGCGCGCCATACCAATCCACCATGGGCGGGCGGGCGTGTTTGTTTGGGTTGGGTAGTCGCCGCGTCAGCAGGCCATAGCGCGCTTCACCGTGGTAGCCCACGCGATCGGGGATACCAGCCCAAAAAGGCAGCAAAGCACTTTTGAAGGAGTTGGGGCAGACGATGGCTCGTTGAAACCGCCCGTGCAGTTGACGGGCCATGGCGCGGCGGGCCGACCATTGCAAACCGCCGTGGGCAAATGGCAGCTCAATCACCTCGGCCACCGCCTCCATCACACGATAAACCGGTGCCACCCAGGGCAGCGCACCGACCGTAATGCGCTCACCGCGCGATTGCAAAACGCGCAACAAAGGTTCGGTCATGACCGCATCCCCAATCCACTGGGGCGCGATGACCAGGGTGTCAGTGGTGGGCGTCGAAATGTTCGCCGTCCTTGAGCTTATAGACGGTGCCGCAATACGGGCATTTGGCCTCGCCCTTGCGGGCGATGTCCAGATACACCTTGGGGTGGGTGTTCCAGGTCTTCATATCGGCCAAGGGGTTGGGGCAAAACACGCCGCCTTGGGGGTTGAGGTCTTTGGCGAGCAAAGTGACAAGCGATTTGGACATAGGTGCTGCGTGCGTGGTGGCGGACTTTAAACCCGTGCCAGCCAATGGCTGTACTTGGGGTTGCGGCCGTTGACGATGTCAAAAAACGCACTCTGGATTTTTTCGGTGATCGGGCCGCGTGTGCCTACGTAGTCGCCCTTGCCCAGCGCAATGCGATCAAGTTCGCGAATGGGGGTGACCTCGGCGGCAGTGCCGGTGAAAAAGGCTTCGTCGCTGATATACACCTCGTCGCGGGTGATGCGCTTTTGGATCAGCTCTAGACCCAGGTCTTTGCAAATATGCATGACGGTGTTGCGGGTGATGCCGTTGAGCGCACCGGCCGACAAGTCGGGTGTGTAGATCGCGCCATCCTTGACGACAAACAGGTTCTCGCCCGCGCCTTCGCTGACAAAGCCGTTGGCGTCGAGCAGCATAGCCTCGTCATAGCCGTCGTCGGTGGCTTCCATATTGGCCAGGATGGAGTTGGTGTAATTGCTCACCGCCTTGGCTTGCGTCATGGTGATGTTGACGTGGTGGCGGGTGTAGCTGGAAATTTTGACGCGGATACCGCGCTGCATTCCCTCTTCGCCCAGGTAGGCGCCCCAGGGCCAGGCAGCGACCATCAGGTGGATGGTATTGCCTTTGGGCGATACACCCAGTTTTTTGTCACCGATCCAGGTCAAGGGGCGCAGATAGCAACTCTCGAGCTTGTTTTCGCGCACCACGTCTTTTTGCGCTTGCATGACCTCTTCTTTCGTAAAAGGAATGTTCATGCGCAAAATCTTGGCGCTGTTGAACAAGCGCTCGGTATGTTCTTCTAAGCGGAAAATCGCAGTGCCGCCCACGGTGTTGTAGGCGCGCACGCCTTCGAAAGCGCCACAGCCGTAGTGCAGGGTGTGGCTCAGGACGTGGATCTTGGCCTCGCGCCAATCGACCATCTGACCGTCCATCCAGATTTTGCCGTCGCGGTCGGACATGGAGGGGGGCATTGCGGTCATGGCGGGCTATCCTTTGATCGGGGAAGTAAGGGGGGTGAGCGGATGATTTTACGGGGCC
>Ga0187844_10002612_pt1 | contig 12587 bp, 15 predicted proteins | sample SpaLakP09_SKY_50_FD_134517 | JGI IMG/M metagenome (GOLD analysis project Ga0187844, IMG submission 134517) | Oligotrophic lake water microbial communities from Sparkling Lake, Wisconsin, USA - SP09_SKY_50 | ecosystem: Environmental > Aquatic > Freshwater > Lake | place: USA: Sparkling Lake...
GGGTGGCCTGGTACAAGTCTTTGGCCCGCGGATGTTGCGTTATAAAGGCGTATTGTTGATGGAAGGCGCGGACCGCAAGGTCATCTTCCAGGGTGTGCATCAAATCATGGGGACGGATGTCGGGGCCAAGTGGGAAGAAGATGAGTTGCGCGAAAGCAAGATGGTGTTTATTGGCAAAAATCTACCTAAAGACATATTTATTCAAGGTTTGGAGCATTGTTTGGTATAAACTAGCGGGCTATTGAAGTCAGACGTTGTCTGTCGTGCAAGTGGCATTCATGCAAATGTCATTTACTTTATCAATAAGGGGAGGATAATTGTCTGGGACAAATGTTGTTTCAGATTTGTTCTATGTATTAACCCGTCGTATCGAAAGTTAGCGAAGTGGCAACTAAATCACCTAAATCGACTGCTACAGTCAGCGCACCCGAAGCTCTGCTCACAGAGGAAGAAATCCTCAAGATGGGCGAGAAGGACTATATGAACGCTGCACAACTGGCATTTTTCAAGGCCCGTTTGCAGCAGCTTGAGAAGGATTTATTGAAGAACGCCGACGAAACCACCGAGCATCTTCGTGAAACCGTATTAGTACCAGACCCGGCAGACCGTGCCACGATAGAGGAAGAACACGCGCTGGAATTGCGCACCCGCGATCGTGAACGCAAATTGCTGAAGAAGGTACAGCAATCCATCAATAGTATTGATGAAGGCGATTACGGCTGGTGCGAAGAAACCGGTGAACCCATTGGTGTTCCACGCCTGCTGGCGCGTCCAACAGCGACCCTGTCGCTGGAAGCACAGCAAAGACGTGAAATGAAGCAAAAGTTGTACGGTGACTGAGCATTAACATTAATTTGTAACGCTTCTGGCTCACAAAAGCGTGCGGTGGCAACTGCGCGCTTTTTTATTGCCACAATATGCAACCAAGTTGCATAGCAATGAACTTTTGCGCGATAATTCGTTCTTAATGCTGGTTCTTATTTGTCACACATAATGTGCTTTAATCCATTTAATTTATACAACGACAAATAAATGTCGGTTTTTTACGACATATTCTCCAGCATTTTTTACTGCAAGATAAACCGGAAATTCAAATTGAAGATGTTACGGCCCCTACAGATCAATACGCACAATAGCAAACGCTGGTTGCTGTGCCTGCTATTGCCTGTCTTATTGTTCACACAATGGCTGGGGCTGGCACATAAGATTTCGCATGCTGGCTGGAACGGCAATCAAGCCCCTGCTGTTGTGCTGCAGCCTGCTGCGCAACTTGGTGCTTTCCTGTTCGGCAGCCAGGATGATGGCAATATCTTGCACTCTTGCGTCCTGTATGACGCTGCGACAGCAGCAGAATACCTGCAACATCTACCGGATGCCATGGCCAGCCATAGCAGCAAGGCAGTCGCTGGCTCCCGCGCAGCCATCCTGAGCTGGCTGGCAGCCCTGCAAGTCCCCTTCTCTTCCCGCGCCCCACCTTCCCTGCTTGCATGATGAAAGCCCTGGCTTCCTTTACGAGGCCTGAGGTTATTTGATTTTTCAGGCGCAATGCTTGCGCCTGAGGTCTTGTCATTCTTCGCTCTATTTTTTTGCCTCATTTCGCAAACAGGAAACACCATGGTTTTTCAACGCACACTGATCACCAGCGCCGTGCTGGCCCTTTTGACGCCTACCACTCAGGCCCTGGCCGAAAGTGCCCCCGGCAATACAATCAACACTGTCACCGTCACTTCTAATCCCATCAGTAACGATGAGAATATGCAAGTGCTTACCCCGGCCAAGATTCTTTCTGGACCTGAACTCAGGGCCAAAGTCGGCACTTCTCTGGGCGACACGCTGGGGAGCGAACTGGGTGTATCCGCTTCCGGTTTTGGTGCTGGCGCATCGCGCCCGATTATCCGTGGCCTGGAAGGCCCGAGGGTCAAGATTCTGCAAAATGGCATGTCTGTGGCGGATGTATCGAGCCTGTCGAATGACCATGCAGTCGCCAGTGAAAGTGCTACTGCACAGCAGATAGAAGTCTTGCGAGGTCCGGCGGCCTTGCTGTACGGCAGTGGCGCCATAGGCGGGCTGGTCAATGTCATCGACAACCGCATACCCACTGTTTTGAACAAGAAAGTGACGGGCGAAGCTGAAGTACGTCTGGGTACGGTGAATCAGGAAAAGAGCCTGTCGTTTTCCCTCGACGGCTCCAGCGGCGTCATTGGCCTGCATGTGGATGGCAGCAGCCGCGACACGGGAAACTACAAAATACCTGGCAATGGAAGTATGCCTTCCAGCTTTACCCGTGAATCTTCTTTGACAGCCGGCGCCTCGCTCATCCAAAACTGGGGGTATATAGGTGCGGCTGTACAAACACTGAATGACCGCTATGGCATACCAACGGAAGAACGTTCTTTCATCGATTTGAATCAAAACCGTCTGGATATTGATGGCTTGCTGAATTCACCATTAAGTGGTTTCGACAGCCTCAAATATAAATTCAGCGCGACCGACTACAAGCACACAGAAAAATCCGAAGATGGCACACCCATCACCAATTTCAAGAACCAGATGCTGGAAAGCCGCATCCTCTTGTCCCATCCATCCTGGGCAGGTTGGCAAGGTAGCTGGGGTTTGCAGACCGAGCAGGTCAAGTTCTCTGCCTTGTCTGCTGAAACTGGCCGTGCCGACACTGTGCCCAACACCAAATCCACTTCTGTTGCTGCCTTTTTTGTAGAACAAAAACAATTTGCCGATGTCATGGCCAGCACAGGTATGCGCTTTGAAAATGTGAAGCGCACCCCGGACGCCAGTACTGGACTGAAAGCGCGTGATTTCAACTTGTTCTCAGCCTCTCTAGGTGGTCTGTGGCAATTTGATAAATCTTATGGTGCAGGCTTGAGTCTGTCATGGGCACAGCGTGCACCGGCGACAGAGGAATTGTATTCAGCTGGCCCACATGAATCGACGGCCACTTTCGACATTGGTAGTGTCGATATGAAGAAAGAAGCTTCACGTAATCTGGAACTCAGCCTGCAAAAGACGCATGGCCTGCTGCGCTGGAAAATCAATGCCTTCTTGAACAAAGTGAATAATTACATCTACGGTCATACTAACGGTATAAAAGTAGATGAAGCAGGTGTGCCCGATGCTGATGCCGAATTCACCTTGCGCAACTGGTCGCAGGCATCGGCCACCATACGCGGCGGTGAAGCCGAGATCAGTTACAATCTGCTGGGTGATGGCTGGTCAGGCCGTGCTTTTGCCGATTATTCGCGCGGCAGTCTCGATAATTTGGGCAATTTGCCGCTGCAACCAGCAACCCGTACCGGCTTTGACCTGACTTACCGCACTGGTGGCTGGCGTGCGGGTGTGAATGTCTTGCATGCTCAGCGCCAGGACAGACTGGCTAGTTTTGAGGCTTTTGTTACACCAGCTTATACCAAGGTTGATACCAGCCTGACTTACACCCACCCTTACCAGAATATGCAACTGACCTGGTTCCTGATGGCGAAGAATCTCCTGAATCAGGATATCCGTCTTTCTACTTCAGTGTTGAAAGAAACCCTGCCACAACCTGGTAGAAATGTCATGGCGGGGCTCAGAGCCAGCTTTTAATGTTAAAAAATCAGCTAAGAATTGCAAGAAAAATGTAAGCAGATGTAATTGACACTTAAGTTATTAATTCATAAGCTGTTTGTATAGGAGGCGGTATCCGCCTCCATTTTCTGCAAAAATGCTGCTTTTTTGCAAGGTTTTCGACGATCATGGGGAGCAGTTAACAGAACATTCGACGAAAAACTGTTTCTTGTAGTTGAGCCCAGTCAACCATTCACACGGAAATCAGAATATACTAAGCACTCGTCAAATTCGCTGCCGGACTGTCAGCGCTTCTATTCTTATTCGGGAACAAAGTGGGGATTTTTTCTCTTTTCGGTAAAAAAGGTGTCAAGCAAGAAGATCGCTCCACCGAGAAATCTTCTTCGAGAAAGACGCGCTCCAAGAATGGTAATACCGTCATTGGCGGTTTCCAGGACAGTGAGGTTTTTAGCAATTCGATTATTGCTCAGCGCCATATCGCCCGCGCTACCGAGAGAAAAATAGACGCCATAGAATTTGAAATGTCGCGCGACATCGTCAAAACCCGTCCGCCGACCTTTACCAAAACTGATCTGGGCGCACCGACCGAGCCGCTGGAAAGAAAAGCGCCGCCAGTAGAATTCCAGACCACATTGCCGATGATGATGCCTACAGATTATCTGTTGGGGCAAAATTCGGAAATGTCGGCATCTGCTCTCGCCTATAGCGAAACCGTCCCGGTACTTGAAGAAGCAGCCATCCTGTTTGCCAGCGGCCAGAATGAAGTCGCCGAGCAAATGCTGGCTTCTGCCGTTCATAACCACGAGCTTGGTGGTGCCACGGAAATTGGCTGGCAAATGCTGTTTGACCTGTACCGCATTACCAATGACCAGCACAAGTTTGAAAGCCTGTCGCTCGATTACGCCAATAAATTTGAAACCTCGCCGCCACTGTGGCCAGAAAACCAGACCAGCAACGACAATGATGCTGAAGTCCAGGGTGATACCACGGTGGCGAATGTCAGCTTCCCGGCCAAGCTCGATAGCGGCACCATCAAGTCACTGGAAAAATTGCAGGTAGCTGCAGGCAAGAGCAAAAGCTTGCGCCTGGATTTTTCGCGCGTCAAGGAAGTAGACCCCATAGGCTGCGGCTTGTTATTGCGCGCACTCAAGGGCTTAAAAAAATCCGGTCATGACTTGATGCTGGTAGGTGCCAAAGACCTGGCAGATAAAATCCGCAGCATTTTGCTGGTGGGCCGCCGCGATGAAACCGAAGCACCCTGGTTGTTGTTGCTGGAAATTTTGCAATTACTGCATTTTGAACAAGCCTTCGAAGAAGTCAGTATGGATTACTGTATTACTTTCGAAGTGTCGCCTCCTTCATTTGAAGCACCAAAGAACAATATCACCAGCGCCATGCCTGAAGTCCAGGAGCAGGAAGAAGCAACTGACCGCTATATGATGCCAAAAGTGGTCGAAGGCAAGACAGAATTCCTGATATCCAATATTGCCCTGCAGGCAGAACAGCACAATCCGCTGATTCTTGATTGCACCCGTCTGGAAAGGGTGGAATTTGGGGCCTCTGCACAATTGCTAAATGGCCTGGCACCGATTGCCAGCAAAGCTGGCATGAATATACGCTTTGAAGGCGTCAATTATCTGGTCATGATGTTATTCAATGCCATGGGCCTGAAAAACATCGCCAGCATCATCCCCCGCAAGCACTAAACTCAAAAAGGCAGGCAAGCAGCCTGCTGCCGGGTGAAACATGCACCCGGTTTTTTCATGCTTGCAATTCAGAAAAAACACCCCATTTTCAACAAAACAGGCAATTTGGCCTGCTTTCCCTGCTTGCTACTGGCTTATGGCTTGATCAGTTTGCAGGAATGGCAATATTCTTTGAGGTTCATATGGAACAATTTCACGGCACCACCATTTTGACGGTGCGACGCGGTAATCTGGTGGCCCTGGGTGGCGATGGCCAGGTGACACTGGGCAATATCGTCATGAAGGGGACTGCCCGCAAGGTACGCAAGCTGTATCACAACAAGGTGCTGGCAGGTTTTGCTGGCGGAACTGCAGATGCCTTCACCCTGATAGAACGTTTTGAATCCAAGCTGGAAAAACACCAGGGCCATTTGATGCGCGCCTCGGTGGAACTGGCCAAAGACTGGCGCACAGACCGCATGTTGCGACGCCTGGAAGCCATGCTGCTGGTAGCTGACAAGGATACAACACTGGTCATCACCGGTAATGGGGATGTGCTGGAACCCAACCAGGGGATAGGCGCGATAGGCTCGGGCGGCACGTTTGCTCAGTCCGCCGCGATTGCCCTGTTTGAAAATACTGACTTGTCGCCCATCGACATCGTCAAAAAGTCACTGACTATTGCTGGTGAGTTGTGCATTTATACCAACTTGTCGCACACCATAGAAACACTGGAATAGATTGGAATATGCAATGAACATGACCCCGCAAGAGATAGTCTCTGAACTTGATAAACATGTGGTTGGCCAGTCCAATGCCAAGCGCGCTGTCGCCATCGCCCTGCGTAACCGCTGGCGCCGTCAACAGGTGCAAGAACCGCTGCGCCATGAAATCACGCCTAAAAACATCTTGATGATAGGACCTACCGGCGTAGGCAAAACCGAGATCGCCCGTCGCCTGGCCAGGCTGGCTGATGCACCCTTTATCAAGATAGAAGCCACCAAGTTCACTGAAGTTGGTTATGTCGGTCGTGATGTTGATACCATCATCCGCGACCTCGTCGATATCGGCATCAAGCAAACCCGCGAAGCGGCTACCCGCAAAGTGCGCGCCCGCGCCGAAGATGCGGCAGAAGACCGCATCCTCGACATCCTGTTGCCGCCAGCGCGCGATTTTGGTTTCCAGCCTAGCGAAACCGAAGCTGCACCTGCTGACAATACTACCCGCCAGACTTTCCGCAAGCGTCTGCGTGAAGGTGCGCTGGATGACAAGGAAGTTGAAATCGAAGTGGCAGAAGGTGTAGCACACATGGAAATCATGGCCCCACCTGGCATGGAAGAAATGACCGAGCAAATCAAGACCATGTTCTCGGGCATGGGCAATGGCCGCAAGAAATCACGCAAGCTGAAAATCAAAGAAGCGATGAAGCTGCTGATAGAAGAAGAAGCGGGCAAACTGGTCAATGAAGAAGAATTAAAGCAGGATGCGATTCGCAATGTAGAGCAAAATGGCATCGTCTTCCTCGATGAGATCGACAAGATCGCTTCGCGTTCAGAAACTGGTGGCGCAGAAGTGTCACGCGCTGGTGTACAGCGCGACTTGCTGCCACTGGTAGAAGGCACGACAGTGAATACCAAGTACGGCATGGTCAAGACTGACCATATCCTGTTTATTGCTTCCGGCGCTTTCCATCTGGCCAAGCCGTCTGACCTGATCCCTGAGTTGCAAGGCCGTTTCCCTATTCGTGTGGAACTGGAATCTTTGTCCATTGCTGATTTTGAACGTATTTTGACAGGCACCGATGCCTGCCTGACACGCCAGTACCAGGCTTTGCTGGCAACGGAAGAAGTGCAGATAGACTTCACACCTGAAGGCGTCGAACGTCTGGCTGGCATCGCTTATTCAGTCAATGAAACGACAGAAAATATCGGTGCCCGCCGCTTGTACACGGTCATGGAAAAGCTGCTGGAAGAAATTTCTTTCAATGCCCACCAAAATACCGGCAAGACCGTGATCATTGATGCTGCCTATGTCAATGAACGCCTGGAAGCCCTGTCGGTGAATGAAGATCTGTCACGCTACGTGCTGTAATTTTTGATTTGTAAATCCGGGGTTCAACATGGCAAACAAGGCGCTGGCAACACGACAACGCATGCAGTTCCGTGTTGAACCTTCACAAGCCCCGGCCAAAGGCCGAGGTAGTCAGACCAAGAAAGTCTTGCCTGACTACCTCGGCAGCAAGAATAGAAATACCAAACCCCTATCTCCACCTGTGAATGCTACAGTTCATGTCACGGCCAAAAGCACAGACAAGCAGGGGAAAGATTAACTTTTCTGGAATTCACCCATGTTTACCACTTCTGCCGCCAGCGACCAACCCGATTACCCCATGCTGGCACGCCAGTTGGCCAGCATACTAGAAGGTGAACGCAATCTAGTCACCAATGCAGCCCAGTTTTCTGCCTTCATTTATAGCAGCATCACGGATTTGAACTGGGCAGGTTTTTACCTGTGCGCATCGGCCAGCAAACCGGATGCAGAGTTTCCCAATGATTTGCTGTTAGGCCCTTTCCAGGGCAAGGTTGCCTGTACCCGTATTCCTTTCAAACGCGGGGTATGTGGTACGGCAGCAGCAGAGCGGCGTACTGTGCTGGTAGAGGATGTGCATGCATTTCCCGGACATATCGCCTGCGACTCTGCCTCGAATTCTGAAATCGTCATCCCCTTGATTAAGGATGGCGTCATTTACGGTGTGTTTGATATTGACAGCCCTCGGCTGAAGCGCTTCGGCGCAGAAGACCAGTTGGGTCTGGAAAACCTGCTCTCCGTCTTTATTGCGGCGACGGATTTGAACCAGTAACAATACCAGCCAGAAATGTGGCAGGCAACAGACAAAGACCATGGTAGCCATGGTCTTTTTTGTTAAGCTATGTCAAAACTGCTTAAGTTCGTGCTTTGCCGCTCTACACTGAGTTATCCACACTTGGTAACCACAGCAGCATCAGGGAGATGGCATCATGGCAGGATGCAGACGCCGGAAAATGCTACACATGCACAGACAGCCATTACGCAGACGTGATGTGCTGACACGCTTTATGGTCGACCTGGGCATTCACTATCTTGAGCTCATGGGCCTGACAAAAGCCATGCACTTCTTGCGCAGGCACCATGTGCCTGATACCGTCATCGCCCGTGTCTTGCATTCCCCTGAGAATCGACGGCGCTATTAAGATAGTCTTAGTGGATTTCCTGCTTGGCATCCCTGGCCAGCAAACGACTGATCATCTCTTGCAAGGATATTCCATCAAACAAGACACCTGCCACTGCATCGGTAATCGGCATTTGCACCCCCAGGCGCTGAGCCAGTAAACGCACTGCCTGGGCGCAACGCACGCCTTCGGCGACATGACCCAATTCCTGCACGATGGTCTCCAGTGATTTGCCCTGGGCCAGTGCCAAGCCGACCTTGCGGTTACGAGACAGGTCTCCAGTACAGGTCAAGATCAGATCACCCACGCCCGTCAAACCCATCAAGGTTTCTGAGCGGCCACCAAGAGCGACGCCGAGACGGCTGATTTCTGCCAGGCCACGGGTGATCAGGGCGGCACGCGCATTCAGGCCCAGGCCCAGGCCGTCGGCCACGCCAGTAGCTATCGCCAGGATATTCTTGACGGCACCGCCAACTTCAACGCCGACCATATCGTCACTGGAATACACGCGCATGGCATTCACATGGAGGGCTTGCACCACCAGGCGGCTGAGTTCGCTCGACGTAGATGCGATTGTCAGCGCACAGGGCAGGCCTTTGGCGACTTCTTGTGCAAACGAGGGACCAGACAAGGCACCAAAAGACACCCCCGAGCCCAGCACTTGCCTAGCCACCTGATGTGGCAAAAGCTGGGTAGATTCTTCAAAACCCTTGCATAGCCAGATGATGTTATTGGGCTGGTAGGCCTTACAGGCTTCCAGCGTAGAGCGCAAACCCGAGACTGAGGTGGCGATCACCAGCAAGCCTTCGGAGCCAGCCGCATGCGCCATGGCAGTAGCAAAATCCGCCGTGACCTGCAAGCTTTCAGGGAAAGGGAAGCCGCGCAGATAGGTTTCGTTTTGCCTGTCTGTCTGCATGGCTGACATGGCAGCCTGATTACGCCCCCAAAGCAAGACATTATTTTTTGCTGCAAAGGCAATTGCCATGGCCGTGCCCCAGGCACCTGCACCCAATACGCTGATATTCATACTAGTCCCTGACTCCTGCTTATTTTAATAACCGGGTAGATGTAAAAAAAGGACAGCAGGCTGTCCTTTTTTGCAAACTGTCATCTGCCTAAACATGCAATCCAGGCACTACAAGCCCCAGACTTCATTGACTTTGACAAAACCAAGCTGGCCGTCGCGGTGCTTCACTTTAACCCAACCCGCCACCGCAGGCTCGGCCATTTCCAGCAAGACATGCTTGTCGGCACTGAACACAAGGGGCGAGGATTCATCTGCAGTTGCCCTGATCTTGGCATTGGCTGCACGTACGATGAGACTGCGGCGGGTGATCAAGTCTTTTGACTCGACCCAGCTCATGTCGCCACTGACATCACGTACTTTACTCCATGCGCCGGAAGTAAACACCACTTCCACCGGCATACCTCGTGGGGCGACCGCCAATTTACCACCTTTGGCAGAAGGTGCATCGTACATGATCACCGGCGAAGCCCCGATAGCGCGGAACTCCAGAGCCTGAGCAGCACTACTCGCGAGCAGCGTCAAAAACAGCAGAGGCAAGGGCTTCAGCAGGCGTGGCATGGCTATCTTTCTCATACTAATCCGGCCTGGGCCGGATTAGTATCAATTAATTACTGAATTGTTGTAGGCGCTTCAGTGTTGGCATTTGCCTGTTCAGCAGCAATTGTCAAACGTTGTGCATAGAAAGCTTCAAAATTGATTTCCGACAAATGGATAGGAGGGAAACCAGCACGTGTGATCGCATCAGCTACGTTGGAACGCAGATATGGATAGACGATGTTAGGGCAGCCGATACCCAGCAGAGGATCGAGTTGATCTTCAGGGATATTGCGCGCTTCGAAAATACCAGCTTGTTTGCCTTCAACCAGGAAAGCCACTTTTTCGCCGATTTTTGCAGTAACAGTCACCGTCACTGTGGATTCGTAGATGCCATCTGCCAGCTTTTCAGAGCCAACATCAACGGACACTTCTATACCAGGGGCTTCTTGTTCCAGGAAAATTGCTGGAGAATTAGGCTGTTCAAGCGACAAATCTTTCAGATAAACGCGTTGAATTTGGAATACGGGCTGCAGATTTTCGTCAGACATGTGAAACTTTCTAAAATTCTAAAAGATTAATAATGAACAGCGAGTCTGGCAGATAAGGCCGTTTCCAGCCATTTCAAGATCGCAGCGCGCTATTGTAGCAAGTAGTCTGCAAAAACAGCAATTTACCGCGCAAACCCGTAGAAAATCTGGCAAACCCCTGTTTTTACTCAAGCGGATTCAGCAAAGAATCAAGTTTCCCCGCCCTGTCGAGGGCTGAAATGTCATCAAAACCACCTACATGGGTGTCGCCTATATAGATTTGGGGCACAGTGCGGCGACCAGTTTTCTTCATCATCGCTTCGCGCACACCAGGTTCCAGATCAACCCGGATTTTTTCTATATCGTCCACACCCTTGGACTTCAACAGGCGTTCAGCCATCGTGCAATATGGGCAAACGGCTGTGGTATACATGACTACATGGGCTTTCATGTTGCTCTCCTGCTTCATTTTACTGTTGGCAAGCCTTGCGACTTCCAGGAATCTATACCACCATCCAGGCTAAAAACCTGGGTGAAACCAGCTTTGCTGAGCAAACCGGCAGCGCTGGAGGAACGCACGCCCGAAGCGCATACCGTAATAACAACATTGCTTTTTGACTTTTCTATCTCTTTCAATCTGTCGTTCAATGCTGACAGCGGGATATTTTTAGCATTTGGCAAATGTCCGGCAGCAAATTCTTCTGCACTACGAACATCCAGCACCAAGGTTTTACCCTGATTCATGTATTGTGTGGCTTGAAAATGCGATACCTTGGCACCACGTCTTTGTAAAGCAGGTATCAGCAATGCGCCGCCAGAAATAATGGCGAGACCTAACCAGAATATATTGTCAAGAATGAATTTCACAGGATTCCAGTAGTAAGAATGGTTATCAGAAGCGCGTCATTATAAAATAGATGGCGCAATCGCATACTAATTCACTCATCTTATCTCACCCTCTAGCACACTATGTATAAAATCGTTTTAATGCGCCACGGCGAATCTACCTGGAACCTGGACAACCGTTTTACTGGCTGGACTGATGTTGATCTGACAGCAAAAGGCGTGGCAGAAGCCACCCAGGCAGGCAAGCTGCTCAAAGAAGCTGGCCTGACTTTTGATCTGGCCTATACCTCGGTACTGAAACGTGCGGTCCGTACGCTGTGGGGTACACTCGATGAAATGGATTTGATGTGGCTGCCAGTGATTCATGACTGGCGTTTGAACGAGCGCCACTATGGCGCCCTGCAAGGCTTGAACAAGGCTGAGACAGCGGCAAAATATGGTGACGAACAAGTGCTGGTGTGGCGTCGCAGCTACGATACGCCACCACTGCCACTGGCAGAAGATGACGACCGCACTTCCTTCAATGACCCGCGCTATGCTGGCCTGGAACGCAGCAAGATCCCGCTGACTGAATGCCTGAAAGATACAGTTGCCCGCGTCATGCCAGCGTGGGATGACAGCATTGCCCCGGCAATACGCTCCGGCAAGCGCATCCTGATTTCTGCTCATGGGAATAGCCTGCGCGCCCTGATCAAGATGCTGGACGGCATCAGCGACGACGACATCGTCAACCTGAATATCCCGAATGGACAGCCACTGGTGTATGAACTGGATGCCGACCTCAAACCGATCAAACATTATTATCTGGGTGACCAGGACGCGATCGCCGCTGCCTTGCAGGCAGTTGCCAGCCAGGGCAAGTCCAAGTAAGTATTGAATGCCATTTAAATCCAAGTCTTTACTTGCAGCCTTGCTGTGCCTGTCACTGGCAGGTACGGCATCGTTGGCTGTGGCTGCCAGCAGTGCCCGCGCCCAGCAAAAAAACAAGGCAGAAACTGACAGGGCCGAGTTGCAAAACCGCCTGAAAGCCCTCAAAACCGATATCAATAAAACAGAAACTGCCAAGGACAATGCCAGCGACGCCCTGGCCGAGTCCGAAAAGTCAATTTCAGAAGCCAACCGTTCTTTACGTGACTTACAGGCAGAACAGGCGCAGACTGAAGCAAAGGTAAAACAA
>Ga0187844_10002613_pt1 | contig 12576 bp, 15 predicted proteins | sample SpaLakP09_SKY_50_FD_134517 | JGI IMG/M metagenome (GOLD analysis project Ga0187844, IMG submission 134517) | Oligotrophic lake water microbial communities from Sparkling Lake, Wisconsin, USA - SP09_SKY_50 | ecosystem: Environmental > Aquatic > Freshwater > Lake | place: USA: Sparkling Lake...
GGTTAATTTCAGCTTTGCCAGTGAGGGTCAAAACGCGTGTCGCAAAGTCATAGCGGATTTCATTGGCATTCGCCTGAATGGGTTTATCGCCTTCCAGGGTTTGCGAATAGACAGCAGGCTGTCCGCTAGCAATAAACACTTCCTTGCCTTTGCCTGCGGAGCTATCAATCACCAATTTGTCGGCTTTAATTAATAACGTGCCTTGTGACACCGTGACATTGCCACTGTAAATCAGGGTCTTCTCGTCCAAACTACCGCCGAATTTATTCGCAGTCACATTGACGGACTGTTCAAAATCGCTGTTTTTGGCTAGCGAAACTGACGGCAAACCACCGAAAGCCAACACACTGAAGGCGATAGTGATTAAAAATTTATGGTTCATTACGGTAAATAGTCCCATTATGTTGTTTGAGCGTAATCATCTTCGTCAATAATTCGATTGTAACGCCCTGACCCTGAATTGCAAAACCATCACCAGTGATTTCTACCCCAGCATTGGTTTGCAAACGTTGAGCATCTAGCAAGAATTCAAGTTGCGGCGTTTCCATTTTCTGGAATAACGCTTTTGGTTGTAAGTTGTCGACTACCACATTCTGTTCAAGCAATACCTTGTCATCGACATACATCACGCCGCTGTCGGCGCTAATTTGCCAGCGGGGTAGTTCGGCTTCATAAATGCTGTAAGCGGGTTGTTCAAATTGAATTTGGCCAAGTTGCTCATATTGCGCCATTTGCTCGGCTCTAATGAGACCAGTTAAGTTACCATTATTATCAAAGCTGGTGCGCACTAATTGATATGCGACATAGTCAGGCACTATCTCGCGCTCAACTCTTTGCTGTTTAGGTTCATTTTCCGCTTCAATCCAGCTGTAAAGTACCGCACAACCTGCGATCACCATGGCTAACCAAAAAAGTTGACGGATCATGAGCTGCTGCCTGTAAATTGCTGAAACCTATCCTGACTGATTAACAACAAGTCGGCAAGTTCCCGCACTGCGCCAAAACCACCTGACAAGAGCGTTCGATAATCCGCATGTTTTGCTAGCAGCGGATGCGCGTCTTTTACGGCGACACTCAGCCCGACATATTGCATGACGGCCCAATCGGATAAATCATCGCCAATATAAGCAATTTCTTCATCTCTGAGGTGAAGGTGTTGTTTTAGTTCGTTAAAGGCAGGGATTTTATCTTCTTGGCCTTGAAAAACATGCTGCACTGTTAAGGACTGCATGCGCTTGGTAACAATATTGGAACTACGACCAGTAATGACAGCCACTTCGATGCCCGCTTGGCGCAATGCTTTTACGCCATAACCATCGCGTGTGTGAAATGCTTTAAGTTCCTCGCCTTGATTGCCAAGGTAGATTCGACCATCAGAAAATACGCCATCGACGTCACAAATCAGCAGTCGAATTTGCCGAGCTTTTTGCAGTACTGCATCAGTCACTGGTTGGTATAGCTCGTTAAATAAATGGCTCATTACAGAACTCCAGCTCTTAATAAATCATGCATGTTAAAGGCCCCAATCACTATGTTGTCAGCATCGACTACAAGCAAGCTATTGATTTTTTTAGTTTCCATGATTTTTAATGCTTCAGCAGCAAGCATTTCTGCTTTAGCGGTGACACATTTTTTGGTCATCACTTCATCGATACTGGTTTGATGAATGTCGACGCGTAGGTCGAGAATGCGACGTAAATCACCATCGGTAAAAATGCCTGCAAGCGTTCCGTCTGCCGCTTGAATGCCGGTCATGCCAAGTCCCTTCGCCGAAATTTCCAGTAATGCTTGCTTGATGCTTGCATGAGTTGGCACTTGTGGAATTTGTTCACCCTGGTGCATCACGTCGGCTATTCGTAGTAATAAACGTCGACCCAAACTGCCACCAGGATGCGAGAGTGCAAAATCATCTGCAGAAAAGCCTCGGGCTTCTAAGAGTGCGACCGCTAAAGCGTCACCCATTGCTAATGCTGCGGTAGTTGAAGCCGTTGGTGCTAGCCCTAGCGGGCAGGCTTCTTGTTCTACTTTGACGCATAAATGCACTTCAGCAAGCCGCGCTAAAGTCGATTGCGGATTGCCGGTCATGGCAATAATTGCAATGCCAATTCGCTTTAACACGGGTAATAATTTAACGACTTCGTCTGTTTCACCGGAGTTTGATAAGGCAAGTACTATGTCATTTTCGGTGATCATCCCAAGATCACCATGGCTGGCTTCTCCTGGGTGGACGAAAAATGCTGGGGTGCCGGTAGAAGCGAGAGTCGCAGCTATTTTGTTACCGATGTGGCCCGATTTTCCCATGCCAATCACCACAACACGGCCTTGGCACTGCATCATCAGCTGACAAGCCTGGCTAAAGCTTTGATCAATATAGCGATGTAAATCCGCTAAGGCTTTGGTTTCGATATCTAAAACCTTATGGCCGATGGCGCAAAAATCAGTACTCAAAGCGCAACTCCTCTAACATAAATATAACATTTTGGGGCGGTTAAGCTGGAATTCAGTTTTCTTTGACAAAATGCATGAACCCTTGGAGTTTAATACCGATTGGTATATAATTAAGGACAACGAACAAGCGAGCATTTTCCTGCTTATTGTCATGAATTGCAAAAAAACCTTGGAAATTGTCAATTCGTTCGAGAATTGCAACTGATTATTACAATTTTATAGGACGACGAGTTAGCAGATTCAGGGTAAAATGCTCGAAGTTTTTTGACAGGAACCTTTTAAATAAGGGGCCGTCATCGTATATTGCGCGCCGCTTTTTCCCCTTAAACGCATTATTGGGGGAGCGCGTTGACTTAAGTTATTTGAATTAAGAGTGGGGCACGGTTTGGATAAACCCTTGGTTGACATCCAGAATCTGACGTTTCGTCGTGGCGAGCGGGTGATCTACGACAACATGAGTATGCAGTTCAGTCGGGGCAAAGTAACCGCTATTATGGGGCCAAGTGGGATCGGTAAAACGACCTTATTGCGGTTGATAGGCGGACAATTACAACCTGACACCGGCACTATTGTGTTTGATGGTGAGAATATTCCGGCGCTAAAACGCCACGAATTGTATCAAGCCCGCAAAAAAATGAGCATGTTGTTTCAGAGTGGCGCTTTGTTCACTGAAATGTCAGTGTTTGATAATGTTGCGTTTCCAATTCGAGAACATACCCGTTTGCCAGAAACCATTATTCGTATGATGGTTTTGATGAAACTTGAAGCTGTTGGTTTGCGTGGTGCTCGAGATTTAATGCCATCTGAGTTGTCGGGCGGTATGGCTCGACGTGCAGCGCTGGCTCGGGCTATTGCACTTGATCCGCAATTAATTATGTATGATGAGCCGTTTGCTGGCCAAGATCCGATTTCAATGGGTGTGATTGTTCGACTGATTAAGTCGCTCAATGGTGCTTTAGGTATGACATCTATTGTGGTGTCACATGATGTTACCGAAGTCATGAGCATTGCAGATTACGTTTATATTGTTGCCGAACGCAAAGTGATTGGTCATGGTACTCCAGCCCAATTATTAGAGCATGAATCACCATTAGTGCAGCAGTTCCTGCAAGGGCAGGCGGATGGTCCAGTACCATTCCATTTTAAAGCCGCTGATTACGCGCAGGAATTGATGGAGATGAAAGGCTAATGCTGAACAAGTTACAACAATTAGGCTCAGCGACAATTGGTACCATTCAAGGGTTGGGTCGGGCATCGTTGATGCTGTTTGGTGCCTTATGGGGCCGGCCACGCCCAGTGAAATCTTGGCCTTTATACGTGAAACAGTTTTATGTCGTTGGTGTGTTATCGCTACTCATCATCCTGGTTTCTGGTTTGTTTATCGGCATGGTGTTAGCCCTACAAGGGTATACTGTGCTGGCAAAGTTTGGTGCTGAGCAAATGCTTGGGCCATTGGTCGCGTTGAGCTTATTGCGCGAGCTTGGACCTGTCGTCACGGCGCTGCTGTTTGCAGGGCGAGCGGGCAGTGCGCTAACAGCTGAAATCGGTTTGATGAAAGCAACAGAGCAATTATCGAGCATGGAAATGATGGCTGTTGATCCGCTTCGTCGCATCATCGCTCCGCGTTTCTGGGCCGGTTTAATTTGTATGCCGTTATTAGCGTTGATTTTTAATGCTGTCGGTATTTTAGGTGGACATTTGGTCGGGGTTGATTGGCTTGGTGTGGATGGCGGCGGTTATTGGTCGGCTATGCAAGCTAACGTTGATTTCTACGATGATATCGTCAACGGCATTATTAAAAGCACAGTGTTTGCTTTTATTGTCACAGTGATTGCGTTGCACAAAGGGTTTGATGCAATTCCAACGTCAGAAGGGATTAGCCAAGCGACGACTCAAACGGTAGTCACTGCGTCGCTTGCTGTTCTGGGTTTTGATTTTATATTAACAGCTGTCATGTTTGGTGGATAAAAAATGACCACACGTCAATTAGAAGTTATCGTCGGTGCCTTTGTTGCGATTGCTATCGCAGCATTGTTATTACTTGCACTGAAAGTCGCCAATACCGGCGTCACTGGTTCTGATGAAACCTATAAGTTATTGGCTAAGTTCGACAATATCGGCGGTTTGAAAGTGCGATCACCGGTCAAGGTCGGTGGTGTGGTGGTGGGCCGTGTTAGTAACATTCAATTAGACCCTGAAAGTTTCCAACCAGTCGTCACCCTTGAGTTAAACGCAAGCTATAGCAATTTCCCGGAGACCAGTTCGCTGGCGATTCTAACCTCGGGGTTGTTAGGTGAGCAATATATCGGCTTACAAGCCGGTTTTGTCGATGAAACAGTCACAATTTTGAAGAATGGCGATTACGTTGAAAATACCAAAGGCGCCATTGTTCTTGAAGAATTGATCGGACAGTTTTTATTTAATCGCGGGAATTAGTTATGAAAAGTTTTCTAAAAAAAGCAGCGTTAGTGCTGTTAGCAGTTGGTAGTTTTCAAAGTGTTGCACAGAAAGCTGCTGTGCCGACATATACCGATCCTTATAAAATGATGGAAGTGTTGGCTGATCAGACATTCCAGCGCATTGCTCGTGAACAAACTGAGATTAAAAAGAATCCAGAAATCCTTCGGACTATTGTTACTGAGGAACTGGTGCCATATATCGACAGTCGTTACGCAGCAGGTTACGTCATCGGTAATTCTATAAAGTTAAACACTGTGCCAAAAGAAGATTTTAATATTTTCGTCGGTGCATTCCAGAATTACATGGTGGGAACGTATGCCGGAGTTTTTACTCAATATCGCGATCAAAAAGTGATTATTGAACCTGGCGCTCCGTTAGATCCAAGCAAAAAAATTATCACTATCAAGACCCGTGTGATTGATCCTGGTAAACCTGATATCAAAATTGAGTTCAAATTACGCCGGATCAAAGATGCCAACAATTGGTTAGTATTTGATATGGTTGCCGAAGGCATTTCATTGCTTGATAGTAAACGTTCTGAATTCGGGAGTCTGATCCGTCAGCAAGGTTTGAAGAGCGTTGCTACGTTGTTAGATGAAAAAGCGAAAGCGCCAATCAAGGCGCCTGAGAAAGCTAAAAATGCTTAACATTACCAAGCAAGATGAGGTCATCACCATTAACGGTGAATTAAATCGCGACACAGTCGTCAATTTTTGGCCTTTTACCTTGCTCAAAAATGCGACTGGAGACATCGTGTTTGACCTTGCCGCTGTCGAGCATGTTGACACTGCTGGGCTCGCTTGGTTGTTACAGCAAGTTGGACAGGCGCAAAAAGCCAATATTCAGGTTAAATTGCGCAATACACCACAACAGCTGAAATCTTTGGCTTTAGTCAGCGACGTATTTGCACTTTTACCGCTTGAAAGCTGAAAAGATCTGTAAGTCAGGATATAATCACAACCCGGCCAGTGCGCCGGGTTATTTTTTGCCTATTGGCACCACAATTCCCATTTAAATGCAGGTTTCAAGATGGATTGCAAAGAGATTGAACAACGCTTAACTGAACAGTTACAACTGAGCGAAGTCTACGCAAAAACTGACGGTAGTCATTTTTCAGTGACCGTGGTTGGTGAATGTTTCGAAGGGTTAAGTCGGGTCAAACAGCAGCAGTTAGTCTATGGACCACTGATGGATGCTATCAGTAGTGGTGCCATTCATGCGCTGCAAATTAAAGCATTCACGCCGACCCAATGGCGCCGTGAAAAACTTCTCAACCCACCGGTGTAACAATCATATGCAACAGTTTTTAGTGAAAGGCGGCGCGACCTTGCGTGGCAATGTAAATATCTCTGGCGCGAAAAATGCGGCACTTCCGATCCTGTTCGCCACCATTTTAGCCGAGCAACCATCGGTGATAAGCAATGTTCCAGCATTAAAGGACATTGATACTACCTTCAAATTATTACGTTTATTTGGTGCGAGTGTCGAGCGCAACAATGACTGCGTTACTGTAGATGCAACAGCGGTGAATAACCAAGTCGCCCCTTATGAATTAGTGCGTACCATGCGTGCGTCAATTTTGGCGTTAGGACCGTTGTTAGCCCGGTTTGGTTATGCTGAAGTATCTTTACCTGGTGGTTGTGCCATCGGTGCGCGGCCGGTCAATCTGCACATTGACGGTTTGCGCAAGATGGGCGCGGAAATCGTCGTTGAAAACGGCTACATCAAAGCGAAAGCAACGCGCTTGCATGGTGCTCATTTGGTGATGGATCTTGTGAGTGTCACAGGCACCGAAAATTTAATGATGGCAGCTACCTTAGCTGATGGCGTGACTATTATTGAAAACGCCGCAAGAGAGCCTGAAGTTGTTGATTTAGCAGATTATTTAACTGCAATGGGTGCCAAAATCACCGGAGCAGGTTCGGCAACTATTCGAGTTGAAGGCGTGCCGAAATTGCAAGGTGCTAAGCATAAAGTGTTACCAGACCGTATCGAAACGGGCACTTTCTTGGTGGCCGCGGCGGTAACCGGTGGTGATGTTACTTGCCTGAACACAGATCCAACCGAGCTCGAAGTGGTGTTAGAGAAGTTACGTGAAGCGGGTGCGGATGTCACGACAGGCTCAGATTGGATCCGTTTGGATATGACTGGACGTCGTTTAAAGTCAGTGAATGTAAAAACAGTGCCTCATCCAGGTTTCCCCACGGATATGCAAGCGCAATTTACCGTGCTTAATGTGTTAGCTGAAGGGGTTGGTGTCGTTACCGAAACCATTTTTGAAAACCGGTTTATGCACGTGCCTGAATTGCAGCGCATGGGCGCATTAATCCAATTAGAAGGCAACACGGCAGTTTGTCAGTTTACCCCAGCATTAAACGCAGCGCAGGTGATGGCTACAGATTTACGGGCCTCGGCAAGTTTAGTGATTGCAGGCTTAGTGGCAAATGGCGATACTATCGTGGATCGCATTTACCACATCGACCGTGGTTATGAACAAATTGAGCACAAGCTACAAGGCCTTGGCGCACATATTGAGCGGATCCAAGCAGCCCAGTAACATGCATTAACAGGCATATTTAAAAAAGACCGCAATTGCGGTCTTTTTGTTTTTTTGATTAAAGCTGAAGAAACGAAATGGATTTTTAACTGGTAGGTTCTTGGTAAACACCCAGTTTGCAGGAAATAGTCAGTCGTTGTCCTTTGCGTTCAATACTTAAACTAAGTAGGGCTTCCGGGTCTGACTCTGCAACAATATCAAGGGCTTGGTTGACGCTACTTAATGGGATTTTGTTAATTTCAAGAATAATATCTCCTTGCTGTAAACCTGCTTGATCGGCAGGACCATAAGGCTCAACAACATCAATCTGTACCCCATAGAAATGCTGTCCGGTAGAAATTTGTCGCTCACCAGCCGAATTAATAACGGGTAAGCCACTCATCCCTAAATAACCGCGCACAACGCGACCATGTTTAATCAGTTTCTGCATCACTGTATGCGCTAACTTATAAGGGACCGCAAAGAAAATACCTTGAACTTCAATATTACGTTGGCGCTGAAATGCGGCCGTGTTGATCCCGACAAGGACCCCGTTACTATTTACTAAAGCACCGCCCGAGTTACCTTCGTTAATCGCCGCGTCCATCTGCATCAAATCCGAATAAGAATTTGAGCCAAGACCTGCCCGACCAGTGCCGCTGATAATGCCTTGGGTAATCGACTGTCCTAGGTTTAGCGGGTTACCGATTGCCAACACTAAATCGCCAACTTGTGGTTCTGTGTCTGCTTGTTGCGGAATGACCGGTAGATTTTGCGCTTCGACAAATAACACCGCTAAATCTGTGACACTATCTTGACCAATCAGCACCGCATCGAGTTGTCGGCCATCCTGCAGCGCCACAACGATTTGATCCGCACCATTAACTACATGATAGTTCGTCAGAATATAACCTTCGCTGCTCATTATTACCCCAGAGCCTAGCGATTGGTTTTGAATAACTCTTTGCTGATAAGACTGCACATCGAGTTGAGTACTGCGGGTGTAAATATTGACAACTGCAGGTGCAGCGGCTCGCACTGCTTTGGCATATGAAATTGCAGGCTGCTCAACTGGCTCGTTGGCCATAAGTTTGCGGAAATTGAACTGACTTTCTTGTTGGAATAACACCAGCCAAAGAAATGCGATGGCAAGTCCATAGATTGCACTTTTCAGTATCGTTTGCAGAAATTGGTTCAATTCTAATTTAGGCCTGATATTTAACTGCTTTGAGCTTTGCAGCATAGCATTAGTTGTCGCTTCTCGGCATCAGTAAATGTGACGAATTGCAACGACGAGTTTGGGGATTAGCGTAATACAGCGAGGGGCTGGCTAGCACAAAAATAAACGGTGGCTATTCGCCACCGTCTAGTTCGATTGAAGAAAGTATAAAATTATTGGATTAATTTATATAGAACGGTGTCCCCACGCTGGATTTGCAGAGCTAACACACCTTTAGCTCGGGTTAAAATCTCACGCAATTCACTAATATTGTTCACCTTAATACGGCCCACGCCAATGATGACATCGCCTTGTTCAAGGCCAAGCCTTGCGGCGATTGAGCCATTTTCAATTTCTGAGAGAACTACACCAGGTTCGCCATCGCTGGTTTTACCATTGCTGAAACTTGCGCCCACAAGCATTCGGTGCATGTCATCCGCACTGGTGTTGGATTGGTCGGCCGATGTTAATGTAACGTCGAATGACAGTTGTTTATCTTCGCGGGCAATCCCAAGTTTGACTGACTTGCCAACCCCAAGTGTGCCGACACGAGCGCGAAGTTCAGACATACTTGAAATTGTTTTGCCATTGATACTGACTATCACATCACCAGCTTTTAAGCCGGCTTTATCGGCGCCGGAGTCAGGTGCAACACGACCAACAAACACCCCTTTGGTCTGTTTGACATTCATCCCTTGCGCTAATTCTGCATTTAAGTCTGAACCCTCGATGCCAAGTAAGCCTCGTTTAACCTCGCCAGACTCAATGATTTGGTCCACTAAGTTTTTCATCATGTTCGACGGGATAGCAAAGCCTATGCCGATATTGCCGCCATTAGGCCCTAAAATCGCGGTATTAATACCGATTAACTCACCACGTAAATTGACCAAAGCACCGCCAGAATTGCCGCTATTAATTGCCGCATCTGTCTGTATGAAATCTTCATATTTTTCAATATCTAAACCGCCACGACCTAAGGCGCTAACGATGCCCGAAGTGACGGTTTGGCCAAGGCCAAACGGATTGCCGATAGCGATAGTAAAATCTCCGACGCGAAGTGTGTCCGAATCAGCAATTTTTAATGCGGTTAGTTTGTCGGCATCAATTTGCAAAAGGGCGATATCACTTTCGGTATCTTCGCCAATTTTTTTCGCTTTGAAGGTTCGGCCATCTTTTAAAGTGACCTGAATTTCATCGGCTTGATTAATAACGTGAGAATTGGTAACCACATAACCTTTGGCTGCATCGATAATGACTCCAGAACCGAGCGCGCTAAAAGGTTGCTCACGACGCATTTCGCCTTGGCCAAAAAATTGTTGAAAGGCATCAGGCACTCTTTGGCGTACTTGGCGATTACCGGCCACATTGATATTCACTACAGCGGGAGTCACATTTTCTAGCATGGGCGCAAGGCTTGGCATTTGTTCCGAGCTTTCAGCGCCAAAGAAGGGGATTTTAGCTTCCAGTTGATAAGACTGAGAGGCTAACACGGCCGCGATGATGCTAGCGGTGACAAAGGATAACTTCATTTTCATAACGCAATTGTCTCCTAAGGAATACTGACTTAAGAGACTCATGCATTTGAAAAAAGTTTCAAACTTCTGATTTTTTTTCTGAAGGGAAGGTCTTCATCAGACCGCTGGAGTGGCCTGAATAATCGAGTGGTTGTTGGGCTACTTCTGCGTTTTTTTTCCGCCGACGTTCGTCGACTTTGCCGATGGTCTGCCGGAAATGTGCTGCAGCATCAGCCGATAAATAGTTCAGATCGGACTTTTCAACAAAAGCTGCACGATCAACAAGTTGCATTCTGGTGGATGCCATGTGGTTGGCGATACGCTCATAGTTATCTTGCAATTGACTCATCAACTGCTGAGTGGTCTCTAAGTGAGTAGACACTTCAGAACGGTACTTCTGTAATTGCTGCTTACTTTCATCCAGTTCGAGTTGCAATTTATTCTGATTAAATTGCCGTAAACTATAAAAACGTGCAGCAGCTGCGCCGAGGATGAAACCTGCGATTAACCAAGATAACGCAATAGGAAAACTCATAAATACTCCAAAAACAAGTTAATACGACTCTAGTGTAACCTAACTTCTTATGCTGAGTGGTAAGGCATGTTACAATATTCAGCAATTCATCAGTGCTAGAGTCCAATTCGATTTCGCTTGTTATGATAACACCATTGCAAAAATACCAGCAGGATCTGCAACGCACCGATTTCCAGTTCGATGCCGCTCAACAACTTGCCGTGCAGCATCTGCAGCGCTTATTCGACGATTTTGTCCAAAATAAACCCGCAAAACTTAGTGTATGGCAGAAATTGACAGGTAAAACCTCGTCGATAAAGCCGCTGCAAGGGCTGTATTTTTGGGGTGGCGTTGGTCGAGGTAAAACATATCTTGTAGACACTTTCTACGACTGTTTACCGACGGACCGCAAACTTCGTATTCACTTTCATCGGTTTATGCATAAAGTGCATGACGAGCTGAAAACGCTGTCGGGCCAAGCCAATCCATTAGAAATCGTGGCAGACCGCTTCAAAGCCGATACCGATATTATCTGTTTTGATGAGTTTTTTGTTTCAGATATTACCGATGCGATGATTTTAGGCACCTTGATGCAGGCCTTATTTGCTCGTGGTATTACCTTAGTGGCAACGTCAAATATTGAGCCAGACGGTCTTTATCGGAACGGTCTACAGCGGGCGCGTTTTTTGCCTGCGATCGCCTTAATTAAACAATTCACTGAGGTGGTGAATGTAGATAGCGGGATTGACTATCGTTTGCGGACTTTGACCCAAGCTGAAATCTATCATTCGCCGTTAGATGAAACCGCCAATAGCAACCTGCTGCGTTATTTTACGGCGTTATCGATAGAGCCGCGCCTCGCCAATAGCACTATTGAGATTGCCCATCGGCCACTGAGTTTTCAGCATGAAGCTGAGGGCATTATTTGGTTTGAATTTAGTGAGTTGTGCGAAAGTGCGCGCAGCCAATACGATTATATGGAACTGAGTAAAATCTATCACACCTTGTTAATGTCAAATGTCCGCCAGATGGGGCAGGGCAATGACGACGTGGCTCGCCGCTTTATTGCGCTGGTCGACGAGTTCTACGAACGCAAGGTGAAGTTGATTATTTCTGCTGAAGTGCCAATGGAACAACTGTACACGCAAGGCCTGTTAAGTTTTGAATTTAAACGGTGCTTGAGTCGGCTACAAGAAATGCAGTCGCAGGATTATTTAGCTTTGGCCCATTTGCCATAAATTTTCTGCACAAACAGCTGTATTTTGTTGCTGGTTAATATATAATCCGCGGCCGGCCCACGTTACAGCCTGAATCTGCCGTAGCCTGGCAGTTTGATGTACTCGAAGGGGTACGATAAACGACATAACTTTTGCCCAAAAGTTATGTGAGGTGTAACTGATAATTTTTTGGATAGTTTGATGAAAACTTTTACCGCTAAACCAGAAAGCGTACAACGCGACTGGTATGTTGTTGATGCTGCAGGTAAAACCCTGGGTCGTATCGCAACTGAAATCGCTCTCCGCTTACGCGGCAAGCACAAGCCAGAATACACGCCACACGTTGACACCGGCGACTACATCATCGTAGTTAACGCTGACAAAGTGACTGTAACTGGTAACAAAGCGAAAAACAAAATGTACTACTCTCACTCTGGTTTCCCAGGTGGCATCAAAGAAATTAACTTTGAAAAGCTGTTGGCGAAAAAGCCTGAGATGGTACTTGAGTCAGCGATCAAAGGCATGTTGCCTAAAGGTACACTGGGTCGCGCTATGTTCCGTAAGTTAAAAGTGTATGCAGGCGCAGAGCATCAACATGCTGCCCAGCAACCACAAGTTTTAGATATCTAATCGGAGCATAACATGGCACAGAATCAATATTACGGTAC
>Ga0187844_10002614_pt1 | contig 12568 bp, 11 predicted proteins | sample SpaLakP09_SKY_50_FD_134517 | JGI IMG/M metagenome (GOLD analysis project Ga0187844, IMG submission 134517) | Oligotrophic lake water microbial communities from Sparkling Lake, Wisconsin, USA - SP09_SKY_50 | ecosystem: Environmental > Aquatic > Freshwater > Lake | place: USA: Sparkling Lake...
CTAGGAAACCGTTTTCCTGGCCGCAGAGGCGCCTCTAGGATCGACTCCTGAGCTCGCCACAAAGTTTCCTTCAACGCTTGATCGTCGCGGCGCCCCATCAAGCATTGAAGGAAACCTTGTGGCGAGCTCAGGAGTCGATCCTAGAGGCACCTCTGCGGCCAGGAAACCGGTTTCCTAGAGCGGGATGCGATCTGATGGAATCAGATCACCCGCTCTAGTCTTTTGTTTTCACGCGCGTTTCATTCCGAAAACCGGTTCCCACTTTTCGGAACGCGCTCTAGCTCCCTGCGAACCGCAGGTGATGCAGCACGATGCCGCTGGTCGTGGCCACGTTCAGGGAGTCGAAGCCCCCCGCCATTGGAATGCCCACCGTACGGGCGCGGGCCATCAGAGCGTCCGACAGGCCCGGCCCCTCGGCGCCCAGCAGCACGGCCGAACGCGCGGGCGGCTTCAGTTGAGCCAGGATCTGCGTCGCTGACGGGCTCAGCGCCAGGGCCTCAAAACCATGCCGTTCCAGCAGGCCGGCGATGTCCTGATCCCGCTCCAGCAGGGCTGTCGGGACGCTGAGGCTGGCCCCGACCGACACCCGGATGGCCTTGCGGTACAGGGGATCGCAGCAGTCGCTGTCTAGGATCACCGCCACGACGCCGAAGGCGGCCGCGTTGCGAAAGAGCCCGCCGATATTGTCGTGATTGGCGATGCCGCACAGCACCATCACCACCGCCCGTCCCTGCACGCTGGCCAGCAGGGCGTCGGCGCTGACGGGCAAGGGCTTTGCGCCGATGGCCAGCACGCCGCGATGCAGGTGAAAGCCTGCCACAGCGTCCAGCACCGCCTGCTCGACCAGATAGACCGGCGTCTCGTCTGGCAGGCCCGCGAACACGTCGTCCAGCTTGTCGCGGCGCTTGGGATCGATCAGCAGCGACATCACCCGCTGCGGCGCATCGCGCACGAAGGCCCGCAGCACCGTCTCGCCCTCAGCCACGAACAGGCCCTGCCGGCCCACCAGATCGCGCTCGCGGATGTCGCGATAGGCGGCCACGCGCGGGTCGTCGGGATTAGTGATGGCGATGAACTGCGGCACAGGGGCGAGATCCGAAAGAGCTTAGCGCACGCCTCGTATCGGCAGGATGGCCAGACCGCCAGCCGTGGCGAGCGCGGCGGCGACGATGAAGAAGGTGCGAAAATCCAGATGGCTGGGCCCCAGCGCCCAGACCGCCAGGGCGGGGGCCAGGGCCTGGGGCAAGGTGTTGGCGAGGTTCAGCACCCCAAGATCCTTGCCCGCATCGCGTTGCGAGGGCAGCACCTGGGTCACCAGGGCGATGTCCACGGCATAGAAACAGCCCGCCCCGCAGCCCAGCAGCAGATAGGCGCCGATCATCACGGGCCAGGTCGGCGTCGTCGAGAAGATCAGCATGGCCAGGGCGATGGTCAGGGCCGCGCCGGCCGCGAACAGCTTGCGGCGCTTGAGCCTGTCGGACAGCATCCCGCCGATCAGGGCCAGGGCGACGTTTGATACCGTCGAGACCGTCGTCAGGATCGCCAGGCCTTCCTCGGCCTTGCGGCCCGGGAACAGCCGGGGATAGCCCATAACGTCCTGCAGGAAATACAGCATGTAGCCCTGCACCAGGCTGAGGGCGACCAGCACCATGAATCGGCCCAGCCAGGCGAAGGCGAAGTCGGGATGCTGGCGCGGGTCCACCCACAGGCCGGCGATGAATTCGCCCAGCCGGAAGGGCGGACGCGCGTCGCGGGCCAGTGGCTTGTCGTCCAGTTTTAGGGCGAACGGTGCCAGGGTGATCAGCAGGACGGCAATGATCGCCAGATAGCGCGTGACCTCGGAAACCAGCAGGCCGCCGATCAGCACCGCCCCGGCCATGGTGCCGATCGGATTGCCCAGGCTGAGAAACGCCGCCACCCGGCCCTTCTGGCTGTCGGGCACGCGGTCAGGCATCACGGCGATCAGGGCCGAAAACATCAGGTTGAAGGTCAGTTGAAACGCGACGATCCCGGCGATCAGGCCGGCCGGTGTTCGCGCGTTCATGATCAGCAGGTAGGCACCCGCTGCGCCCAGCGCGCCGACCACCATCCAGGGGCGACGCCGTCCGAAACGAGATGTCGTGCGGTCACTGATCGCCCCGGCCAGCAGGTTGGCGACGCTGGCCGTCAGGGCACCGTAAAAGGCCACCTGGCTGAGCAGAAGCGCCTTGCCTGCGGCGTCGATCGCCTCGGCCTTCAGCGGCAGCAGCACCTGGAACAGGGGCATGAAACTGACGAAGGCGCCGATCTGGGCCAGGGTGTAGGCTGCAATGAAACTCGTCCTGACCGGCGTGACCGGCCGGCCCTCGTCGCTTGGCGACATCGCAACTCCCCTCGCACGGTCTGCGCCGCGTCGGGCTCACACTGGCCTTAGAGGTCACCACGCACAAGGGTGGCTGAACCCGGGAGGGCTCACCCTTCGGGACGTTGCAACTTTTTCTCGACCGACACGTCGCTTGTCGATGAACAAATGCTCTAGGCTGGCGGAATGGCTGTGAGTCTCAAGCGACAGGTGCGGGCAGGTCTATGGCCTCGGTGACGATCTACGACGTCGCCGCGCGCGCCGGCGTGTCCATCAAGACCGTTTCGCGGGTCATGAACAACGAGCCCAATGTTCGGCCCGCCATGCGCGACCGCGTGCTGGAAGCTGCCGAGGCGCTGGACTACAGCCCCAACCTGTCGGCCCGCAGCCTGGCCGGGTCACGCTCTTTCGTGATCGCCGTGTTCGTCGACGCCGCCCTGACCATCGACCATTGGCGCAGCGAGCGTGGCGCGGACTATCTCAGTCGCATCCAGCTGGGCGCGACCCTGCAATGCCGCGACGCGGGCTATCACCTGCTGATCGAACTGATCGACCACGATGCGCCCCGGATTCGACAGGAGGTCGCGGCCCTGCTGGCGGCCCTCAAGCCCGACGGGGTGATCCTGACCCCGCCCAGCTCGGACAACGAGACGGTTCTGGAACTGCTCGACAAGGCCGGAGCCCCCTATGTGCGCCTTGGCCCGGAGCGCGAAGGCCTGGGTCCCCGCGTTCACATGGACGACGTCGCCGCCGCCCGCGAAATGACCGAGCACCTGGCCAGCCTGGGCCACCGCCGGATCGGCTTCATTGTGGGCGAGCCGCGCTACGGCGCCAGCCAGGCCCGCCGCCAGGGCTATCTGGAGGCCATGCAGCGCCTGAACCTGCCCGTGGCCGACGCCTGGGTGCGCCAGGGCGACTTCACCTTCCAGTCAGGGCTGGAACAGGGCAAGGCGCTTCTGGCCCTGCCCGAGCGCCCCACCGCCATCTTCGCCAGCAATGACGACATGGCCCTGGGCTGCCTGGCCGCCGCCGCCGAGGCCGGGGTCATGATCCCCGGCGACGTGTCGGTGGCCGGCTTTGACGACAGCCCCAGCGCCCGCTTCAGCCGCCCGCAGCTGACCACCGTGCGTCAGCCGGTGGTCGAGATGGCCTCGCTGGCCACACGGCTTCTGATTTCTGGCCAGATCAAGGGCGCGACGGCGAAGTCGTCACGGGTGGACGAACTTTTGCCGTTCGAGCTGATCCACCGGGCTTCGACGGCCCCGCCGCCCTCTCAATAGCCCTCAGCGTCCGGGACGGACGAAGGTCGCCAGCCGGGCGCGCGCCGCGTGAACCGGATTCTCGGCCGGTGCGGACACATGGCTCATATCGCGACCGCCCGTGCGGAACGCGCCGACGCGGTTGGACAGGTCGGCCGCCTCGATGCGCAGGGCGTGGGTGGACTCGGTCGACTGCTGCACCATGGCCGCATTGCGCTGGGTGACCTGATCCAGCTGGTTGACGGCCGTATTGACCTGGGTGAGCGCCACGGCCTGTTCGTTGGCCGAGGCGGCGATCTCGTTGATCAGCCCGTCGATGCCGCCCACCTTGTCAACGATGCCGCGCAGGGCCGCGCCGGTCTGGCCGACCAGCTCGACGCCCTCGCCGACCTGACGGCTGGACTCTGCGATCAGGGTCTTGATCTCGCGCGCCGCATCGGCAGAGCGCTGGGCCAGGGCCCGTACCTCTTGCGCAACGACCGCGAAGCCGCGACCGGCGTCGCCCGCGCGGGCGGCCTCGACCCCGGCGTTGAGGGCCAGCAGGTTGGTCTGGAAGGCGATCTCGTCGATCACGCCCAGGATCTGCGAGACCTGGTTGGACGAGCTTTCGATCTTGGTCATGGCCTCGGCGGCGCGGGTGACCACGGAGCCCGAGCGCTCAGCTTCGGCGCTGGCCTCGCCGACGCGGGCCGAAACCTCACGGGCGCTCTTGGCGGTCTTGCCGACCGTGGCGGTCAGCTGGTCGACGGCGGCGGCGGTCTGTTCCAGGGTCGCGGCCTGCTGCTCTGTGCGCTGCGCCAGATCGTCAGCGTTGCGGGCGATGTCGTCGACGCCGGCGCGGATGCCTGTGGTGGCGCGCTCGACGGCGATCATCGCCTCGGCCAGAGCAATGGCGGCCTGGTCAAAGTCAGCCTTGAGCGAGGCGAATTCGGGGGCCAGTCCATCCTCGACCCGCGCCGAGAGGTCGCCGGCCGCCAGGCGCGACAGCGCCTCGCCCACGGCCTTGACGGCGCTGGCCTGACGCAGGGCGGCGGCGGCGCGCTCGGCCTCCAGCACCGCGCGCTCTTCGGCCAGGCGCGTCAGATAGCTGGAAATGGCCAGATCCATGTCCAGGAACACGGCCTTGTTCAGCGCCACCAGGCCGTTGGCCAGGTCGGCATCCGACTTGGCGGCGCCGAACACGCCCTTGGCGCGCTTGGCGACGACCGAGCGGATCAGCTCCTCGGCCACCACGGCGTAGCCGCCGATGTACCACTGGGGTTCAAGCCCGGCCTCAACATGAGCACGCCCGATGCGCTCGACGTCTCGGACATAGTCGGCGCCGTAGTCGGCCGAGGCGATTCGCCGCCAGTGATTGGCCTGGGCCCGCTCAGCGCCGGCGATATGGCCTTCGTCGCGGAACTTGCCGCGCGTTTCGGGAAAGCTGCGAACCTGACCATAGAACCGCGCAAGGGCCGATGAGATCTCGGCGTCGATAAGGGGCTTGAGCGCCCGCAGCGCGGCGCGATCACGGTCGTCGAACCGCATAAAAGCCATGCGACGGTCAAGCTGGGCGTTGGCGTTCACGCGGAAGGCTCCGAGTCAGGGAAAGCAGCGGGTAAATACGTGACGGGAATTTGTTAACCATGATTGAAGCGCGGCCGGGTTTTCAGGTGCGTTTTGACGCAGCGGTGCGAAATGATCCTGAGGGCCCCTGCCCGCCGGTCTGCGCGCTCCGGTCGATCACCAGTGGCGCGCAGCCATAAGGCGGCCTATTCAGATAGTGCATGGCAACAAGCTGCGCCTTGGCGCGTTTGAGGCTGGATCGCGTCTGTGGCAGGCTGGCGCGCGACGAGAAGGATCTGCACCGCTTCATGCCCGTGCCCGCCGATTTCACCCTGAATGAGACCGATGGCAGGACGACTGTCGTGTTGTCCGGGGACTGGACCGCGCGCGGTCTTTCCGACGCCGGCGGGCGCCTGGGCGACACCCTGAACGACACCCACGGCATCTGGCTGGACCTGCGCGAGATCATCCGGTGCGACACCGCGGGGGCCTACGCCATCATCCGGGCCGCCGACGGTCGCGCCTCGGCCGGACAGATCCAGGCCCGTCCCGAAACGTTGAGATTGCTGGAACTGGTTGGCGACGCCATTCAGGTCGAGCCCGAGGTCGCCCCGCGGCCCCACGGCGTGCAGGCGCTGCTTGAGCGCATCGGGCGGGGCGTCTTTGGCCTGTTCGATGACGGCTATGGCACTCTGGTCTTTCTGGGCCACCTGCTGACCGCCGTCGGGCGCAGCATTGTCAGGCCCAGCCGTATCCGCTGGGCGCCGATCATCTCGCTGTGCGAGCGGGCCGGACTTGACGCCATGCCGATCGTGGCGACCACCACGTTCTTCATCGGTGCCGTGGTGGCCCTGCTGGGCGCCAACATGCTGGTCGAGTTCGGGGCCCAGGTTTACGCTGTGGAACTGATCGGCATTTCGGTGCTGCGCGAGTTCAATATCCTGATCACCGCCATCCTGCTGGCCGGCCGCTCGGCCTCCAGCTTTGCGGCCGAGATCGGTTCGATGAAGATGAACCAGGAAATCGACGCCATGCAGGTGATGGGCGTCGATCCCTATGAGGCGCTGGTCCTGCCGCGCTTCGCCGCCATGCTGCTGACCATTCCGCTCCTGACCTTCATCGCCACCCTCGCCGGCCTGGCCGGCGGCATGCTGGTGGTCTGGGTCGTGCTGGACCTGTCGCCCAGCTTCTTCCTGCAACGGATCGTCGACTATGTGGGCGTCACGCACTTCTGGATCGGCATGTCCAAGGCGCCCGTTATGGCGGCCGTTATCGCCGCCATCGGTTGTCGCCAGGGCATGGAGGTCGGCAACGACGTCGAGTCCCTGGGACGCCGGGTCACTTCTGCCGTGGTCCACGCCATCTTCGCCATCATCCTGATCGATGCGATCTTCGCGCTGATCTATATGGAGCTGGACGTTTGAGGCCCGCTGCAGACTCCGCCGCGTCGCCGGATGCGCCCGACGACGACGCCCCGCCGATCCAGATCGAGGGCCTGGTCTCGCGGTTTGGCGACAATGTCATCCATGACGGCCTGGACCTCACGGTCGAACGCGGCGAGGTGCTCGGCGTGGTCGGGGGTTCGGGCTCGGGCAAGTCCGTGCTGCTCAACAGCATCATCGGCCTGAAGGTCCCCGACGAGGGCAGCGTCAAGCTGTTTGGCCACGACATGCGCACCGCCGACCACCGCCGCTGGAGCTCGGTCGAGCAGCGCTGGGGCGTGCTGTTCCAGCAGGGCGCGCTGTTTTCGAACCTGACGGTGCGCGAGAACGTCGCCGCACCGCTGATCGAGCATACCCGACTGCCCAAGCGTGAGATCGAGGAACTGGCAGAGCTGAAGATCGCGTTGTCCGGCCTGCCGGCACGCGCGGCCGACCTAAAGCCGGCCGAGCTGTCGGGTGGCATGCGCAAGCGCGCCGGTCTGGCCCGCGCCCTGGCCCTGGATCCGGAGCTCCTGTTCCTCGACGAGCCCACGGCGGGCCTCGATCCGATCGGGGCGGCGGCCTTCGACGACCTGATCAAGGACCTTTCCGACAGCCTGGACCTTACCGTGTTCATGATCACCCACGACCTTGACAGCCTTTATACGATCACCGACCGCGTCGCGGTGATCGCCGACAAGACGGTGGTGGCCATCGCCCCGGTGGAGGAGCTCGAACACTCCGACCACCCGTGGATCAAGGAATACTTCCTGGGACCGCGTGGCCGCGCGGCGGGCCGCAAGACGACCACGACCCCAAAGACGACGACGGCGAGGATCCCCTGATGGAAAGAAACGCCAACTACGCCCTGGTCGGCGCGGTCACCCTGTTCCTGTTCATGGGGCTGGTGATCTTCGTGGTCTGGCTGGCCCGGCTGAGCTTCAGCCAGGAATATGACATCTATGACGTGCGCTTCGTCGGCCCCGTGCGCGGCCTGTCCGAGGGCGGCGAAGTGCATTTCAACGGCATCAAGGTGGGCGAGGTCACCGAGATCGACCTCGACAAGAGCGACCCCAACCAGGTGCTGGCCCAGATCCGCGTCACCTCGAACGTGCCGATCAAGACCGACAGCTATGCCACGCTTGAGCCGCAGGGCATCACCGGCGTCAACTACATCCAGATCGCCGCCGGCTCGCCCGAGAAGCTGCTGCTGAAGGATACGGTCAAGAACGGCAAGACGCCGGTGATCCGCACCCAGCGCAGCGCCCTGTCCGACCTGCTCGAGGGCGGCGGCACGGTGCTGACCCGCACCATCGAAGCGCTGGACCGGGTCAACCGCGTACTGTCGGACGACAACGTCAAGACCTTCAGCGCCGCCCTGGACGATATCCAGGCTGTCACGGCCGAGGCCCGCGAGCGCAAGGCGATCATCGCCGACGCCCAGAAGGCCCTGCAGAGCATCGACCTGACCGCCCAGACCATCACCGAGCTGTCGAAATCCACCGAGTCCGTCGTCAATGGCGACGCCAAGCGCTCGCTGGCCCAACTGGCTGACGCTGCGGGCGAACTGAAGGCGGCTGCCAAGGATGCCCGGGGCATGATCTCGCGCCTCGAAGGCCCCACGACCGACTTCGCCAGCACCGGACTTCCACAGCTGTCGTCCGCCATCGTGACCCTGCAATCGGCCGCCGAGTCGCTGGACCGTCTGGTGGGCGAGGTCGAACAAAATCCGCGCGGCGTGGTCAGCAAGTCGCCCGCCAAGGAACTGGAGGTCAAGCCGTGAACCCCATCCCCGCCGCGCGCCGCCGCGCCCTTGGGCGCATCCTCGCCGTAACGGCCTTGGCCGTGACCTTGGGCGGCTGCATCACCCTTTTCCCCAAGGTCGAGCCCGCCGGCCTCTATCGCTTCGGGACCGCGCCGCCGCCGGCCGCCAAGGGCCCACCCGGCGCGCAGTTTGGCGTCTTCAAGACCCCAACGGTCTTTAACCGCGCCTCGGCCGGTGACCGCATCCTGACCGTAACCGAGGGCGAGGCGGCCTATATCGCCGGGGCCCGCTGGGTGTCGCCGGCTAGCGTGCTGTTCGACGAGGCCGTCTCGCGCGCCTTTGACGCCGACGCCGGCCGCGCCCGCCTGATCGGTCGCGGCGAGGTGGCCAAGGCCGACCTGATCCTGCGCCTGGAAGTGCGCACCTTCGAGACGGTCTATGCCAGCCCCAAGGCGACGCCCGAAGTTATCGTGCAGGTGCGCGGCGTACTCAACCGCAGCAGTGACCGCGCCCTGGTCGGCGACCAGACCTTCGAGTCGCGGGTCACGGCCGACGGCAATCGGGTTGGCGCCATCGTTAAGGCCTACGACGCGGCCAACGCCAAGGTGCTGGGCGAGATCGCCGCCTGGACCAGCGCGGCCGGGCCCGGCATTGCGAACTAGGTCACAAACTACCCCTCAAAGCGCCGAGAGCGGCTCGACCACATCGCCATAGCCCGCGTCAGGCTGGATGCGCAGGCCCTGGCCTTCCACCCACGGCTCGACCGTGACCAGGGGCCGGGTGCTCGCCCTGGCGATGGCGTCTGCCGGGCTGGCGCTTTCGGCCAGGAGCTGCAGGTTCATGCGGGTGGGGAAGATCACTTTGCGGGTTCCGGCGGCCGCCATGTCCAGCGCCTGGGCCGGAGCGATCCATTCAGCGTCGACGGCCTCGCGCCCGTCGCAGACGGCCAGTTGGGCACCGGGCGCGTGGGCGGCATAGAACCAGGTGTCGAAGCGCTTGGGCATTAGCCGGGGCGTGATCCAGCGGGCGAAGATGGTCAGGGCGGCCAGGTCGAGCTTAAGGCCCAGGTCCTCGACCACGTCGATGAAGGGCACGCGGTCGTCGGCCACCGCAGCGCGAACCTCGACGGCCGCCTCGCCCTCGTAAAAGGCGCCGGCCGCGTCGCGGGCCAACAGGACCCCGGCCTCCTCATAGGCTTCGCGGATGGCGGCGATCCGCAGGGCGGCTCCATCCTCGCCGACGGCGTCCCAGCCCGTGGCGAGATCGCGCCAGCGCGGATCCTCATCGCCGCCGTGACTCTTGCCACCTGGAAACACCAGCGCCCCGGCCGCGAAATCGATCTGGTGGTGGCGCTTGACCATCAGCACCTCGAACGCCGGTGCGTCCCGAAGCAGCAGTACGGTGGCGGCGAGGCGAACGGGGCCGGGTGAAGACTCTGACATTCCAGCAGATTGGCGCGGTTGTCGGCGCTTGCCCAGAGCCGATTCGAACAAACGTTCAATTCGGCCTGCGACCTGGCGTCACCCGGTGGCGGCGTGATCCTCATTGGCCAGGCGATCCATACGCTCCAGCAGATAGTCCGAATCCTCGCGCGAGATGACCTGGGAGGAGGTCAGGAAGCGCTGGATCATGTGCTCCTGAAAGCGTTCGCGGTCATGGCTGCGGCCGTCAAACTCGTTGGCGTGGAAGGCGTCGACCCCCGCGCGGAAGGCCGGATAGAGCCGCGCCGGCAGGCCGGCCCGCTCGCACACGGCCTTCAAGCCCAGTTGCCCGGCGTCGTGGATCATAAGCCAGGTGCGGTGGTGCGGCACGCCGGCCAGCTCGGCCACGCCCCACTCGAAAAAGGTCATGTGGCCATGAGCAAGAGCCCGCAGCAGCAGCGACGGGCTCAGGCGATCCGCTCTGTTGAGGTGGATCACCAAGGCCTTGGGATCGGCCGCACGACCGGCCTGATCGACCAGGTCGATGGTCGCCCGCTCGGTCGCGCTGGTCACCAGCTCCATCACCCGCTCGGGCGACAGGGCGTGATGGCTGACGATGTGGTCCCGCAGCTGGTCGCCGACCATGTCGATCAGGCGCTCGGTCACCGACAGCGGCAGGGCCGAGCGATAGGCCACAGCCTGCAGCACGTGCTCGGACTTGGAGAACCGGTCGAGGGCCTTTTGCAGGGCCATCTCGGAAAAGCGGGCGTTGTCGTTGGCGCAGACGGCGGCCACCACCAGTTCGGAGCCCTGATCGACCAGCGCCGAGGTCACACGGGTCGAAAGCCGGGGGCGTTTGGCCACCGCCATCTGGCGCACTTCGCCGCCCATGCGGACGATCTCGGCCAGGTCCGCGTCGGTGAAGACCGGCGAGAAACTGATGATCGGCAGCGACACGCTTTCCACATCGCGGGCCAGACGATTGGCGACATCGGGCGGCAGGCTGTCGGAGTTTTTCAACGTCACGGCCATGGCGCGACGCACCAGTTCGGCCGCATCGGCGGCCATGACCCGCAGGATGTCATGGGCGATCTGGCGCTCGTCCTCGGCCATCTCGGCGCGATCGATGGTCCGGCACAGCTTGTGGGCCGCCAGCGCACGCTCGTCAGCGGTCGCGCCCTTCACCAGCATGCGGATATCGTTGTCGGTCAGTGCCGCGCGGGTGGTGGCCATGGGGTCGCCGAACCAGAGGGATGCGAGTCACCCTTATAGTCCTCTGTTAAGCTTAATGATTGTTTGAACTCTAATGCTGTGGATTAACGACGCCCCGTAACCGGGCGCAAACCACGCTCGCCTAGGATCGCGCCTCAACAGCCGAGGAAGCGATCTTGTTCGCGCAGCGCAGCCCATCCCACGTTCCGACGCGCGACGCGAACCTGGCCATGGCGCTCGACGCCCAGGCGGCGCTAGCCCCTTATGCGCTTGGGGTTTTCGCGGTCAGCCTGCCCCTGTTCACCTGGGTCGCCTCGTTCGCCGACAACGCGCTGTGGATGCTGGCCAGCCTCGCGATCTTCGCGATCAACTGGGGGGCCTTCTATGCGGCGGTCAGCTGGCTGCGCGGCGAAGCGTCGCAAGACCTTAAAAGGCGCGCCCGGGTGCAGTTGCTGGGCGGCCTGCTTTGGGCCGTGACGGTGATCCAGCTGGCGGCCTTCGCCGACGGCGCGGGCGCGGTGCGCGAGACCCTGTTGCTGCTCAGCGCCGCGGCAGCGGTGATGTGCATCTTCTTTTCCGCCACCTCCCTGCCCGCCCTGCTGGTCACCACGCCGATCGCCGCCGCCGGCCCCCTGACGGCGCTGTTTGCCCAGCCGGACACGCGCCATGCCGGCGTCATGGCCTGGGGTGCCATCGCCCTGGCCCTGGCCCTGGCCCTGGTGCTCAACCAGATGGTTCGCCGCCAGCACGCCCTGGCCGAGGCCCATGCCAGGCTGGTCGAGGAGCGCCTGGCGGTGCTGGATGCTGCCGAACGCACGGCCCGCTCCAAGTCCGACATCGTCTCCACCCTGAGCCATGAGATCCGCAACGGCCTGACCGGCGTCATGCACGTGCTGGCCGCCGCCGCCGGCAAGGGCGGCCGCGCCGCGCCCTCGCGCGAACAACTCAACGCCGCCCTCGACGCCGCCCAGGACCTGATCGCGGTGCTCAACGCCACGCTCGATTCCGAGACCGCCGAGTCGGGCCGGCTGGCGGTCGACGCCCAGCCGTTCGATCCGGTGCGACTGCTGCGCGACCTGGCCCTGCTGGAGCGTCCCCACGCCCTGGCCAAGGGCCTGGAACTGACCGTGCATGTCGATCCCCTGCTGGAGCGCCGGTCCGGCGGGGCAGTGCTGGCCGACGCCATGCGCACCCGCCAGATCCTCGCCAACCTGCTGGGCAATGCCATCAAGTACACCGTGCGCGGCCGGATCGAGGTGCGGGTCGAGCGGCGCGGTGACCAGATCGCCATCGAGGTGGCGGACACCGGTCCAGGTCTCTCGCTGGACGAGATCGGCCACGCCTTTGAGCCGTTCCGCCGCGTCGAGCGCACCGGGGCCGGGATCAACGGCGCGGGCCTGGGCCTGTCGCTGTCGCGGCAGCTGGCCGGCCTGATGGGCGGAACGCTGGAAGCCCGCAGCGCCCTGGGCGTAGGGAGCTGCTTCACCCTGACCCTGCCCTACGACGAGGCCCTGCCCTGCGACGACGACCTGACAGACGAGGCCTCGTCTGTCAGGTCGTCGTCGCAGGGCAGGGCCTCGTCGTAGGGCAGGGTCAGGGTGAAG
>Ga0187844_10002615_pt1 | contig 12567 bp, 9 predicted proteins | sample SpaLakP09_SKY_50_FD_134517 | JGI IMG/M metagenome (GOLD analysis project Ga0187844, IMG submission 134517) | Oligotrophic lake water microbial communities from Sparkling Lake, Wisconsin, USA - SP09_SKY_50 | ecosystem: Environmental > Aquatic > Freshwater > Lake | place: USA: Sparkling Lake...
ATCGTGAACGAGTACATCTTCTTCGGTGTTGGCATCACCAGCTTGGTGTTTTCCTTGATACTGCTTTCAAGGTTCATAGCCTTTTGGTGGTCATTACTGATGCTACTCACCACCCCCGCCTGGTTCTATCTCGGGCTGACCCTTGGCAGCCAGCTTGATGCACGCACTAACCATAAAAAAGGTTCAGAGTTAGAAATCAAGTTAGAGCAACTGTCCGAAGAACAGCAACGCCTGCGCGAACAAAATCTCAAAGAAGAAAAAGATTTTGAAGAGAACCAGCGTGTGCAAACTGAACGATGGAAAAAAGAAATCGAGTCACCGGGTACCAAGCAAGATTAATATCGGAAGTATCTGTTTTAGACGCGCCGAAAAATAATCATCTACGCAGCTACCTTTCCTAACGCTATAAATAAACCACCCTGAGTAAGGGTGGCGCTTCGTGTTCAGCGAATAGCTAACGAGATCGTTTTATCTCTAGGCTGCTCGATCAATCGGCCTAAGCGCACCTAAGAATTGCGATGTCGCTGCGTCCCAAGAAAATTTAGCACCATATTCAGCCACCTTGCGCCGATCTAACTGCAAGGCCATCAGCGACGCTACGCGTAAGTCCTCTCTCAACACACCGCCCTCGCTGTTTCCCACAACGTCAATCGGTCCTGTTACTGGATAAGCTGCTACCGGTGTTCCACATGCCATGGCCTCGATCATGACTAAGCCAAACGTATCAGTACGACTTGGAAATACGAACACATCAGCCGAGCGATACAAGCGCGCCAATTCTTCTCCAGATAGCCAGCCAAACCAACGTACCTCTGGATATTTTTTTTGTAATTCTTTACGTGAGGGGCCTTCACCAGCAACCCATTTCTCACCTGGCAAATCCATCGCTAGAAAATCTTCAATACTTTTTTCAACAGCGATACGGCCAACATGTAAAAAAATCGGTCCATTTCCTCTTTCAATCGTATCGCCATGAGGTGTGAATAATTCAGAATTCACACCTCGGCTCCAATGAATCACCTTCGTAAAGCCTTGTTCACGCAATGTCTCAAGCATAGCCACCGTAGGCACCATGGTTGACACACCCGCATTATGAAAATTTCTCAACGCGTTGTAACTCCATTCCAGTGGAAATTTCACACGCATATGAATATATTCAGGAAAGCGGCTATGAAATCCCGTACTAAACGGCCATCCACGTTGAATCGCCACTTTGCGAGCAGCCCAACCTAGCGGCCCCTCAGTTGCGATGTGCAAAACATCTGGTTTAAATTCATCAATCTTTTTCCGTACTTTATAAGTCGGTGCAATCGTCAATCGAATTTCTGGATACGTTGGGCAAGGAATATTAAAAAACTGATCAGGCGTCAGCATTTGAACCTCGTGGCCTAAATCAGTTAATTGTCGAGTAGTCATTTTCAATGTACGAACCACGCCATTGATTTGCGGATCCCATGCCTCAGTGACGATCATTATTTTCATTTACACCCTCTTTTGAAAGACTACTCATCGGAAATAAGACATCAGAATTCGACAGCGTCACACGCTGTAACCACCCAACAAGCAAACTAATTAGTAGCGTAAAAAAACCTAGGCTTATTAGCAAAATATGAGGTGACACTCCATTTGTATTCGCGAATGCCAAAACAATTAAAGCGACGACGATACCTAGGCATTCATTAAAATTTTGAACTGCAATAGATTCACCGGGACTCAGTAGATTGACACCACGATGCTGCAAGAGCGCATTCATAGGAACCACAAGAAAGCCCAACACCACCCCAACAGCGAGCATTAGAATGCTCACTAAATAAATATCATTGAGCATTGGCGCAAAAATCACCAACGCACCAAAAACATAGGCTAACGGCATCACTCTAAGAGCACTTTGCAACTGAACGAATCGACCGGCTAACAAGGCTCCAACAACCACAGCTATTTCGGTAGCACCTTGTAAATAAGCAGACTCGGAAATAGCCAGGGAAAAATCTTGTTGAAGCCAGCGAATAATCAATAGCTGCAAACCGGCGCTCACCACCCAGATGAGCATGGTGATCATCAACGCAATGCGCGCAATCGAATCACTCCAAAGCGTACGATTGGATTGAAAAAAACGACCCACGCTAATCGTTGCGCTAGGCTGAACTGCTGATTGAGGAACACCCCAATTCAGTCCAGCTGCTGCCAAATACAATAGAGGAAGAACAAAAAGGCCAGGAGTCGTACCCCACCCGGCAGAGACTGGAAATTGCGATATCAGAAGTTGTTGGAGAGTGTCACTCGATAAAAATCCACCCAGCGCTGTCCCCAAAATCACCGCCAAAATTAATGTTGTTTCGGTCCAGCCATTGGCACGAATCAAATCAGCCGGTGGCACGATCTCCGTAACTAATCCAAACTTTGCGGGGGCATAGATGGCTGCGCCAACGCCGATCAATAAAAATGCGACGGCAGAGGGTTCAATAAGAAGGGAAATGGCACCGCACAACTTGATTGCATTAGCCACAAACATCACTCGATTCTTTGAGTACCTGTCAGACCAAGGACCAACAAATGGCGCAAGCACCACGTAAAACACTAATAAGGAAGCTTTCAACAAAAACAGTTTCCAGGAGGGCTCTCCTGCCTGCTGCAGCAAATAAATACCAATGAAGAGAGAAACATGATCAGCCAGTGCCGAAAAGAATTGGGCAAAAATTAGCCAATAAAACCCTGGTGGCATCCTATTTCCGAACAAGGTGATAAATATAGGACATTAGGGGAGTTTCATGACATCCCATTGACAGAATGGTTTCAACGAGACTACACGGCTTCGCGAAGAGCAATAAAGCTAAAGAATTTTTTTATTTTTATCTCTGTAAAAACAATGTCATTAAACTGATGTAGCGTTGGATTGGTTTGATTCATCCATTTAATGATTGTTCTTAAACTGAAATCAATCAACTATTTCGAGGGATAGTATGCCAACAGTCAGGGAAAATATTTTTGATGGTGACGAGGTCAAAACTGAACATATCACTAACTTAATACGGCTAATCGAGACAAAAACAGACGAATGGCATTGGGCTCATTTCGGGTGGTTTGAAACAGATCGGGAAGGTATTATTTACACCATCAATAACAAAGAGATCTACTGGGTAGTGTCAACCCAGGGTCAAGAACAAAAGCTCATTGTTCATGATGTAAAACTCAAAGACTATCTTTCAATGCTTTTTGAAGAAGCCATCGAATCAACTATTCGAACACCATAATTCATCCATCGGAATTTGCAGCAGGCAAAGGAGTAGGTTGATTTACAATCACGGCCTTGCGCCAAGGTACGTCAGTTTCAGTAAAGTCTGACAGGACTTTTATACAACGAACTTCACAATCACTCAACTGAGCAATCAACCACCCCACTGCAAACCAAGCAGCTGGATCATGTGTCACTATTGCGCGATAGTTTTCTAACGCGACCTGAAGATCGTTGTAGATACCTAATTCATTCTGAGCACGAGCCAATACCTTACTGAAGTATCGAAATTTAGCACTTTTGCATTCCCCCTCAATGAATTCAAGACTGTAACGCAATCGTTTCATTTTCTTTCGCAGCTCATGCCGCTCTTCTACCGTCAGTGAGGCAAAATTTTTGGCGCGTTTTGCACATTTTTTTTGCCACTTTATGATGATCGGCATAATTGCAGACCAATGCGACTGTGTGTTCTGTTCACGTGACTGCAAATCACGGCCAATTAATTCCAAAAACCATGATTGAATTTTTCCTTCTCGAACAATTAAGGCAGGGGACTGGATTCCCTCTTGCGCTGAAAATTCCACTAGCGGTGCGTTAATTTTACGAAGCTCGGGCCAGATATTCTCTGACATGGCATCGATGTCGCGATTTTTACCCAGCTGGGCCGCAAGAAATTTAGCTTGATCAGACCATGTCTGCACTTCAAAATTGTGGACTCGGGAAAATAATTTGAGAGCTGTTCGCAATCGGCGTAATGCGATCCGCAGTTGATGGATGTGCTCAGGTGAGTAACCCTCTTCTGAAGCGAGTTGCGAAGCATTCACCAGCGCATGCCTTACACATTCTTTCCTGACTATTTCGAAAAATTCTTCCAATGACAGATCGTCGGTAATTTTCACACTCTGCGCCTTGGCAGGCGCCATGATTAACGTAGCCTTAGCAAGGCTGTCACCCCGCATAGATTTAGTTCGTACATCAAGCCAAACGCCATAATCACGAACGAGACGAGTGCCGGCTTCGATCAATGCCATGTTAGAACCCGAAACTAATTCGAGCTCAATTTCATTCACCGGAAGTTTGAGTAGCTCGACTGTATGACCAAGAGCCGTAAACAATGGATCTGTTTCTTTTTCCTTAGTTAAAATCGACCCCGTATCAATCGCATAGTTGATTAGGCCGCGACGGGTTCTCAGGTCAACCGAAAGGCGCTTGAGGTCGGTCTCGTAGAGGGGTTTGAGTTCGTTGGCAGCGTCGTCTCGCAGGAGCTTATTGATTTTAGTCCACTGGTCCGAGGAACTATGACGGCTAGTGTCCAATACTGGGGCTGTACCCGGTGGGGTAACTAACCTTACCGTATCTTCATGGCGAATTACAGCAGCAGCTTGCGGAGCCACCTTCAAGGTCTGATACCAAACATGCCCTTCTTTGCGAAGACGCAGCGCTATATTAGATCGAGCTAACAACCTATCATCAGTATCAAAGTACTTGGCTCGCAGGCGCTTTGACGTGCCACCTTTGGATTGAATAAATTTTTCTAATGGTGCTTTTGATTCAGCTGGTATCTGAAATTTGAGTTCAATTTCCATAACGTACTGTCCTTAGAAAAAATTTATTCGATAGGTTTTTGTCAAATTGGTTACTGCTGTTTCAAAGCCAGGCAAGGTTCTTGACTTAAGAGATACATCATCAGCTGGCAACTCCATTGTTTTTTTACGCCCCTGAACCAATCCCATTAAGCTAATCATTAGAAGGCTAAAATAAAGCTGAACATTTAATAATTCATTTCATTATCCTTTTTGACTAAAACTTAACAGCCGACACAGCGACTGATTAAACCGCGGGTACAAAAAGCCTGCGGTGGAATATGCCACCTCACGTATTCCCTGACCACCATCAAAGGTAATACCATACAAAGCAACTCCCCTCCCTGCGCGCGACTGATCTTCACTTTTTAGTGAGGTAATAAATGAGCTCACAATAAAGAAAATTTAGTTGGTAACTTTATGCGTTAAGCATCTGCTGAAAAAAATACGGCATTTTTTTTCACCATAAATTGAAGTTCGTCAAATTCCTCATACGTACTTCTGTGAGAATGATTGCGACGGTTGGAACGAGGACTGCTTAAATACAACACTCCATTAACTACCGGTAAGTTAGTTTCAAAACCTAGAGCGCATATACGCTTCCGATCAAACCACTAACAATACAGGCTATTTTATGAACTTACGTGCGCCCATAACGGCAGCCCTGATTGGCATTGCCGTCATAAGTACCACAGGATGTGCTGTATCTCGGGGGCAAGAAACCGTAGGCGCCTACGTCGACGATGCCGCAATTACTACAAAAGTCAAAGCTCAGCTACTTGACAATAAAGATGTAGCCGGCACATCAATTAGTGTTGAGACGCTCAAAGGAACCGTAATGTTGTCAGGTTTCGCAAAAAATGTGTCCGAACGCACCACAGCTGAACGTATCGCTAGAGAAGTTAAAGGCGTAAAGGGAGTCAAGAATGCGATTGAACTAAGGCCATGAAGTGTTACTTAGAATCGCGGTAAAAGGCTAGTTGAAGTGAAAACTACGCCACCAAATTAAACTATAGTTTTATTCATCTAAATTAATATGTAAAAACATCAATGCCAGAAACTCCATCAAAAAGTATGTCAGAAATGAAGCGCTCTCCACCGGCTCTTACAAAGTGGTCGTTACCGCTCCAATGAAGATTCGTCAACTCTCCCACTTTCAAACCATTTTGCGTTAACAAGAGATCCACTCTTACAAAGGAAAACTCCGCACTTAACTTTTGCGCCAGCCAATACATTTCAAACAGGTATTCTGTAGGAAAATTATGCTTAGTAGAACCATGCGTACAACTAACCAGCTGCAATGAACTATCTTTAAAAATTATTTCATAATATTCTCTAACGTCTGCCTGATGACTAAAAAGACCGATCTGCATAACTTTAGGTACACCAAGAACACAGAATATTTTTACATCGAAAATTTCATTGCCATTCAAACCAACATGAGATTGCATTAACTCTTCGGCCAGCATACATTTGCTTAGATTTTTATAATTACGCTCGCGGCTTCGCGCGTAGTAGTTTTCGCTGAAATAAGAAAGTATTTCATTGGTATAGATTTCGTCAAAATTATTAATTAAGAATGTGCCGCCACAAGTATGTGTAGCCTTTAGATAAAATGGATACTTTAAATTTTTAGCAGCCATTAAATCATCCGGCTTGCGAAAAAGCATAAGTGTTGGAACAACATATTTTTCTGACGTTACGCTTTTAATATAAAATTTTGCGAGGTGCTTATCTGACGCAAGTCTCCGCAAAGGTAAATCGATTACCTCGCTAGTTCTGATTTTAAAAATAACATCATTCACAATCAGGTCGGAGCTAGGAAGTCGGCCATGCCGCGACACAAATTGAAGTAATGCATACGCATTATCACAGTCTTTGTTTAGCGGTATGCCAAATTTGAAAACCGCAAGCCTGTCAATAATAAATTTTTTCAAAGAATTAACTGCGTGCTGCACGCCATGTTCTTTACTCAATAAATCGCACTCAGCCGACTTTGAATATAAAAGAGCTTCCTCATAAATACTTTTGCTATTTTCCATAATGACCAATTTTTTCCTGGTTAGAAAATGTTATTTTGCATCTGTTTACTTTGGTCAAGAATTGTGTTAATGCTTTCTTCAACATCTTGAAAACTCGTTCTGTGGTTTGTAATTGCGGCGCGAATTACCGTCACACCATCGATTTCAGTTGTTGAAAAAACCGTACCGAAATTCAACTGCAAGTTTTCTACTAGCTTAATATTGTGACTACTCTGCTGCGCCTTATTCCAAAGTTCTGGCGCAGCACTAAAGCAACATATGTTTGAAATTACATTCTTCTTTAATATCAAATTTTTACTCTCTGAGATTTGAGTTCCCATAGCTGAAGCTAGTAAGCAATTTTTTCTAATTGCAGACGAGAGTCTTTGCAATCCAATGTTCTTTATTGCCACCCAAATTTTGAGCGCTTTAAAACCACGAGAAAGATCCGTTCCGTAATCACAAAACCACGGCTCTCCGCCAGCCAATCCACTTTCGTGTGACTGCAGGTAAGAAGGCCTTGTGTTAAATGTCTGATAATGCAGATCTCGATCTTTGATGAGCACTGCGCCGCAATCGTAATTGATATACATCCACTTATGAAAATCAAATGCTATTGAATCTGCTTGATTCATTCCGTCTACCATTTTATTCCATGGTGAACCCGCGAGATTTATCCATGCGCCGTATGCGGCATCTACATGAAACCAAAGATCATACTCGTCGCATAATTTTGACAAACTTACAAAATCATCAAATTCACCATAGTTGACACATCCTGCTGTGCCGATGACACAAAATGGGAGGCATCCTTCTGATCTATCTTTTTCTATCGCCTGCAACAGATAATCAAGATCGACTTTCCCGTCAGACGATCGCGGTATTATTCTCAAGTTTTCCGAACCTATTCCCAATAATTCAAGCGCTTTGGGCACAGCGCTATGAACACCTTTGCCAGCGTATGCGGTTAATTTTTGGCTATTTTGGATTCCGTTTTTCCGGGACTCCGTTCCAAGCACCCGCGTACGTGCAACCGCCAACGCTACGATAGTAGCTTGTGAAGTTCCTGTTACTAAAATGCCAGAGCTATCATCGGGGAATTGCAATATTTTTTTTGACCAATCTAAAACCTCTCGCTCTATGTATATAGCTCCGTGATCTCGACCACCACAGTTACTATTCATCGCAGCTACCACAATTTCAGATAACAATGCAGTGTGTAGTCCGCTACCATGAACCCAGCCAAAAAATTTAGGATGAGTATTTCCGGTACCAAAAGGCAACACATGCTCAATCAAAGCATTTACTATTTCTGAAGTAGATAAAGGGATATCATTAGAATCAATTTTATAGGTCTGCTTTGCAGTTTCGTTTACTGGTTGCCATGGGTAGTCTTGGGCAAACCTCAATCTTTCAATCGCAATTTGTAATAATTTTTTTGTATGCTCAGAAAAATCGCGCCAATCTTCAGGCACGATTGCATTTTCCTCAATATTATCTTCATCACGGCTTGTCATTTTTTGATCAATTCAGTTTTTATCGAAAACCAGTTATTTGCTAAAAGATCGACTTTTTCTAGCGCAATCATCGCATCTGACAATTCTGCAAATAGACCAGGCGAATAATCTGTGGCGCCACTGTACCTTATGATATTGAAGAATCTAGCTCCCAAAACAATCCTTAAAATTGTTCTATCTTTTCCATTCGCTGTAACCTTTACTGGCTGACCCAGATGAACCATTTTTTTGGCGATCGCTTGATCAATAGTTTTTGAATTTTTAAAAAACTCAGAAAGATCTTCGTTCAGCAACCGAAACATATGCCGATAGTCTTCCTCTTCTAAATATTTTAATTCACCCGAGGAGGTTTTTCCCAGCACTCTTAGTAAAAAAATCGTTTCTTGCTCATATCTTTTTTCGGTAGATCTTTGATCCAAGCTTAATAAATTTTCAATTTCCAAACTACGAAACTTGGTAATTTGTTTTTTTAATATGACGCGAAATGCTTCAACTAGATCTTCCCTATCTTTAAGAGGAATTTTATCGTATAGCTGATACTCGATTAACGCAGGTATCCAACGAAACATTACGCCAAACTGAAGCGTATTTTTGTTTTCCGCATTATTCGATTTCATTTCGTATTCACAATCCCAAAATGCCAAATCATTCATCGCAGGAGATTGCTCAAGCAGAGGTTTCAGTTTCTCATATCGTTGACTATATGCTGTAGGAACTAAGATCGCCCCTGAAAATGGTGGACCAGTCAAGAATTTCGACCCAGAAATCTGAACTAACCAACCCCGACGAATTAAATCTCCCAACTCTTTAAAATCTGCTCGCATTTGGCAGGCGTCAACAACAACATCTATTTTAAAAATCAACTCTCCAAGAGCGTCAGAAAAATCTTTTGCAGTCGGTCCTGAAAGACCCGTTTTTGATGTCTGCAATATATGGACCATAACATGCCTATCGGCAGAAATTTCCTCTTCTACGATATCTCGAATTTTCTTCATCAAGATATTTATTTCTAATGGGGCACCATCAAGGGTTCTTATAGGTACTTCCACCAGCTTGATATCAGAATTAATCCATATTTTTTCACCTTTTTTATAAATCTCCTTACCGGCAACAACGTTATCGTAATAATTACCTTGTGCCGCTTCGCGAACAAAACTTCCTGATTCTTCTGATCCTATAATTACATTTGTTACAGGGGAGCCCTTCATATTCGCAAGCGCAAGTCCCACAGCTATTTTTTCGGCATCGGTTCCAGAAGGAACAACGACGACATCCGCCTGAGATTTATCTAAATGAGCAAGTTTCAGGATTTCACAACAGATCATTTGACCTAAGCGACTGTATAAAATTGCCTCTAAATCAGCGTCGCGTGCTATTTCATTTACAAAACTTCTACGCAATATTTCACAAAATTTAAATCCGTATTCACTAATCGGTGAAGCTGTCGATGATGAAAAATGAATTGCTTGTGGTCTTGGATTGGGTGGAACTCCGTACTTATTTAATTTTTTACTGTCAAGTACAAGTCTAGTGTCTCCGTGAGAAATTAATATTTTTTCTAATGGAGCTTCCACAATAAAATCTGATAGGTTTGATATTTTTTTTTCCGGACTTGTTGGAAGATCGTAACCAACTATTTTTTTCAAAATTGATGTATCACTTGATCGTTTCGATGTTTCCGCGTTAACCGTCAATTCGGAAACAAATTCTGGCATAAGTTCTGAAAGCTCAGCGTAGGCATTTGGGTAAACCACACTCAGTATGTTGATACCATATTTTGTAACGTATTCGTCAAGTACAGACCAATCTGGTATTTCGTTGACGACCCTACATACTTCCAATGCCCAGCGGGTAGACGCTATTAATAAATTTTTTCTCGCGACCAAACTCGGTGAAAGAATAATTCGTCGAGGTTCAGGTATGTAAAATGGAACGTGCTCAAATTCACCAAAAGCGATAAATTCGTTTGATAACTCCAACAGTACCTCGACGGCTGGATCGCTATTTAACGTCTTTTGTAATGATCTTGGGAAAATATTTCTTACAATACTGTCGTCTTTAAAATCAAAATGATCTTTAAGAGGTACTTTTAATTTTAAACAATATAAATCTAGGTATTTTTGAAGAACGCTATTTTTTGAAATCATTTTACTTAAATGTTTTAGTTAATTTAAGACCAACTTGCAATCCCTTGAATTTAACACTCATCTGAGTTGTTTTGTTTTGTAATCCAGGGACGTCTAGTAATTTTCTCCCTTTATCTTGAGTGATTTTTTATTTTTTGACACGTACACCGGTTGCAACTTATTTTCTTGCTGTGATTAATGTAATCGTACTGTTTTCTGGTTAAAAGCTTATGCGCTTCTTTTTATATTTGCTTGTCTTCGAAGCTCATAATCAACATAAGAATTACTTTTGAATTTTTTTCTTTATGCTTTTTCTGCCAACATTCTTTGGGCATATGATTGTTATTATGGAAAGCATCTTGGATGCAACCTAACAAATTCAGCCGCGGAAGTTTTTGCGAAGTTCGGCAACCAAATTAAATGGCCGATCTTGCGTTTGATTACATTCGGAGAATGTACTGGTGGTTGACTTAGCTGTTTGTCTTAGGCTAGCTAGCTAATTTAATAATGATTCGCATCGTTATCAAACCGTGTAATCCCACCTTTACACAAGTTCTTTCGAGCAGCTCAGATAGGAATTATTACAATTTTAAAATTGAATTCAGTGATCAATTTCACGATTGCCAGTAATTGTTTTATGGGAATTAAACTTAGATATGTAATTTAGAGGCTTATAACTAGAAAATTATTTATCCAAAAAATTTATTTCGTTACAACTATTTAGACCATTCAAATGGGACTAGCACTCTGTCGAGTGTTAGTCCCATCTTCTTGAATCAAGCTTTACAGCATCAGGTGCATCTTGTCATTAACGAGCAACTTCGCGTTATTGATTGGGTCAACAAATACGGAGTACTGTTCACCACCCGAATCAACATGTCCCACTAATGACCAGTCACCCGCATCTGACAAATTAACTGTGCTGGAGTGTCCGCCATCAATCACTAACTGATGAGTTCCCACCACATCCGTCTGACCATAGCTCAGCACATCAGACAACCCAACTTCCAACGTACTGGATTGATCGGTAACCAAATGAACTGTGCCGTGATTGATACTCGCTTTATTCGCAGAGATAATCTCAGCAAGATCAAATACCTTGTTACCTGATGCATCGGTCTGGAACCACACGTCGCCCATGGTGTGAATATTTCCGTCAGCCGTGGTGAAGCTGCCCATCAAGCCAATCAAGTTACCGTTATCGACTACGGTAGAGGCTTGTGAGGCCAGCGAGATAGACGTGATACCCAGTTCTGTCAGTGATTGCAATTCGCCGCGTTGAGTAATACCGTCCCCGTTATCCACCCAGACTTGCAGCTGGCTAAATGCCTTATCTGCGGCACTTAGGACGCCATCATGGTTGGTATCTAAGGTACTCATCGCTTCATAGCCATCCTTCGCTTTATGGCCATTGTCAAGCACAGTACCTTCACCAAACAACTCACCACCGTTGTTGATGATGCCGTCGCCATTGACATCACGCACCAAGAGCCCGTCACCACCAGTAATCCAGCCTGTTTGAACTGCATGACCCGTATTAGCCAAGTCAAAGTTCGTGCCATTCAAGATAGAAACCGTGTTGATACCGTTATCGTTCAAATCCAACACGATTGGTGTCAACGCCGTCACCTGTGTTGTTGTCAACGCCGCAAAATTAGTCGTCGTAATCGCACTTACCTGCGCTGAAGACAACTGACTGAGTGTATCCAATCGCATAGATTGAATTTGCGTTGAAGTCAATGCCGCTACACCGCCTGAAGTGATCGCTTGCAGTTGAACACTGTTTAATCCATTCAGCACCATCGAACTCAAACTCTGAATTTGTCCGGTCGATAACGCCGCCATATCGATAGCTTCAATCGCTTGCACTTGACCACTATTCAAACCATTCAACTGCTGTGAACTTAATACTCTTATTTGCGCTGTCGTCAACGCGGCAATCTGTGCCGTCGTTAAACCCGGCAACTGATTCGATTGCAACACGCTAATCGAACCTGAGCTCAACAACGCAATCGCTGACGTCGAAATCGCTCCCAGCTGCGCTCCCGTCAACTGACCCAACGTACCCGAACTCAAACTTTGAATCTG
>Ga0187844_10002616_pt1 | contig 12566 bp, 9 predicted proteins | sample SpaLakP09_SKY_50_FD_134517 | JGI IMG/M metagenome (GOLD analysis project Ga0187844, IMG submission 134517) | Oligotrophic lake water microbial communities from Sparkling Lake, Wisconsin, USA - SP09_SKY_50 | ecosystem: Environmental > Aquatic > Freshwater > Lake | place: USA: Sparkling Lake...
CACGTCATGCTGGGTGCGGCCTCGCCGCTGTGGCTGCTGTTCGGCGGTGCCGCCGCCGCCGGTGCCACCTGGTGGTGGTGGTCGGCGCGCTGGCGCGAGGCCGTCAATCTGGAGGCCCTCTCCACAGCGCCGGCCGGGGTACCGGATGTCCTGGCCGAGTCCGTGGCTCCCCTAGAGGAGGCCGAGACGGCCACAGCAGAAACCCTGCCTGAAGGCGGTTCTGTCGAAGAGGTCGCTGGCCCGGTGGAGCCTGGGCCCGTTATTGCGGCTCCGGCCGAGGACGTCGCTGCCGAGGCGCTGGTCACCGAGACGGTTGCCGAGAGCGTTTCCGAGCCGGTCATCGACCCAGAACCGGTCACTGAGGTCGCCCCCGCAGAGATACTGGCTGCGGACCCCGTCGCCGATGACCTGACCCGTCTGGTCGGGGTGGGCCCCAAGCTCTCGCTGGCCCTGGCCGAGCTGGGCATCACCCGCTTCAGCCAGATCGCCGCCTGGACGGCAGATGATGTCGCATCCTTCGATCAGCTTCTGGCCCTGAAGGGCCGGGCCGAGCGGGATGCCTGGGTGGCCCAGGCCCGGCGCCTCATGGGTGAAGCCTCCGTCTGAAGCCGGACGGCCTGACGGGGGTCACTGACCCCCGTTGATCCCGCCGGTCCCGCACTCGGTATTGAGGTACTTCTCGATCTCGACCAACTGGGTTTCAACCATGGCCGGCTCCATGGTCACCAGTTGGTGGCCCATGTCCTTGATCTCGAGATAGCGATAGGGCTTGCCGGCCGCCTTCAGGGCGTCGGCGAACTTGCGTGACTGCTTGACCTCGACGGTCTGGTCGCGGTCGCCGTGGTAGATGAACAGCGGAATCTTGGCCTCGCGAGCCTGTTCCAGCGCATCAAGCCCCCGGATCGTCGGGTTCTGGAATTCCCGCTGGAAACGGTTGTCAAACGTGGCTCGCTTCAGGCTCGCCAGGTCGCCAGCTCCTGCCCCTGAAATGGCACAGCGATACAGACCGTTGGGCCGGATCGCCGCTGCCAGGGCGGCATAGCCGCCATAGGAATAGCCGAACATCACGACCTTGCCGGCGGCTGCGACCTTGCGGTCCATCAGCCATTTGACGCCGTCGTCCTTGTCGTCCTGCATCTTCTGGCCCCACTCGCCGTCGCCGGCGCGCCAGAGCTTCTGGCCCCAGCCTTCGGACCCGCGAAACTGCGGCTGCAGCACGGCATAACCCCGGCTGGCGAAGTACTGCACCCAGCCGGCGGGATCCCATTCCAGGTCGTCTCGCGCCCATGGTCCGCCGTGCGGCTCGATCAGGGTGGGGTAGGGGCCGGGGCCGAAATCCGCGGCGGACGGGGTGGTCAGGAAGGCCGGGATCATCAGGCCGTCGCGCGCGGGGTACTGAACAAGCCGCGTGGTGCCCAGGGAGGCGGTGTCGAGGTCGGGCCGCGCCTTGCCCAGCAGGCTGAGAGCCCCGGTCGGGTCCAGCAGGTAGTATTCGCCAGGATTGCCCGGGCCGGACTTGGCGACGATGACGTGCTTGAGGTCTTCGGACCAGCTGATGATCCGGGCGTCGGCACCGTCGGCGACGGGCAGGCGTGCGGTGGTGCCGTCAGCCGGATCCACCCAGTCCATCGCTATGGTCTTGATCCCGAGCGCCGACCTAAGGGTCTTGTTCAGCTTGGCGAGGTTTTCGTCGGTCCAGTAGACGGTCTGTGTCGGGCCCAGATAGGAAAAGCCCAGCACGCGCCCGTAGTCGGCCGCTGCCGTCGACGAAACGATCCCCCCGGCATCGAACAGCTTGTGCTCCAGCAGCGGCTCGACGATCTGGCGGGCCTTGATGTCGTAGACATAGAGACCGGCCTTGTCGCGACCCTTGCTGGACGAGACATAGATGATGTTCGGATCGGGCGTGAAGCCGACGATCTCAACTGGCTCGCGATCCTTGGCATACCAGCGGAAATGTTCCGACCACTCGCCGCTCGACGGGTCGCGGATCCACTGGGCGAAATAGACCGCGCCCTTGTCATAGCCGACTTCCTGCCGGGTCCGGACCTCGCCCTTGAGGTCCAGTCTGAAGCCGCTGAAGCGATCCGAGCCGCGCGTCAGGCGCTCGGTCAGGCCCGAATAGATGTCGAGCTTGAGAATGTCGCCGCGCCCGTCGGAGCGCTGGTCCTCGACCACGATATGGCGCGGATCCGTGGGCAGGGTGTCGATGACGATGGCGTCGTCGAACTTGTCGAGAAAGGCTTCGGTTGCAGAGCGGGGCGGGCCGTCCGGCAGCAGGGTCGACCAGGACTTGCCCTGCAGGTCCGAAACATACTGGCGGGTCAGGTGGCCCTTGTCCGAGCCGACGGTGAAGGTCTGGATGGTCTCAACCAGCAGCCGGTCGTTCTTGAGGAAGCCGACGCCCAGGATACGGACGCGGTTGGCAGAGATCACGACCGGCGGCTTGTCCAGCGCGTCGGTCGCCCAGACCGAGATGGTCGGGCTCTGGCCGTTCGCCGAGGTGAGAGCCACGATATGCTTGCCGTCGCGCGAGATCTGCACGTTGCTGATGGCGGTCGGGGCCGAAAACACCTTGGCGGAAAGCGGTGCGGCCTGTCCGACCTGAGGCGCGACGCCCAGGGCGAGGACGAGGGCCATGGCGACCGGGCGAGGATCGAATCTCACGGGATGCTCCAGACTGTTGGGCGAGTCGCGGCGCGGATCGCGCGCCCATTTCCATGATCATAGCCGACGGGGACGCTCGGCCAAGCCGTCACGAAGGCGCTCCGCAGTGCCTTTGAATGAAGCAAGTGCGTGTGGAATGTCACACCGCGTCAGAATTGCGACCTAAAAGCGACAGGAAGATTGCAGCGAGACGGCAGAGCGGTTCTTTTGCGCCTGCGGAATTCCCTCTCATGCCTAAGGCGGCTGCGGGGTCGAACTCGCCATTTTTGTTCGAAGCCACAGAGGCGTTAGCTCTCATGTCCATTCAACGTAAGCATCTTCTTGCCTCCACGGTCATTGCCGGGATGGCTGTTACGGCGCTGGCCCCGTCGGTCGCGCTCGCCCAGGCTGCCGCTCCTCTGACCACGACGGCTGACAAGCCGCAGGCCGAAGCGACCGAGATCGAAGAGCTGGTCGTCACCGGCTCGCGCATCAAGCGCAACGCGTTCAACAGCCCCGATCCGATCCAGGTCATTACGGCAGAAGAAGGCAAGCTGAAGGGCATCTCGACCGCTGCAGGCCTGCTGCAGAGCTCGACGATCGCCTCGGGTTCGCCCCAGATCACTTCGGCCATCTCCAGCGCCTTCGTCACCGACGGTGGCCCCGGTTCTGAAACCATCTCGCTGCGCGGCCTCGGTGCCAACCGCACCCTGGTCCTGCTGAACGGCCGTCGCGCCGGTCCGGCGGGCGTTCGCGGCGGCGTTTCGGCCTTCGACCTGAACGTCATCCCCGTTTCGGCCATCGACCGCGTCGACATCCTGAAGGACGGTGCCTCGTCGGTTTACGGCTCCGACGCCGTCGCCGGCGTCGTCAACATCATCACCAAGCGCGACACCGACGGCGTTGAGATCGACGCCTTCGTCAGCCAGCCGCAGGACAAGGGCGGCGAGCAGTCGCGTGGCAGCATCAGCTGGGGCAAGACCTTCGATCGCGGCTACTTCAATATGTCGTACGACTATTCGAAGACCGCCGAGCAGACCAACGGCCAGCGTGACTTCACCGCCTGCGGTCGCCAGTACATCAAGGACTCGGCCGGCAAGCGTAAGGACACGATCGATCCGCGCACCGGTTCGGCCCAGTGCCGTGACCTGCTGTACGATCAAATCTGGCTCTATGACTTCTCGTTCGCCGGCCTCGACGGCAAGCTGCAGTATGACTACGAGGGCAAGCTGCGCGGCCTGATCCCGCAGATCCCGCCGGGCCAGGCGGCGGACTATCCGGGTGTTCCAGCCGGCTTCTACACCGTCGGCTACAGCGATGATCCGCAGGCAGCCGATATCGGCGTGCTGGACTATAACAGCCCGTTCAACCTGGCGTCCTCGCTGACCCCGCGCACAGAGCGTTCGACCGTTTATGCGCAAGGCTCGTTCGACATCACCGACAGTGTCGAGGCCTATGGCGAAATCCTGCTGAACCGCCGCGCGACCAAGACCAACGGCTATCGCCAGTTCTGGAGCTACTTCTACACCGGCGACTATGACCCCTTCTCGGCCGGCTTCACGGGTGATTTCATCCTGTCGCCGACCCCGGTCACCAACCTGAACCGCTCGGGCCAGAAGGTCGACTACCAGCGTTATGTCGGCGGTCTGCGCGGCGATTTCGGCAAGATCGAATTCCTGAAGGGCTGGGACTGGGACATCTTCACCCAGTACAGCCACTCGAAGGGCAGCTACTCGCAGGACGTGATCCTGCAGGATGCGGTCGACGCCGGTGCCTTCCGAACCGGCTCCTGCGTCGGCACCAAGACGCCGAAAAGCAAGAAGTCGTGCGTCGACGTCAGCTGGGTCACGCCGGACTTCCTGGCCGGCAAGTACACCGACGCCGAAAAGGCCTTCCTGTTCGATTCCGAAACCGGCAAGACCATCTACAAGCAACTGGTGTTCGAAGGCTCGGCCTCGGGCAACCTGTTCAAGCTGCCGGCTGGTGACGTCGGGGCCGCTGTCGGCTTCCACTATCGCAAGGACTCGATCAACGACGTTCCGGGCGCGATCACCCTGGCCGGCAACGTGTGGGGCTCCTCCACCGCAGGCATCACCAAGGGCGACGACCTGGCGCGTGAAGTCTATGGCGAAGTCAGCATTCCGCTGCTGAAGGGCCTGCCCCTCGCCGAGAACGTCGAACTGTCGCTGTCGGGCCGCCATACCAAGGTCAACAGCTACGGTGAGGACGATACCTACAAGATCGGCCTGAACTGGCAGATCATCCCGTCCCTGCGGGTTCGCGCCACCAAGGGCACCTCGTTCCGCGCTCCGGCGCTGTTCGAACTCTACAAGAACGCCGAGACCAGCTTCCTGTCGCAGCGTAGCGTCGACCCCTGCATCCGCTGGGGCCAGAACCTGGCTCAGGGCAATATCCCGCAATATGTCGCCAACAACTGCGCCGCAGCCGGCGTGCCCAGCACCCACTCGGGTTCGGGCGCTTCGGCGACGGTTTCGGCCGCCGGCGGCAAGGGCAATCTCGAGGCCGAAACCTCGAAGGCCGTCACCTACGGCGTGATCTGGACCCCCAGCTTCGCCAACCTGAACGTGGCCGTCGATTACTTTGAGATCGACGTGAACGACGAGATCACCCAGCTGGGCGCGGCCAATATCGTGTCGGGCTGCTACCGCTCGCTGTCGTTCCCGACCGATCCGCTGTGCAGCCTCTTCACCCGGAACCCCGGTTCGAAGCTGATCACCCGGGTCACGAACAACTACATCAACATCGCCGAGCAGGCGAACCGCGGCATCGACCTGACCGTTCGCTACGGCCAGGACCTGCCCTGGGACAGCAAGCTCACGGTGGACCTGCAGTCGACCTGGCAGCTGGAAGACACCACCGCGCTGTTCGTCGGTAGAACTGTGGATAACAACGGCTATGTCGGCGACCCCGACTGGAGCGGCCAGCTGAACTTCCGCCTGGAGAAGGGCGAATGGACCGGCTTCTGGGGCATCGACATGATCGGCAAGGCGTCTGACGCCGAGCGCTATGCCACCCAGAACACGGCCGGGACCACCTTCTACAAGATCCACACCGAGTTCACGGCCTATCACAGCCTCTCGCTCCAGAAGAAGTTCGATGACTGGACGCTGCTGACCGGTGTCGCCAACGTGTTCAACGAAACCCCGCCGGCCCTCACCCTGGGCCAGGGGCGTTACAACACGGTTGGATCCTCGGTTCTGGCTTCGCAGTACGACTACATCGGCCGCCGCATGTTCGTGAACATCACGGCCCGCTTCTAGTCCTGCTTCGGACGGACTAAACATCGACGGCGGCGGGGCGACCCGCCGCCGTTTTTGTGTATCGAGGAGTCCCAGCGCGTGAACGCCATCATTCGCGGCAAGCCCGACAATCTGGACGAGATCGGCCAGCGTTTCGACCGGGCCCGACTTTCGGCACCGGTCTATCTGAACAGCGTGCCCAAGGCCGGCACGCACCTGATCCGCAACATCATGCGGATGTTCGTGGCTCCTGATCAGCACTGGCGACGGGAATACATCCAGCACGCCATCCTGCGTCAGTCCGGGGCCGAGGCCTTCTCGGCAGCCAAGCCGATGATCAGCTGGGGCCACATGCTGTTTTCGGACGAGTCGGCCGTCGCCCTGCGCGACGTGCGGCACATCGTTCTGGTGCGTGATCCCTATGACTGGGTTCTGGCGCGGGCCCGCTTCTACCTGTCAGACGAGTTCCGGGGGAACCTGAACCACATCAAGGGCGGCGCCGCCGCCATCGACGACGTGATCATGATGATGATCCTCGGCGCGCACGGCAAGGTCCCGGATCTTAAGGACATTTTTGCGCTCAATGCGGTTGCCTGGATGGGCTCGAGCGCCGTCGTTGTACGCTATGAGGACATTGTCGACAGTCTGAAGGACTTGGGCTCGCGACGCGCCGAGGGGTTTTTCGGCAAGCTGCTGGCCGATTGCGGCCTCGATCTGCCGACCGACTGGCGCGAGCGCGTTGAGGCCGGGGCTGACCGCCGCGAGAGCCGCACGGCCAGCGAGAACCTCAACATCACGGCCGAGCTGCCCGAACGCCTGTCGGAAACCCACCGACGAGTCGTCGACTTCCATGCGCCGGGGCTGCGCAGCCTGCTGGGCTATGGCTGAGGGCGCGGATCGCTGAGCAGCACGGCGGTGCCTGACACCGACACCATCATCATCGAGCCGTTCGGGCCGATCGTATTGTAGTCGAGGTCCAGCGCCACGATCCCATTGGCGCCCAGCTTCTCGGCTTCCTTGATCAGATTCTTCAGCGCGTCCTCGCGGGCGCGGGCCAGGACCCGTTCGTAGGACTTGGAGTGGCCGCCGATGAAGTCACGGATCGCCGCCATCAGGTCGAGGACGACATTGGCTCCCAGGATCGACTGGGCATAGATCGCGCCCTTGTAGTCCTGAACCGGCCGGCCCTCGATGAAGGGTGTGGTCGAGATCAGCATGGATGAACTCCCCGGAGCACATGGCGCGGCAACCTCGTTAACTTAGGCGCAAATGCCCCGTTCCGCGAGGGCCTCACCCGAAAGGGGCACCTTTTCGTCATCGGACTCGCGCAGGAGGGGAATCTGGCGCTTCGCCACTTCCTGAGCGCCGAGCCTTAAGGCAGATTAACCAAAGTCGTCGCCCCCGGAGCTCTCTGGTGATTTTCGCCAAGTCGCATCTCGACCTTCACAACATCCGCAACAATGTGGAGCGGGTGAAGAAACTGTCCGATAACGTCGTCGGAGTCGGCCCTCTGGGCATTGGCCTCGACGGTCTGCTGACCTGGATTCCGTGCGCGGGCGAGCTCTACAGCCTCGGCGCCGGTGGACTGATCATCATGGATGCGGTGCGGGCCCGGGCTGCGCCGATGATCGTGATCCAGATCACGGCGATCATCATCATCGACACCGTGGCCGGGGCCCTGCCTGGCGTCGGCAACGTCGCCGACATGCTGTTCACCGGCCACAAGTGGTCGGCTGACATGCTGACAAAGCACATGGACGACACCATCTATTTCGAAGGCACCCGCAAGGAGGCCCAGGCAACGGCCGACTATCGCGAGCTGCTGGCCCGCATCCAGGCCGGAACCGAAAAGCGCCGGGTGGTCTTCCTCGGCTGACACTCTCGTGCCTCGTCCGGTCTGGCCGGAAGAGGTTCCCGCAGCGGACAGGGCATGGATTGATCATGAGCCTTGAAGACGGTCCTCCGCCGGATCTTGCCCATGCGGGTCACCGGGTCCGAGCCCACCGGGCGTGGAAGTCGGCAGAGACGATCAAGGGGCTCTCGGACCGGTTGGTCGGGATCGGGCCTTTTGGCCTCGGGCTCGACGGGGTGCTGTCCTGGGTGCCAGGTGTGGGGCCGCTCTACAGCCTTGGGGCAGGGGGGCTTCTGCTGTTCCATGCCGTCTCGGCCCGGGCCTCGCTGCAGACCCTGGCGCGCATGCTGATCTATGTCGCCGCCGATACCGCCACCGATGCCGTACCGATCGCCGGTTCGGTGGTCGACATGATGTTCCCCGGCCACCTGATGGCGGCCAAGGCCCTGCAAAAGGATATCGAGGCCCGCCATGGGCCGCCCGAGGACGTCGCCCTCAAGCGCGCCGCGAAGTCCCGCAAGAAGGCGGGAAAGCGCTAGGGATCCTTCCGGCCTTCTGTCATGCCGCCTCGCCCTGGGTGTAGCCGAGCTTCACGTTCAGCTTCTCCAGCACCTCTATGGCAGCTTCGGCGATCACGGTGCCGGGCGGGAAGATGCTGGCGGCGCCGGCGTCGAGCAGGGCCTGGAAGTCCTGGGGCGGGATCACGCCGCCGACCACGACCACCATGTCGTCGCGACCCAGCTTGGCCAGTTCGGCCTTCAGTTCCGGCACCAGGGTCAGGTGGCCTGCTGCCAGGGACGAGGCCCCGACCACATGCACGCCGGCCTCAATAGCGGCCTGGGCGGCCTCAGCCGGGGTCTGGAACAACGGGCCGATCTCGACCTTGAAGCCGAGGTCACTGAAGGCGCTGGCGATCACCTTCTGCCCGCGGTCGTGACCGTCCTGGCCCATCTTGGCGACCAGGATGCGCGGCGGGCCGCCATCGGCTTCCTTGAAGGCGGCGACCATGGCCCGGGCCCGGGCGGCCTTGGGATCGGTGCCGGCTTCCTTGCCATAGACGCCTTCGATGGTCTGGATCACGGCGCGGTGGCGGCCGAAGACCTTTTCCAGGGCATAGCTGATTTCGCCGACAGTGGCCTTGGCCCGGGCCGCATCGACCGCCAGGGCCAGCAGGTTGCCGGTACCACGCGCGCCGGCTTCGAGGGCGTCGAGGGCTGCCTGGGTCGCGGCCGGATCGCGTTCAGCCTTGAGGCGGGCGAGTTTCTCCAGCTGCTGGGTGCGGACCGCGCTGTTGTCCACCTTCAGCATCGGGATCACGTCCTCGACCTCGGGCTTGTAGCGGTTGACGCCGACCACGCTCTGGCGATTGGCGTCGATGCGGGCCTGGGTCTTGGCGGCAGCTTCCTCGATGCGCAGCTTCGGAATGCCGCGCTCGATGGCCTTGGCCATGCCGCCGGCGGACTCAACCTCCTCGATATGGGCAAGGGCCTTGATCGCCAGGTCGTGGGTCAGGCGTTCGACATAGTAGCTGCCGCCCCACGGATCGGCGACGCGGGTCGTGCCGCTTTCCATCTGCAGGAACAGCTGGGTGTTTCGGGCGATGCGGGCCGAAAAATCGGTCGGCAGGGCCAGGGCCTCGTCTAGCGCATTGGTGTGCAGACTCTGGGTCTGGCCGTTCACCGCCGCCATGGCCTCGACGCAGGTGCGGGAGACATTGTTGAAGACGTCCTGGGCCGCCAGTGACCAGCCAGACGTCTGGCTGTGGGTGCGCAAAGACAGCGAGCGATCGTCCTTGGGGTCGAACTCGCGCTTCATCAGCCGGGCCCACAGCAGGCGGGCCGCGCGCATCTTCGCCACTTCCATGAAGTAGTTCATGCCGATCGCCCAGAAGAAGCTCAGGCGCGGGGCGAAGACGTCGATGCTCATGCCGGCCGCGACGCCGGCCCGGGCATATTCGATGCCATCAGCGAGAGTGTAGGCCAGCTCGAGGTCGGCCGTCGCGCCGGCCTCCTGCATGTGATAGCCGCTGATCGAGATCGAATTGAACTTCGGCATGTTTGTCGAAGTATATGAAAAGATGTCGGAAATGATCCGCATCGAGGGGGCGGGCGGATAGATGTAGGTGTTCCGCACCATGAATTCTTTGAGGATGTCGTTCTGGATCGTGCCCGACAGCTTGTCGGGGGAAACGCCCTGTTCCTCGGCCGCGACGATATAGAGCGCCAGGATCGGCAGCACCGCGCCGTTCATGGTCATCGACACGCTCATCTTGTCGAGCGGAATGCCAGAGAAGAGCGTGCGCATGTCGAGGATCGAGTCGATGGCGACGCCCGCCATGCCGACATCGCCCTTCACACGCTCGTGGTCGGAGTCGTAGCCCCGGTGGGTGGCCAGGTCGAAGGCGACCGACAGGCCCATCTGGCCCGCTGCCAGATTGCGCCGGTAGAAGGCGTTGCTATCCTCGGCCGTGGAGAAGCCCGCATACTGGCGGACGGTCCACGGATTGGTCACGTACATGGTCGGGTAGGGGCCGCGCACATAGGGCGCGACGCCGGGATAGCCGCCGGTGAAATCGAGGCCGGTCACATCGGCCTGCGTGAAGGCAGCGGCGACATCGACGCCCTCTGGCGTGCTCCACACCGGTCCTCCGGCGGCGAGAGCCGGGGTCTCGACTTCAGCGAAATCGACGGTGGTAAAGTCTGGGAACTTGGTCATGGCTCAGGCTCCCTCGAAGGCGGCGGCGAAGCGGACGGGCGTCAGGGCCGGGCAGTGGCTGTCGGGTCCCGGCAGGCGGGGGTCTGGCCCCTCAACCGCGAAGACGGCGGCATCTACTGCCTCGACCTCGGCGGCCTTGTCGTCGGCATTGGGGAACACGGTGACGCCGAGGATCTTGCGGCTCTTGTCAGCAAAGGCGACGTCCTGCGACGCGCGGCTGGCCGCGACGGCGTCGGCCACATGGCCGGCTTCCAGGGCCTTTATGACGCCGCCGGCGGCTTCGATGGCCTGGAAGCCGGCCCAGGCGGCGCGGGCGATCTGGTCGGTCAGGCTGTCGAGGTACCACGAGCCGCCGGCCGGATCGGCGACCCGGCCCAGATGGCTCTCTTCCATCAGCACCAGCTGGGTATTGCGGGCCTGACGGCGGGCAAAGGCCGTCGGCAGGCCGATGGCGTCGGTAAAGCTGCCCAGCACGACGGCGTCCGCGCCCCCGACCGCGCCAGCAAAGCCGGCGGAGGTCAGGCGCAGCAGGTTGGTCCAGGCGTCCTTCGTGGTCAGCATCCGGCCCGACGAGCGGGCCTCAATGGTGGCCGGGACGCTGACGCCGCAGGCCTGGGTCAGTCGGGCCCAAAGGGCCCGGGCGGCCCGGACCTTGGCCACGCCGGTGAAATATTCGCCGTCCAGGCTGACGCCCAGCACGATCCGGCCGAAGGCCTCGTCAATGGTCAGGCCCGAGCGCACCAGGGCCTTGGCGTAGGCGAGGGCGCTGGCGGCCATCAGGGCCAGCTCCTCGACGTTCGAGCCGCCGGCTTCGTGGGCGGCCCGCCCGTTGGCCAGGAACAGGCTGGCCTTCGCATAGGTCGAGGTCAAACGCGCGCCGACCGTGGCGGCGTTGAAGACATGGCTCTCGATCGGACCAGGGCTGGTTCCGGTCCGGGCGAAGCTGCCGAGGGGATCCATGTGGAAGGCCAGGGTGGCATTGGGCGCGGCCTTGGCCAGAGTCCCCAGCCAGTCTGCGGCCTTCGGGCCCAGATAGCCGGCGTCGAGGGCGACCGGGGCCAGGTCGATCAGGACGCCGTTCAGGGCCCTGGCGAGGTCCTCGGCCGAGCCGACGGCCACGCCGTCCTGACCGGTCGGGTCGAGGGCCAGCAGCAGGGAGGCCGCGCCGTTCTGCAGGTCGACCAGGCTGTCGGCCGACGCGCGCACCGGATCGGGATGGGCGACACGCACGCGCAGGTCCCAGGGACGGTCGGCATCGCGCACCCGCAGGTCGCGGGCTACGGCGACCCCGTCCCCGCCGTATAGAGCGGCTGGATCGTCACGCCGTCCGGCGTAGTTACGGTCAGGGCTTCATCGAAGCTCTGGCCCTTCAGGGTCTTCTCGACCAGGGCCATCCAGCGCGCGCGGACGGTCGCGTCGTCGGGCGCTGCGAAATCATCGGCCAGGGGCGTCATCGCCTGAGTCAAAAGCGTCTCTCTCCTGCGGCGCAGCATTTTTCTTTTCAGAGGTGATGCGCCCCTGCCGTTGCGGCCGTCAAGCCTTGCGCCTGACCCGAACGGGCGTTTAAGCTAACGCTGTTTACATGTGCGGCGCGCAACGCCGCCTTCAGGGAGCCGTCCTCCATGGCCTTGCCGCCGATCCTGCGTGACCGTCTTCGACTGCCGGTCGTCGCCTCGCCGCTGTTTATCATCAGCAATCCCGATCTGGTGATCGCCCAGTGCAAGGCCGGCATCGTCGGGTCCTTTCCCTCGCTGAACGCCCGGCCGATCTCGCAGCTTGACGAGTGGCTGCACCGCATCACCGAGGAACTGGCCGCTCACGACCGGGCCCACCCGGAAGCCCCGTCGGCTCCGTTCGCGGTCAACCAGATCGTTCACCGCACCAACAACCGTCTCGAGGAAGACATCGAACTGTGCGTGAAGCACAAGGTTCCGGTGGTCATCACCTCGCTGGGGGCCCGCGAGGACCTCAACAAGGCGATCCATTCCTATGGCGGCATCACCATGCACGACGTCATCAATGACAAGCATGCCCACAAGGCTATCGAAAAGGGCGCTGACGGCCTGATCCCGGTCGCCGCCGGCGCCGGCGGC
>Ga0187844_10002617_pt1 | contig 12560 bp, 12 predicted proteins | sample SpaLakP09_SKY_50_FD_134517 | JGI IMG/M metagenome (GOLD analysis project Ga0187844, IMG submission 134517) | Oligotrophic lake water microbial communities from Sparkling Lake, Wisconsin, USA - SP09_SKY_50 | ecosystem: Environmental > Aquatic > Freshwater > Lake | place: USA: Sparkling Lake...
ATCGAGGCCTTGCGCCCGCAGCTAGACCACCGCTTGCTCGACGAAGTGCCCGGCCTGGGCCCAGCTACTTTAGAAAATTTATGTGCATTTATTTGGCAAGCCATGGCGACAGACTTTGCCGGGCTGGCGCGGGTGCGCGTCTGGCGCGAGGCGCTGGGCGATAGCTGCACCCTGGAGCGCGCATGAGCGCGCGAGGCTATCGGGCCAGCCTCTTGTGGTTTCCCGATTCGGCGCAGCCAATTGCGCGTTGGGAGGAAGACGGTTTGCTGGTGGTCGCGCCCGATGCGCAGGGGCGTGAGGTGGTACAAGCCATCGGCGATTGGCGCACTTTGTCGGCGCTGAACTGCCGCTTACCGGTGGAACACTTGCCTGGGCGCATCATCGCGCCGGGTTTTGTGGACATGCACGTGCATTTCCCGCAGATCAATGTCATTGGCTCACCGGCCGACGGCTTGCTGCCTTGGCTGGAGAACTACACCTTCCCCGAAGAACAGCGCTTTGCCGACCCGGCCTATTGCGCTGAAGCGGCCACTTTTTTTGTCGATGAGTTGCTGCGCAACGGCGTGAGCACTGCGCTGGCCTTTGCCACCACGCACAGCAGCTCGGTGGGCGCTTTGTTTTCTGAGGCGCAGCGGCGCGGCATGCGCCTGGTGACTGGCCTGTGCCTGATGGACCGGCATGCCCCGGCGGCCTTGCTCAACCAGCCGGGCCGGGGACGCGACGCAGTTGAGCACAGTTTGCTGGAGTCGGAGGAATTGATACAGCAATGGCATGGCAAAGACCGCTTGGGCTATGCCATCACGCCGCGCTTTGCGCCCACCTCGACGGATGCGCAACTGCGCGGCGCGGGCGAACTGGCAGCCCAACACCCCGACGTGTGGATTCAAAGCCATGTGTCCGAAAACCACGAAGAAATCGCCTGGGCGCGCGAGCTATTTCCCCAATCAAGCAGCTATTTGGCGACTTACGCGGATTTCGGTCTCTTGCGCGAGCGCGCGGTCTATGCCCACTGCATCCATTTTGACGAAGTCGAGCGGGCGCTGATGCGCAGCAGCGGCGCGGCGGCGGCGGTGTGCCCGACGAGCAATTTGTTTTTGGCCAGTGGTTATTTCGATTACGCCGGCGCTGACGCAGCCGGTTTTGCCTACGGCCTGGCCAGCGATGTGGGCGGCGGCACCAGCTTTAGCCCTTTTCAGACCATGCTGGCGGCGTATTACGTTGGGCGGGAAGGGCGCTCCAAAGCCGGTTTATCGCTCTCACCTCAACACTTGTGGTGGCAACATACCGCAGGCGCCGCCCGCGCCATGGGCTTAGACGGGGTAGTGGGCAATTTACTGCCCGGTTACGAGGCGGATTTCGTGGTGCTACAGCCCAAGGCAACCCCTTTGCTGGCGCGCAAGACGAAGTTGGCCAATACCCTGGACGAACTTTTGTTTTCCCTCATCGTCCTGGGCGACGACCGTCTGATTGAGCGCACGGTGCTTGCCGCCACCGTGGCCGAGCGCGCTGGAGTGTGGCAGCCTGCCGGGCGGTTTTAGGCCTGCGCCGCCGGTTGGAGCCCCTGCCTACAATAGCCGCCAGCAACCGGAAGCACCACCGTATGAGTATTAAGAGCGACACATGGATACGCCGCATGGCCGAAAGCACCGGCATGATCGAGCCCTTCGAGCCCCGCCAGGTGCGCGAGGCCGAGGGCAAAAAAATCATTTCCTACGGCACCAGCAGCTACGGCTACGACATTCGTTGCGCGCCCGAGTTCAAGGTTTTCACCAATATCCACAGCACCGTGGTGGACCCGAAAAATTTCGACGAAAAGAGTTTTGTCGATTTCCATGACGACGTCTGCATCATCCCGCCCAATAGCTTTGCGCTGGCGCGTACGCTGGAATATTTCCGTATCCCGCGCAATGTGCTGACGATTTGTCTGGGCAAATCCACTTATGCGCGCTGCGGCATCATCGTTAATGTCACCCCCTTCGAGCCCGAGTGGGAAGGTTACGTCACCCTGGAGTTTTCCAACACTACGCCGCTGCCAGCCAAGATTTATGCCGGTGAGGGCTGCGCCCAGGTCTTGTTCTTTGAAAGCGACGAAGTCTGCGAAACCAGCTACAAAGACCGGGGCGGAAAATACCAGGGCCAGGTGGGGGTAACCCTTCCCAAAGCTTGAAAAGCCTCTTTTGCGCCGTATCAGGGATAATCCGGCTTGCGCCCCGGCTCCCGGGGCAACCTGCTATCGGATGGATAGCCACTACTTTTGCTATGCATGCCCGAACAGACTCTTGATACCGCAGCCCTGAACTCCCCTGATTCCCTGACGACAGACACCCCTGTCATGGCCTTTGCCCAGCTGCAACTGGCCCCGCCCTTGGCCCGTGCGGTGGCCGAAATGGGCTACGAATCCATGACGCCGATCCAGGCCCAGGCCATCCCCGTGGTGATGACCGGCAAAGATGTGATGGGCGCCGCCCAGACCGGCACCGGCAAAACCGCTGCTTTCTCGCTGCCCCTGCTACACCGCCTGCTCAAGCACGAAAACGCCTCCACCTCGCCGGCCCGCCACCCGGTACGTGCCCTGGTGCTTTTGCCCACCCGCGAGCTGGCCGATCAGGTGGCCCAGCAAGTCAAGCTCTACGCCAAATACACGCAGCTGCGCAGCGCCGTGGTCTTTGGCGGCATGGACATGAAGCCGCAAACCGCCGAGCTCAAAAAAGGCGTGGAAGTGCTGGTGGCCACGCCGGGCCGTTTGCTCGACCACATTGAGGCCAAAAACGCAGTGCTCAACCAAGTGGAATATGTGGTGCTGGACGAAGCCGATCGCATGCTGGACATTGGCTTTTTGCCCGATTTGCAGCGCATCCTGAGCTACCTGCCCAAGCAGCGCACCACCTTACTTTTTTCGGCCACCTTTTCCCCTGAAATCAAGCGTCTGGCCAATAGCTATTTGCAAGATCCCATCACCATTGAAGTGGCACGCTCCAATGCCACTGCCTCAACGGTGGAGCAACACTTTTACAGCGTGGGTGAAGACGACAAGCGGCGCGCTCTGCACCAGGTTATTCGCAAACACCAGCTTAAGCAAGCCTTTGTGTTTGTCAACAGCAAACTCGGTTGCGCCCGGCTGGCGCGCTCGCTGGAGCGCGAAGGCCTCAAGACCACTGCTTTGCATGGCGACAAAAGCCAGGACGAGCGTCTCAAAGCGCTGGAAGCGTTCAAGAGTGGTGAGGTCGATTTACTTGTCTGCACCGACGTGGCCGCGCGCGGCCTGGACATCAAAGATGTGCCCGCAGTATTTAACTTTGACGTGCCTTTCAACGCAGAAGACTATGTCCATCGCATCGGACGTACGGGGCGTGCCGGGGCGTCCGGGCTGGCGGTCAGTTTTGTCGGCGGCAAAAACGATGCGCGCCTAGTGGCCGACATCGAAAAGCTGATCAAAACCAAGATCGAGCTCGAAGCCATCGAGTTCGATGAAGACAGCCCCAATATCAGCGCCCAAGGCCGTATCAATGATGGACGGCGTATGTACCAGGACGAGGCGCGCGACGATTCGCGCCGCGCCCCGCGCAGCAGCGAGCGCGGTGGTTTGCGCGACATCGCGCATGAAGGCCAGTATGCCCGGCCCGCCCGCGACGAGCGCGCCCCCCGGCGCGACTACACCCGCCCACCCGCACCGCCCAAGGACCCGTTTTTTGACCAGCCCTACGAGCCCAGCGTGGCGCCCGAAGTCAAGCCGTCCTGGGAAGCGGCTCCGCGCACCGGCGGGCGTAGCATCTCGGCCAATATCAAGCCCAAGCGGCGCGTGGCATTTTTGTTCAAGGCGGCGGAAGAAACCTCGTCTTAGTCGCCCGGCGCTTGCGCCTGGTCGCAAGGCACTTGCATCAGCGTGTGGTGCAGGCGCCCTTGTCCATCGGGCCCATCCAGGCGCAGCGCGCTCAGACAGCCTCCCCAAACGCAACCGCTGTCCAAGGACAGCACGTCGCTGCGGTCCAACCACCCCAGCGCAGACCAATGCCCAAAGGCTACGGTGTCTTGCACCGTGCGCCGGTTCGGCGCGTCAAACCAGGCCGTATAGCCTGCGGGCGTTGCGGCCAGCCCTTGCTTGGTTTCAAACTCCATGCGCCCCTGGGCGTCACAAAAGCGCAGGCGCGTCAAGGCGTTAACGATCACGCGCAAGCGGTCATAGCCTTGCAGGTCATCGTCCCACTGGTCCGGCAGCTTGCTGTACATCGTCGCCAAAAAAGCTGCATAGTCCGGGCTGCGCAGCATGGTTTGCACTTCAGCGGCCAGGGCCATGGTCTTCTCGCAGGTCCATGCCGGTAGGACTCCGGCATGCACCATCAAGACGGAGGCGCCATGGTGGCGAAAATGCATGGCCATCGGCTGGTGGCGCAGCCAGTCAAGCAAGTTTTCCCGGTCCGGCGCCTTGAGCACGCTATCGAGCGTGTCTTTGCGGTGCGCTTTGCGCAGCCCCTGTGCCACGGCCAGTAAATGCAGATCGTGGTTGCCCAGCAGGCAGTTCGCGGCGCCATCGAGCGCCCGCAAGCGGCGTAGCACGCTCGCGGACTCCGGCCCGCGGTTGACCAGGTCCCCCAGCACATACAGCGTATCGCGGCTGGGGGAGAAATCGATATGGGCCAATAAGCGCTCCAGCGCGCTGTCGCAACCTTGGATGTCGCCTATCAAGTAAAGTGCCATACCGCTGATTGTCTTTTGGATTCCATGGAATTTTTGCTGATTATTTTTTTGACGCTGCTCAACGGCGTCTTTGCCATGTCCGAATTGGCGCTCACTGCCAGCCGCCGTGCCCGCTTGGGCGCCTTGGCCGAGGCTGGCGACAAGGGTGCGCAAGCGGCCTTGGAGCTGTTAGGCAACCCCAACCAGTTCCTGTCCACGGTGCAGGTCGGAATTACCTCTATCGGCGTGCTCAACGGTATTGTCGGCGAGGCCGCTTTCAGCGATGGCGTGGCCGCTTGGATGGTGGCCCTGGGTATGGCGGACAAGGCGGCGGGTCTTACTGCCACGGCATTGGTGGTCACCGTCATTACCTTTACCACCATTATTTTTGGCGAGCTGGTACCCAAGCGTATTGGCCAATTGCACCCCGAAACTATGGCCTGCTGGGTGGCGCGGCCTATGTTGTGGCTGGCGCAGGCGGCCAAGCCCTTTGTCAAATTGCTCTCGGGCACGACCGCCGCCGTGCTCAAGCTATTGCGTATAGACACCAATACCGCGCGTGCGGTGACCGAGGAAGAAATATCAGCCAGCCTGGAGGAGGGTGTGGACGCCGGCTTGATAGAGGCGCATGAGCACCAGATGGTGCAAAACGTATTCCGGCTCGATGAGCGCCCACTCACCTCGCTGATGACGCCGCGCAGCGATGTGCAATGGCTCGACGCCTCGGCCAGCGTGGATGATTGCTTGCGACTGGCCGGGCGTGGAGCAGGTAATGGTGCGCATTCGTGGTACCCGGTGTGCCGCGATTCCTTGGACGACGTGGTGGGCATCATCAGCGTGTCGCACTTGCTGGACCTGGGCGCGCACAGCCAGGAGCCCATTGCCGCTTTTGCGCAAGCGGCGGTCTTCGTGCCTGAGACTTTGAGCGCCATGGAGTTGCTGGAGCAGTTCCGCCTGAAAGCGGCGCGCTTGCTGTTTGTGGTCGATGAATACGGCGTGGTGCAAGGCCTGCTCACGCCGCGCGACTTGCTCGAAGCTATCACCGGTGAATTGCAATATGGCGCGCAAGCGGACGCGTGGGCCACGCGGCGCGAGGATGGCTCGTGGTTGCTCGATGGCGTCATGCCCGTCGATGAAGTGAAGGCGCGTTTGGAATTGGACGAGTTGCCCGACGAAGACCGGGGCCGCTACAACACCCTGGCCGGCTTGCTCATGGCCTTAACTGGCCATTTGCCCAAGTTGGGGGAACGTATCAGCCACCAAGGCTGGGTGTTTGAGGTGATAGACCTTGATGGCCGCCGCGTGGACAAGGTGCTGGCCACGCACCGCACAGCGGCCCCGCCAAAAGCCTAGCGGCTTTAAAGCAATTGCGCCGCCGGGCGCGTGGCGACCCGTTCGCGCCAGGCTTGCAAGGCTTCGTAGCCCAGGTCGGCGGGTTTGAATTTCAGGAGGCCGCGTGCGAATTCCAGTGCGCAAAAAGCAGTGATATCGGCGATGGTAAAGCGCTCGCCGGCCATCCAGTCTTGGCTTTGTAGCATGGCATCAAAGACCTGCAAATTGGCTTTGAGCTTGGCCGTTTGCGACTGTCCAAACTCCGGAAATTGAGGCTGCTCCAGGGTCGCTAGGCCCGGGTGGCTGTGGCGGATGCTGTTGGCCGCGCCCAGCAAAATCGTCCACTCCACGCGCCGGTCGGCCATCTCGATAAAGGCACGCTCGGTGCTGTCATGGCCCATCAAATTGGGCTCTGGAAACAGGCCTTCTAGGTAGGTGCAAATCGCGCGGGTCTCGGTGAGTACCCGGCCATCGTCCAGCTGCAACGCCGGCACTTTGGCCAAAGGGCTTTTAGCCAAATAAACACTGGCGCGGTGTTCGCCGGCGTTGAGATCGATGGGTATTTGCGCAATCGTGGTGATGCCTTTCTCAGCCATAAAAATATGCACCCGGCGCGGGTTGGGCGCGCGTGGCGCGGTGTAGAGCTGCATAAAAATCTCCGCAAAAAATGGTGGATGGCCAAATCATCTGTTGGGCATGGGGCTGGCAAACCCCAAGCTTTTTGCCTGTTTCGAAACGCCGGTCAGGTGCTGAAAACGCGCGCCTCTTGCAAACTCAGGCGCAACGCCGTGGCTTCGCGGCGTGCCGCTTGCGCGAAGTCGGCGGCGGCTGAAGCGTAAATGATGGAACGCGAAGCATTCACGGCAATGGGCCCGCTGGTGCGGTCTGCCGTTCCGCGCCACGCCGCCCGGACCGTGGCCTGTGCGTCGCCACCCTGTGCGCCCACGCCGGGTATCAAAAGCGGCACCGTAGGCGCAAGGGCGCGCACGCGCTCCAACTCTTGCGGGTAAGTGGCGCCCACTACCAGGCCGAGCTGGCCGTTCTCATTCCAGGGGCCTTGGGCCAACTGCACGATGTGTTCGTACAAGCGCGGTGCGCCGAGCAGGTCTTGCAGGCGCTGGTTCTGAAAATCGTCGCCGCCGGGGTTGGAGGTGCGGCACAGCAAAAAAGCGCCCTTGCCGGGGTAACGCAAATAGGGCTGTACTGAATCCAAGCCCATAAAGGGCGAAAGCGTGATGGCGTCGGCCCCGTAACGCTCGAAGGCCTCCTTGGCGTACTGCTCCGCAGTGCTGCCAATATCGCCGCGCTTGGCATCCAAAATCACCGGCACTAGCGGCGCGCTAGCGCGCATCTGCGCCATCAGGCGCTCCAATTGGGTTTCAGCGCCGTGGGCGGCAAAGTAGGCGATTTGGGGCTTAAATGCAATCGCCTGGTCTGCAGTGGCATCGACGATGGCGGCGCAAAAGTCAAAAATTTTGCTGGCATCGCCGCGCCAGTGCATGGGGAACTTGGCGGGGTCTGGGTCCAGCCCGATACAGACCAGCGACTGGTTGCTGCGCTCTGCCTGGGCAAGCATGGTGAGAAAGTTCATAGGGGCTGATTGTAGGTAGCCACTGCCCGGTGCATCGCTATCGCGCAGGCTACAAAAGAAACGCCACCTTGCGGTGGCGTTGTCATGGCTATGGGAGAGTTCTTATTTGAACGGCGCTCTAATGAATCTCGCGCAAACGCCTTTGATCATGTGCCTGCGTGTACCGTCTTTGAAGGTCAGGGTTTGGACGAAAGCCCCATCGGCCAAGTCGATGGTGAACTCCTCTTGCGTCACCATCTGCCCAAAGCGCTCAAACATGGCCGGGCGGCTGACAAAGGCTTTGGTACCTTCCATTTTGAGGGCTCCTTTGCGCGATTCAGTGATGGAGTATTCACCTTGGTACCATCCTGAGCCCGCCTCGGGCTCCAGGCCAGCTACCAACATATCTGGGTACACCTTGGGCTCGGAGTTCAGCGCGCCCTGGGGGGTGGATACCGTGACCTCGCACACAAACTGACCGCTGACTTTGGCCAGTTTGTCCTTGGCGCTTTCCAGGTCACCATCACGCTTGGCTGATCCCGAGGGCTCCAAGTGGATGACGCCCAAGGCCACCAGGCCCCAACCCGTCAGCGCCGCGATGATCAGAGTGATCACCACGGCCGCCAGCACGGCGCCCATGGAGGATTGCTTTTTCATAGTGGGGCCTTCGCGGAGTGGGCGGCTTGGCAGTCGCTAGGGTTTAGTTGCTCAGGAGCTCACGACCATTGAGCGGCTGCACCGGGCGGGCATTCATCTTGAAGGGGAAGGCCTGCACCTGTTCCTTGGCGATGTTGACCGTGGTCTTGAGAATAAAGAAGCGCACGCCTTCGGTACAAGGCGGCGTGGTGAGCGAGCCTTCGTAGCTGTAGAAATCAAACTCACGCGGCAGCAGATTGCCCGGGTTGAAGTTCACACCTTCTGGCAAATACTCCACATTCTCTTCTTTGGGCAGATTGGCCCACAGGGTTTTGATGCCGGGGTTTTCATTGCCCTCTTTAAGCAAAACGCCCAATACAGCGAGCTTGCCAGCGGCGTTTTTGTGCACAAAATGCACCACCATGGCCATGGGCTTGCCGTCTATTTTTTCCTCGCTGGGTTTGTGGAAGTGAAATTGCAGCAGTTCATGGACGATGCCGTCAACACGCAGCTTGCTACCGGGGGGAGTGTTGATTTGGATGGTGTGCCCGTTGTTGATCAATTTCAGTGGGCCTTCTTTGTAGTCGGCGCTCACCACCATGCGTGATTTGACGAAAGGCCCTTTGATGTCCAGTGGTGACTGTGACTTGCCTTTGGCGCAGGTGGGAAATTCCTTACCCCATTTCTCTGGACCCATTTCGCCTTCGTAATCCCAATGGGCGGCGGCGTGCTTATCGTCTTTTTTGGCACCGTGGCCGTCGTCTTTCTTACCATGGCCATCATCCTTGGCCTTGCCCTTGCCATCGTCTTTTTTGCCGTGGCCATCGTCTTTATCGTGGCTATCTTTTTCTTCCTTGTCGGCGCGACCCGCTTTTTCAGACTTGGGCAGGCAATCGGCCATAACTTTGATTTTTTCGCCGGCGGCGACCATGCCTAACTGGGCTGCGCAAATCGTATTCTTGCGGTCACCGAGTTCGGACAATTGCAGCGCTTTGCGAAAGGCCTCGAGGGCGCCAGGATCTTCCGTGCCTTTGGTTAGCATGCGCAGTGCGCCCAAGCCAGCTTGCCGCTCTGCGGAGAGGTTTTTCTCCTTCTTGTATGCGTTTTCCAAGTCGCTCAAGCTTGAGCCGCTAGCCAGGGCCGCTTTGACCGCTTCCAGTTGATTCGCTTTTTCTTCTAGGGGCGGGATTTCCGCCAGTAAGGCCTTCATTTCTTCTTCGGCTGCTTTGAGGCTTTCCTCTTGCTCTTTGGCCGTTTTTTCAGCCGCTTCGGCCGCCGCGGTCAACTCGGTAATCTTGGCCTTGGATACGCTTGCTTGTTTTTGGTTCATAAAACCAAACACGCTAGCGCCGATCAGGGCGGCGACCAAAAACACTTCCAACAGGATTCTTTTCATAGCTGTTCTTTCGGATATTTCGTGTGAAAAGTAGATACTGCAACGACGCACGCAAAGCCTGTGTGCCGGACTGAAGCCGGCAAGCCTATTGCCGTTTTATCGGCTCGAAAACTGAAATCTTGAATCACCATGGCACCTTTAGCGTGTTCCGCGGTAAGAGATTCCGGCGCCCTTGCCGTCCAACAGCATCATATCTAATTGATGGACGCCGTTCTGCATGGACACCGTCGCTACGCCTTCAAGGGACTGCCTCTGCCATTCTGGGCACAAGGTGATGGAGCCTAAGGAGAGGGTCACCTTGAAGTAATTCAATGATTGGGCAGTCCATTTCCAGGTTAGCGGCGCGTTCCCACTGAAGCATTGCCAATTAGTGCCAGATACATCGGTTGCGCCGTTGGCTCCAAATTGCAGCCTACCCTCTGCCGTGTTGGTTCCGCTTGACCAATGCCCGTTCCAGCCACTGTTGCTCAGGTTCATCGGCATTGCGCTGAAGTCATAGCCTGCTTGGGGCAAAGCCGCAGCCGTTAGCGTGTAATCGCTGACGCTGCTACGGCTAATGGACAGCTTGGCTGACAATTGGCTGATCGATGAAGCTGAGGCACTGGCGGTGGCCGGGTAGTTGTTAGCCCCTTCGATCACCCGCCAGCTCTGCGCCACATTGGCCGCATTGCCCTCGATGCCGAGTTCCAATTCGCCTTTGTAAAGATGCGCCAGGCGCAGATCGTTGGCGTTGTAGTGCCAACCGTAGACATGCACATTTTTTCCAAGCTCGGGTACGACCAGCGCTAAAAATTCGCGGCTCGGATTGCTGTCTAAATTTCCTTTGTAAAGACCAGCCAAAAGCGTTGCGGGTGGCGTCGGCGGTGTTGGCTCACTGGGTGGCGCCGCCGGTGCGTCGACCAGCGGCTGTTCGGGTAACACGCCACCACAAGCTGCGAGCAGCAGGGTAGTCATAGCCAATGCCTGGCGGATGCCGCGCAGGCGCCTGGGCGCTGGTCTTGGGTGTGATGGGGCTTGCATGATTATTGGGGCTCCACCCACGCGGCTTGCAGCCAGTGGCAGTAGTCGTCCAAGTGCGGCCACGCAATGTGGCTCACTTGCGTGCCCGGCGGGAATAGGTCGCTGGTGAGGTGGTCCAGCCAGGCGCCATCGGCGTCGAGTTGGCTGCCAAAGGCGGCAAAGGCAGCGCGTTGCGGTGTGTTTTTGTCGCCGCGCTTATGGGTCTGAGCCACAGGACCTGGCAGCTGTTCGCTGCGCATCATGGGGGTGTGAGCGCGCCGCGATACCGGCGTGCGCACTGGGCCGGAGTAGGCATCATGGATGCTGCCCCAGTGCCGGCCGCGCAGGCGGCGCCGGATGCTGGCGATGCGGTGGCTGGCCTCATCCACGTCCGGGTGGTGGAAGCGAATTTGGCCCAGCACGTTATCAAACAGTACCAAGGCCTGGCGGTGTGCTCGCAATACCTCGCCCAATTGGTTGAGTGCATCGCCGCGTTCGCATAGCAGCTCGGTCCCTGAAGCCGCCAAGGCTTTGCCGTGGCGCCAGCGAAACAGTGGACCTGCCAGGGGGTCGATATCGTAGGTGGTGATTTTGCGAAAACCCGCCAGCCAGGCACTGGACATCATCCAACCGGCGCTAGCACCGATCAGCAGTAATTCGCTGCGCTGCGCGGGTTTTTCCGCTAACCAGGTGGCGATGTCTTGGCAAGTGGGTTCCCACAGCCGCAGGCTACGCCATGCCTTCCAATGCCAGCGCAAGCCGCCCGAGGGGTTCATGGGGTTTGGGCCCGGTTAAATTGCATCACACCTAACTCATCCATACGCGACTGCTCGCGTTTTTCGACAAACTTGGCAACGGCCAAGCGGTCATTTTCTGTCAGCGTTTGCATCTTCAGCCGTTCGGTTTCGGCCAGCACCAAATGGTGTGCCAACGTGGTCAAATGGGTTTGCGAGCGCTCGATATCGCTTTTCACGCGTTCGCGCAAATTCAGCAGCTGGGACATGAATTGGCGCTGGTTCATGGCGTCAGTCATCCCTTTGTAGCTGCTATTGGCTGCGTTTTTTTCGTAGTACTCCTGGTACATCTGTTCCAACTTGGCTTGGCTTGCGAGCAGCGACTGGCGCAGCTCTTGCGCGCGCGCCGTGTCCTCGCGGATGCGTGTGATTTTGCGCTCGGCTTTGTTTTCCAGCGCGGACCAGCAGGCGCGTACTTTCATGGCTATTGCTCCATCAGCATCCGCACATCCGAGCGGGTCTGGCTTTCGTCAATTCCGGTGTACATGTCCTGGCGCAAAAAAGTTTCCATGGCCGAGAGCAATGCGATGGCTTGGTCAATTTCGCCGTTCGTGCCCGGTTGGTAAGCGCCGACTTGAATCAGGTCTACGTTTTGTTGGTAAAGCGACCATAAGCGCCTGAATCGGTTCGCCAGTTTCAAGTCAGTGGGCGCAAGTAGATTTTGCATCACACGCGATATCGAACCGGTCAGGTCAATGGCGGGGTAGTGCGCAGCGTCAGCCAGTTTTCGCGAGAGCATGACTTGCCCGTCTAGCGAGGCGCGGGCGATGTCCACAATCGGGTCATTACCGTCATCACCTTCGGCCAGCACGGTGTAGATCGCGGTGATCGAACCATGGCCGTGACGGCCAACGCCGGCGCGTTCAATTAAATTGGGTAAAAGCGCAAATACCGAAGGCGGATAGCCTTTGGAGGTGGGAGGCTCGCCAATGGCCAGGCCGATTTCACGCTGTGCATGGGCGACGCGGGTCAGGCTGTCTACCAACATCAGTACGTCTTTGCCCTGGTCGCGAAAATACTCAGCCACCACATGCGTCAGGTGCGCGCCCTTGAGGCGCAAGACCGGCGAGACATTGGCCGGCGCAGCGATCACCACCGCTTTGGCCAAGCCTTCTGGCCCTAAGGTTTCGTTGATGAAGGCCTGCACTTCGCGGCCGCG
>Ga0187844_10002618_pt1 | contig 12553 bp, 10 predicted proteins | sample SpaLakP09_SKY_50_FD_134517 | JGI IMG/M metagenome (GOLD analysis project Ga0187844, IMG submission 134517) | Oligotrophic lake water microbial communities from Sparkling Lake, Wisconsin, USA - SP09_SKY_50 | ecosystem: Environmental > Aquatic > Freshwater > Lake | place: USA: Sparkling Lake...
AGATCGGCAAGCCCAACAACGGCGGCACCAAGCTGTTCTCGGTGTCCGGCGACGTGGAGCGCCCGGGCAATTACGAGATCCCGCTGGGCACGCCATTCAGCAAGCTGCTGGAGCTGGCCGGTGGTGTCCGCAAGGGCCGCACGCTGAAGGCCGTGATCCCCGGCGGATCGTCCGCCCCGGTGCTGCCGGCCGAAGTGATGATGAACTGCACGATGGACTATGACTCCATCGCCAAGGCTGGCTCCATGCTGGGTTCGGGCGCCGTCATCGTCATGGACGACACGCGCTGCGCGGTGCAGAGCCTGCTCCGCCTGTCCTACTTCTACGCCCACGAGTCCTGCGGCCAGTGCACGCCTTGCCGCGAAGGCACGGGCTGGATGCACCGCGTGCTGGAGCGCATCTATCACGGCGAGGGCAGGGCAGAGGACATCGACCTGCTGAACTCGGTGGCCGACAACATCCAGGGCCGCACGATCTGCGCGCTGGGCGACGCCGCCGCGATGCCCGTGCGCGCCATGATCAAGCACTTCAAGCACGAGTTCGTGCACCTGATTGAACACAAGAAGCCCCTGGTGGCTCCGACCTGAGCTGCCCTAGGTAAACACCATCATGGTTGAAATCGAACTCGACGGTCAAAAGGTCTCGGTGCAGGAAGGCAGCATGGTCATGCATGCTGCCGAGAAGGCCGGCACCTACATTCCGCACTTCTGCTATCACAAGAAGCTGAGCATCGCGGCCAACTGCCGCATGTGCCTGGTGGACGTGGAGAAGGCGCCCAAGCCCATGCCCGCCTGCGCGACGCCGGTCACGCAAGGCATGATCGTCCGCACCAAGAGCGACAAGGCGATCAAGGCCCAGCAGGGCGTCATGGAATTCCTGCTGATCAACCACCCGCTGGACTGCCCCATTTGCGACCAGGGCGGCGAGTGCCAGCTGCAGGACCTGGCCGTGGGTTACGGCGCTGGCAAGAGCCGCTACTCCGAAGAGAAGCGCGTCGTCTTCCACAAGAACGTCGGCCCGCTGATCTCAATGGAAGAGATGAGCCGCTGCATCCATTGCACCCGCTGCGTGCGCTTTGGCCAGGAGATCGCCGGCCAGATGGAACTGGGCATGGCCCACCGTGGCGAGCACAGCGAGATCCAGACCTTCGTCGGCCGCACGGTGGACTCGGAGCTGTCGGGCAACATGATCGACATCTGCCCGGTCGGAGCGCTCACCAGCAAGCCCTTCCGCTACAGCGCCCGCACCTGGGAGCTGTCGCGCCGCAAGAGTGTCAGCCCGCACGATTCGACCGGCGCCAATCTGGTCGTCCAGGTCAAGAACCATCAAGTCATGCGCGTCGTTCCGCTCGAGAACGAAGACGTCAACGAATGCTGGATCGCCGACCGCGACCGCTTCAGCTATGAAGCGCTGAACAGCGATGCGCGCCTGACCGCGCCGATGATCAAGCAGGGCGGTGCGTGGAAGCAGGTCGACTGGACGACGGCGCTGGAGTACGTTGCCAACGGCCTGAAGTCCATCAAGGCCGACCACGGTGCGGCGTCGATTGGCGCGCTGGGTTCGGCCCACAGCACTGTCGAAGAGTTGCATCTGCTGGCGCAGATCGTGCGCGGCCTGGGCAGCGACAACATCGACCACCGCCTGCGCCACGGCGACTTCGGCAATGCCGCATCGGCCGGTCAGGCGCGCTGGCTGGGCACAAGCATCGCCAGCCTGTCCGAGCTGGACCGCGCGCTGGTCGTCGGTTCCAACCTGCGCAAGGACCACCCACTGTTTGCCGCCCGCCTGCGTCACGCCGCGCGCCGCGGTGCTGCCGTGGCTCGCATCGGCGTGAGCCACGACGACTGGCTGATGCCGCTGGCTGCTTCGCAATCCGTCGCGCCGTCGGGCTGGGTGCAAGCCCTGGCCGATGTGGCCGCAGCGATCGGCGAAGGCGCACCGCTGGCTGGCACGGCTACGGACGAAGCCAAGGCCATCGCCACCGGTCTCGTTTCCGGCCAGCGCAAGGCCATCCTGCTGGGCAATGCCGCCGCTGAGCATCCGCAAGCCACCAGCCTGCTGGCGCTGGCGCAGTGGATCGGCGGACAGACCGGCGCGAGCGTCGGCTACCTGACCGCTGCAGCAAACACTGTTGGCGCCCAACTCGTCAAAGCGCAGCCGCAGATCGACGGCCTGAATGCCGGCCAGATGCTGAGCGGCACACCGCTGAAAGCGGCGCTGCTGCTGAACACCGACCCGGTGCTCGACTCCGCCAATGCCGCAGCTGCCGCCAAGGCGCTGGACGCGGCCGAGATGGTTGTCGTGCTGAGCCCCTTCAAGTCGGGCATCGAATACGCTGACGTGCTGCTGCCCATCTCGCCGTTCACCGAAACCTCGGGCTCTTTCGTCAATGCGGAAGGGCGTCTGCAAAGCTTTGTCGGCGTAGTCAAGCCGCTGGCCGAGACGCGCCCGGGCTGGAAGGTGCTGCGCGTGCTGGGCAACTTGCTGGGCCTGGCTGGTTTCGACCAGGACAGCTCCGAGCAGGTGCGCGAACAAGCGGTGGGCGGTGACATTGCAAGTCGCCTCAGCAACGCAACTTCGGCTGCTGCGCAAGTTGTAGCCAGGGCCGACGGCATCGAACGCTTCGCGAACCTGCCGATCTACGCGACCGATGCACTGGTGCGGAATTCGACTTCGCTGCAACCGACCTCCGATGGCCGCGAAGCCGCCACTGTCGGCCTGCCGGCTGGGCTGTGGCAACAGCTCGGTCTGGTTGATGGTGACCACGTCCGTGTGGTGCAGGATGGCGGCGCCGCGCAACTGCCTGCGCGCCTCGAAGCCGGTCTGCCCGACGGTGTGGCCCGCGTGCCTGCCGGCCTCGTACAAACCGCTGCGCTGGGTGCCGCCTTCGGCACGCTGACGCTGAGCAAGGTCTGAGGGAGCCTGAACACATGATCGACACCCTCTACCAAAACGGCGCCTCGCTGCTGGGGGCCTTGTGGCCCCTGGTCTGGAGTCTGCTCAAGATCATTGCCGTCGTCGCGCCGCTGATGATCTGCGTGGCCTACCTGACCTTGTGGGAGCGCAAGGCCATCGGCTGGTCGCAGATCCGCCCAGGCCCGAACCGCGTCGGCCCCTACGGCTTGCTGACGCCCATCGCCGATGCGGTCAAGCTGATCTTCAAGGAGATCATCAAGCCGACCGCCGCACACAAGGGCCTGTTCTTCCTCGGCCCCATCATGACCATCATGCCGGCGCTCGCTGCCTGGGCCGTTGTGCCCTTCGGCCCGGACGCCGCTGTCGCCAATGTCAACGCTGGCCTGCTGTTCCTGATGGCGATCACGTCCCTAGAGGTCTACGGCGTCATCATCGCGGGCTGGGCTTCGAACTCGAAGTACGCCTTCCTCGGTGCCCTGCGCGCATCGGCGCAGATGGTCTCCTACGAGATCTCGATGGGCTTCGCGCTGGTCGTCGTGCTGATGGTGACCGGCAGCCTGAACATGACGGACATCGTGCAGGTGCAGGAGAAGGGCACCTTCGCCAGCATGGGCCTGACCTTCCTGTCCTGGAACTGGCTGCCGTTGTTCCCGATCTTCATCGTCTACTTCATCTCCGGTCTGGCTGAAACGAACCGCCACCCGTTCGACGTTGTCGAAGGCGAGTCGGAGATCGTCGCCGGTCACATGATCGAGTACTCGGGCATGTCGTTCGCGATGTTCTTCCTGGCCGAGTACGCCAACATGATCCTTGTGTCGGCACTGGCCGTCGTCATGTTCCTGGGCGGCTGGAGCGCGCCGATCTCCTGGGCCTTCTTCGGCATGGAGACGCCGCAGTTCATCCAGAACACGATGGCGTTCTGGAACTGGGCCTGGCTGTTCGGCAAGACCTTCTTCGTCGTCACGATGTTCCTGTGGGTGCGTGCCACGTTCCCGCGCTTCCGCTACGACCAGATCATGCGTCTGGGCTGGAAGATCTTCATTCCCATCACGCTGATCTGGCTGGTCGTTGTCGGTGCCTGGATGCAGTTGCCTGCTCCGTACAACATCTGGAAGTGAGGCGGCGCTCATGACTGCAATCACGAATTTCGCGAAGACGTTCTTCCTTTGGGAATTGCTCAAGGGGATGAAGTTGACCGGCAGGCACTTCCTGTCGCGCAACATCACCATCCAGTTCCCTGAAGAGAAGACGCCGCTTAGTCCGCGCTTCCGCGGCCTGCACGCGCTGCGCCGCTACGAGAACGGTGAAGAGCGCTGCATCGCCTGCAAGCTCTGTGAGGCCGTCTGCCCGGCGATGGCCATCACCATCGAGAGCGACGTGCGCGCCGACGGTAGCCGCCGCACGACGCGCTACGACATCGACCTGACCAAGTGCATCTTCTGCGGCTTCTGCGAGGAAAGCTGCCCGGTGGACTCCATTGTCGAGACGAGCATCTTTGAGTACCACGGCGAGAAGCGCGGCGACCTGTACTTCACCAAGGACATGCTGCTGGCAGTCGGTGACAAGTACGAGACCGAGATCGCAGCCCAGAAGGAGGCCGACGCCAAGTACCGCTGATCGCTGGCGCGCCGTGAGGCGCACCGCGGTCCAGCTCAGCTGGCCTGGATACGTATGGACATCACGACCATCCTCTTCTACGTCTTCTCCGGCATCCTGCTGGTGAGTTCGTTTCGCGTCATCACGGCGCGCAGCACCGTGCATGCGGCGCTGTTCCTGATCCTGTCGTTCTTCACGGCGTCCTGCCTCTGGATGCTGCTGAAGGCCGAGTTCCTGGCCATTGCGCTGGTGCTCGTCTACATCGGCGCCGTCATGGTGCTGTTCTTGTTCGTTGTCATGATGCTGGACCTGAATTCGACCAGCATGCGTGAGGGCTTCTGGAAGCATCTGCCGCTCGCGGCCGTGGTCGGTGCGCTGATCGCGTTCGAGATGGGCATCGTGCTGATGGGCGGCTTCCAGCTGTCCGATGCGCCGGTGGCGACCGCCGAACAGCTCAAGATGGGCAACACCAAGTTGCTGGGCATTGAGGTCTATACCGCCTACCTGTACCCGCTGCAGATCGCGGCTGTGCTGCTGTTGGTGGCCATCGTCGCGGCCATCGCGCTAACGCTGCGCCGCCGCAAGGACTCACGAGCCATGGACCCGTCCGAGCAGATCAAGGTCACCAAGGCTCAGCGCCTGAAGATCGTCAAGATGGCACCGACTGTCAGTGCACCGCCGGCTCCACCCGCCGCACCCACCGAAGGAGGCAAGGCATGATCGGCGCCGCTGGATTGACTCTGGGCCATTTCCTGACCCTGGGCGCGATGCTGTTCGCGCTGTCGGTGATCGGCATCTTCCTGAACCGCAAGAACCTGATCGTGTTGCTGATGGCCATCGAGCTGATGCTGCTGGCGGTCAACATGAACTTCGTCGCCTTCTCGCACTACCTGGGCGACATGGCAGGCCAGGTCTTCGTGTTCTTCATCCTGACCGTCGCGGCGGCCGAGTCGGCCATCGGCCTGGCCATCCTCGTCGTGCTGTTCCGCAACCGCGCCAGCATCAACGTCGAGGAACTCGACGCGCTGAAGGGTTGAGAAAAAGATGTCTGCACAACTCTCTCAGAATGTTTTGCTGACGGTGCCGCTGGCGCCGCTCGTTGGCGCCATCGTCGCCGGCTTCTTCGGCAAGACGGTGGGCCGTCGCGGCTCGCACATCGTCACCATCCTCGGCGTCCTGATCGCCTTCATCCTGTCGGCGCAGACGCTTTACAGCGTGGCGGTCGATGGTGCGCGCTTCAACGCGACGATCTACGAGTGGATGAATCTTGGTCCGCTGAAGATGGAGGTCGGCTTTCTCGTCGACGGCCTGACGGCCATGATGATGTGCGTCGTCACCTTCGTGTCGCTGATGGTGCACATCTACACCATCGGGTACATGGAAGAGGACGACGGCTACCAGCGCTTCTTCTCCTACATCTCGCTGTTCACGTTCAGCATGCTGATGCTGGTCATGAGCAACAACATGCTGCAGCTGTTTTTCGGCTGGGAGGCGGTGGGCCTGGTGTCTTACCTGCTGATCGGCTTCTGGTACAAGAAGCCGACAGCCATCTTCGCCAACATGAAGGCCTTCCTGGTGAACCGGGTCGGCGACTTCGGCTTCATCCTCGGCATCGGACTGCTGGTGGCCTTTGGGGGCTCGCTGAACTACGTCGAGGTCTTTGCCAAGTCCGAGCTCCTGTCGAAGATGATCTTCCCCGGCACGGATTGGGCGCTGCTGACCGTGGCTTGCATCTGCCTGTTCATCGGCGCGATGGGCAAATCGGCGCAGTTCCCGCTGCACGTCTGGCTGCCCGACTCGATGGAAGGCCCGACGCCCATCTCCGCGCTGATCCACGCCGCCACGATGGTGACGGCCGGCATCTTCATGGTGGCGCGCATGTCGCCGCTGTTCGAGCTGAGCGACACGGCGCTGAACTTCGTCATGGTGATCGGCGCGATCACGGCGCTGTTCATGGGCTTCCTGGGCATCATCCAAAACGACATCAAGCGCGTCGTCGCGTACTCGACGCTGTCTCAGCTCGGCTACATGACCGTGGCGCTCGGTGCTTCGGCCTACTCGGTCGGCGTCTTCCACCTGATGACGCATGCCTTCTTCAAGGCGCTGCTCTTCCTCGGCGCCGGCTCGGTCATCATCGGCATGCACCATGACCAGGACATCCGCAACATGGGCGGCCTGCGCAAGTACATGCCCATCACGTGGATCACGTCGCTGCTGGGTTCGCTCGCGCTGATCGGCACGCCGCTGTTCTCGGGCTTCTATTCCAAGGACTCGATCATCGAGGCCGTGCACGCCAGCACGCTGCCGGCTGCGGGCTTTGCCTACTTCGCCGTCATCGCCGGCGTGTTCGTGACGGCCTTCTACTCGTTCCGGATGTACTTCCTGGTCTTCCACGGCAAGGAGAATTTCCGCCACAAGCCCTTCCCGGGCGAGCATGACCATCATGACGACGATCACGGCCATGGTCATGACCACACGCCGCACGAGTCGCCCGCTGTCGTCTGGGTGCCGCTGGTGCTGCTGGCCATTCCCTCGGTCGTCATCGGCTACATGAGCATCGAGACGATGCTGTATGGCGATTTCCTGAAGGACGCGATCACCGTCAACCTGCATGCCCATCCGGCCATGGAGGAACTGGCCCACGAGTTCCATGGCGCTGCTGCCATGGCTTTGCACGGCCTGCAGACGCTGCCCTTCTGGCTGGCGGCAGCCGGTGTCGCGACGGCCTATGTGTTCTACATGGTTGCGCCCAGCATCCCGGCCACGCTGGCCAAGGTGCTGCGCCCGCTGATCGTCGTCCTGGAGAACAAGTACTTCCTGGACTGGTTCAACGAAAACGTGCTGGCGCGTCTGGCGCGGGCGCTGGGCACCGGGCTGTGGAAGGGTGGCGACGGCGCGCTCATCGACGGCCTCGTCATCAACGGCTCGGCCCGTGCGGTAGGCGGCATTGCCGGCGTGGTGCGGCGCCTGCAGAGCGGCCACCTGTACTGGTACGCCCTGTTCATGATCCTCGGCGTCACCGGTCTGATGACCTGGCAGCTTTGGCCCTACATCGAGCCCCAGTTCAAGTCCCTCATCGGGTCTTGAGCGACGGAGAACAAGAATGATGTATCTGAGTCTTGCGATTTTTCTGCCCATCGTCTGCGGAGCACTGCTACTGGCGATCGGGCGCGACGAACAGGCCAACACCGTGCGTTGGATGGCGCTGATTGCGGCGGTGGCGAGCTTCCTCGTCACTCTGCCGCTGATTCACCTCTTTGACACGACGACGGCTGCAATGCAGTTCGTTGAGAACCAGCCCTGGATCGAGCGCTTCAACATCCGCTACCACCTGGGCGTGGACGGCATCTCGATGTGGTTCGTGCCGCTGACGGCCTTCATCACCGTCATCGTTGTCATCTCTGCCTGGGAGGTCATCGAGACGCGCGTCAACCAGTACATGGGCGCCTTCCTGATCCTGTCGGGGCTGATGGTGGGCGTGTTCTCGGCACTGGACGGCATGCTGTTCTATGTCTTCTTCGAGGCCACGCTGATCCCGATGTACATCATCATCGGCGTCTGGGGTGGTGCGAACCGCGTCTATGCGGCCTTCAAGTTCTTTCTGTACACGCTGGCCGGCTCTCTGCTGATGCTGGTTGCGCTGCTCTACCTGTACTCGCAGGTGCCGGGTGGCAGCTTCGACATCCAGACCTGGCACAAGCTGCCGCTGTCGGGCACGGCGCAGACCTACCTGTTCTTCGCCTTCCTGGCCGCGTTCTCCGTCAAGGTGCCGATGTGGCCGGTGCATACCTGGCTGCCCGACGCCCACGTCGAGGCGCCTACGGGCGGCTCCGTCGTGCTGGCGGCCATCATGCTGAAGCTGGGCTGCTACGGCTTCCTGCGCTTCTCGCTGCCCATCGCGCCCGATGCAGCGCGTGAGTGGTCGTGGCTCATCATTGCGCTATCGCTGATCGCCGTCGTCTACATCGGCCTGGTGGCCCTGGTGCAGAAGGACATGAAGAAGCTGGTGGCCTACTCGTCCATCGCTCACATGGGCTTTGTGACGCTGGGCTTCTTCATCTTCAACGAGCTGGGCGTGTCCGGCGGCCTCGTGCAGATGATCTCCCACGGCTTCGTGTCGGGCGCCATGTTCCTGTGCATCGGCGTGCTCTACGACCGCGTGCATTCGCGTGAGATCGCGGCCTACGGTGGCGTGGTCAACACCATGCCCAAGTTCGCCGCCTTCGCCGTGTTCTTCGGCATGGCCAACTGCGGCCTTCCAGCCACGGCCGGCTTCGTCGGCGAGTGGATGGTGATCCTCGGCACCGTGCAGTTCAACTTCTGGCTGGGTGGTGTGGCGGCCACAGCGCTGGTGTTCGGTGCGACCTACACGCTGTGGATGATCAAGCGCGTCTACTTCGGCGACATCGCCAACGATGACGTCCGCGCGCTGACCGACATCAACAGCCACGAGTTCCTGATGCTCGCGCTGCTGGCGGTTGCCACCCTGTACATGGGCCTCTATCCCAAGCCCTTCACCGACGTGATGCACGAGTCGGTCACCGAGCTGCTCAAGCACGTCGCGCTCAGCAAGATCCCGGCCTGATCCCGAGCAGAGGCAAGAACAATGAACGACATGAACTGGCTCGCGATCTACCCCGAAATCCTGCTGCTCGTGATGGGCTGCGTCGTTGCGCTGGCTGACCTGTGGGTCACCGACGAGCAACGCCGCCCCACCTACTGGCTGACCCAGCTGACGCTGGTTGTCGTGGGCGGCATGCACTTCGCCTATTTCGACGCGGGCGTGACCACCTACGCCATGCAGAACATGGTGGTTGCCGACCCCATGGGCCACCTGCTGGCCGGCTTTGCCTGTCTGGCCACGCTGATCACGCTGGTCTATGCGCGCCCCTACGCCGCCTCGCGCGACATGCTCAAGGGCGAGCTCTTCATCCTCAGCCTGTTTTCGCTGCTGGGCATCAACGTGATGCTGTCGGCGAACAACTTCCTGGTCGTCTACCTCGGCCTGGAGCTGATGAGCCTGTCGCTGTACGCATTGGTGGCGCTGCGCCGGGACCATGCGGTTTCGACCGAAGCGGCGATGAAGTATTTCGTCCTCGGCGCACTGGCCAGCGGCTTCCTGCTCTACGGCCTGTCGATGATGTACGGCGCCACCGGCTCGCTCACCATCCCTGAAGTCTTCGACGTCATCTCCAAGGGCATCCCGAACAAGAGCGTGCTGGTGTTTGGTACCGTTTTCGTCGTCGCTGGCCTAGCCTTCAAGCTGGGCGCCGCACCCTTCCACATGTGGGTGCCCGACGTCTACCAGGGCGCGCCCACGGCCGTCACGCTGCTGATTGGCGGCGCACCGAAGCTGGCGGCGTTCGCCATCACAGTGCGGCTGCTTGTCGAAGGCATGATCGGCTTGGCCGTCGACTGGCAGCAGATGCTCATCGTGCTGGCCGTCATGTCGCTGCTCATCGGCAACCTGGCGGCCATCGCGCAGTCCAACCTGAAGCGCATGCTGGCCTACTCGACCATCGCCAACATGGGCTTCATGCTGCTCGGACTGGCCTCGGGTGTCGTCAACACGAGCACGCTGTGGGGCACCAATGCCTACAGCTCGGCCATGTTCTATGCCGTGACCTACGTGCTGACGACACTGGGCACCTTCGGCATGATCATCCTGCTGTCGCGGCAGGGCCATGAGGCCGAGGAGATCAAGGATCTGGCTGGCCTGGCCAAGCGCAGCCCCTGGTTCGCGCTGGTGATGTCCATCTTCATGTTCTCGCTGGCCGGTCTGCCGCCCACTGTCGGCTTCTACGCCAAGCTTGCGGTGCTGCAGTCCATGGTGGTCAACGGCGTGCCGTTCTACCTGTGGCTGGCCGTGTTTGCGGTCGTCGTGTCGCTGATCGGCGCCTTCTACTACCTGCGTGTAGTTAAGGTCATGTTCTTCGACAAGCCCACCGACACGGCCCCGCTGGCCGCGCCCGCTGACGTGCGCTTTGTGATGACGTTGAACGGCGCTGCAGTGCTGGTCTTCGGCCTGTTGCCCGGCGGCCTGCTGGAGCTGTGCAAGGTCGCCATCCGCCAAGCCCTCACCACCTGAGGCCATCGGATCGATGGACCAGTCCGCTGCCGTCTGGCTGGTCCTCGCGCTGGCCGTCATCGCGGCCAACCTGCCGTACTTCAACGAGCGGCTGCTCCTCATTGGCCCGCGCCGCGCGCCCAAGCCCGCCTGGTGGCGGCTGCTTGAGCTGGTGCTGATGGCCGCGCTGACTTTCGCAGTGGGCTCGGCTATGGAGGCCCGCATCGGCCAACGTCACGCCCAAGGTTGGGAGTTCTACGCCGCTGGCGCCTGCCTCTTCATCACGCTGGGCTTTCCCGGCTTCGTCTGGAGGTATCTGCGTCGTGGCCGAGCCTGAAGACCGGGACGACCACCTCGTCGAGCGCCTGCTCGACAGCACGCAGGTCTATCGCGGCCACTTTCTGGACGTGCGCCGCGACAGCATCGCGCTGCCCGACGGCAAGACCTCGCACCGCGAGTACATCCGCCATCCCGGCGCCGTCATGGTCGTGCCGCTGCTCGACGACGGCCGCCTGCTGATGGAGCGCCAGTACCGCTACCCGATGGGCCGCGTGATGCTGGAGTTCCCGGCCGGCAAGCTCGACGCCGGCGAGGACCCGCGCGTCTGCGGGCAGCGTGAGCTGCTCGAAGAGACCGGCTACAGCGCCGCCGAATGGGCCTACGCCGGCGTGCTGCACAACGCCATCGCCTATTCAGACGAAGGCATCCACATCTACTTCGCCCGCGGCCTTCAGCGCGGCGAGCAGAAGCTCGATGACGGCGAGTTTCTCGAACTCGTCACCTACAGCGTCGACGATCTCGACCGCATGGCCGCCAGTGGCGAGCTGACCGACGCCAAGACGTTGATCGGGCTGCTGTGGCTCCAGCGCTGGCAGCACGGCGCCTGGGCCCTCGACTGGCAACCCGCCTGACCCAGGCGCCGCCTTGGCGCGGGCATCGATTCCGCACATGACCTCTGGCGCACTTGTGTCAGACCGTTAAGCTCAAGCGTTTTTTGTCATCCGCACACTGCCCTCAGGAGAAGGTCTTTCCATGACTCGCGCAACGCCGATCCTCACCGCTCTGACGCTGGCCCTGGTCCTCACCGCCTGCGGCAAGGGTGGCAAGCCCGATGACAAGGCCGTCGCCGCCAAGCCCGCCGCGCCGCTGCTGCTGGCGCCCGAGGACTTGCGCGCGGTGGGCCAGAGCGGCCTGATCGGCGGCGCCGTCATCAACGGTGCCATTCAGCCCGCCCGCCGCGCCGATCTGCGTGCCGAGGTGGCCGCAGTCGTGCTGCAGGTGGCCAAGGACAATGGCGAGCGCGTGCGCGCCGGGGACCTCATCATCCGGCTCGACCCCACAGCCATCCGCGACACCCTCACTTCCGCCGAGGAGGCCGTGCGCGCCGCCCAGCAGAACTTTGAGCAGACCGAGCGCGTGCTGGCCCGCCAGCGCACGCTGAACCAGCAGGGCATGATCTCCATGCAGGGTCTGGAAGACGCCGAGGTTCGCCGCAACGCCGCGCAGAGCGACCTGGCTGCGGCCAAGTCGCGTGCCGTCACGGCACGCCAGCAGGTCTCGCGCACCGAGGTTCGTGCGCCGTTCGACGGTGTCGTCAGCGAACGCAAGATTTCAGTCGGCGACACGGTGCAGGTCGGCCGCGAACTCATCAAGGTCATCGACCCGGCTTCCATGCGCTTTGAAGGCCAGGTCTCTGCCGACCGCCTCGGCGAGCTCAAGCTCGGTCAGCCGGTGGCTTTCCGCATCAACGGCTTCGGCGACACCGAGTTCCGCGGCAAGCTGGCCCGCATCGACGCGGCCGCCAATGCGACGACTCGCCAGGTCGAACTCATCGCCGAGTTCAACGACCGCGCCAAGGCGCCGCAGGTCTCGGGCCTCTACGCCGAAGGCCGTGTCGAGAGCGCAGATCGCCGCGCCCTCGTGCTGGCCGAAGGTTCGATCCAGCGCCAGGGCGACAGTGCCTTTGTCTGGAAG
>Ga0187844_10002619_pt1 | contig 12548 bp, 9 predicted proteins | sample SpaLakP09_SKY_50_FD_134517 | JGI IMG/M metagenome (GOLD analysis project Ga0187844, IMG submission 134517) | Oligotrophic lake water microbial communities from Sparkling Lake, Wisconsin, USA - SP09_SKY_50 | ecosystem: Environmental > Aquatic > Freshwater > Lake | place: USA: Sparkling Lake...
CTGACCCCGCGCGGGGTCAGTGGAAGCCGCAGTTTCTTGTCTTCATGTCTGTGTGGAGCCGTGGCCAACGTGCCGCTACGCCAGCATGTCCGTCACGCCAAAGTCGCGACATTGCTGAGTATCATGTCCCGATGATGCCGCTCCGCTCAGTTCTGCTGCTGATGTGTCTGATCGCTTGGGCGCAGCACAGCAGCGCGAAGGAGCCGGTGCTGCGCGCCTGTGGGCACCCGGCCGCGCCACCCATGAGCTGGGATCAGGACGGCCAGCTGACCGGCGTTTGTGTGGCCGCAGCGCGGCGGGCCTTCGCTGCGGTGGGGCTGGCGGTCCAGGTGGAGCCACCCATGCCTTGGGCGCGTTGCCTGCGGATGGTCGAAACCGGTGAGGTTGACGTCAATCTGTGCGGATTCGTGAACGACAAGCGGCTTGAGCACGCGGTGATGATGGAGCCTCCGGTCGGCCACAACGATGCGGTGCTCATCGTGCGCCGCGACAGCAGCTTGGTCTACAGATCCTGGGCCGACCTGAACGGGCTGCGCATCGGCATGGGGCGCGGGGTCAGTTTTGGGGAAGAGTTCGACGCCTATCTGGCTCGGCATACTCAGTTCGATCTTGCGCTCAGCGAAGCACACAATCTGCAGAAGCTCTTGCTGGGAAGGCTGGACGCCGTGGTCACCGCAAGACACGCGGGCCAGCAACAGATTCGCGCCACCGGCTGCGAAGCTCAACTGCGCCTGCTGCCCGGCAAGGTGGTCGGCGGCCCGCTGTTCATGCAGATGTCCAAGCGCTCCCAGCACCTGGGGGTGTTGCCACAAGTGACGGCCTTCATGAAACAGCCGGCCCAGATCGAGTGGGTGCAAGGCCAGCAGGCTCGCTTTGAAGCAATGTATGCCTCAATGAATCCGCCGGCGCGGTCCAATCTTTGCAGCCGCTGAGACTCTGGCAGCAAGCAGCGCCCGGCTGAAACAGGCGGGAACTGCGTGGGCTTTCTCATTGCACTTTGTCAGTCCGGCTTCCGCAAAGGCATGAACAAAAAGCATGAGGGTCAGGCCGGACCTCGCGCTTTGTGACCCCGCGCCCGCGTTAAACAAGCGTCAGGGCTGATCTGTCAGCGTCTCGATGGTGGTCACAAGATCACGGATCTTGAACGGCTTGATGAGTATCCGGTGCAGCCCCAAGACCTTAATGCGATTTGCCAGATCAGCACTGCATTGCGCGGTGGTGATCGCGACGGGCGTGTTCTTGGCGCTTTTGTAATCGCCCTTGCGCAGATTGCCGATCAGCTCCAGCGCCTCCTCCTCGTCGTCGAGGGCAGCAATCAAGCCGACAAAGGCCTGGTGCGCCAAGAAATGACGGGCACTTCGGGCATTGTTGACCAGCCTCAGATGGGGCAAGCCCAGCTGCCTCGCAGTGGACACAATGATGTTGCCCACCATGCCGCTGTGCTCGATGAGCAAGATCTCAGCGCTATTCACGCTGCCGCTTGCTCTTTCCGTGTCCATCATGGCTGAGCCGTTTTGAGCAGCAACTGCTCAACGACCAGGTCTCTGAGCGTACCCAGAATCGCCAGCGCGACCCGGTCCATCTCCCTTGGCTTGAAATCAAAAAGGCAAAGCGTGCCGACGTTTTGCCCGCCGTGGAGTTTCAGGCATGCCCCAGCGTAGAAACGTACATGAGGTTCGAGCGCGACGTGAGGGTTGTCAGCAAAGCGCGCGTCCAAGGTGGCATCGGGAATGATGAAAGGCTCATCACTCATGATGGCGTGGCCACAAAAGGAAATGTCGCGAGGCGCTTCACAAACATCCAAGCCGCAATGGGACTTGAACCAAGTACGCTCTGAATCGACCAAGGACACCACAGCAATAGGCACATCGAACTCGTCGGCGGCAAACGCGGCGATGCGATCAAAGCGCTCCTCGGGCGGCGTATCGAGAATCAGCAACTGGCGCAATGCGCTCAGCCTGTCGTCTTCGTTCGCGGGAGTCGGGGCAGTGATCATGGCACCTCGTGTCGAGCAAGCTGATTCGCATGGAGCTCAAGGTATTGTCTGCTCGACTGTAGATCATGCTCGAACGCATGACCGGGCGATTGAGGCAGAGGAAAGTGCAGTTGAAGATCCTGGGCCCTGAGTGGGCCCTGAGTGGGCCCTGGGCCCTGAGGGTCAGGCCTTCAATTTGAAGCCCCCCGACGGCATCCACTCAACCCCGCCCCATCTCCTGCAACAAGCTCCTCACCTTGGTGGTGATGATGTCCACCGCCGGGCCGTTGGCGCCGTGGGGCAGGATGACGTCGGCATTGCGCTTGGTCGGCTCGATGAACTGCTTGTGCATGGGGCGCACGGTGTCCATGTACTGGGTCACCACCGACTCGGTGCTGCGGCCCCGCTCTGAAATATCGCGCTGCAGGCGGCGGATAAAGCGCACGTCCGAAGCCGTGTCCACGTAAATCTTCAGCGACATCATGTTGCGCAGCTTCGTGTCGTACAGGGCGAACAGGCCCTCGACCACGATGATCGGTGCGGGCTTCACGGTGATGGTGTCGCTGGAGCGGTTGTCGGCCGCGAAGTCATACACCGGCATGGCGATGGCCTCGCCCTTGCGCAGGGCGGCCAGGTGCTGGGTCATCAGCGGCCAGTCGAAGGCATCCGGGTGGTCGTAGTTCTGCTTGCGCCGGTCCTCGGGCTGCATATGGGATTGGTCGCGGTAGTAATCGTCCTGCATCACCACCGCCACGTTCTCGGACCCGATGGCGGCCACCACCTGGCGCGTCACCGTCGATTTGCCGCTGCCGCTGCCGCCTGCGACACCGATGACGAAAGGTTTGTGGGTGGTTTTGGGCATGAGAGGGTAGGGCAAAAGGGAACGTGGATGGGGACGGGGCCTGCGGATCGGCACGCGGGCAGATAGGCAGGCAGATGGGCGGGCGGACAAGCAGGGTGATTTTATGAGTGTCCGAGGGCCTGGCTTTCGGGCTGCGAGGCCTGCGCGATGGCAGGCTCTTGCCCGGCCCATCGCGGCTGTATGTCGTTGGTCCCAAGGCCCCTCCATCTGGTCTTTTGTGGGCCCAAGTTCCAAGCGCGAGGCATTAGCCTGCCGGCTTGCTTGTTTGAACCCATGTACGCCCTCAGGAGAATCGATCTATGTTGTTGCCGCTGCTGTTCCGTTCCATGGCTGCCTCCGCGCTGGTCGGCCTGCTGGGCCTGACCCAGCCAGCGCTGGCCCAAGCCAACGCTGACCCCGTGCTGCTGGCCGCCCTGCAAGCATCCAAAACACCGGCATTGGCCTTGCTGGAGATGCGAGACGGCAAGGTCAGCCGTGAGGCGGTGGTGGGCCTGCGCCGCAATGACCAGACCGAGTCGGCCAAGCTGGATGATTTGTGGGCCACCGGCTCGGACGCCAAGCCCATGACCGTCGCCCTGGTGGCCCGGTTGGTGGACCGCGGCCTGCTGGCTTGGGACGCCCCCTTGTCCAAGCTCTGGCCGGCGCTGGCCCAAACGGTGCGGCCCGAATATGGGCAGATCACCTTGGCACAGCTGCTGTCTCACCGCGCGGGTCTGCCGCGCGATAGCAGCGACGCCGACTACTTCGCGGCCTTTCATGCCGACACCCGCCCCCTGCCCCAACAGCGCATGGACTATCTGCGCAAGGCGCTGAACGAGGCGCCGGTCGCAGCCGCCGGGGCCGGGCAACACTACAGCAACACCGGTTTCGTGCTGGCCGGCGCGATCGCCGAGACCGTCACCGGCGTGGCCTATGAGGCCTTGATGCGCCAAGAGGTCTTCGAGCCCTTGGGCATGAGCAGCGCCAGCTTCGCAGCGACACGCCAAGGTCAGAACATGGGGCATCGCAATGGCCGACCGGTGGCCGAAAAATTCAGCACCGCCGAAGACGGCAACCCCTTGATGTACAGCCCAGCCGGCGCCGAACTGCACATGACGCTGCGTGACTGGGCCAAGTTCTGCCTGGATCAACTGGCCGGCGCCAAAGACCAAGGCAAGCTGCTCAGCAAAGCGGCCTATCGCAAGATGCAGACCAACACAGACGGCCCCAGAAGCGCGCTCGGCTGGCTCGCGCCGCCCAGCATCATGGGCAGAAAAGGCCCGGTCTTGCAGCACAGCGGCTCCGACGGCAACTGGATGGCCTATGTGGTCTTGTTCCCCGAACAAGGCACCGGCGTGCTGGTGGCCGCCAACGCCGGCGAGGACATGGGCGCTGATGCAGCCGCCAAGGCCGTCTTGAAGGCGGTGCTGCCAGGCTTGAGCCCGGCGAACTGAAGAAGAAGCTGGCAACGAGGCTCGCAGAGCATGGCTGTGCGTCAAGCGTCATGCCATGCCCCTTGAAGCCGGAGAAGGTGAAGGCCAAGGGATCTGGCAGTTTGAAGGCCTGATCTTTGCGGCCTGAGCCTGGGCCTCGCCTTTTTTCTCTTTCTATTGCCTGCGCTTCCGCTCGCAGTCTCAGAGCTTCTTTGCCGACGAGTCAGAGCCAGGCTCCTGCTCACACTTCGCCTCAAACAGGCTGGCGCACATGGCCAGCACATCGGCCTGCGGCAGCGCCCCGAACTCTTGCTTCATCTTGAGCGAGAACTCCCGGTACTCCGGTCTCTTGCGGGCCAGCGCTTCGGTGCGCGGGTCACCCTGCCACTAACAGGCATACGGCGGGCGCCGCAGCGCCTCGTAACGGCCGGGCTTGGCTGGATCGGCCTGGCTGCAGACCTCGATGCTCACATCCATGAAGGCCAGGGCTTCCGCTGTGGACAGGCCTTCCGCCCGCAGCGGCGTGCTCAAGAGCAGCGCAGACAGAGTCAGGGCGACAGTTCTTGCGGACATATGTGATTCTTCTTTCATCGATGTAGCGTAGCGCCTGGAGGCGGGGTGAGGCACCAAGCACCGCTGAAGCCTAACTCATATGCCACATGGCACTGCGGGTCCGCGCGAAACAATACGCAGGCCACACCTTTACACGTCTCTTGCTGCACCTGCAGGGTACAGACCCCTCATCGTGGGTGCGGCGGCGATCAACACCCCAGCGACCGACGTCGACGCAAAAACTGCAGCCCTAGAGCAGCTCATCCATCGCCTGCCCCATCACCCCCAGCAGCAGCTCGGCGTGTTCGCGTTGCAGGGTCATGGGTGGGCGGAGTTTGATGACGTTGTCGAAGGGGCCGTCAGTGCCGGCCAGCACGCCGAGTTCGCGCATGCGGTTGGCGATGGCGCCGGCTGTGGCGGTGGCGTGGGCCTTGCTCTGGCGGTCGCTCACCATGTCAATGCCGAGGAAGAGGCCGCGCCCGCGTACGTCGCCGATTTGCGCGTGGCGCTGCATCAGCTGGCGCAAGCCGTTCATCAAGAATTCGCCCTGCGCCTGGGCATTGGCCAAGAGCTGCTGGCCTTCGAGCGCGTCCAGCACGGCCAGGCCGGCGGCGCAGGAGACGGGGTTGCCGCCGAAGGTGTTGAAGTACTCCATGCCGTTGGCAAAGCGCTCCGCGATCTCGCGCCGAGTCACGAGCACGCCCAGGGGATGGCCGTTGCCTGCAGGCTTGCCCATCACCACCATGTCTGGACGCACGCCATGCTCTTCAAACGCCCACCAGTGGCTGCCCACCCGGCCAAAGCCCACCTGCACCTCATCGGCAATGCACAGGCCGCCTGCCTGGCGCACCGCGGCATAGACCTGGCGCAAATAGCCGGGCGGCAGGAACACCTGACCGGCCACGCTGGGAATGGTTTCGGCGATGAAGGCGGCAGGGGCATGACCTGAGCCCGCCAGAATCTCAATACGGGCCGCCGCCTCGGCGCCATAGCGTGCGCCGATCTGTTCCGCCCTCATGTCTTGCGGCCAATCTGCTGGCAGGCGGTAGCTCTCAGGCAAGGCCAATTCATGCGTGTGTGGCGGCCGCCCGGCACCGCCCTTGCGCTTGTATTTGTAGGGGCTGATGGCAATCAGATTGGGCGTGTTGCCGTGGTAGGCCCAGTCCAGCACCAACATGTCTTGCCGGCCGGTGTGATGCCGGGCCATGCGCAGGGCCAGCTCATTGGCTTCGCTGCCGGAGTTGAGGAAGAAAAAGGTGTCCAGCTCGGGCGGCAGGGTGCGCGCCAGGCGCTCGGCGTAGTTGACGATGTTGTCGTGCAGATAGCGCGTGTTGGTGTTCAACCGCGCCACCTGGCCTTGAATGGCCTGCACCACGCCGGGGTGGCAATGGCCCACGTGGCAGACGTTGTTGTAGCAATCCAGATAGGCCCGGCCGCCCGCGTCGATCAGCCACACATCCTGACCGCGCACGATCTTCAAAGGCACTTTGTAGGACAGCGACAGATTGGGCGCCAGCAGCGCGCGCCGCGCCGCCAGCAGCTCGGGTTTGCTTCGGCCCGATGAGGCGAAGGCTTCGGCGGGCACACCCGCAAACGCATCCGGCCGCGGGAACAGGTCGGCCCAGACGGCCTGGAACTCGGGCTCGCCCACGCCAGGGATGGCGGTCACATCGGCATAGGGCGGCAAGGCCAGTTGCAAGTGCACATGCGGTGTCCAGCCGCCGTTCTCGCTGACCCCGCCCATCTGCGCCAGCCGCGCGCCGGCCGGCAGGCTTTGCCCCACGCTGAGCTTGCGCACCGAATCGTGCGACAGATGCCCCCAGAGCGAGGCGAAGCGCAAGCCCGGCTCGGGTTCATGCTCCAACAAGACCACACCGCCATAACCTTGGGCTTCAGGGCAGATCACCAGGCCCGCCACCCGAGCGCCCAGTGGCGTGTGCAGGGCCGTGCCGGCGGGGGCGAACAGATCGAGGCCCAGGTGCTGGCTGCGGCGTTGGCCGGCGATCAAAGCCGACTCGAAAAAGTCAGCCGCATACACCGCCCGCTGTTCACCCCAAGGCCCCAGCCCCAGCGTGAAACCGTGGGCGGCCTGCGCCTGCGCATAAGAGGCCAGCATGGCGCCAACATCGCCTTCGATATTGGCTTTGCACAAGGGGTCCAGGGCATCCGTCAAGGGCAAGACGCGCTTCTCTTGGCGCGCCGGGTGGGGCTGCAGCACCGCGGCCAACTGATGGGCATGGCGGTCCAGCCAATGCCGCACCGCGCTGGCGCCGGGCCAGGCTTCCAGTCCGCAGGCCTTGCGCAAGATGCCGGTCGCGATGAAGGGGTCCATGCGGTCCAGCTGCTCCAGCATGGCCCAGGCCTGGCGCTCGCTGATCAAGAGGTAGGGGTTGGCGAGCGCCTGCTCCTTGCGCGCCGACGAGAAGGACACGCTGATGGCCAAGCGCGAGGCGATCAGCGCGGGCAGCAGTTCGAACTCGATGTCTTGCAAAGGCAGTACGGCGTGGTAGCCCGCCACGATCTCGGCGGCGGACTGGATCGCACTGGGCTTGTCAAACATGGCATAGGCGCAGGCCACGGCCAGCTCGGCCACCAGGGGCGAATAGGCCGCGTCGCCAAAGTCGATCAGGCCCGTCACGCGCCCGCCGGATGCACTTTCAACAATCACGTTCCAGTCGTTGGCGTCGTTGTGGATCACCCCACAGCGCAGCTGCTTGAGCCGAGGAGCCACCACCCTGTCGTAGCGGTCCAGCACCCGGCTGAGCAAGGCGTGGCGGCCCTCATCGCTGACGTGATGGAGGCGCGTTCGCGCCTGCGGTGTGCGGCGGATCTCCCAGTCAAAGCTGTGGAAGGCGCCGGCGTGGCCGAAGCTCATCAGTGCCTGGTCCACCTGGCCCAGCACGCGCCCCAGATCGCGCAGGGTGGCGGCATCCACCTTGGCCTCGGCCAGAGGCACGCCGGGGATGTAAGCCACCAGGCGCACGGCGTGGCTTTGGCCCTCGGGGCCTTGCACATGGGCCAAGTCACTGCCATCAAGACTTGGCACCAAGCGTGGCACCGGCAAGCTGGCATCGCTTTCCAGCAGACGGCGCAGCATGGCGGTTTGGAAGTCAATCGACTGCGGCGACTCGGCCACATTGATGATCTTGAAGATGTACTGCGCGCCGTCTGCCGCCGTGGCGCGGAAGTTCTGATCGCGCTCGCTGGGCAGGGGATGCAGGCGGGCGTCCACGCCGTAAATCGAGCGCAAACTCTGCTGGGCCTGATCGAGAGAAAACCTCGGGCTGGGGTGCTGGGTCACGGTGGGAGTCAAGGCGCGATCCTGAGGGTCAAAACGGTCAGTCGGAAGCTGGAGTATGCGATGCCCAAGGCGGCGGCGCTTGCTCGAAGCGCCAGGGGATTGCATAGACAGCGGTCGGCATCGGCGGGCCAGGGGCCGAGGCGGTGTAGGCGAACAGCAGCGGCCTCAGCGAAGGCCAGCGGACGATCTGGGCTTGCGTTGAAACTGCTGAGAGCAAAGAAAGAGGCCAGCGGCCTTGAAGGCCGCTGGCTGCATCACAGGCTTCTCACGCGGCCACACAGCGGTGCCGCGCGTTCGGTCTGAGGTTCAGTACCGGGTGCTCAAGCTGAGCCCGCTGAGGGCGGTCTTGCCGCTCACGGTCAGGTAGACATAGCCCGGGGTGTAGACCGGCACCACCACCGTCTCGGCATTGCCGCTGTTGGTGGAGCGGTAGTTGTGCGAGCTTGGTGAGGCCCAACCCTGGGTGTTGACGTAAAGATCGGCGTTGCCGCTGCCGCCGCTGGTCTGGATGCTCAGCTGCACATTGGGCTTGTCCACGTAGATGTAGTAGTAACGCAGATCACCCGCGGCACCCGACAGACCCGTGCGCACACAACCATTGCTCATCTTGTCGCTGCGGCCGGGGCAGAGGTTCGGCGTGCTGGTGGACACCGTGAAGCTTTGGCTCTTGGGCGGGTTGCTGCTGGCTCCGGCGTTGTCCTTGACCGTCAGGGTGACGGTGTAGGTGCCGGCTGCTGCAAAGGTCTTGCTCGGATTCTTGGCCGTGGAGCTGCTGCCATCGCCAAAGGTCCAGGCCCAGCTGGCCACGGTGCCGTCGGCATCGGTGGAGCTGTCGGTGCAATTCAGGGTCAGGCCCGAGGCGGTGCAGCTGAAGTTGGCCACCGGCGGCCTGTTAGCCACAGCCGACACGGTGACTTGCTGGGTCTTGGCCGGGTTGCTGCTGGCGCCGCTGTTGTCCTTGACCGTGAGCGTGACCGTGTAGGTGCCGGCCTGGGCGAAGGTCTTGCTCGGGTTCTTGACGGTGGAGCTGCTGCCATCACCAAAGTTCCAGGCCCAGCTGGCGACGCTGCCGTCGGGGTCGGTCGAGGTGTCGGTGAAGTTCGCCGTCAGGCCCGAGGTGCTGAAGCTGAAGCCGGCAGTGGGTGCGACATTGGCGGGCGGCGTGCCGTTGGCGCAGTTCACACCATTGGTGTTGACCGTGCCGAGCCAGCTGCGGAACTCGCTGTCGTAACGGCTGCCGATGGTGCTCTTGAGGAAGCTGCGTGCGCCGGTCCAGTCGCCCTTGCGGTAGAAGCCCAGCAGCGTGCTCACGTCGGCGCGGTGGCGCTCCATCATGAAGCTCACGGCCAGATAGCCCCAGCGGTAGACGCGATCCTGGTTGCCGTAGTCGGTGTCGAAGAGCTGGTTCAGCGTGTAGGTGTAGCTGCCGGCCATGCTCAAGGCGTCGTCGTAGCGCTGGTTCAGGTAGCAATAGGCCACATGCTCGGCGAGGCCCTCGCTCCACCAGACCGTGGGCGTGCTCATATTGGCGCTGAAGTCGCCGTACATATCGAAGCGGCCATCGAGATAGTGGGTGTACTCGTGGTTCAGATTCCAGACCTGGAAGCTGGGGCGCATCCAGTCGGCCTCATAGGCCACGAAGCGTGCCTGGTTGCCGGCCGCGGCCGGATTGCCTTCGAGGTACATGCCGCCGTTGTTGGTGTCCATGCCGAACAGGGCGCCACCGTAGTCTTCGTAATCGGCGGGGCTGTCAAACACCACCAGCTCCAGACTGCTGTTGAAGTCATTCGCCACGGGCTGGCGATTGGTCTGCAGCTTGGCGTGGAAGTAGCTTTCCTGGTTCACCACCGAGGTGCAGGTGCTGTTCTGCTCGGCCGCCGTCATGGACTGGGCGCGCAAGGTCAGGCTGGGGCTGCAGGTCTGGCGCAGCGGCAGGATGGCCGCTTCGGTGCGGGCCTTCCAGTTGCAGTTGCTGTAGTAGCTGCAATTGCCGGCGTCGTAGTAGTCCGTCATATCGGCCAGGCCGACCCAGATGCCGCCCGAGGGCGTGTTCAGGCTGCTGCGCGTGGCCAGCCCTTGCACCAGCGGCCGCACCGTGGGCTTGAGGCTGGCGTACTGCAAGAAGCGCGACAGTTCGCGCGAGGCGTTCTTGGTCAGGAAGGCGTTGTCGGTGCCCAGCAGGTTCCAGTTGCGGCTGGCGAAGTCGCTGAGGGCGTAGACGGTGGAGCTGTCGCTCTGCACGGCCTGCTGGAAGTCAGCCTCCTGGTGGCCGCGGAACAGCACCGTGAAGGCGTTGTTGGCGGCGTTGCGCATATTCCAGGACGCGTTCCAGGCGGAGGTGTAGTCGTTCAGCAGACGGCGCACCACCCAAAGATAGCGGGCGTTTTGCACCGAAGAGTCGATCAGGATGACCGCCTCGGAGAGCGTCTCACCATTGGCATTGCTGTTCTGGAAGATGGTGGCGTTGTTGAACAGGGTGTCCAGCGCCCCTTGCAGCGAGGTCTTCAAGCCGGCGCCGTAGCTGCCCACGTCGGCCGAGTTGTAGTACTGGACGTAGTAGCCGGCGCGCAGATACAGCACCAGATTGGCCGCGCCCTGGCTGTTGTTGCCCGCGTAGCTCGATGCATAGCTGCGCAGGCCATCGGCCACGCTGCGCATCTGAGCCTCGCTGAAGGCACTGCGGGCATTGCTGCCGGTGAAACCGAAGGTTTCGTTGACGCAGTCCATGGTGCTGGTGCGGATCGCATCGACCAAGGCCCAGCCGGTGTTGCGGGTGAAGATGCTGGTGTCACAGGCCGCCAGCGTGGCCGATCCCTCTTTGGCGCTGTTCTTGCGCTGCACATCGCTGTGGTGATGGTCGCGCAGGTGGTCCAGCGAGCTGGGCGTGGGTGCGCGGTCTTTGGCACTGAGCGGCTTGCGAGCGGGCGAGCGGTCGGCATCGCGGCTGGGCTGAGGGGCGAGGTGTGGGGCTGTTTGTGAGGCGGATTGAGGGGCGGCATGGGCCAGGTTCGCCAGGCTCAGGCTGCACGCCAGGGCCAGGCTGAAGCCGGCCAGGGTTGGGGATCTCATTGCTTGTCTCCGTTTTATATGGGGTTTGCCCAAGTACCGAGAAGCCGCGCCGCAGTCTTGCCGCAGCAGGCTTCTCACTTGGGCCCACAGCTCTGCGGCGCCGGCACCGCAAGGCCTACCAACGGTTCAAAGCACCGCGCATGTGCACCCGCTGGAATAGATATATTGGCGATATGTGTGCGATATGCATATCTGGTTAACCCCAGATGTCAACGGAGGAGGCGCTGTGGTATTTACCGCTGAGCTTGTGCGTCAGCGCGCGTCAGCCCCAGTTCTTGCGCTTCCCGCGGCATCCAGCGCCCCGCCATCCACCCCACACAGACACGGCCGCTCAGAACGCAAAAAAGCCAGCGGCCTCACGACCACTGGCTTTTTGATTGCCGCTGATTATTTGAGTTATCTCAGCTCAGCTGGGCGGGATGACTCATCGGCCTGCATGGAGCTTCACAGAAGTTCCACACCCATGGCGGTGGCCTCGCCCCCACCAATGCACAAGGCCGCCACGCCGCGCTTCAGACCGCGATGCTTGAGCGCGCCGATCAGGGTCACCAGGATGCGGGCGCCGGAGGCGCCGATGGGGTGCCCCAGGGCGACGGCACCGCCGTTGACGTTGACGATCTCGTGCGGCAGTTTGAACTCGGCCATGGCGGCCATGGTGACGGCGGCGAAGGCTTCGTTGACTTCCCAGAGGTCGACGCTCTTGGCATCCCAGCCGTTCTTGTCCAGCAACTTCTGGATCGCGCCGACCGGGGCGGTGGTGAACCACTCAGGGGCGTTGGCATGCACGGCGGTGCCGACGATGCGGGCGATGGGCGCCAGGCCCAGCTTGGCGGCGGTGCTTTCACGCATCAGCAACAGGGCGGCGGCGCCGTCGGAGATGGAGCTGGAGGTGGCGGCGGTGATGGTGCCGTCCTTCACAAAGGCGGGCTTGAGGCCGGCGATCTTGTCCAGCTTGGCCTTGAAGGGCTGCTCGTCACGGCTGAACACCGTGTCCACGCCGCGGTTGCTGACGGTCACAGGCGCCATTTCCCAGGCGAAGCTGCCGTCTTCATTGGCGCGCTTGGCGCGCTCGGTGGAGGCCACGGCAAAAGCGTCTTGCGCTTCGCGGGTGAAGCCGTACTTGGCTACGCAGGTTTCGGCGAACACGCCCATGGCCTTGCCGCGCTGGTAGGCGTCTTCCAGGCCGTCCAGGGCCATGTGGTCGTACATCTGGGCGGCGCCGTACTTCACGCCCTTGCGCGCGAACATCAGATGCGGCGCGTTGGTCATGGATTCCATGCCGCCGGCGATCAGGATGTCGGCGCTTTCGGCCTTCAGCGTGTCATGGGCAAACATGGTGGCGCGCATGCCGGCGCCGCACATCTTGCTCAGCGTGAC
>Ga0187844_10002620_pt1 | contig 12547 bp, 11 predicted proteins | sample SpaLakP09_SKY_50_FD_134517 | JGI IMG/M metagenome (GOLD analysis project Ga0187844, IMG submission 134517) | Oligotrophic lake water microbial communities from Sparkling Lake, Wisconsin, USA - SP09_SKY_50 | ecosystem: Environmental > Aquatic > Freshwater > Lake | place: USA: Sparkling Lake...
CGGTCGGCCCCGAGCGTGCGATGCGTTACAACGGCTTCCTGTCCGCCGATATCAACGGCGGCCCGGCCCCGGGCTTCAGCTCGGGCCAGGCGCAGGACGCGATCAAGCGCATCGCCGCCGAGACCCTGCCTCCCGGCATCAGCTATGAATGGACCGAGCTGACCTACCAGGAAATCCTGGCTGGCAACTCCGCCATGTGGGTGTTCCCGCTGGCCATACTGCTGGTCTTCCTGGTACTGGCCGCGCAGTATGAAAGCCTGACCTTGCCGCTGGCGATCTTGCTGATCGTGCCGATGGGCCTGCTTGCCGCGATGACCGGCGTCTGGCTGACCAAGGGTGACAACAACGTCTTCACCCAGATCGGGCTGATGGTGTTGGTGGGCCTGAGTGCGAAGAACGCGATCCTGATCGTCGAGTTCGCCCGAGAGCTGGAGTTCGCTGGCCGCAAGCCGCTGGAGGCCGCCATTGAAGCGGCACGCTTGCGCCTGCGTCCGATCCTGATGACCTCGCTGGCCTTCGTGATGGGCGTGCTGCCGCTGGTGCTGGCGGCAGGCGCCGGTTCCGAGATGCGCTCGGCCATGGGCGTGGCGGTGTTTGCCGGAATGATCGGCGTGACCGCTTTCGGCCTGTTCCTGACGCCGGTGTTCTACGTGCTTTTGCGCAAGCTGGCAGGCAACAAGCCGCTGAAGCTGCACGGCGAGGTGCCGCATCTGGAAGAAGCGTTTGCCGGCGCTCATGCCGCAGGCACGCTGACCAAGCCCGTGCCCACCGCACCGCGCCATGAACATGAATGATTCACGGGAGAAACAAATGATGAGAACACTGCTTCCCTTGATCGCCGCGCTCGTGCTGGCCGGCTGCGCCAACGTGGCGGTGCAACAGCCCCACGCAATGCCTGCAACGCCGGCGGCCTACAAGAGCGCCCAAACCCTGGGTACGTCGTCAGCATCCCAGGCCCAGTGGTGGAAGGCTTTTGCCGACCCGCAGCTGGACGCGCTGACCGAGCGCGCGCTGGCCCACAACACCAGCATCCAGCTGGCCGGTGCGCGGCTGGCGCAGGCGCGGGCGCTCTTGCGTGCGTCCAATGCCAACTTGCTGCCGCAGCTGGGCCTGGGCGCCGGTGCGGGCCGCCAGGGCGGTGACGCGGCGCGCGCCGCCGGCACGGCCGGCACGCAATACACGGCGGGCCTGAACCTGTCTTACGAAGTCGACCTGATGGGCCGACTCAGCAAGGCCAGCGACGCAGCTGCGCTCGATGCGCAGGCGCGCGAGTCGCTGCTGCAGGCGACGCAGCTGCTGGTGCAGGCCGATGTGGCGCAGACCTACTTTTCCCTGCGCGCACTGGATGCCGAACGGGCGCTGATGCGCGACACGGTGGGCGCTTACCAGGACACCCTGCGCCTGAACGAGAAGCGCTTTGCGGCCGGCGATATCGCCGAGCTGGATGTTGCCCGCGTGCGCACCGAGGTGGCGGCCACGCAATCGCAGGCGATCGACCTGGATCGCCGCCGCGCGACGTTGGCGCATGCGCTGGCACTGCTGGTGGGCGAGCTGCCCAGCGGCGTCGTTGTCACAGATCGCATGGCCGAGGGCCAGTGGGTCGAGACGCTGCCGCTGATCCCGGCCGGCGTGCCCAGCACCCTGCTGGCACGCCGCCCTGATGTGGCCGCGGCCGAGGCCAGCCTGAAGGCTGCTCAGGCGCGGGTGGGCGTGGCGCAGACGGCCTGGCTGCCCAATCTGTCGCTGACGGCTACGGCCGGCGGCGCCTCGCCCGAGCTGTCTGATCTGTTCAAGACCTCGGCCGGTCTGTGGGGCATCAATGCCTTGCTGAACCTGCCGCTGTTCGACGGCGGTCGCCGCGAGGCCGGGGTGCAGAACGCCGCTGCGCAGATGGACGCCGCCGCGGCCGGCTACCGCGAGCAGGTGCTGGTGGCCTTCAAGGATGTGGAGGACCAGCTGGCGGCGCTGCAGCTGCTGGCCGCGCAGAGCCAGGTGCAGGCCACCGCGGTGGCCTCGGCAACGCGCGCGATGGCCTTGTCGGACTCGCGCTACCGGAACGGCCTGGTCAGCCAGCTGGAGCTGCTTGACGCTCGCCGCAGCGAGCTGAGCCTGCGCCGCCAGGCGCTGCAGGTGAGGGCGGCGCAGTACCTGGCGACGGTCGGGTTGATCAAGGCACTGGGAGGCTCCTGGTCCTGAGCCAGAATGCGCCCACATGCGCACTCTCATCGAACTGCTGATCCAGCACGGCCTGCTGCTGGTTTTTCTCGTCACCCTGGCGGCGCGGGTCGGTGCGCCGCTGCCAGCCGCGCCGCTCCTCGTGGTGGCCGGGGGCTTGGCCGCGGCCGATGAGCTGTCCTGGCCCGCCGTGCTGGCGGTGTCCATCGTTGCCAATCTGCTCGGTGATGGCGTCTGGTACCAGGCTGGCCGGGCCTACGGGCACCGGGTGATGAAGCTGTTGTGCCGCATCTCGCTGTCGCCGGACTCCTGCGTGCGCCAGAGCGAGACCCTGATCGCCCGTTGGGGCGGCAGCTCCCTGGTGGCGGCCAAGTTCCTGCCTGGGATTTCGGTGGTGGCCGCACCGATGGCGGGCGCTTTGGGCATGTCCGTCACGCGTTTCCTCGCCTTTGATGTGTTGGCCGGCGCACTGTGGAGTGGCGTCTTCCTGGGTCTGGGCCTGTTGCTGAGCCAGCAGATCCAGCTGGTGCTCGACGCGCTGGCTGGCGCCGGCCTCGTGGCGGGCCTGGCCCTGCTGCTCATCATTGCCGGCCTGGTGCTGCGCCGCTGGTGGCGGCGGCGCCGTTTCCTGCGTGATGTGGAGACGGCACGCATCACGGTCGACGAGGCGATCGGGCTGATCGAGCAGGGCCTGGAGCCGATCTTCATTGACGTGCGCGCCGAGGCCAGCCGCCAGGTCGACCCGCGCCGCATCCCCGGCGCCCGCCTGGCCGAGCTGAAGCAGATCCACCACCAGTCGGCCGACCTGCCGCGCGACCGGGAGCTGGTGCTGTATTGCAACTGCCCCAACGAGGTCTCCGCGGCCCTCGCCGCCAAGGTGCTGGCCGGCCAGGGCTTCACGCGGGTGCGTGCGCTGGCCGGCGGGCTCGACGGCTGGGAAGCCGCCGGAAGGCCGATCGCGCTGGCTTGAGAGGCTGAGAGCTCGCCTACACTGCGCTCACAAAGTCTTACCAAGAATTCAGCCGACCATGCAACTGCCCGCGATCCTGGATGTGGAAGCCTCAGGCTTCGGCCGTGGCAGTTACCCGATCGAGGTGGGTTTCGTGGAGTCTGCGGGCCGCTGCTTTTGCAGCCTAATCCAGCCCGAGCCCGACTGGCAGCATTGGGACGAAACCGCCGAAGCCCTGCACGGCATCAGCCGCGCCGCGCTGCTCAAGCATGGCAAGCCGCCCGAGTGGGTCGCCGCCGAGCTGAATGCCCGGCTGCACGGTCAGACCGTCTACTGCGACGGCTGGGGCAATGACTACCCTTGGCTGGCCCGTCTGTTCGACAGCGCCGAGATGACGCCCGCCTTCCACCTGGAAGACCTACGCCTGCTGCTCAGCGAGGACGAGGCCGCACGCTGGAACCCCATGATCGATGCGGTGCGTGCCGAGCAGCAACTTCGCCGGCACCGCGCCAGCAGCGATGCGCGGGTGCTGCAACTGACCCTGCAGCGGCTCAGGGCGGTGCAGTCGGCGTGAGCAAACCGCCCAGAAAGCGTCCGCGCCCGGCCCGCTTGGCCTCGTAAAGCTTGGCATCGGCCTGGGCCATCATCTGCTCCATGTCGGCACGGCCGCCGGGCGCCACGCAGTAGCCGACGCTGGCGCCGATCTGCAATTGCAGCGGGCCGATCATGAAGGGTGTGCCCAGCGCGTGCACCAGCTTGGCAGCCACTGTCGCGGCATCGCCGCTCTTGGCCAGGGCCGGCAGCAGCACGGCGAACTCGTCGCCGCCCAGCCGCGCTACCAGGTCCTGGGGCCTCAGCGTGTGGCGTAGCCGGCCGGCCACCGCCTTCAGCAGTGCGTCGCCGACCGGATGGCCATGTTCGTCATTGACCGGCTTGAAGTGGTCCAGGTCCAGGTAGAGCAAGCCCAGCAGGCTGTCGGTCTGGCGAGCCTGGGCCAGTTGGGCGTCGAAGCCCAGGGCAAAGCCGCTGCGGTTGAGCAACTCGGTCAGCGGGTCGGTCTGCGAGGCGTGGCGCAGGCGGCTTTCCTCGCGGCGGGCTTCGGTGATGTCGCGGCCCAGGCAGATCACGCCTTCGATCTCGCCGCTCTCGGGCAGCAGTGGCGCGTACTGGATCTCCACCACCATTGCTCCGCCCGCGTTCTGGCGTTCGTAGGTCTTCTCGATCTGGCTGCGCTCGCCGGCCAGTGCGGCCTCGACCAGAGGGCGGCTGACAGCGTACTCCGCCTCGCCGATCAGCTCGCGCAGGTGCCGACCGACCCAATCCTCACGCTGGACGTTGAAATGCTGTGCGAATGCCTCGTTGAAGAACAGGTAGCACTGCTGCGTGTCCAGCACCGAGATCATCACCGGCGCGGTGTGCGCCAACGCCACCAGCATGGCCTCGATGCGCTGGCGTTGGCGCAGGGCCTGCTGCTCGGACGAGATGTCGCGCAGCAGCACCGAGATGGTTTCGACTTGTCCATCGGCTCCAGGGTGCACGAGCACCGTGCTTTCGACCGGTACCTCGATGTCGCCCGGGCCCAGCACGGCGCTGCGGCCATGCCAGTGGCCCTCGCGCTTGACGATTGGCAGAATCTCGTCCTTGAGGCGGGCGGCCCGCGCGGGTGTGAAGTAGTTCAGGTAGCTGATGCCGGCCAGGCTGGCGTCAGGCGCCAGACCCAGGCGGCGCCGGCCGGCCGGGTTCAGGTAGAGGAGCTGGCCGTCCGGCTCGACCTGGCAGACGATGTCGGGCGTCAGGTCGAAGATAGCGGTCAGCGTGCCCTGTGACTTTTGCAGGGCCACGAGCTCGCTGATGTCGTCCAGCGTGCCGACCTGGCCAGCCACTCGGCCGTTCAGCAGCAGCGGCGCTGCGCGCACTGCTACGAGCCGCGTGCTGCCATCATGCAGGCGCACCTGCCGTACGGTGTTGATGGTCTCGCCGCGCAGCATCTGCGCGCTCCATTCCTGTTTGCGCTGCTCGCGCTCAACCTCCGGCAGCAGCATCAACCAGCCCCAGTCAACCTCGTCCGGGGCCAGGCCCAGCAGGCGCTGGTAGGTCTCGTTGGCATAGACGGTGCGGCCGCTGAGGTCGCAGCGGAACAGGCCCAGCGGCGAGGCATTGCTGCTGGCCAGCATCTCTGCATCGCGCAGCCGCGCGGTGCGCTGCAGGCGCTGCAGCGCTACGGTGATGAGCAGGGCCGCGACGCTGATCAGCGTGCTGAGAATCAACACCAGGCGGCGCCACCACAGATGGCTGGCCCAGGTGGCGTCCTCGCCTTGCGAGACCAGCAGCTTGACGTCAAACCCCGGCACGCTCTGGTATGCGCCCAGGCGGCTTCTGCCATCGGAGACCGAACCATCGGAGACGAAGAAGCCGTGTTCGCCCGACAAAATTTTGCGCCGCCAGGGCCGATCGGCGAACACATCGCGGCCGGCAAAACCCTCCAGCGCCGGCGTGCGCGACAGGCCGCGGCCGTCGCCTCGCAACAGGGTCACGGCAGACTCGGGTCCGCGCGCAAAGCTCTGGTGCAGCTGGCCGAGGCGCGGCAGGTCGATCAGCGCCATCACGAACAGCAACTCGCCGGCCGGTGCGCTCAGCGCCATGGCCAGCGGCAGTTGCTGCCGTGCTTCATCGCGCAGGCGCAGCGGCAGGCCCAGCACCAGGCCCTCGGCGCGGCCGCTGGCCAGTTGCTGGTAGAACGCCTGCTTCGACACATCGGCATGGGCCAGCGCTGTGTTGGTGGGGATGCGAAATACCTCACCCCCGCGCGAGACCAGCATCACGTCGACCAGGGTGCGCGAGGTGCCGCGCAGGGTTTCCACCAGCTGAGCCAGCGACGCGTCGCTCAGCGGTTCGCGCCGGCCCCGCGTGAGCAGCCACAGGTCGACGGTGCGCAGGCTGTTCTCGGCATCGCGCAGCACTGCCTCGGTCTGCACGGCGGCGGCGGCTGCGGTGCTGGCCAGGTCTTTTCGGTACTCGGCCTCCATGCTTTTCGGGTAGATCAGCGCGAACCAGGCGACGAAGCCCCACAGCATCGCCAACAGCAGGCCCACGGCGAGGGCCGGGCCGGCCAGCAGCAGCCGCTCGCGCAGGCGGGCGCGCAGCGGGGTGATGGGAGGGGCGGGGTCGGTGAATGCGGGCATGGAGCAGCTGGATTGTGCCAAGCGCCTAGACTCAGCGCCATGAGCGTCGCCGAAACACCACCCCGCAGTCAACCGAATCTAGCGCCCAAGAGAGCGCCTCTGCAGCCGCGCGCGGTGGAGACCTACGAGAGCATCCTCTCGGCCTGCGCCGAGTTGCTGGGCGAGGTCGGCATCGAGCGGCTCTCCACCAATCTGGTCTGCCAGCGCGCCGGCATCTCGCCGCCAGCGCTGTACCAGTACTTCCCGAACAAGTACGCGATCTTGCACGAGCTGAGCCAGCGCCTGATGCAGCAGCAGACCCGCCTGCTCAAGCCCTGGGCCGTGCCGGCTACGATGTCTTTGCCCGAGGCCGAGTTTGCGTGCAGCGTGGCGACCGTGTTCCTGCAGATGCAGGCACTCACTGCCGAGATGCCGGCGGGCGTCTGGGTGACGCGTGCCTTGCGTGCCGTGCCCTCGCTGCAGGCGCAGCGCCTGCGCGCGCGGGCCTTCCTGACCGATCTTTTTTTTCAGGCCTTTATGGCTGCCCACCCTGAGGCTTCACTGGAGCAGACCCGCCTGACCCTGCGCCTGGCCACCGACGCCTTGTATGCGGCGCAGGAGCTGCTGTTCGACGACCCGGGGCTGGATCCGCGGGCGGTGGCCGAGACCATGGCGCAGATGGTGGCTGCGCAGCTGATGCGGCTGCGCGCCTGATCGCTCAAGATGGGAACGGCTCGAACGTGCAGCGGCCCGCGGGAGGGCCGCGGGTGCTTGCGGGGTCAAGTCGTGCCGGTCTTGGGTACTGGGGCGGCCGGGCGCAACTCGGCCCGCTCACCTTCTGTGCCCGAAGGGGTCTGCGCATCGAGGCCACGGTCCGGCGATTCAGCCACCTGATGGAGGTCGGTGGCGTGCTCGATCAACTCGACGATGATGAAGTGGCCATAGTGCTGGGCCCGCTCGGCACCGAAGGGACGCACGCAGTCAGCCACCCGCAGCGCCTCGTCGTCGTCGCTGGCGCGCACGACCAGCCAGTGATAGCCGCGCTCGGCGAGCGCACGGTGGGCCTTCACCAGATTGAGTTCCTGGCCTATTGAGGCTAATGGGCTGGCGTTGGCCAGATCGTCGTCGATCTGAGCCAACATCTGGGTGTCCGTGTAGGGGCTGATCGCGTCGGCCGCCAGGCCCAGCGCGCCCAGCGCCTGCCGCGCTCCCGCCGCTTGCTCGGCTGTGGGAAAGGAGATCACGACATGGCCAACGGGCTTGAAGACGCCGAAGCTGGTGGGGTGGTCTTGCTGCTTCATGATGGGTGCCAAGAGTTGCTCTGGCATCCAGCTTAGTCATGCCATCGATGCGTGGGTATCGGACTTGGCACCTTCCCTCGGTGGTCCGATGCCTACAGGCGGGACCAGCTCGATGTGTTCAGCTCGGTTCGCCCCGTTCCCTCGCCTGCCATTGCAAGGCTGTCAGGCAGCCGATACACAGGCAGCTGCTGCTGCCGTATTGCGTGGCCAGTTGCCCGCGCAGGGCCTCGCTTAAGCGCAGGTCGAAGCAGGCGCAATGCGCATCGGCGGCGCCGCAGCGGAAAGGCCCGCCGCAGCGCGGGCAGGCAGCATTGGCACCCTTGCCGCCCATGTCGCTCATGCCGAGAACAGCGCCTTGTGCTGATCGCGCAGCAGGTTCTTCTGCACCTTGCCCATGGTGTTGCGCGGCAGCTCGGTCACGAGGAAGACGCGCTTGGGAACCTTGAAGTTCGCGATCTTGGACTTCAGCGCGGCGACGATGGCCTCGCCCTCGACGGTGGCACCCGGCTTGGCGACGATCACCGCGACCACCGCTTCGCCGAAATCGGCGTGCGGGACACCAATCACTGCGGACTCGGCCACGCCGGTCATGTCGTTGACATAGCCCTCGATCTCGGCGGGGTAGACGTTGTAGCCGCCGGAGATGATCAAGTCCTTGCTGCGGCCGACGATGGTGAAGTAGCCGGCTGCGCTGCGCTTGCCCACATCGCCGGTCTTGAACCAGCCGTCGGGCGTGAACTCCTCCTGGGTTTTCTCCGGCATGCGCCAGTAGCCGGCGAAGACATTCGGGCCTTTCACCTCGATGCTACCGATCTCGTCTGGTCCGCAGTCGCCGCCCTGGTCGCCGCGCACGCGCACGCTGACGCCGGGTAGGGCGTGGCCGACGGTGCCGCCAATCCGCCCATCCTCGGGGCGGTAGGGGTTGGAGGTCAGCATCACCGTCTCGCTCATGCCGTAGCGTTCCAGGATGGTGTGCCCCGTGCGGGTCTGCCAGTCCTTGAAGGTTTCCAGCAGCAGCGGCGCCGAGCCGCTGATGAAGAGGCGCATATGGGCACAGGCCTCGCGAGTCAGCGCCTTCTCGCCCAGCAGTCGTACATAGAGCGTGGGCACGCCCATGAAGACCGTCGCCTCACCGAAGCGCTGCAGCACTGCGCGCGGCTCGAACTTGCTGAACCAGATCATCTTGGCGCCGGCCAGCAGCGCGCCATGCGAGGCGACGAAGAGGCCATGGACATGGAAGATGGGCAAGGCGTGGATCAGCACATCGCTGCTTTGCCAGCCCCAGTAGTCCTTCAGCGTGAGGGCGTTGCTGAGCATATTGCCGTGGCTCAGCATGGCGCCCTTGCTGCGCCCGGTGGTGCCGCTGGTGTAGAGGATGGCGGCCATCTCGTCGGCGCGCTTGAACGCGACCTCGTGCTGGTCGCTGCAGTGCGAAGCGCGGTCGAGCAAGGTACCCGTGCGGTCTTCGTTGAGCGTGAAGACGTTCTGCGTGCCCGCCAGGAAGGCGATCTTGGACACCCAGCCGAAGTTCTTGCCGGCACAGACCACCACTGCCGGCTCGGCGTTGCCGATGAAGTACTCGATTTCGGCCGCCTGGTAGGCGGTGTTGAGCGGCAGGTAGACATAACCGGCGCGCAGCACGGCGAGATAGAGCATCAGCGCTTCGACGCTCTTCTCGGTCTGCACAGCCACGCGGCTGCCCGCCGGCAGGTCCAGCGAGACCAGCAGATTGGCCAGCATGGCCGTGCCGCGGTCGAGATCGCGCCAGCTGTAGCGCAAGGCCAGGCCATCGCCGCATTCGATGGCCGTGCTGTCGAGATCGGCGGGGAAGGCCGCTCTCATGGCGGCGAAGAGATTTGCGTTCATATCAGTCGAGCTTTGCTCCAGAACTCTTGACGACTTCGGCCCAGCGCTTGATCTCGCTGTGCACGAACTGGCCGAAGGCATCGCCATAGACGGCCGGCACCTCGGTACCCAGGCCGTTCCAGCTGGCCTTGATCTCATCACTGGCGAAGGCCTTCTTCAGCTCGGCCTGCATCGCGGCTATCACGTCCTTGGGCGTGCCCTTGGGGGCCCACAGGCCGTACCAGGTGGCAACCTGGTAGGTCGGCACGCCGCCCTCGACGCTGGTCGGTACATCGGGAAAGCCCGGCGCACGCTTGTTGGCGGCCACGGCCAGGGCTTTGATGCGGCCGCTCTTGATGTGGGTGGCCGAGGAACCCAGGCCGTCGAACATCATGTCGACCTGGCCCGCGATCAGGTCCTGCAGGGCCGGGCCGGCGCCGCGGTAGGGGATGTGGGTGATGAAGGTCTTGGTTTGCAGCTTGAACAGTTCGCCGGCAAGGTGGTGCGAGGTGCCATTGCCGGCCGAGCCGTAGTTGAGCTTGGCCGGGTTCTTGCGGATGTATTCCAGCAGACCCTTGAGGTCGGTGGCCGGCACCTTGGCCGGGTTGACCACGATCACCTGCGGCACGCTGGAGATAAGGGCCACGGGCACGAAGTCCTCTTCTAGCTTGTACTCCAGCTTGGGGTACATCGACGGGGCGATGGCGTGATGCACCGCGCCCATGAAGAATGTGTAGCCGTCCGGCGCGGCCTTGGACGCCAGCGTGGCGCCGACGGTGCCACCGGCACCGCCCTTGTTGTCGATGATGAATTGCTTGCCGGTGTTCTTGCTGAGCACGGCGGTCAGCGGGCGGGCGAAGGCATCTGTGCCGCCGCCGGCCGGGAAGGGCACGACCCAGGTGACGGGCTTGGTCGGCCAGCTCTGCGCCAGGGCCGGAGCGCCGGCAGCGAGGGCGACGCTGCCCAGCAATACAGAGAGCGCGCGGCGGCGTGTGTGCTTGATGTTCATCGGTGTTGTCTCCTGTCTTTGTTGTCGTCGGTTCACAGCAGCGCCGCGACCGTTCTTGAATACGAAATCTCACCTTGTGTGAAGGCTTCGTGATGATGCTCGATTTTTCCGAGATCGTAGAGATAGTTGACCATCAGGCCGCAGGCCTGTTTCAGGCCCTTGGCGCTGCGATTGCCCTGCCAGTTCAGCCGTTCCAGGCGGGCGCCGTTGTCCAGATGGAAACGGGCCACCGGGTCGCCGGCGGCGGTGGGCGTCTGGCCGATGAGGTAGGCGGCGGCCAGGCGCAGCAGGGCCTGCTGGCCGGCCTCGTCGAGCTTGCCCAGGGTTTCGGTCTGGCCCAGCTTGCTCAGCTCATCGCCGCTGGCCTCCATCAGCAGCGTGCGTGCGGCGCGCAGGCGCTCCAACTGACCCTTCTTGAAGCTGGTCAGGTCGGCAAAGTCGCTGCTGCGTTGCAGCCAGGCGGCGAAGCCTGGGATGGGCGAGAGCGTGCAGAATGTCTTGAGCTTGGGGATTTCGCGCTGCAGATGCTCGGACACCCGCTTGATCAGGAAGTTGCCCAGCGAAACGCCCTTGAGTCCCGGCTCGCAGTTGCTGATCGAATAGAACACGGCCACCTTGAACTGGTCCGGCCTCACCGTCGGTGCGTTCTTGGCGATCAGCGGCGCGATCGCCGCCGGCATCTCGGGCAAAAGGGCGACCTCGACAAAGATCAGCGGCTCCTCTGGCAACTGCGGGTGGAAGAAGGCGAACAGGCGCCGGTCCGGCTGCAGGCGGCGGCGCAGATCGTCCCAGCCGTCGATCTCGTGCACAGCCTCGTGGCGGATGATCTGCTCCAGCAGTTGCGCCGGCGAGTTCAAGTCGACCTGGCGCATCTGCAGGAAGCCCGGGTTGAACCAGGAGCCGAAGAGATGCAGCAGGTCGGACTCGGTGCTGCGCCATTCCGGATGCTTGGACAGGCCCGGCAGTAGGCTGCGGCGCAGGCGCACCAGGTGGCCGGTGGCACCGGGCGTGCGGTTCAGACGGCGGAACAGCTCCTGGCGCGGCGGCTCGCTGCAATGCATCAAAGCCTGTAAGTGTCGGGCGTTGGGTTCGTCGACATAAGCCTGGGCTGCTGCGAGGACGGCCTTGGGGTCGGGGTTGAAGTCGGTGCTGAGGCTTTCGAACAGCGACTCCAGACCCTCGGGCGGCAGTTGCGCGATGCGCTCCAGCAGCTCGCGGGCCAGCGCCTGGCTGTTGGCCTCGCCGCGCTCGGACAGCAGCCGGCGTGCGCCGATCAGCACCTGGCGCTGCTGGCGTTGCTGGCTGCGCAGGCGCGAGGCTTGTTTGAGCTCGTCAAGCATGGGGGTCTCCCGGTGGCGTGGAGGGGGTGGCGTTCATGGCTTGCAGCGCATGCAGCTGGGCCAGCAAATGGGCGTGCATCTCGTGTTCGGCGGCGGCCGCATCACCGGCGATCAGGGCCTGGATCAGGCGGCGGTGCTCTGCCAGCGAGGCCTGCAGGCGTCCGGGCGCCTTGAGCTGCCGGCCGCGCATCAGGCGCAGGAACTTGCGCAGATCGCTGGTCACCCGCTCCAGCCAGCGGTTCGCCGCCAGCGCCTGCACAAGGCTGTGGAAGTGGTGGTTGGTCCGGTAATAACCATCGATATCACCGGCGGCCGCGGCCAGCTCGAGCTGCTCATGCAACTGCTGCAGCTGCAGGCGCTGGGCCGGCGTGGCCTTGCGCGCGGCCTCGGCGGCGCAGCGGCCTTCCAGCATGGCCATCACCGGGAAGAGGTCGTTGGCATCCGCGTCGCGCATCTCGATCACGCGGCAGCCCTGGCGCGGCAGCAGTTCCAGCAGGCCCTCGGCGACCAGCACCTTGAGCGCCTCGCGCAGCGGCGTGCGGCTGATTTGCCATTGTTCAGCCAGCAGCTTCTCGTCCACCAGGGCACCGGGCGCCAGCTCGCGCTCGAAGATCATCGCCCTCAGTCGGGCGGCCACGCCGTCGTGCATGGAGCTGCCGCGCAGGCTGCCGGCCAGGGGCGGGGCGGGTGAGACCGTGGAAGCGGCGTCGGAAAACATGGATCCTCCGTTGTGATTACATAATTACAGCAATTGGGAGGCTTGGCAC